>Ga0315284_10002868_pt1 | contig 24574 bp, 25 predicted proteins | sample YL17G09_16_MG_FD_203696 | JGI IMG/M metagenome (GOLD analysis project Ga0315284, IMG submission 203696) | Sediment microbial communities from Yellowstone Lake, YNP, Wyoming, USA - YL17G09_16 | ecosystem: Environmental > Aquatic > Freshwater > Lake > Sediment | place: USA: Wyoming | collected...
TGGAGGAGGGTTAGTTCGGAGACAGAGAACCCGGCGGCGTTGCCGCGCCGCTCGATCCAGTTGCGCAAGGATTTCTCGTCGCCGCCGACGCCAATCCGCTTGCCTACCCACTTCTCCTGCATGGGTTGGCCGCTGCGATGTACCGACTGACGGCGCGCGCGGAAGACCGCGTTGGCCAACAGACGGAAGCGCAGGCGCTGGCCGCGTGCAACGGCCGGCGAGAACGGCTTTGTCTGCGGGGGGCTTGCCAGAAGATGTCGTGCGTTGTGGAAGGCGTATTCCCAGTCCGGTTCAAGGGCCGACAGGACGAGAATGACGGCGCGCCCGCCGGGCTGGAGATCGACACGGAACAGGAACCCGGCATTGTGGTCGCGTTTGGCGTGAATATGACGAAGGGCATCGGCTGCGACGTCGGAGGGCTTCTGGTCGGCCCAAAAGCGATCCTCGGGGAAGTGCGCTGGATCGTAGGGCTTGAGGAAGGCAGGATCGTCACCGGCGCGATCCTTGGATGGAAACGCCATACAGAGGCGCTGATGGACGCAGTAGAGGTTGCGCAACCACAATCGCCCCGGCCGAGGGCGGTCGGGGTTCCGGCCAACATCGATCAGGAGCATCGACAGGAACATCACTCCACCTCCTCCGGGGCAAGGCGCCGGCGGCGAGTTTCCAGGGAGCGGAAGGCGATGATTTCGTCTCGCTTGGCTATGATCTCACTGCGCCACTGTGGATCTTCGGGATTGATGCGGTCCAGGCCCATGCCCAAGCCATACTCGATCATCGTCACCGCATCATGACAGAGCCGGCAGAGAGAACGCAGGTCATCGAGTGCCTCGTCGCCTCCAGCACGGCGGTACGTGACGTGATGGACGGGATTGGCCGGCTGCTTGCAGAACACGCACAGGCCGTGGTCTGTGTCAAGGCGCTGCTGGCGGCGGACGCGGTATTCGCTGTTGGTGTAGTTCGCCCGTGGCCGCTGGGGCGGTGGCGTGCGGGTTTGACGCGGCAGCAAGTCCACGGCGACATTCCGTCCCTCACCGAGAGTCAAACGTTTGCGGACCACGAGTCGTGGCTCGTGTCCTGGCACATCGAACGACTGTGCGACGTCGTACCAGACTTCGGCATCGATTGGGGCGATAGGTTCATCGGCGGAGGCTCGCCACTCCAGCAGGCAATCCAGGTGCTCCGGCTGCTCGTCGTCGGCAAGGCGCTTGCGCCACGGGACCGAGCATATCGCCGACAGCAGGTCAGGAGATTCGCCCATGTCGGGTTCGCCGTTCAGGCCGGCCAACGGGAGCGACGGGGGACAGCATTTGCGCCCCAGGTACATCGGCCAGGCAGGGTACAAGACCGCCTGGTGCAAGTCACGCACCAACTCAGGATCGCCCTGGAGGGCGACAAGGAAGCTTGCGTCAGCAAGGTATTCTCGGCGGGTTAGCATCGCGCCGGACTTGGTCTTACCCTCGGCCGTTCGCATTCTCATGCGAGCGCCAACGGTATGGTAGTCCCACCAGCGAACGCCGGGGCGGTCGATGCGGACACCAATCCGCAAGTCGTTGAGTATCGGCAGCCTGTGCCTCGCCTCGGCCCTGGAAACGCCGAGGGCGGTGCAAAGCAGACCGATAACCCCGGATTTGGTGGGCGCGTCAGCCGTCCTTCGAATGACAAACTTCGACTCGTGGTTTCCCCACGATTGCAGCGGCCCTTCAAGCCGAAGAAAAAGAGTATTGGGGACCATCGTCGCGCCCTCCTTACGTCACCGTGACCTTTTGAACCTCTGCCCAGTCAAAGCCGATGGCCCGTACCAACTCGACGACCAATTCGTCCAGGGACTTGAGGTTGTGGGCAGTAAGCGGGACCTCCTTCTTATCAACTGTTGCCGTTAGGGAATATCGCAGGTTCGGGGAGAACCAGAAGCGATTGTCCGGCTTGCCGTAGCCGGTGTCGAGGTCGTGAACGTACTGCCCGAGCTGCGTGATGCTCTGGGACACCATGTCGCGCGGCCCCTTGCATGGGACCGGGCTGGCGAAAGCATTCGCATAGCTGATGGGAGTCTGTTTGAGTTCGACAAGTATCCCATCCGGCGGATTATGAGCTGCGAAACTGTTCTGCTTGCCGGTTGGATTGGCAAGAGCCGCGGCGCGCAAGAACGCGCCGACGGTGTGCGCTGCCAGATGTTCCTTATTGCCTCGGAAACCCTGGAGATTGTCGACGAGGGTTTTCCAGTCAATAGAGAAGTACTTGTAGAAGCAGGCGGAGGTAAACATGGCTTCGTCAACGTAACCGGCGCCAGCGTCGTCGCCGGGGATATCGTCAGCCGCAACGTAGTAATCAACCTCCGGCAGGGCCTCGTGCGTCGAAATTGCGTGAGCAACCTGAAGCGAGGCCTCGACCGTCGTGTTGGTGAGGACACCGGTCTCCAGCATTCTGCCACTGAGTGCCATGTCCGGAACAGCTACGCGGCTGGCAATGAGCTTCCCGCAGTCATCGACAAGTTGGTCCGATTCGCCACCATTCTTCTGGAGCAGTTGAGCGATCTGGGTGATTGCCTCCTGGGTCGTGTACACCAACATGTCGCTCTTGCTCTCATCTTTGGACTTGATGCCGCACTGCTCCAGTATCTTAGTGGCGCGTTTCTTGACGTCGGCCTTGCCGGTCACCTTCTCCGCGATGAGTTTGGCGAGCTGCCGCGTGCGAATGCCGCCACAGAGCAGCTTGAACTGCTCGCTGGTGCGGATGCTCCGTTTGAGGCATTGGCTGGAGATGCGAGAACGCATAACGCCGCCGAAGTAGCAGGTCTTCGGCGCACCCAGGTCGTCACGGTTGAGATTGGCGGGGCTGTGATTCTGAATCGCGTGAATCTCGATCAACATGGAGTTCTCCTTCTCGCAAGGTTGTCAACACGTGAGGCCCAGGAAGTCCCTGGACCAGTTCAGGCGGGGTTCCTCCCGCTCCCAGATGGACAGTTCATCGGTTAGCCGGACCCAATCCAAGCCCTTGCCGCCGTCCGCAATCAACGTCAGGGCCCACCGTAAGGCCGGTTCGATCCTGGCTAGCGGAAGCAGAAGCATGTTGTCGAATCGCCGCTGGTGGCGGGCTCTGGCCTCCTTGTCTGGGAGAGGTAGCCTGCCGAGTTGGCCGGCCAGCGTTGCACCGCTGGCTTGGGGCAGAGGGCAGAAGGCATAGAGCTTGGCAATGAGCCAGGCGACCTCGCGGCGGGGCGATCTCTGGTTCTTCTCGCGCAGGGGCCACCAGATACCGGCGAATAGGTCGAAGCCGTCCACCGATTGGTCGAGGGACAGGCCGGCATGATTCCGTAGCTGCCCCAAATCCCCGGCTTTGAGGGATTCCAGCGTCTGGATGAATTGCTCCGTGGGCGTCATTCGTCACCACCTTCCTTCGCGCTGGGCTTACGGAGCTTGGGTGCCGATTTGACCGTCATGTCCGGCAGCGCACTGGCAATCTCATTTCGCCGTTGCACCGCCCGCGTGGTGAACCCAGGGGCAAGCGATTTTGTGATAACCGGCATCATTCGGCGATATTCGTCAACCGCTTGCGTCCACGCCGAGTCGGGCTGTGTGAGAAGATAGGCTACATTGGCCGAAACGCAGGACTCGACATGGGGTCGAATGGCGGCGAAGGCTGATAGAAGCTCTGGGTGCTTTAGGCCAGACGACTTGGCCTCGCGAGGCCTTGCCTTGGCCCAACCTTTCTGCGCATCCTTTATCCAGTGCTCCAGGTGAGTGATCGCCGGTTCAGATCCATCGCGTGGCACCAGTGTCACGGGTATTGTCAGACGCCTCTCCCATGCCTCAAGATACTTGTCATTCTTCACGCTGGAAAACCCAACCACGGACACGGAGACCGCCGACGATGCCGATCCCGCCAATGTCGCAGCATGGCACATGGTCAACGGTGCAGCCCCTTCAGTCAGCAGATCGCGGAGACATTTCGCCCACTGATTTGACGCCACATCCGGGGAACTGAGCGAGTCCCCTGAATGAGCTGAGAGTAGCGCGCCGTCCTTATCTCTTTTATACACGACATGCGGGTCCCGCCAATCCCGTGCTGGTGCGTCATCAACCATCTTTGCGCTGGTGACGCCTGCGAATACGCAAGTGTGAACCAATGCGCCTTCCTGCCGGCCACAGGCAATGCAGGTGCCACTGGGCGGTGATGGGTCACCGAGCCATACCCGTCGCGGCAGCCAGGTGAGTCCTGCGAGCAACGGCACATTGCCGCTCGTTGGCAGCCGTACGCCAGGGCTCACCCATGCGGGCGTCCCAAGGCTGCTAACCGGCGCCCAGTTTAACTGAAGCGTTTCCAGCAGCGATTTCCCGAACGGCACGACATAGATGGGCGGCTTTGCGTTTATTCCTGGGGGCTTGCCCCTGCCCCCTGAGGTCGAGAACAGCGGCAGACGAACCAACCCCATTGCGCAACAGCTGAGGCAAAGGCCATCGTCGCCGTCGGTGGAATGCTTGAAATGTAATGCGTTCGTCCCAGTAGGCACCTCATGCATGAGGTAGTTAGCGGTGAGAACATTCCCATGTGCCCCTGATGAGTCGCCATACTGATAGAACCGCTTCCCAGTCCCAAGCAGGTTGAAGCAGTCCTCTTGCTGGTCAAGCTTGGCGAACCAGTCCGCCGGGAATTGGCCTGCGGCGAGTATCTGATCCTTCTCGCCCTGAGCTGGCGGACTGCCTTTGCACCAGTACAGCACCGCCAGCAGGAAACGCAGCAGGGCGACGCCGTCCATCGGGTTGGATGCGGCAATCTGGCGGATGCTCCCGGCTTCAGTGAGTGCCTGGCGGATGCCTATGCGGTCTGGCCGGCCATTGGCATAAAGCACCGGAATCCACTTCTCAATGAGCAAGTCAAAAGAATCCTGCATGGTGTACTCCCCAATGCCCAAGAAGCGTTCGCGACGGCTTACTTCCCGCTTGCCCACGGGGGTCGGGCTGCCGATAACAGCCGCGCCTTACTACTCGCGACTGGTGGCCAGGATAACCACCCGGCCATTATGCCGACAAGGTATGACAAGTGTGGTCACAACTCAAGCGGAATCATGATGCATTCTGCGACTGTAACTGAGGCTACATGCTGGGGAGCAATCTGTGGCAGAAACACCAAGTCGTGGACGAGAGCTTATCCCAGAGGAAAGCTAAGTTGTTCCTGCTGCTCGTCCCACAGCAGCGGCAGGTTGCCCGTCAGCTTGCGGAGGGATAGGCCGCTGGGCTCCCGGCCGTCCACGATGGCCTCCACGATGTCGGGAGCCAGCGTGGCCAGCCGGAGGATGCGGGCGATGTAGGAGGGGTTCACGCGGTTCCGCCGGGCAAGTTCCTTGATGGAGCCGACCTGGCTACTCTCCATCATCTTCTGCCACTTGAACGCCTTGGCCAGGGCCACGACCAGTGGGCGCTGTGGCTGCGGCTTGGGCGGTTCGGCCGCGTCCACGCCCTCCGGCAGGATGATCTCCTTCCGCCCGCCGCACTTCTTGAAGGCCATGGGGATGCGAATGACGATCGCGCCGTCCTCCGCCCAGACCTTCCTGCCCGGATACTTCGTGTTCAGTTCCGCTTCCAGGTCCGATTCCGCCTGCCGGATCATGCCGTCACCAGCCTTTCCGCGACGCCGTCGGCGACGGCGTTCATCTCCGCGACCACCGCGCCGAGCCCGACGGGCCGGAGCTTCACCGTCATGCTGTCGGTGTCCATTACGACCTGCTCGACCAGGAGCCGCACGATCCGCTCCTTCTCGGCCGGGAACAGCTCGTCCCACAGCGGATCTATGTTCCGCAGGGCGTCTGCGACCTCCCGCTCAGTGGGGAGAGCGGCCTGCTCATCGGCAACCTGGGCGGCCAGTTCGTCCAGACGCGTCTCGGCGGCCGAGCATTCCTCGTTCAACTTCCGCAGTTCCTCAGCCATTGCGGCAGCCGAGCCTTCGCCCGTCGCCCGGGCCACGCTGCGGATCATCTTCCGCAGTTCCGCCAGGCGTCGTTCGAGGGCGTCCTTCTCGCGGCGCTGGCCCTGTTGCTCGACCTCGGCCTGGTCGAGCATCGCTCTGTACGTCCCGGCGATCATGTCCGGGCTGCGGAACAGGCCGCGAAACTGGTCCACCACGGCGGCCTCGATCTCGCCGGCGGCGACGGATTTGACCGGGCAGGTGTCGTAGCCGTTCTTCTCGGCGTGGTTGCACAGGTAGTACTGGTAGCGCTTGCCGCGACGGTTGGTGAACGTCGCGCCCATGGCCTTGCCGCAGTGGCCGCACCGCAGGATGCCCTTGAGCAGCGCCGCCGTCTTGCGGCGGGTCTGGACGGCACGGTTCCGGGCGTTCTTGTCCATGATGGCCCGGGCGCGGTCCCACGTGCCCTGGTCGATGATTGGTGTATGCTGGCCGGTGTAGTTCTGCCCCTTGTAGTCGATCAGGCCGATGTACTTGGGGTTGGCCAGGACGCGGTGGACGTACACCTTGTTCCACGGCTGGCCGCCGTTGCCCTTGCCCTTGGCGGTCTTCCAGGATTTGGTGCGGTGGCCCTGCTTGTTCAACTCGCGGGCGAGCTTCAGGCACGAGCCCGTCCGCAGGAACCCATCGAATATCCGGCGGACCAGCTTGGCCTCCTCCTCGTTGACCACGAGCTTGCGGTTGGGATGGTCGATGTCGTAGCCCAGGAACGGATGACCGCCGATCCACTGGCCGCGCTTCTTGGCGGCGCTGATCTTGTCGCGGATGCGTTCGGCGATTATCTCGCGCTCGAATTGCGCGAAGGAGAGCAGAATGTTCAGCGTCAACCGCCCCATGCTGCTTGTGGTGTCGAACCGCTGGGTGACCGAGACGAACGCCACCCCGCGCTGGTCGAACGTCTCCATCAACTTGGCGAAGTCCAGCAGCGACCGGCTGAGCCGGTCGACGCGGTGGACGACGACACAATCGACCTTCCCGGACTCGATGTCCTGCATGAGCCGCTGGACGCCTGGGCGATCCGTGTTCGCGCCGGTGTATCCGCCGTCGGAATACTCCGTCGGCAGCGCGCCCCATCCCTGGCTCTTGATGTACGCCAGGCAGGCCTCCTGCTGCGCGTCCAAGCTGTTGAACGGCATGTCTAGGCCTTCCTCGTGGCTCTTGCGGACGTAGACGGCGCAGCGCGTCGGGCGTTTCTCACTGTCCGTGGCGGACTGGTTCATACCTTCGCCTCCCCATACGGGTCTTTGCTTCGCTGCGACTTGCCCGGACCGGCCAGCCCGAAGAACCGAGGCCCGCTACAGTGCTGGCCGCTGATGGCCTTGGCCACGGCCGAAAGGGTCTTGAACCGCTTGCCCGCGTACTCGAACGTGCCGTCGTGGCAGACGGTGACCTCGTGTCGCCAGCCGCGCCACTCCCGGACCAGGCGCGTTCCGGGCGCGGGTGCGTTGGCCGACTTTCGCTTCCGGCGGGCGCTGCGCCGGCCTTCGCCGTTGCCCACCTCCTTTGCGGCCCGGGCCAGCTTCTCCCGCGCCGCGGTGGCCAAGCCGCCGTAGCGGAGTTCCTGGAGCCGGTACGCCAGACGGCGGACCATGTGCTCGGCGCTATAGGCCGGGGCATCCCGGCCGAACAGCGCCAGCCACCTCTGGCAAAGCGCGGCGGCGTCCATCCGATTGAGCGCCGCGACCTGCTGTAGGACCGTTGGTTCCATGCGTTTTCTCCTATGGGTTACCAGCGGCCACAGGGGGCAGAGTTTCGACGGGACAGCCAAGAGGATTCCCGCCGGAATCTCTCGAAACTCCTCTCTCCAGGCGTTTCCGCCGCACCATCCGCAGCATGGCGGCGGCGAGGATCATCGTCACTTCGCACATCCGCTGCTCGGGCGACATCTTCTCGGGGTCGATGGGGTTGGCCATGCGATCCTCCATGATCTTCACACTGTCTGGCCGACGCGCGCCGGCCGCGCCCGTTACCTACCGCCGACAATGCGGTCGCGTCCCACCGCGCCGAGCGTTTGGGGGTCTTCACGGCAGCAGGTCGTTTCGTGGCGTGGGCCTTGGCGATATAATCACTGCTTGCGTTGCACCCCCCGCCAGGCCCAGGGATAGTGCCTGTTTGTGCCGCAATGGGGGGATTGCCGGCAAGGACGGTTATGAGGCAGTTTTATGTCTGACGACGTGAACATTCTGAGCGATGAGATGCTGCTACAGATATGCCGCGTCTCGCAGAAAGACCTGGAGGAGACGCCGGCACTGGGCGATGAACTTCGGTTGGCGCGACGGCTCATTCCGCCCCCGCGGGCGCGGCACGACGGGCGTCTGGAGCATGCGGTGACGCTGTTGGCGTCCGCGATGGGCAGGATGCAGCAGTATAACCCCACGCACCTCCCATTCGGGTTTCAGGGCCCAACCGTCACCTCGTGCGGCTGGATCGACCGCGACGACCTGGAACTGCTCGCCAAGCAGATTGTGGGCCTGACGTGGGTGAACAGCGACCCGGACGATGTCGCCTGCGTCGTCGGCCAGGCGGTCTCGACGGCAGTCAGACTGAGCCTGGTCGAGCAGAAAGAGTATGATGCCTGGCGTCCGGGCATGGCGAGCGGTTCGGGTTGGCGCTCGGCGGTTTCCGCAACGACCTATGGCGTCGCCAAGGCAAGGTCTTTGAGCGAACGCCAGACGGACGCAGCAGTGAAGCCATCTGTTCCCAGCCCGCCAGTTCAACGCCCCGCCCAGAACCCCCCGTGGGCTCGGCCGGTCGCTCAGCCCGATAGCCGGTCCACTGTTGACGCCTCGGCGAGTCAGCGATCTGTGCCCGTGTCCTGGCAGGATGCGCCCGCTCCGCATCTCCCCTCCGGAATGGAGCCGTTCGACAAGGCCCTTGCCGAAATGCTTCTACGATTACCAACGATGTGGGCGTCGGTGGACTTCGAGCGGTTAACGAACACGCAAGAGAAGGCGCTGGCACGCCTGGTGGAAGCGGGTCTGGTGGAAGAGCGGGTCGTGGCCACGGCCTGGATGGATGGGTTTCCCCAGGTGGCGATTCTGCGGGGCCGCGTCACCGGGGACTTCAAGCGGAAGCTCCTCTGGGAATCGGTGCAGTCAGTGCCGGAGTGGTTGACCAAGGACGGCAAGACCCGCGGCAAATACTCGTTCTGGTACGACGTGACCGAGGTGCGCCTTACGGAAGCAGGCGAGACCGCGAGGCATGACTGGAACAGCCCCAAGCCCTCCTTCGTCCTGGCCATCGTCCGGGGCATCGGAGGCCCGACACGAGGGATTTCGCCAGACGGCATTGTCAAGATCGAAGAACGTAAGGTCGAAACGAGGGAGAAACCGCCCGCGCCGTCCGATGTCAGGGCGCTCCTGCGGGAGGGTTTCGCGCTGAACCGCGTGCCAAGTTCCGACGAGGTGGATGCCGGCATGGCCACTGCGGCGGTCCAGCATGACGCCGACGAGGCCGAATCTGCGGAGCAGTCCCTTGATGATCTGCGCCGGCGGTATGCGATTGTGCCCTTGGAGCCGGTCGAAGTTGACGATGCCCAGCGGGAGATGCTTCGCAGAGGCGTACTGTCCCTGACATTGTCAGAGACGCACAAAGTTGCCGAGTTGTGGGACGGTCTCTCTATCGATCTGGCCAACGGCGGCCCCGTGCTTTTCGACAGCCAGGACAAAGCCACACAGGAGTGGCTTGCCAAGGGCCGGCCGCTGGAGACGCTGGAGTTCTTGCCCATGAGCCTGCTGGAGCAGGTGACAGCCCAGATTGGGCTCCTGGCCGAGGCCCTGGAGGTCGACCCGGACTCGATGGAGCAGTACGCCTACGGGTTGGTGCATGGTTCCGACCAGAATGGGAAGCTCAAGGAACCGGCTTACTATGCGCTGAACCAGCTCTATCGCAGATTGTCGCTCGCCGACGAGAGGGCCCGCGTGGCGGGCAAGAAACCCGAGGAGTATACGGTTGCGGAACTGATCGGTTGCGTACCGGCAGCCGCCGGCAACGGGAAGCCGGCGTCAGCGGGCAAGCCATCCGGCGATCAGCGTCTCCGCAAGCGCGCAGAACGGGCAGCCAACATCGAGGCCCTCACGAAGGAACTGGTCGAGCACATCAATTCCGCCAAGGACCACGCCTACACGCTGGAGCAGAACAACAAGGAGCCGGTGCTCCTGCCTCGGCCGAATCAGAGGGAACTGGCTCAGCGGGTGGATATCTCCGAGGCCGCCGCCAGCCGGTGCTTCAACGATCCTTGCGCCCACCAGCTTCGGATGCTGTTCCAGATGGCGGGAGACCTCGGGTCCGTCATGAAGTTCGGTCGTAAGAAGTAGCCCTTCCCAACACGCTCGTCCCCAGCGGCTTGCACTTGCACATCGTCCTCTTTGATGCAAGTGCAAGCCGCTTTTTCTTTGCGCACTTCCCCTTGAAATACAAGGCCTTACGTCTCGGCTGACATCTCTTTCAGCCCCTTTCGTGCAAGTCCCGCGGGGGTTGTCCGGGCGCATTCGGGCGCTCCGGTCCACCGTAACTCCCTCGCACGAAAGGGACTCCCATGCCGAGCGCAGACACCCCCCGCAGCACCGTTGCACAGTCGCAGTACGCCCCCGTCCAGGATGACGCCGCCGCGTTGGCGGAAGACTGGGGCCCGCTGGATGCCTGGTGCATCCGGCTGATCCGATTCAAGGCCTCGCAGATGGTCGGCAAGGCCGGGCTGACCAGGAGCGACCGCGAGGACCTGGAACACGAACTTGCCGCCGACGTGCTGGCCCGCCTGAGCAAGTTCGACGCCGCGAAGGCCAGCTTCCACACGTTCGTGGACCGGGTGGTCAACCACGCCGTGGCCAACATCCTGGCCTACAGGGGCGCGGCCTCCCGCGATTACCGCCGCACGGGGCCGTCGCTCAACGAGGAGGTCGCCCTGGCCGACGGCAGCCGCGTCCAGCGGATCAAGAACGTCGCCGAGGAGAACTCTATCGGAATGAGGACGGTGGAGTTTCGCACCCAGCGCGAGCTGGCGGAACTGAAGCTGGACCTGATGGCGGCGACGGCCAAACTGCCCCAGCGGCTCAGGGCGCTGTGCGAGCTGCTCAAGTCGATGGACATCCCCCAGATCGTGCGGCGCACGGGCCGGTCGCGGTCCTCCATCTACCGCGACATCGCCGAGATTCGCGGCGTCTTCCGGGACGCCGGCCTGGAGGAGCACCTGCTGCGCAAGTGAGGCACTTGGGACGCCCCGGGCTCGCGCCGGTAGGTATCGGGTGCGGGCCGGTGGCCCGCCAACAGAGAAAGAAAGGACCAAAGGTGAGCAAGATGAACAAGGTTCTGTACCGCTACCAGTTCAAGGAACGCGTCAGGCTCCAGGATGCGGAGGAGACGCTCCTGCTGAGCATCTTCGCCGCGATGGGCATCCACGGCGAGGCCAGGGTCCGCATGGACTGCGGCTACGCCCTGGACGCGACGATCCGGGTGATTGTCGTGGACGCCGGCACGACGGTCGGCCGGGATGTGAACGCCATCTTCTCGGCGCTGGCGATGCGGGAGTTCGGCCCGCTGTCGTTCCAGGTCCGCCGCGTCGAAGGTCTGCCCGAGGGCAAGGAGGACAAGCATGTTGATTGAACTGGACAAGATACGCACGAACGGCGGCACCCAGGTGCGCGAGGAAATCACCGCCCACATCGTCTGGGAGTACGCCGAGTTGATGCGCGATGGCGCACACTTCCCGCCGGTGGTGGTGTACTTCGACGGCAAGGACTATTGGCTCGCCGACGGGTTCCACCGCTGCCAGGCCGCGAAAAGCGCCGGCATCGAGCAGATCGAGGCTGACGTCATCCAGGGCACCCGGCGGGACGCAATTCTCCACTCCGTCGGAGCGAACGCCGACCATGGCCTGCGCCGCAGCCACGCCGACAAGCAGCGCGCCGTGATGATGCTCCTCAATGACGAAGAGTGGCGCAAGTGGAGCACCCGGGAGGTTGCCAAGCGCTGCGGCGTGAGCAAGTCGTTCGTGGCCGACCTGCGGAAGTCACTGTCCGCGACGGACAGTGAAGAGCGGACCTACACCACCCGGCACGGCACCAAGTCCAAGATGAAGACCGGCAAGATCGGCAAGGGCCGCAAGCGGATCGTCACGAAGGAACAGTACGAGGCCGAGGCCAGCGGGCAGGCCCAGGAAGATGCGCCCGTCCAGGAACACGTCTCTGCCCCCGACGCGCAGGTGCCGGCCGATCCGCCGGCGGCCACCGAGCCGGTCAGCAAGTCTGTCGCTTCCGTCTCGGTGATCTTGCCCAAAGACCCCGTGCTGATGGCGGCGGCCCTGGTGAATCACTTCGGCCTGGAATTCTCGGCCAAGCTCGCGAAAGAGCTGGCCCGCATCGTCAAGGAAAAGTCGCAAGCCCCCTCTGAAACCCAACCCTCAGGAGACCAAGCATGACCACGATGACGGCACCCCGTGTCGCACCCCCGCAGCGCCAAACTCCACAACCGACACCGCGCCCGCCCGGGCGGACGGTGACCTTCGGCAAGATCGACCCGCCCAGCGGACACCGCGTGGCAGTCTTCGGCTGCGGCGGCAGCGGCAAGACGACGCTGGCCTGCCTGGCCCCGCCTCCGGTGGCGTTCTTCGACCTGGAGCGGTCGCTGCCCATCCTGCGGGCGCAGCTTCCCGCCGACCTGGACATCCGCCCCGTCGGCGGCATCCGCACCTGGCAGGACATCCGCGACGCGCTGCACAGCGGCGGGTGGGACGGCATCGGCACGATCTGCATCGACAGCGCCACGGTCGCCGAGGAACTGGCCATCGAGCACGTGATCGCCCACGTACCCAGCGAGAAGGGCCAGAAGGTCGTCAAGATCGGCGACTATCCCTACGGCGCGGGCTACAGGTACGTGTACGACGAGTTCGTCAACCTGCTGTCGGACCTGGACGCCCACGCCCGCGCCGGCAGGCACGTCGTCCTCATCGCCCACGAGTCCACCGAGAAGCACCCCAATCCGCAGGGCGAAGATTGGCTTCGCGCCGAGCCGCGCCTCCAGCACTCACCGAAAAGCTCCATCCGCGAGCGGGTCCGCGATTGGGCGGATCACGTTCTGTACCTGGCGTATGACGTCGTTGCCGAGGACGGCAAGGGCCGAGGCAGCGGCACGCGGACGGTCTACCCGGCGGAACTTCCGCACTGCATGGCCAAGTCCAGGACGCTGGGCGAGCCGGTGCCGATGGTGAAAAACGATCGGTCCGTCTGGGACCGCCTGCTGGGCGGCGCGGGAAAGGCGGGATGAGCATGACGTCCACCACGAGGATCTGGGGCACATACGAGCAGTTCCGGGACAAGTGCATGCGGCCCGACGCGGCGGCGCTGCTGACGCTGGCGGTGATCGTGGCCGACTTCCGGGAAGACCTGATGACCAAGTTCATCCGCGACCAGTCCTGCCGGGCCGGGCGGCACGACAGCCGAAGGGATTCCGCCGGCGAGAAGGAGACCTGATTCATGATTGCCAACAGGGAAGGACGATTCAAGGCGACCATTCTGGACCACGGCGTGGCCGAGAGTGGGCCCAACCACCTGGCCACGTTCGTGTGCAGGTATCGGCTGGTGTCGGAGCTGTCGGGAGCCGAGTGGGCGCCGGTGGACGATGACCTGGAGATCAGCGGCTACCACTACATGGAGAAGCGGGACGGCTCGGTCAACCAGACCACCATCGACATGCTCAAGCGAGCCTTCGGCTGGGACGGGCGCGACCCGTTCTGGTTCCAGGACGCCGACATGGGCGAGCTGGTGGTGCAGGTGAGCCTGGCGGCCGAGACCTACAACGGCAAGACCCGCCTGAAGGTGCAGTACGTGGACGCCGAGGATTCCGCCGGCGGCACCGTGCCCAAGGCCGACGACGCCACGCGGCGGTCGATCAGCACGCGCCTGGGAGCGAAGTTCCGGGCCCTGGCGGGCAGCGCACCCGCCCCGGCGGCGAAAGCTTCCCCACGACCGGCCCCAGCCCCATCCGCACCAGCGCCCGCCGCCAGCGCCGCGCCCGCATCGACCGCGACGGCCGATCCGCCGCCGGAGGCGACTATGCAGGCGGCGTGGAATGCGTTCGTCAAGGAGTACACGTCCAGGCCGGGCGGCAGCGACGACGACATGAACCAGCAGTGGTTCCGCCTCGTCGGCGAGCTTGCGCCGGGCAAGCAGGTCGAGGACATCACCCCGCCGGAATGGGGCGTCATCCTGGTCGAGGCCCCCGGTCGCATAATTCCATTCTGATCTCACGAATGGGTGTTGCGCGGCGCGACGGTCAAGGATGGCCGTCGCGGGCCGGCAAGGGCGGGGCTGAACGGAGTCGGCCCCGCCCGGCGGGCCGCGCCGTGGTTGGCACGGTTCTGGTTCCCTCGCGGTAGATGATGTCGGGATGCGGCGCGCCACGCTGACGGTGCGCCCATCCGGCAAACATGGAGGTCGCACATGATCACGAACGAAACGTCGATCGCGCCGGATGACCTGATGGGCATGGAGATCACGGACGTGCTGAAAATGACCGGCATGGCCATGAAACGTCTTGTTGAGCACGCCGATCATCCGGCCTGTGAGCCCGAAGATGCCGTCATCGACGTGGCCGTCAGGGCAGATGAATCCCTGTGTCTGGCCGCCGGCGTTGTCATCCGCGCCCGCGCCGGGGAAATCCTTGCCCTCTGCCGGTCGGCCGGTATCAGGGGCTGCGACGAGGAATTCATCCGCACTCGCACGTTCGAGGCGGCGCTGGCATTGTGCAAATGCATGGGGATCGTGGATGGAATCTGACCCGCTCCAAACCATCCTGGGCCGCCTGGCGGGCGTCAAGCAGACGGGCGAGAACCAGTGGCAGGCCCGCTGCCCGGCGCACGACGACCGGCACGCCAGCCTGTCCATCTCCTGCGGCGACGACGGGCGGGTGCTGCTGCACTGCCACGCCGGCTGTGCGGTGATGGCGATCTGCCAGGCGGCAGGGATTCGCCTGCGCGACCTTTTCCCCAAGAAGAAGGACGCCTTGGGCGGCATGGGCCGGATCGTCGCGGCGTATGACTACCGTGACGCCCAGGGGCAGCTTGTCTATCAGGTCGTGCGCTTTGAGCCCAAGGACTTCCGGCAGCGCCGGCCCGATGGCAATGGCGGCTGGACCTGGAAGATGGGCGGGGTCAAGCGGGTGCTCTACCGTCTGCCGGAACTTCTGGCTGCAGACCCGGGCCAATGGATCGTGATCGCGGAGGGTGAAAAGGACGTCGACACCCTCGTCGGCCTCGGCATGGTCGCCACCACCAACCCCCAGGGCGCGGGCAAGTGGTCGAAGCTCTCCGACGACAGCGCGCTTCATGGCCGGCGCGTCGCCATCATCCCCGACATGGACCAGCCCGGCCGCGATCACGCCCTGGACGTCGCGCGCCGGCTTGCTGGCAAGGCCGCCGAGGTCAGGATCGTCGAGCTTCCCGGCGACGGTAAGGACGCCAGCGACTGGATCGCCGCCGGCGGCAACCGCGACAGTCTCCTGGCCCTGATCGAGGCCGCGCCGCGGCACGTGCCGTCCGCAGATGCGCCAGCCCAGACGTCGGACAAGCCCAAGGTGCTATTACCGGGCGGCTCCGTGCCCATCCTGGAGGCCGCCGCTAAGCTCGGGACGCTCCTGGCGAAGACGGACCTCTATTACGTCCGGGGCGGGGCCGTGGTCACGATGGATAAGGACGACCAGGGCTTCCCCATCCTCAGCCCCGTCAAACCCGCCGCCATGGCCAGCATCTTCGAGTCGGTGGCCCATCTCATGACGCTGGCCAAGGTCGACGGCCAGATCGTCGAGGTCGACACGATCTGCTCGGAGCAGGCGGCCAAGATGATCATGCATGCCGGGACGTTCCTGGCGGCGCTGCCGCCCATCCGCGTCCTGGCGCGGTGCCCGGTATTGATCGAAAGGGACGGCGCGCTGGTACAGGTCAGCGGCTACGACCGCCAGTCGGGCATCCTGGCGCTGGGCGAGCCTGCGCCTGATGTCCCCCTGGACCGGGCCCGCGCCATTCTGCACGACATGCTGGAGGACTTCCAGTTCGCCGCGCCCTCGGATCGCTCCCGCGCCCTGGCGGCCATCATCACGCCGGCGCTGGTGTTCGGGGGGCTCTTGCGCGGCCGAGCGCCCATCGACCTGGGCGAGGCCGACAAATCGCAGACGGGAAAAGGCTTCCGCAACAAACTGACCGCCTCGATCTACCGCCACAACGTCCGCACCGTCACCCAGCGCAAGGGCGGCGGCGTGGGCAGCATGGAGGAGACCTTCAACACCGCCCTGATCCAGGGCATGAACTTCATCTCGCTGGACAACGTGCGGGGCAACATCGACTCGCCGGCCATCGAGAGCTTCTTGACCGAGGATGTCTACTACGCCCGCATCCCGTACCAAGGCAGCGTGGAGATCGACCCCCGCCGCGTCGTCGTGCTGATGACGTCCAACCGGGCGGACATCACGGTCGACCTGGCCAACCGTTCCTGTTGCGTCAACATCCACAAGCAGCCCGAGGGCTATCAGTTCAAGCAATACGCCGAGGGCGACATCTGGGAGCACGTCCAGGCCGACCAGCCGCTGTACCTGGGCGCGGTCTTTGCCGTGGTGAAGGCGTGGTTCGAGGCAGGCAGGCCGCTGAGCAACGAGACCCGCCACGACTTCCGCCGCTGGGCGCGGACGCTCGACTGGATCGTTCAGAATGTCCTGGGCGCTCCGCCGCTGCTGGACGGCCATCGCGAGACGCAGATCCGCATGTCCAACCCGGCCTTGAACTGGCTCCGCGACGTTGCCTTGGCTGTCCGCCGGGCCGACCAGCTCGGCAAGTGGCTCCGCGCTCACGCCCTGGTGGAGATCATCGCCGGCGATGGCCGAATTGAAATCCCAGGCCTGGGCGAGGGCGACGACCTGGTCAGCGAAGATGTCCGCAGGACGGTCCTCCAGGCGGTGGGCCGAAGGATGTCCATCTGCTTCGGCAACGAGGGTCTCCGCAACATCGAGAGCATCACCATCAAGCGGCGGGAAACGGTGGATCATCTCACCCGCCCGACGAAGGAGTACTGGTTCGAGATTGCCAAGCCCAGCACATCTTCTCCAAGTTCTCCGCTATGCGCCCCCTATGCGCCCGCTATAGACCCCGCTATGAAAACCCAAGAACCCGCTATACCCGCTAATGATCGCCAACATTTTGTCCCCGGCGAGTCTGATGCTCGGGATGTGTGTAGTGGTGATGAATACATAGGAATGTTGCCGACCCATAGCGGGCATAGGGGGTTTCGAGGAATCCATAGCGGGGCGCATAGCGGGCGCATAGAGGGGGCCATAGGGGGGAACGCCCCCGAACCTCCGGCCGGCGATGATCAGGAGGAGGTAGTCGAATGGCGGGCATGACGCTCCTGGAAGAGGCCCGGTCAGTGGGGCTCGAGGTTCGCACCGACGGCAACGACCTGGTGGTCCGCGGCCCTCGCGATGCCCGGCACGTCGCCGAGAAGCTCCTGGCCGAGAAGGCATCCATCGTCGAGGCCATCAAGCAGGAACAGCAGCGCGAGCACCGCGCATGGCTCGATAGTCTCGCCCTTGATGATCGCCTCCGATACGACCGTGCCTTCGGGAAGGCATGGTTCGAGGGCAGGGGCGCCGATGAGTGCCGGCAGATCGCACGCGACCATGTCGTGAAACATCAGCAGCGTGGGACGAACCGCATGGATCGCGGTATGTGATAGTGCCAAGGACAAGGAGAGAACATGGATTGGCTCGAAGAGAACAACAAGGACGTGCTGATGCTGGCCGGGATGGAACTGGAAGCCCTGAACGCGGACGTGCTTCAGCTAGAGGGCGACCTGCTGGCCGATGCCCTGGCCAACCACGGCAAGGTGATGGACCTGTTCAAGCGGTTCAATCAACTCGCCGCCGACCGCCGCAATCTGGTCGACTTCGACTGCTGGCGGGACAAGGACGCCACGTCGTTCCAGGCTGAACGGTCGCGGCTGTTGCGGGAAGGATGGGACGTCCTGCATGCACTTCAGCACGTCCTCCAGGAGCGCGAAGCCCTCCTGGGCCGCCTCAGGGACTCGCTGGATGCATGCGTCGCCAAGTTGAACGTCAATCGCGAGAAGGTCGTCGAGGCCGTCCGCAAGGGCATGTCGAAGGTCCACAAGGAGTACGTGCGGGCCAATCCCTATGGCGGCGAGATGCACTTCAACGAGCTCGTGGAGAACAGCGATGAGGTCAACGCCGTCGATGATCGGCTCGGACCCGCTCGTCGCGCGTTGGAGTCGGCCGTTTATGCGAAGCACGCCATGAGCGCGAAGTTCACTAGGTTGACCAACCGCCGGCACGAGGTCTTCCGGCTGATGCTGTCGAACGGATGGTAACACTCGGTGGGCAAGTGTTACCCCTTCGAAACGCGAGTCCTGCCATAAGTCCCAGTGGATTCAATGGTTCCTTCCTGGCGAGACGCGCCGTGCCCGCGGCGGGAACGGCTTCCGACATAGGCAGACTTGCTTGCCGCGAGAAAAAACCGATGCCCGCGGGCGTGACTGGCCACGGCGGACAGTGAGATAACGCTGCGGATGGGTGCGGCCCCGCTCGGCGTGGCAAGGTAGCGCAGGGCCGGATGATCGCGGCGGTCGGGCGGGATGAAGTCGGCCCCGCCCAGCCCAGCGGCTGGAATCATAGCGAAAGGAATCGCAATGCAGATCGAAATGTGGAGCATCGACCGGATCAGGGAGTACGACCGCAACCCCCGTGATAACGAGGCCGCCGTCGGGCCCGTCGCCGAATCCATCCGCCAGTTCGGCTTCCGCTTCCCGGTGCTGGTGGACAAGGACGGCATCCTGATCGCGGGCCACACCCGCGTTCGGGCGGCGCGCAAGCTGGGCATGACGGAAGTCCCGGTCATACGCGCCGATGACCTGACGCCCCAGCAGGTGCAGGCCCTCCGCGTGGCCGACAACAAGCTCCACGAACTGGCGTCCTGGGACGTGGACCTCCTGCCGGTCGAACTGCGAGACCTTCAGGTGTCAAACTTCGACCTGTCGGCCCTCGGTTTCGACCAGGAGGAGCTTGCGAAGTTGCTTGACCCGGGCGTCCAGGCGGGCCTCACCGACCCCGACGACGTGCCAGCGCCGCCCGATGAGGCGATCACCAAGCCGGGCGACCTGTGGATTCTTGGCAACCACAGGCTGTTATGTGGCGACAGCGCCTCGGCGTCCGACGTCGACCGCCTTCTCGACGGGGCGCGGATTCAGCTGTGCAATTCCGATCCCCCGTACAACGTATCCCTGGCCCCACGCTCCAATAACGCCATCGCCGCCCACGGCGACCATCCCATCGGCCAGCAAGGGATGGACATGGCCATCCGGGGCAAGACGCACGCGACGACCGAGAAGATGCGGGCCAAGGACCGGCCGTTGGTCAATGACTTCGTGTCCGATGAGGAGTTCGCCAGACTGCTCCGCGCCTGGTTCGGCAACGTCGCCCGCGTCCTGGAGCCGGGCAGGTCGTTCTATCTCTGGGGCGGCTACAGCAACCTGGGCAACTACCCGCCGGCCCTGGCGGACTGCGGGCTGTACTTCAGCCAGTGCGTGGTTTGGGACAAGCAGCACCCCGTCCTGACCAGGAAGGACATGATGTCCACCTGCGAGCTGGCCTTCTACGGGTGGCGAGAGGGCGCGGCGCACAAGTTTTTCGGCCCGACCAACGCCACTGACCTGTGGCACATCAAGAAGGACAATCCCCGGACCTACGTCCATTTGACCCAGAAGCCCGTGGAACTTGCCGTGCGGGCCATCCAGTACTCGTCGCTGACGGGGGAGAATGTCCTGGACCTCTTCGGCGGCAGCGGTTCAACGCTGATCGCTTGCGAGCAGACGGGCCGCAAGGCGTTCCTGATGGAGATCGACCCCCTCTACGTGGACACGATTGTCCATAGGTTTGAGCAGTTCACGGGGAGGAAGTCCGAGCGGGTCGCCGCGGAGAGTTCGCAAGAGAGAACCCCGGCTCTTGCTGGAGCCGGGGTTGGTGCGGAGGGTATGTGATGTCGGCGCTACTTTGCCGCGAACGCCTGCCGGGTGGCATCAACCTCGGCCTTCCCCGCGTCGGTCAACTCCCACATGCCGCGCTTGGCCTTGCGGAATCGCGTTTTGTCGCCATCGTCGCGGGCCTCTCTGAGCATGCAGGAATAGAGCGTGGCATGCGGGGTCTTGCCCTTGCCCGGCTCATACCAGCCGCCGGCGGTGGCTGCTTCGACGATGGCTTTGGTGTTCATCGGTTCCTTGGCATGCGCCAGTACCAGGACGGCCGCGCTGGCCAGGCTCTTTCGCGGGGCGGCGGGCTTGCGCTCATTGGCCGGTTGGTCGGCCTTGCCGGACTTCTTTGCACCTGCGCCAACGTCGGCGGCCGTGGGCGCGGAGGTTCCGTTCGCCTTCCTGTCCGCCTCGTACTCGGCCAGCGAGACGATCTTCTTCCGGCCGTGCGGCCGCCCGTCGGGGTGTTTGGCCGGCCGCTTCTCGGTGCTGCTGGTCTGCTTCTTGCTGCTCCTCTTGGTCGTCATGGCTGCATCCTTTCTATTGGGCCCGGCACTGAGTCGGGATCCCCAACGCGATTCGTCGCGTTGGGGTGCCCCGCCGCGCCGGGCGGGTTGTTGTCGTTAGCTGGCGCTGACTTGCCCGAAGCGTCCCATCGCGTCGCCGAAGGCGAACCTGGTCTTGTATCGCGTCCTCGGCTTGGGCGGCGCGGCGGGCAGCCACCGCGTGATGAGGCCCTCGGCCGCTATCTGCTCGGCGTAGAACGCCACGCGGCGATCCGCTTCATCCGGCGTGAAGGCGCTTTGCTCTTTCATGCCGTTGGCGTTCAGCCACCGCCGGGCGTCGGCCAGGATCGCCAGGTCCTGCTTGTCGTAGTCCACATACCGGTGCCCGCGGCACCGTCGCATCGGCGTCCTCGTTCGTTTCCCGTTGGTCTTCATCGCGTTCTCCTTGTCGTGTTCGATGTCCACGAGCACATGAGGCCATGGGTCGGTGCGGATGCTAAGCCTGATTCCCGGAACCCCCGCAGATTTACTGCCGCCACATGCTTCGAAGGGGGCGCGACTTATGTCGCCTGAGGCAGAATCTTCGACAATTCCGCTGGCAGTTACCGCCGGCCCGGCCGGACCCCTGACGCCCACGGCGCTGACGCCGGATGCCCTGGCCCGGCTCCTCAGCGCCGCCGGCGGCAAGGCGGTCACGATCGACATGATTCAGGCGGCCGTCGACGCCGGCGCGCCGGTGGGCGTCGGCGGGCGGATCAACATGGTGGAATTCATGGCCTGGCTGGAACGGGAGCTTGCGTAAACGTGAGCATCGACCTGCGACAACTTCGGCCCGGCAAGCTGGCGGGCCTGCTGAACTCCACGCGGCTGGGTGAGGTCACGTCAGAGTCCCGCGTCCGCCGAAACGTCGTCCGCGCCGGGTGGCGCGTGGGCGATGGCCGTCAGGTCAACGTCCTGGCCTACGCGGCGTGGCTGATGTCCACCTGGCATGCCCAGTCGTTTCCGGCGGCATCGGCCTCGGGGCCGACGGGCTACGACGCCCGCAAGGAACGCGAGCGACTCCGCGCCGCCGACCAGTCAAAGACCGGGCGCGACATCGGCGCGCAACTGGACGAACTCCCCGCCGTGGAACGGCCCGACCTCCGCGCCGCGTGCGAGGCGGACTTCAAGCTGTTCTGCACCACGTACTTCCCGGCCGCCTTCACGCTGCCCTGGTCGCAGGACCACCTGAAGGTGATCGCCAAGATCGAGCGGGCGGTGAAGGAGGGCGGCCTGTTCGCCCACGCCATGCCGCGCGGCAGCGGAAAAACGACTTTGACGGAAATCGCCTGCGTCTGGGCGATCCTCTGCGGCTACAGGCCGTTCGTGTGCCTCATCGGCGCGACCGCCGATCCCCCAGGCTGCATGTCCCGCCCAATCAGCAGGATGACGATCCGCTCAAGGGCCTGGAATGCCGCAACTGCGGTTGCAGGCATTTCTACGTGGTGTACACGCGGGCCCACGTCGGCTGCATCACCCGCCGGCGCGAGTGCCGCCACTGCGGGCGACGGATCATGACGCGCGAGCGGTACATCGGGTAGCGCCACGCGACGCCAGCGGAAGCCGCCGCCAGGAGCCACTTCCATGACCGAAACATACATCGCCGAAACCGAGCCGGCCGTGGCGACGGCCGAAGCGCCACCCGCTGGCCCATTACTGCCGCGGGAGTACCTGCCGCCCTACACGCCGGAGCAGCTTCTCCAGATCGCCGAACGCATCACGGCCCGCTACGACCCGGCCGACCGGGAGGATGCCGCCCAGGAGTTCGTGCTGGGGGCGCTCCAAGCCGCCAAGCGTGCCAAGCCGGGCACGCTCATACGCTCCTACCAATGGGCCTACGGCATGGGGCGAGTAAAGAACTTCCTCACGAAAAAGACTCGCCGCAAGGCCAAGGTCCGCGTCATCCTGGACGCGCCCGCCGGCGACGGCACAAGCGGCTTAACCAAGGGCGACCTCGTGCCCGATCCCAAGGCCGCCGATCCGGGGGCATTCTCTGACGCCGCCGACCTGCGGCACGAACTCCGCGCGCTGGTGGACGCCCTGCCCGACGAGCGGATGCGATACATCATCCGCGAGCGATTCTGGCGTAGCCGGGAGCTTGAAGCCATCGGGGCGGACTTGGGGTTGACGGCAGAACGGGCACGACAACTGCTTACAGAGGAGTTGGCCGTCGTCCATCGAATGATCGAGCTTGGTGAGAGACCGTTTCTCAGGGACAGGCCAATGCCGGAATAGGCGAAATGGAACGTCCGTCCTTGTTTGTGCCCAACGATGCTGTCTCAGGTCATATTTCTCCGTCCATGTTCCACGGGGCCTGGACGTTTTTTTCGCCGACCAGATGGATGATCGCCCGCAGGTAGGCGTCTTCCTCGTCCCGGTTGTGCAAGGCGCGACGGATGGCCTCCTGCTTGAGCGAGAAGCTCTGCATGTCCTCGGCGTATTCTGCAAAGTGGCGTGAAGCCTCCGACAAGAGCAGGCCCGCAACTTCATCGGGAACGGCTGATGCCACAAGGCCCAGATGCCGCAGGCACAGGCCCTGCGAACGCATGTACGCATGACGGTTTTCGCTCTCCTGCAAGAAACTGGCCAGACACTTCATGTACTCCTGCTCCGCCTCGCGCAGGACTTGGCATGCGCGGCAGTTCCGGCCCGGCACAAGCGACCGGATGGCCGGCGCCGACTTCGCAAAAGGCGGCAGCGCGGCCAACTCGCGTGCGACGTGCTCCACCAACCTGGTGTATCCCAGGGAGATCCCATGCGGCGAGGACATTGCCAGCAGTTGCCATGTGTGTAGCGGGCAGAATCCAAGCTCGGCGGCGAAGCCGGCCTGGACCTTTTCGTCGGAGGCCAGCACGTATTGCCAATGCGAATATAGGTCCAGAGCGGCCTCCACCAGATGGCGGCACGCAGGGCAGCCACGAGTCTTGAGGTCCGCCGCGATGTTCACAGGCTCAGTCGCCGCGCGAGGTAAGTTCTCCGGCGTGACGGGGGGTGCGGCCGATTGTTGTAGCTCGACGCTCTTGGCCGGAGGCTCCGGCTGAATCAAGCTGCATCGCAAGGCCGCCAGTCTCGCTTGGATCGCACCCAGTGCTTTCCGTCCCGCCGCATCCGGCCCTTTAGCAGGCTCAGCGCACGGCTCGCTCGATTCCTCCACCAGAATGCGGACGGCCTTGTCGATGATCGCCGCCAGAAACGTCGCGGCCTTCTCTTCCGCCAGGAACGTCACCAGCGTCTCTTCCAGGTCTTTCAGGCCGCTCTGCGCATACGCATCAGCATCGCCTGCCATTCGGGCGGCCATGCCTGATCGCGAGGAGAGCGGAAAGACCCTTGCGGTATCGTCGCCAACCTGTTGCTGTATAGTCCGAGAAATGAACTCCAGAACTTCCTGTCGTTCCGTTTGGCCCAGGAGGTCCGTCTTGTTCACCACGAAGAAGACCTTATGGACGTATTGGCGGATTCTCTGAAGGAATTCGATCTCCACGGCCGTCAGCGGCGTATCCACGCTGGTCACAAAGATCACCGCGTCGCAGTTCGGCAGGAAGCCGTAGGCAGTCGCAGTGTTCGCTTCGATGGCCGAACCGACGCCAGGTGTATCGACGAACTCCAAGCCGCGCCGGAGGAACGGCAACGGAAGCTCCAGGATGGCCGTCTTGACCTGCTTGGCGTTGCCGGGGTTGCTCTTTTCGGTAACGTACTGGGCCAGCTGCGACAGTGGCTCTTCCTGCGGCCAGGACCATCCCTCGCGGTAGATCAGAAGCCTTTCGACCGGGCCGAATTTGAGAACCGTGATTGCCGAGGTCAACGGCAGGACACCAGTGGGCAATACCTCCCGGCCAACGATGGCGTTCATCAGCGAACTCTTTCCCCGCTTGAACTGGCCCAGGACCGCCAGCGTGAAGCGATCTTCGGCCAGTTTCACCATCAGCTCATGGCAAGCTTCCTCCCTGGCGGCATGGCCTCGTTCGTGAACAACCTTCCGTAAAGCCCTTACCGCTCCGGCAATGTCCTGTTTGTTCCGCATGTAGGCGCGCAGCGCCTTGTAGTCAGACG
>Ga0315284_10002869_pt1 | contig 24567 bp, 22 predicted proteins | sample YL17G09_16_MG_FD_203696 | JGI IMG/M metagenome (GOLD analysis project Ga0315284, IMG submission 203696) | Sediment microbial communities from Yellowstone Lake, YNP, Wyoming, USA - YL17G09_16 | ecosystem: Environmental > Aquatic > Freshwater > Lake > Sediment | place: USA: Wyoming | collected...
GTGAGAGAAGCGCTGCAAAAGGAGGGCAACAATTGCCTTCCTCTAATTGTCGTAAATAACTCCATAGTCAGCCGGAGCGTTTATCCCTCGCGGAACGAACTAATGGCGTTCGCCGGAATCACGCCGGAGAGAAAAGCAGGACATGCGGAGGATTCCACTGCACCTGCATCTCCCCTTTACCTGGAAAGCGACACCGCCGGCTGCGGGCCGGGATGCGATTGCGGAACACCTGCGAAAGGCAGAACAATGAAGGTAGTGGGGAGTCTGATTGTGCTGTTGGCGGTCGGCGGCATATTCATCTACAAGGCGTCAACCACGCAGCAGAATCCCCCTAACGACGCAGCCGCCAAGAGTGGTTCGGCCTTCAATCTTGGGCCGGCGGCGTCAAACGCCCAGCCTGGATCCGATTCACAATCATCAGAAGTTGCTAAATCGATTATCGGTGAATATCTGGAATCGCTCGGCGCACTCAATCAAGTTGCCTTGGACGAAGACGTGGTCTTTGTCTATATCCCTGCCAAAAGCGATGAACCTGTCAGCAGTAAAACGAATGACGCCATCCTAGCGGCGCAGCAGACCCTGGGGCGCAACAACATCAGGCTCGGATTGTACACTTTGCCAACCAGTTCGCCCGATTACTCTTCACTTTCCGCACAAGTCCAATCACCCGCCATTCTTATCGCCATCAAGGGCAAGGGCATGTCGGCAGTCTCCGGCGATGTGACCGAGACAAAACTCTTGCAGGCCTACACGGCCGCAGCCAGTGCGGGAGGTTGCGGGCCATCGGGTTGCGGACCCTCCGGAGCAAGCTGCCCATAATAAGCGGAGACACTCGTGCTCAAATATGCAACCGATATGCTGCAGCAAGTCGCCTCGCAACCCTTGGGACTTGTGTTTGCTCTGATATTGGGCGTGGTAAGCGCCGCCACCAGCGCCTGTTGCACGCTCCCGGCCTTGGGGATACTGGTCGGTTATTCCGGAGCTCAGGCCAATGACAATCGGAAGACGGCGGTGAGATCCGCCCTGCTTTTTACGGTAGGTACGATTCTCGCCCTGATGCTCATCGGCGGAATCGCCGGTTTTGTCGGCCAGGTTGCTCAGACCAGTCTGGGACGCTACTGGAAGGTCTTTGCCGGACTCGCAGCCGTGTTCCTGGGGATGGCCACACTTCGCCTTTTGCCCTTCAAGCTATCATTCGGAAAGTTCGAGGGCGTTGGAAAGAGGCTTGGAAAATCGGGAGCGATAGTGGCCGGTCTTATCCTCGGCGGCATTGTCGCCGTCAGTTCTCTGCCCTGTAATCCTGGTATATTCATCGTAATCGGAGCGGCGATACTGCAAGGGAAAGTCTTCTGGGCGGCGTTCATGCTGGCGGCATTCGCCGTCGGTTTCAGCATACCGCTGGGAGCCGTCTTGCTGGGCATTTCACTGAGCAAAGTCAGCTTCGCGGCCAAGGGCGCCGATTCTGTGATCCGATGGGTTTCCGGGGCGGTTCTTCTGATTGCTGGGTTCTATTTCCTGGTCAAATTCTGAAACCTGGGAAAAAACTATAAGTGCATAAGGAGATGTGCATGAAGGGAATGAAAACATCTTCGCCTGGTCAAAGTACATTGCATCCAATTACTAACCCGCGGCTTCCCCTGCTTGACCGCTACCTAACACTGTGGATCTTTCTGGCCATGGCGTTGGGGGTGGGTCTGGGATATTTAGCGCCGGGAGTGGTCGGCATCCTGACTCATTTTCAGGCGGGAACCACTTCGATTCCCATCGCCATCGGCCTGATCCTGATGATGTACCCGCCGCTGGCTAAGGTTCGCTACGAAGAGTTGGGCGAAGTTTTCCGCGACTGGAAAGTGCTGGGATTGTCCCTTATCCAAAACTGGATCATCGGCCCGGTGCTGATGTTCGCCTTAGCGCTGCTCTTCCTGCGCGGCTATCCGGAATACATGGTGGGGCTGATCCTGATCGGATTGGCGCGCTGCATCGCCATGGTAATCGTCTGGAACGACCTGGCTAAAGGCGATACCGAATATGCCGCTGGGCTGGTGGCCTTCAACTCCATCTTCCAGGTGCTGTTCTACTCGATCTACGCCTACGTTTTCATCACCGTGCTGCCGCCGCTGTTGGGGTTCAAAGGGGCGGTGGTGCACGTGACCATCGGGCAGATCGCTGAAAGTGTATTCATTTATCTGGGCGTGCCTTTCATCGCCGGATTCTTGACACGCTTCATTCTGATCCGCGTGAAAGACAAGCAGTGGTATCACACACGCTTCATCCCCAAGATCAGCCCCATTACCCTGGTAGCTCTGTTGTTCACCATCGTGGTCATGTTCTCGCTAAAGGGCCAGACGATCGTGCAGCTCCCCCTGGATGTGGTGCGCATCGCCATCCCCCTGCTGATCTATTTCGTGGCCATGTTCCTGGTCTCGTTCTGGATGGGACGAAAGCTCGGCGCAAACTACGAAAAAACCACTACTCTGGCCTTCACCGCTGCATCCAACAATTTCGAGCTGGCCATCGCGGTGGCAGTCGCGGTGTTCGGGATCGGCAGCGCGGTGGCGTTCACAGCGGTCATCGGCCCGTTGGTGGAGGTTCCAGTAATGATCGGTCTGGTCGGCGTGGCGCTGAGATTCCGCAAGAAGTATTTCACTTAGGATGATGATTCGCTCCTTGATACACCCGAATAAATTCGGGTGCTCACAAGAATAATGAAGTCACTAAAGTGACTCTCGCTATTCGAGGAGCTGCATTCTGCTTGAGCATTGGCTTTAGCCAATGCGATCTCGTTACGGAGCACCCGATTTTAATCGGGTGCCAAATGGCATGGCAAAAACTTCCGTTCTCTTCGTCTGCACCCACAATTCCGCCCGCAGCCAGATGGCCGAAGGGCTGCTGAATCATCTCTACGGCGACCGCTACGAGGCCTTCTCGGCGGGAACCGAGCAGACCCGCGTCCATCCTCTGGCGGTCGAAGCCATGCAGCGCATCGGCATTGACATCTCCGGCCACGAATCCAAGATCGTGGATCGCTTCGGCGAAAAGCAGTTCGATATCGTCATCACCGTCTGCGATCTGGCTCGTGCCACCTGCCCCTTTGTCCCAGCGAAAAGTGAGCGCCTGCATTGGTCGCTGGAAGATCCCTCATCGGCGACGGGCACAAAGGAGCAGCAGTTGGCGGTGTTCGAGAAGGTGCGGGATGAGATCAGGCAGAAGATTATCGAGCAGTTTGGCCCGTAATCGGAGTTGTCCGAACCCTGATCTAAGGTATCCCAGGACTATAGTCTGGGGCTGAGCCTGCCGATAGAAGAGCTGGAAAGATACGTCCAAAGGGGGAAGCATGATCATTTCCGGATACAGCCTATCGGTTTCGTGGCAATATGTGCAGTTCTATGCCCAGCTCGGCGCCGCCGAGAGCAGCCCACCGGTGCAGGAACCCGTCACGGAGACGCCGCCGGCAACCGCGCCTGAGCAGGATCCCGAGGTCGAGCCAACCGAAGAAGGAAAGATTCGCGGCGAGAACGGGGTACTGAGGCTGTTGCAAGAAGGGCATTTTAAGCCGCACGCCGAAATGCGCTTGCGCGAGATCTTCCATCGCGACCTGGAGATTCTGCAGGTGCGCAACGCCCCGACTCCGCCGCCGGAAGAAAATCCGGAAACGCCGCCCGAGGAAACCAGCCCGGCCGAGACCGAAACCATCTAACCGTCCCGAAGGGATGGCTTCACCACAAAAAGCGCAAATAAGGCGCAGCGGATGCGGATGACGCGGATTAGGCAATTGTCTGAATCGCGGATTAAACGGATTAAACGGATTCCGCAGATTTAATAACGACGAAATAAATCAGCGAAATCTGCGAAATGAGCCGCGGGCCATCCGCCCGCTGGCGGATCAGCGTAATCTGTGGTTCAGAGTAATAAAAGGCGGCCACCGGCCGCCTTCCGTTATTCGTTTTTGGTTCTTAGTTCTTACTTCAAGTGTACCATCTTCCCCGCCGCCTCGAATTCCCCCGCCTCCAAGCGATAAATGTAAATCCCCGACGGCAGATCCGATCCGTCAAATGCGATTTCGTGAACGCCCGCCGATATTTGTAGGGGCGCACGGCTGTGCGCCCTCAGGCGCTGGCCGTGAAGATCGAACACCACCAGACTGACGGCCGTCGCCTCCGGCAATTGATATCGGATCACCGCCGTCGCATTAAACGGATTCGGAAACGTCCCCAATAGCCGGAATTCCAGCGGCACGGTTGACAAAGTGATGGTGATGGGATCGCAGAATGTGACCGATCCGCCGATGTCAATCTGTTCGAGCCGGTATATATAGGTTTGCCCCGGCGCGGCGCTCTCATCGGTGAAGCTGTATTCGCGCGGTTGTTCGGTCGTCCCATAGCCGGGGATCAGCGAGCTGACATCGCTATATCCGTCTTCATCCTGCCGCCGCTCGACGAACCAGCCATAGCAGTTAATTTCCGAGGCCGTTTGCCAACGCAGTTGGACGCCATCCGAGATCGCGGCGGCCGTGAAACTGGATAGCACCACCGGCGTCGGCGGGCCGGTCTGGGAGTACTGAATGGTCAGATAATCTTGAAGAGTGCCAACGTCAAAAGTTGAGCCGGTTACGATGAGGTCCAATGCGCCGGTGAGAACGATGTCATTGCCTTCACTGGCTACACTATCGGGTGAATCATACAAGATGGACCATTGCGGCACGCCATCGGAGCTATATTTCAACGTCAGGGCAAATGTTTCCAGATCCGGGTCGCCATAGCTTCCGGTGACATAGACATTGCCGATATAATCCAATCTCAGAGCATTGCCCCAACTACTCTCGTTGGATAAGCCCGCATAGGATTGCACCCAGAGCTGCGCGCCATCGCTGGAGTATTTGATGGTCGTGCAGTGGGGATACGAGTATTCCTTGCAGTATCCCGTCACAAAGACATTGGCGGCTTGATCCAGACCTATCGCCCAGGCCTCGTCATCATCGTTGTAGGAGTCGCCGTAAATCGCTGCCCAAAGTTGTTGTCCGGAAGCATTATATTTAACTACCAGATAATCCTTGTCCGCGCCATTGTCGGTCGTGGTGCCTGCAACATAAATGTTGCCATTTTGATCGTGCTCAATGGCATCAAAGCAATCGTCCGGGTGTTCCGGACCATCGTAGCGTGCTGTCCATTGCAGAACACCGGCGGAATTGTATTTGACCAAAAGGCCGTCAAAATCAAAGCCGCTGCTGGAATCGCTCACGCCGCGCCCTGCCACAAAGACATTGCCGAAATTGTCCACCGTGAGGCATCTGGCTTCATCATGATGGTTCGTGCCGCCGTCGTAGCGGGCCACCCACTGCTGAGCCCCGCTCTGACTGTATTGAATCGTCAGGAAATCGGCATCCGTTCCGTTCCCTTCGCTGTAGCCGGTCACGCAGATGTCGCTGCCTGCGGCGGCCGCAATCGCAACGGCTTCATCATGACCGTGGGCAGGACCGTCATAGCGCTGCACCCAGAGGCGATGGCCCGAGGTGTTGTATTTTAAGGTCACGAAATCCATCTGAATACCTTCGCTGAAGCCGGTCACGTAGGCGTAGCTGTAGTCATCCAGCATTTCATCAACAATAAGATCATTTGCCACGTCGCTGCCTTGCGCCGGCCCGTCGTAGAGATCAACCCACTGCTGTGCGCCGCTGGAGTTGTACATGACGGTAATAATGTCCCATCCCCCCATCACGCCGTGGCCGCCACCAGAGACAAAGATCGGTCCTTCCGCACTTCGATCCAAGCACCAGGCCAAATCAGACAGGTTGGTTGGCCCATTGTAGGTCGCTACCCATTCCTCCCAGACCTGCGCTTGTGCCATCTCGCCTGTAAGCATGACAGCAGCCACCAGGCTGGCCATAAGTGCAAAGAAGCCATTAGCCTTCTTCATTTTTTCCCCTTTGGCTCAAGATAGGTGATCATAATCGTCAGCAATCCCAAATATAAGCAAGAAAACCGCCTGAATCAAGCGGTTTTTGCGGCAGAGTCATATTCGGCGATGAATCCGTGACGCCCAGCGCCTGCCAATCATTTTAAATTTTGAATTTTGCATTTTAAATTGCGCCGCACAGCGGCATCTACGCATTCATGTCAGACCACTTCTTGGCCATCTGGCTGAAGATCAGCAGCGCAATAATAGCCAAAACACCGATGGCCGCGAAGGGAATCCAGACGTGATATTGCGGATCATAGGTATCCCAGAGTAGCCGTGTGATTTGCACGGCGTCCATCCCCGTGATCTCCTGCAATTTTGCGACGGACTCCGTGCGAGCCACACCCAGCGTGCTCTCGAGCGTGGCGATGGATCCGTCCCAGCCCTTCCCCTGTCCGAAGGGCGTATGCTCCGCCAGATATTTTAAGGCCAGCGTGGCCTTTTCGCCGTAATGGCCGTAGAGATACCCCGCCATCTTCGATCCCACAAATCCGCCGATGCCCACGGGAATGTTCACGTAGCCCAGATACAAACCCTTTTTCCCCGGCGGAGCGATCAAGCCCAGGTACTCATTCTTCTTGGGCCCCGTCATCATCTCGCCCAGCGAAAAGAAGGTGATGCCCCAGAGCAGCACCCAGCCATTGCCCGTGAAACCCGCCACCAGAATGCCGCAGGTCGCCACCGCCATACCGATCACCATGCAGGATAGCACTCTCATGCGCCGCACCAGCCAGGATATCGGCACCATGAGAATCACGATCAGAGCGGCATTGAGATTCAAGAGAATCTGCTGCGGAACCATGAGGCCGCGCTCGGTGTGCTGGCGGAACATGTCAATGGGCAGGATGGAAGTCAAAGCCGCGCTGACGCCGGAGCTGTCCACCCAGTCTTCGATGAAATTGGGATGCAGATCCCAGAGCTGATACATCATCAGCCAGAAGCAGGACATGATCAGCAGCCAGGTGATCAGTCTGGGCTCAACGATGTTCTTGATCGTGCGGACAAATACTTGAACCGGACTTTCCGTCTTCGATGCTCCCGACGGTACATCCTTGAAGGTGAGGAGCATGATGTAGTTCAGCGCCGTGATCATCGCCGACGCGGTGAAGAGCCAGCGCCAGGACGCTTGCGTGTGCGGATCGCCCAGGATCGCCGTGGCCATGAACGGCCCGATCACCGCTCCGATGTTAACCACCCAGTAAAAAATCCCCCAGCCCACCGACGAGTTGCCCTTGGTCAGATTTTGCGCCAGCGATCCCTGCAGGCTGGGCTTGAAGAAGGCCGTGCCCGACGCCAGCACCAGGATGCCGCCGAAAAAGCCGACATAGGTGCGCAAATTGGCCATCAGCAGATAGCCGATGATGTTCATGGTGACGGCGAAGAACAGCGTCTTCTTATAGCCGTAGCGGTCGGCGTAGCCTCCGGTGAAGGTGGGGAGGAGCGACTGAAAGATAAACCACCAGGCGTAGATGGTCCCCTTCATGGCGGCGGTGAAGTGCAGCCCGCCCGGGTCGTCCGCCTGCATGATGTACACCGGAACCACCGAGCGCACGCCGAAATACGCCAGCCGCTCGAACATCTCGATGCCGTTCAAGCACCAGAACGTGCGCCCGAAGACGCGAGGGTTCCTTTCGGTCAGGGCGCCGGATTCCGCTTGGAATTGAGTCAAATCTCGACTACCTCAACTTTCCTCTTAGAGCCGGTTCTTGCATTACCACGTGGCTGAAGCCCACTACGGCGAATACCTGCTGTCCATTGTTCACTTCTCGCGCTAATGCTTCCACCATATGCTCATCGCGGAAGCGGCTGATAACCTTAGCCAGATCATTAGTCCACGCCATAGATCCGACGGGCGAGAACCACTTGGAAGAAGCGTTGCGCCAGCCGTTTAGCTCGGGCAGCAATGCAGAAACTGAATTTTCCAATTCCAGTAGATTCCGCGGTGGTCCCTCTAAGCCTGGGATACTGGAAAGGCTTTCCAGGAATTTCTGGGTATATGCTTCCAGGGAATCAGCCTTGTTCATCCGATGGAATTGCGCCACCTGGCGCAGGACATAATGGACTTTAAGCCGATCACTGCTGACCTGTCGGCAGGCTCTTTTAACTTCGTCAGCGATTTCTGGCTCTAAACTGTGAATCGGAATGCTATCACCCTCTGCCAAGAAACGCACTAATCCCTCTTCGCCGAAACGAATCACAGCGTCTTCCACTGAATCCCCCAGGGACCAGACACCACCTTCAGTGAAAGCGACAGTTGGTTTGAAATCATGCCACAGTTTTTCGATCAAGGCAACTTGGGGATGCGCCGGATCCACTGAGTGAGCGGCTCCGACGTAGATTAGAGAACCCTCGCCGGAGTGTAGCTGGAGCAAGTAGGGGTCATAATAATGTCGCTGGGCATATTGGTCATAGGTCATTATCCTGCCGCCCCTGTCGAACGCACAAGAAAGCAGGCAAAGTGGGACGCAAAGCGGCAGGAAGCACCGGGCAATTGACATTGATATGCGCTTCATTGAGTCATCCTCCACCTAAAGTGTAAGACCGTGGCAGCTTGAGACCAGCATAAAGGCAATCCCTTCGCACTTTGATTTTCCATCTTCCATTTTCCATCATTTCCTCGCCGCCTCCCGCGCCATCTCCTCCGCCTCACTTATTATGGGATTCAGGAACTTCAACAGCAATCCCAGAATCCCCGCCGCGAAGAGCGACGTGGCGACGAGAATGAAGAAGAAGGTGCTGTGCGGCATCTGGTCCCAGAAGCTACCCAGCAGTCCGGAGAGATAATTCCCCACGGCGGTTGCCGCAAACCAGCCGCCCATCATCAGGCCGCGGATTCTCCAGGGGGCCAGCTTGGACACTAGCGACAGGCCCATCGGCGAGAGCATCAATTCACCCAAGGTGATGACGGCGTAGGAATTGATCAGCCAGCTCATGCTGACCTTGCCCGTATCGCCGCCCGCCAGTCCCGCGAAGGCCATTATCAGGTAAGAGGCGGCCGTCAGTAGCATTCCGAAGCCGAGTTTGGACGCCGTCGAAGGTTCGAGTTTCTTGCGGCGCAGCGTATTCCAAAAGACCACCACCAGCGGGGTGAACAACAGGATAAAAAGCGGATTGACAGATTGGAAAATTTCAGGGTTCAGCGTCGTGTCCGTGGAGTTTTCCGCCCAGTAGGTTAAGGTCAAGCCATTCTGATGAAACGCCAGCCAGAAGAAGATCACCACGCTGAAGATGATCAGTAGAGCCCTTACCCGCTGCTTCGCTTGTTTGGGCGTGAGCTGAATTTCGCGTCCCGCTGCGGCGGGGTTGGCGTCGTCCAGGTTTTCGCCGGCGCGCACGTATTTTTGCAGCGACAGAAACGTGGCCAGAGAAATGATCATGCCCACTCCGGCAGCGGCGAAGGCGTAGTGCCAGCCGTGAATGGGGTGCAGGTTGCGCAGCGCTGACGCCACCAGGGGCGACATAAACGCCCCCAGGTTGATGCCCATGTAGAAGATGTTGTATCCGTCGTCCCTCTTCTCCGGCATGTCGCGGTAGAGGTTGCCCAGCAGCGTAGAGATATTGGGCTTGAACAAGCCGTTGCCGATCATCAGGCAGCACAAGGCCGAGAAGAAGAAGGGCAGGGGGCGAAAAGCCAGCAAGAAATGCCCGCACATCATGAACAGTCCGCCGAAGACGATGGTCTTGCGGATGCCGAAAATCCGGTCGGCGATCAGCCCGCCGATCAGCGGCGTGAAATAGACGATGCCGATGTAGAGCCCGTAGATCTGTCCGGTCTTGAAGATAGAAAAGCCTAGCCCGCCGTTCTCTACGGCCTCCTTCATATAGAGAGACAGGATTGAGAGCATGCAGTAGAAACTGAACCGCTCCCACATTTCCGTGAAGAAGAGAACCGGCAGGCCCTTGGGGTGGCGTTTTTGGGCAGATTTAGCAGTCATAGGCGGATCAAAATTAGGGGGGCGGGAGATTACCCCGCCCCCAGGTTTCGACGGGACTGTTCGACGCTGGTGGGCGATATTGGATTCGAACCAACGACCCCCTGCTTGTAAGGCAGATGCTCTGAACCAGCTGAGCTAATCGCCCTGATAAGTTTTGCGGCGCTATTCGCTCTTCGGCTGCCGGGGTCGTTTCAAGATGGCGATGGGGATGAGCACGCAATAGCCCAGCACCAGCAGGAGGGGGGAGAGCTTCAACGATAAAAAGGAGTTGTATGGCCCCTGCATCATGGCCAGATAGCCCAGAATGATCACCCCGACGCCCACGGCGAAAAGGAGGTAATTCTGCTTCTCGAAAATGTTCCACTTGGTCTGTGGACGCGTTCCCTTTTGCGGTTTCTTGGCGCTCATGTATTTCCTTTATGAAGTATATGGCCCTATTGGTTCGCTCACGGAAATATAAAACGGCACGCCGTCAAAACCAACTCAAAAATGAACGGCGTGCCGTTTCAGTTTCGAGGATTATGCCATTGCGAAGACTGCCATCCGTTTCATCAGCAGATCCCACTCATAATCCACGCGCTCCTGCATGGCCTTGAGATCCCCTTCGGTGAAGTGCTTGAAGCGCCCCTGCAGGCGCGTGTATTCGCCGACCGGCAAGCCTTTGGGTTGTCGCGATAACTTCCAGCGCACGCCGCTCTCCACTTCGTAAAGCGGAAACACCTTCGTCTCCACGGCCAGCCGGCTGATCAGGATCGAGTCTTTTTCCAGCGATTTGTGTCCCGGCGGGCAGGGGCTGAAGATGTGCAGTAGCCGCGTGCCCTTCATGTCCCGGGCCTTTCCCAGCTTGCGCGTTAAATCATCGGGATAGGCGACCGTGGCCGTGGCGGCATACGGAATGCGGTGCGCCGCCATGATCTCGACCAAATTCTTCTTGGGTTCTTCCTTGGGATGTTCACCCGGCGTGGTGGTCGTCCAGGCGCCGATCGGCGTCGCCGATGACCGCTGGATGCCGGTATTCATGTAGGCTTCGTTGTCGTAGCAGATGTAGATGATGTTCTCGTTGCGTTCGGCCGTGGCCGACAAGGCTCCGAAACCGATATCGAAGGTGCCGCCGTCGCCCGCCCAGGCGACGACATTGACGTCGGGCACGCCGCGCACGTCCAGACCATGGCGCACGCCGGTAGCCGTGATGGCCGCCGTCTCGAAAGCGCAGTGGACGATGGGCACGCCCGCCGAAGAGTAGGGGAAAGGCCCGTCAATCACCGCCCAACAGCAGGCGGGGATGCACAGCACCGTGCGCGGCCCCAAAACCTTCAGGCAGAGGCGCATCGCCACGGCCGCTCCGCACCCGGGGCAGCCCAGGTGGCCGGACGACATGATTTCGCATTCGGGTATATCGTAAGTGATCTGTCCGGGGACGCGAGGCATGATGTATCTCCGATATTCCTTTTTTATTCCTAACTTGCCAAGAAAGATTTTATTTCCTTCGGCAATAGACCTATCAGCTCGGGTTTTGCTTCGACCAATCGAAAAATGTCCGCCAAATCCTTTTGTCTCTTGCTGGCGCGGCGGGTCTTGTCCTGATAGGCCCAAATTTTCCCCTGCAGGACGTTTTCGATGGCGGCCACCGGCATTCGATATCCCAGAATGGTCCGGCGCCGAGCGCCTTTGATGAAATCCTGATACCGATAATTCAATTGCAGTTGAATCCGCAGCTCCGATGCTGAACTGCTGATGTTGATGCTGTGAGGAAAACGCCGAACCTTCCACGATTTGGGCAGCGCGGCGAGAATTTCTTCGATCTTGTCCGCTACCACCGCCAGATCAAGATCCAAGCTCACCACCGGTTCGGCGTAGGCATTCACCGCCAGGCCGCCGACGACGCAATACTTGGCCTTTTTTCTGTCCAGCAGATTCAGAAAACGCTGCAACAGATCTTCGCGGCTGTTGGTGGCTTTCAGTAAAAAGCGTTTTGCGGTCATTTCAAGAGCACTACTTTGCGTGTCTGATTGTATTTTCCGCTTTCTGCTTGCATTAAGTAAATCCCCGAAGGAAAACCTTGAGCATTCCATTCCAACTCATGCGATCCCATCCCCATCCAGCCGTCATGAATCTTTGCCACCCGCCGCCCCGAAAGATCATAAATGGCCGCTTGGACTTCCCCGCTCACCGGCAATTCCAGATCAATCCTAAATTCCGCGTTGCCGGGGTTGGGGTGAATGGAAACTGCAAAGGATTCTGGCAATAATGGATCTGGATTTGGTTCAACTCCAACTATTTGGCGCTGGGAATGATAGATCTTCCAACTTCCATCACGGTCAGATTCCCAGAAAGCATGCAGACCAGCGGTTGGCCAAAAGAATAGATAAATAACTGGATTGCGATCCTCGGCAGGATCGGTATCCACAAATTCTGGAGTTTCAAATGTCGGAGACCAGAAAGCGATGTCTGAATTGCCATTCCAATCCGCCTCGAAAACGATATCCTGGCCCTGACCATGTGGATTCCATTCATTTCCAATCCCGGCGAATAATGGCTCTGGCATGGACCAAATTCCCAGAGAGCTGTTGAATACGGCTCGGGCTATGTCGCAGCTCGTGCCGGATTCGCGTTCCAGGTACAGCGTGAATCCCTGTAACTCAGGATGGTGATAGTTGAATCCATTATTGGGCACCAAACCTGAATAGCATATAGGTGGATAACCTCCAAATCCATCCAAGCTGTAGGCGATTTCCGTCTGCCCTGAAATCTCCACGACCCATACCCAGCGCAGAAAATCCAGCCAACTACCCGAGTACATGATCCAGTATCCGGATACGCCCGAGACGGGAAACGAACCTGTATCGGGCTGATAATAGACCGAATCTTGGGGAATTCCGAAAGGATCGAAATTCTGGAAAATGGCGCAAGAATCACTGTGGCATAATAAACTTGCCGAGCCTAACTCGCCAACCTCCCGGATCACGGCATTATCCAGATCATTATCGCTGTAGAGTACCCTGCGGGACCTGCCGAATTGAACCCTCATATACTGGGAATAGTGATAGGCGAAATTTCCGAGTTCATTGCTGCGAAAGAACAGTGCATCGTCTCCTAAAGGAAATTTAGCGAATGCCGCTTTCTCTTCCATGGCATCGGAGTTCGTGACTCGAATCTCATCGCCCAGTTGTCCCGATTCGGGATGAAATGTGCGAGCATAAATATCGGTATTGCCCGTGAAAGTGCGATCCCATGCCAAAAGGAGACTGTCTGTATACCCTATTTGCCCCACGCAGACATGATGATCATCCCCCGCCCCCGTCGTCACGGCCACCGGCGCGCTCCAGTTCTGAGCGTTGGCCGCGAGCGCCGAACCCATAATGGCCAGCAATAGTAACCGTTTCATGATCTCCTCCACTTTTACTTGAGCACCACCATCTTCCGCGTCTGAATATTATCTGCGCTTTCCACACGCAGCAGATAGATTCCCGAAGTGATTTCCGAGGCATCCCATGAGAGTTTTTGTAACCCGGCCGGCAACGCGCCATCATGAATCTTCGTCACCCGCCGCCCGGAAAGATCATAAATGGCCGCTTCAACCTCACTGCTCATCGGCAATTCCAGGTCAATCCCGAATTCCGCATTGCCGGGGTTGGGGTGGACTGAAACCGCAAATGATCTCGGCAGCACCGGCCCGGGTCCAGGTTCAATCGCCAATAGGGAACGGCAGGAATAATAGATCTTCCACGTGCCGTCGCGGTCGGATTCCCAGAAGACATGATATTGGCTGAGACTGTAACTTGCAAAGATGTATGGATTTCGATCCTCTCCCGGATGAACATCAACATATTCGGGGACACTGAGTGCCGGATGCCAAAATGCAATGTCCGGATTGCCGTTGCCGTCGCTTTCAAAGACGAGGATATTATTGAAGCAGTGCAGATTTCGCTCTGAACCGGGCAGATCAAATAATGCAACCGGTTCGGACCAAATGCCGGTATATCGCTCAATGTCAGTATAGACTATTTCATAATTCCCGTCTGCTTCTCGTTCAAGGTACAGGCCGGGAAAAGAGACATTCTGAAACAAAGGCTGATGATACTCGAATTGAGGATCTGAAAGCACTCCAGTGTAACTGACCGGATAAGGACTTTCCCAACCCATGACCTGATAATGGTATTCGATCACTCCTCTGCCGCCAGCTATCTTCTCCCAGGCATGATGTTTATAAATCGCAAGAATTGGGATATCTGAATACCGTGCAGTATGTGCTACAACTGGATACCCAGAGCTGGGAATATTGACCTGATATGCCGTATCCAATGGGATCTGATAATTAGGCGGTAACCAGGGATATGACCATTCAATATAGGTAAATACTGAGACAGCCCAATCGGTTCGCAAAAACACCCTTGCCTCCATCTCGCCATAGCCCTCAATATACGCTGAGCTGAAAATGGGATCGTGAAGGTCTTGATTCGAATAGAGTGTCATGAACGGATTAACGAAGCCGGTATCATTTCTGACGGTGTAATATATAGCCCAGAGACTGTCATGTAGACCCTCGAGGAAAATGCCGCTGTTGTACGGAGTTAGGTTTCCCGCAATTTCGGGCTTGCGATGCGACCCGGGACCCGGAGTCAAGCAGCGCACGTCCTCAAAGGCAAAGCTCTGAAGGTTCACCTGGGCATGATAGATGTCACTTTCGCCAGCGTACGTGCGATCCCAACACGCCCAAATCTCACTTGGTTGAGATACTCCCACAACTACCAGATTATGATCATCCCCCGCTCCCGTCGTCACCGCCACCGGCGCACTCCAGTTCTGAGCCGCGGCAAGTTGCGCCGCTCCGATAATGGCCAGCAATATCAGCCGCTTCATCATTGCCTCCACTTTTACTTGAGCACCACCATCTTCCGCGTCTGAATATTATCCGCGCTTTCCACCCGCAGCAGATAGATTCCCGATGCGATTTCCGAGGCATCCCATGAGAGTTCTTGTGATCCGGCCGGTATCAGGCCATCATGAATCCTCGCCACCCGGCGCCCGGAGAGATCATAAATGGCCGCTTCGACCTCTTCGCTCACCGGCAATTCCAGATCAATCCGGAATTCCGCATTGCCCGGGTTGGGGTGGACGGAAACTGCGAAAGACGCGGGCAAAGATCCCTTGGGCTCAGGCACGATGCCAAGAACATCTCTATGCGAATAATAGATTTTCCAGCTACCATCACGGTTGGATTCCCAAAAGACATGGTATTGACTGGTCCAAGCATCCTCCACTAACACCGGATTTCGATCTTCTGCGGGATTGCTGTCAATGATCTCCGGCTGGCTCAAACTGGGGTGCCAAAAGGCGATGTCCCAGTTTCCATCCTGGTTGTTCTTAAAGACGATACTGTTGCCAACGGCAAATGGAGTGCGTTCACTGCCGGGCATATCGAAGCGCGGTTCCGGCGTCGTCCATTCTCCAGTAGTTTCATCGAATTCCGCCTGCGCTATATCGTACCCACTAAGCAGACGTTCCACCCACAGCTCACCATTGAGCACCGGATTCACATAATAGTAAATTGGATCCGACAGGATGCCTTCGTAGATATGCACGTTTAATAGGGAGTCCACAGTCTGGAAATAATAGCCAATTTCCGAGCGTCCCTCGATGACGGTCTCCCAGGCGAATTTCTGCAGTTGGATGGGAACGCTGAAGAGGCTGGTCCAATCCCCATCGTGACTCAGGACGATATGGCCGGAATTCGCCGGCGGCGCCTGGAAAGCTGTATCAGCGGGAACGTGGAAGGGCCATCCAACCAGGTATTCGTAGGAAACCGGCACCACCGCGGAATCGCTGCGCAAATAGAGCGCCGGGATAATGCCGATGTCTTCGATGATGCCGCAGTAAATTGGCTCGTACAGATGGACATCCGAATACAGCGTCAGCCAGGGGGTCGTAAAGGTGCTCGGACCGGTTCGTTCCGCGAAGTAGATGGCAGACAGATGGTTATTCGGGCTTTGGAAAAAAACTCCGGATTGTTCCGCGCCATTGACCATAATGGCGGGCATCTCCTCAACAGCCGGGCTGAAGGTCACTTGACAGACGTCGGTGAAGGCCGTGTCCGTGCTGGGGAAGAATTTGGCATGGAAAACGTCGGAGTTTTCTCCTACCGTTCGGTCCCATGCCACCCAGTAACCAGCATACCCCAGGATCAAGGGATCGCGCTGAATATCCAAATTGTGATCATCCCCCGCCCCCGTCGTCACCGCCACCGGCGCGCTCCAGTTCTGAGCATTGGCTGCCAGCGCCGCGCCGATAATAGCCAGCAAAAATAGCCGTTTCATGATCTCCTCCAGCTTTAGACCATTTAGAGCTTCAGCCCCACTTTTTACAATATAATCATTTATTTCGCCAATTCAAGTGCAAAATTTTGCACTGCTGAAAAATTCCAATATAATCAGCGCAATCCATTAATCGCTGAAAATCTGCGGTTCTGACAATTACGCCTTCAATTCAATCCAATTCAGATGCCGATCCGTCTTCTCCGGATGCACCGTCTTGCGCAGGATCTCGTCTATCGTCTTGGGGGTGATGTCCCGTCCGCCCAGACCGGCGATGAAGCCGTAGATTGCTGGCCGCTGGTGATCGTCCATATCATAGAGCGACGCCTTGATCTCCTGCGCCCAAATGCCTCCGAATCCCGGGCAGATGTTGCGGTCAATGATGCCCACCTTGGGCACGCCGCGCAACGCTTCTCGCACCATTTCAATGGGGAACGGCCGGAAGGTGCGCATCTTCAGCAGACCCACAGCCTCGCCGCGGTCGCGCCATTCGTCAATCACGTCGCGCGAGGTCGAAGTCACCGTCCCCGACGTCACGATAATCGCTTCGGCGTCTTCGCAGCGGTACGGCTCGATCAGGCCATATGATCTTCCGAAGTGTTGCTTGAATTCCTGATCCACGTCCACGCTGACTTTCAAGGCCTCGTTCATGGCTTCCTGCTGCAGGTAGCGGAACTCCTGGTAGATGTCCACTCCTGCCATGCCGCCAAACGCGCGCGGATTTTCCACGTCCACAATCAGATCGGACTGGTAGGGAGGGAGAAACGCATCCGCCGCCTCGGCTTCGGGAATATCAATCGCCTCGGCCGTGTGCGACAGGTAAAACGCGTCCAGCACCAGCATCACCGGCAGTTTTATAATTTCGCCGATTTTGAAAGCCTGCAAGACGGTGTCGAGAACTTCCTGATTCGTTTCGCAGTAAAACTGCAGCCAGCCGGTGTCGCGCTGGGAGAGCGTATCGTTCTGATCCGTCCAGATGGTCCAGCCCGGAGCCATGGCCCGGTTCACATCGGCCAGGACGATGGGCAGTCGAGCCAAAGCCGCCCAGTGGATCAGCTCGTGCATCAGCGCCAGCCCCTGAGACGACGTGGCCGTGAAGGCTCGCGCCCCCGCCTGCGACGCTCCGATGCACCCCGCCAGCGCCGAATGCTCCGATTCTACCTTGATGAAACTGGCCTTCAGTTTACCCGAAGCGACCAGATCTGCGATCTCTTCGATGATGGTGGTCTGCGGAGTGATCGGATAGGCGGACACCACCTGCGCCCGCGCCCGCATCACTCCCCACGCCACCGCTTGATTCCCGGTTAGGACTTTTTGCATGGTGTCTTGTCTTGTTATACTCCAAGTTCTCTGAGAAATTTATCTAATGAAGGGCTTCGCCTTCTTACATCAACAGAATTGGCATTTACATATTTCGCGAGATTCGGAAGATGCCTCGTCTTGTCGTAGTGCTTTAATCCAAATCCTTCGGCAATAATGTCAATTGCAGGCTTGCAGTCAGACCGGTTTCCAATTCGACTGGATAGATTTTTCTTGAATAATTTGCAGGTGAACACATTCGGATCCGCTAGTATCCAATTCTCTATGCAATGATCCATGCAGATGACCTCGAAATTCTCGCTGCTCAAGGCTCCGGTTTGCTCGGTAATCCGTTTTCGTACACGTTTAGCATAATCACCCGGGCAAAGGGGCGCCTTCTCGCCATCGAATAGCAAAATCACCTTGGCGTCTTTAGCTCGACACGCCGCTTGAATTTGTCTGATAACTTTTGGCGCTAGGACGAAATCGCCTTTTTCTGGGGGGAATGAAATATCCTCAGTTTTTTGCGGTCTAGCCACGTGAACGCCGAACTGCTTGAGGAAATAAGGAATCACCTGATATTCAGATTCGCCAGGAACCAGCAAAATGATCTTTCTCCTGGGCTTCCTCTCTGCAGGAACCAATCTGCTCATCATTCGTCGAATTCCATTTCCAATTGGATTGGCACACCGCCGATGGCTCCCGACTCCCAGTACTCGCCCAGCCTCATGATTTTTTCTTCAATGATCTCTTTGATCTGCGGGTGTTCTCGCGTGGCGGCCTTTATATTCGATTCACCTCTCTCGTTTCGGTTTATTATATATAGGGATTCAGGAGGAACTTCATTGAGCGCCGCGATGGAATGAGTAGCAAGAATTATCTGCTTTTCCCCGCTTTTTTGAACACAGGTCTTGACGAAATGCTTCTGTATCCAGGGGTGGGCGCTATTTTCCGGTTCATCATAAGCTGCCAAATTAATTCGTTTATCTTCGAGCGGAATAAAGAGGCAAAGTGATTGAATTGTCCCATCAGATACATCTTCAGGCAACCAAGGTCTCCTAACTCCCTCCTCAGCCAGTTTATAGCTTAGCAATTTGTTGTCCGTATATCTGTTGTCAATATCTTTTATGGATGAAACAGCAACGCGAGCATGCTCCATTATGTTTTCAAAATCCTCCGGTTGCTCCTGCTTTAAAAAACGGATTACTGACGCCAGATTGCCGCCGAATTTAGCCAAATAAGTATCTGCTCCACTGGGATCCACAGGTCTTCTCGCTTCATCAGGTGTGAGATGATATGCTCCGCAGGTCTTAAAGTAATTAGAAATCGGCAGGGAGAGCATGAAAGGAAATCCGCCTTCTACGATCAATTCTGTGGATGGAATTGAGCGGCCCAGGAAAAAATCCCTTGCATCGGAACCTATAAATCCCAAGATTCTCTGCAAGTTTTTATCATTCGTCATCTTCAGATCATCAATCTTATTTTCCTTTCGCGTGAAACTAAACCATGATTCCTTAAATTCTGAATTCACGATGTCGCAATGCAGGTGCTCATAAGTCACCGAATAAGGCGCACCAATTGTCTCTCCGCTGCTTTTGAATTCTAATATGTAATCAAACATGACCCGGCTATCCCACCAAGCAGGATTAACCTCTTTTTCCAGGGCTATCCAAGCCGAAATTCCAGAAAACGGAAACGAATATTTGATGGCAAATCGGATGGCTCCTCTTGCCCGCTTCATTCGCCTGAAACAAATATTTTCATACCCGCCAAATTCATCTATTGCCTTCGATAGTCCTTTTGTCATTGCTGAAAATAGAAATTGCAGCGCCTTAATAAAATTAGATTTGCCCGACGAGTTGGCCCCGACAAGCACCATAAAGGAGGGTATGTTGCTCAGCTCGACTTTTCTGAGTGATTTGAAATTATGGATTTTGAGTTCGGTAATCATCTAGAACTCCACCTTGTTAAACTCTCATCAACCCCGCCACCGAAAGATCCTCATCCAGATCTTCCCAGTGGATGCCAATCCCGTCGAGCAGCACCTGGGCGGCGCGCTTTTTCATTTTGCGATTAATTACTGCCCCACAAGTTGTTCTGAATCAGCCACCGGGCCACCCCCTCCGCCACCACGCGGCTGCCCTGCAAATTGAAATGAATATCCGGCAGCAAATGCCCTCGATTCTCGCGGTAGAAATAGGATTCGCGCCGCAGATCCGCGGCATCCGCTAAATCCAGGAGCGGGTATCCCCGATCCCGAAGCAGGCGCACATAGATCAAGTCGCTCTCCTCTCCCAGAAATTGATAGACGGGGAAATAGATGAACGCCACGGGTATCTTTATCTCCCCGGCGGCGCGAAGAAAATCATCCAGGAGTCGCGGCGCCTGCGCCAGACTGGCCATTTTCGACGCCTCAGGGGACGTCGTATTCTGTCTCAGGGAACGAGATCCCACGCTCGCCTGCGACCAGAGGGTATAAAGCGCGCTCGAGCGAATCGCTCCCATGATAATGCTCAGCTCCGACGGGCGCGGCTGCTTCCTCGGAATAAAAATCTCGCTCCCCGTCGAATCGTCTCCCAAGGGGACCAGCGACTCCGCGATATCGCCGTAGGGGTCTTCATTGGGCAGCAGGTCGTTATAACACAACCCTACGAGGATCAGATCCGGTTTGATGATGGGAGCCAACCGTTGCAGCCGGTAGAGATAGCGCTGAAAATCGTAGCCGATCACACCGGCGTTGATGACACGAACGGGCCATTGCGGGATCGAACGATTCAGCTCCTCCTGCAGCAGCGACGGGATTGTCGAGCTGTCCGGCAGCCCCAATCCGAAAATCATCGAGTCCCCGATGAACAAGATGGCTTTCGCTGAATCCGGCGCCGCAATACCGGTCCGGCATCCCAGAGAATCGGTCCGGACCCGATGACCCCACCAATTCACGATGGCATTGGCGCGGTTGGCAAAGTTGCCCGGATTCGCCGGAGCGTAGAGCTCTTTCTTGGGCACCTGCGTCAGGATATTGTCTCGGTTCTTGGACCGGATTACGCTATCCTGATAGCGAAGGAAACCCCGCGCCAGGAACTCTCCCAATATAAGGCTGACAAAGAGCCCAAAGGCCAAAAGAAGCAAATTAGTGAACAGTTTTTTCATCCTGTATCCCTGCCGTTATGGCGATCTCTTGATTAACAGGGAGACGGCATGGAAAATATATTTGTTTGATGGGAGCTGCTATTTTGATGACTTTTCGCCGGCCAGCGTCAAGCGCCAGATGCCCCGCCCGGCCTCGCCCCGGCGCACGGCTACGCGAAAGCCAGCTCGCTTGAACATCGGCTCCAATCCCGTCCAAACAAAAACATCAGGCTGCTTGCCGGGCCGGGGAGGTGACGGGTAACCCTCCACAATTTTCGCCCCCCGTTTGTGCGCGAATTCCGCCGCCGCCTTCAACAACGCGACGCCAACACCCGTTCGGCGCTGTCCCCGAGTGATATAGAAGCAGACCACCGACCACACCGGCTGATCGTCCACCGGAGCCAGCACTTTCGAATTGGCCAAACGGATGAATCCCTCCCGCGGCCCGACGCATACCCAGCCGACGGGACTCCCGCCTCTATAGGCCAACAGGCCGGGAATCTCGCCGACGGTAACGATCTTTTTCAGCGCCTTGCGATTGCCGTCGCCTTTCTGCAGCTTGAATTGCGCCTGGGGGATCCGCCACCACATGCACCAGCAGCCGCCGCAGGCGCCGTGCGCGCCGAAGAGTTTTTTCAGATCCCCCCAGCGTTCAGAGGTGGCCTCGTGAATTTCCAGAGCCGCCTTCATGGAGAACCATTAAGATGAAGCCAGTCGTTCGTTGATCGCCGCCGCCAGCATCTCCGGCTCATCGGTCCCGATGCGGAAGACGCGGCCATTCTTGAGTTTCAGCTCGATGGCCGATAGTCCGCTGACATTCCACATCCAGCCGCCGGGAATTTTGCGCATTCCCCAGCCCCACCACCAGGGATTCTTCACCTGCAAACAGTGAGCTATATCCTGATGCCGAATCCTGCGGCTGATAATCCCGATGCCATAAGAGATGAGCACCCCCTCGGGATCAACAATGGCCGTAAGTCTATGCATCAGCAGCAACATCACCACCAAAACGAAAATGCCGCCCATGAGCGCCAGCAGGGCATTTTGCTCCGGCGGCTGCAGGACGCCATCCGCCGTGGCCGCCTCGAGAATCATGGCGCCGATGATCAGCAAGACCGCCATCCCGCCGAGCATCGCCACGCGCATCAATTTCCCGGGCTGAGAATGCTGGTACATTTTGCCGCTCCCGGATAAACGCAGGGGAGGGACGAGTGCGTTTCGGCTAACCAGAATTTAGGACTTTACACTCGGGACACCCGAATAAATTCGGGTGCTCGTCGAATTATTAAGTCGTTAAAACGACTGCCCGTAATTGGCCATCAGCAGAGGCTTTAGCCTCTTTAATCCCATAGGAGCACCCGATTTTAATCGGGTGCGAAGGTCGTCGGACAGCCGCTAACCCGCCCCCCATGGTAACTTATCACTTGAGCACTTTAATCGAAATCGCGCTGCGCGGGCATTCCGAGACGCAGATGCCGCAGCCCTTGCAGTAATCGTAATTAATCTTGTATCGCCCCGAATCCACTCGGGAAATGGCGGCGTCCGGACAGAAAACCAGGCAGTTATCGCACGAGGGGCAGGTGCCGCAGGAGAAGCATCTCTGGGCTTCCTGCAAGGCCTGCGTCTCGCTGAAGCCCGAGTAGATTTCCTCGAAGTTCTTCACCCGTTCTGGGATGGGCGTGCCGCGCGGCTCGATGCGCTGCTCGAGATTGAAGTAATCCGGGTTGATCTCATCCCAGGCCACCATATGCCGGCTGCGGTCTTTCAGATGACGCTCGATCTCTTCGCAGGGAGGCAGATCCTTGCCCTGCAGGTAACAATCTATGGCGATGGCCGCTTGGCGGCCCCGGCCGACGGCATGCGTCACTGTTCCCTCGCCGGTCGCCGTATCGCCTCCGGCAAAGACATCGGGAAGGCTGGTGCGCCCGTAGCCGTCCACCATGACGCCCCAGTTCTCCGCTTTGAGATCCGAGGGAAGATAGCGCAGATCCGGCTGTTCGCCGATGGCCGTGATCACCATGTCGGCCTCGATGTCGAAGTTGGATCCCGCCACCGGCTCCGGCTTGCGGCGGCCCGATGCATCCGGTTCGCCCAGTTTCATGCGGATGCATTCCACCTTGAGGATCTTGCCCTGGCGTCCGGCGTGAACCTTGATGGGCAGTGTCAGGAAATCTATCGGGATGCCTTCGGCAATCAGATCTTCGATCTCCTCGGCGATGGCGGGCATCTCTTCGCGCGAACGGCGATAGACCACGCGCGGCTTCGATCCCATGCGCAGCACCGACCGCGCCACGTCCATGGCCGTGTTGCCTCCGCCGACCACGACAATTTCATCACCCAATTCGATCTCGTCTTTGAAGGCGATCCGCCGCAGAACTTCGATCCCCGGCAGGACGTCCTCAAGTTCTTGGCCTTCCGCCCCGAGGCTGCGCGAAAGGTGCAGTCCGGTGCCCAGAAACACCGCCGGATGCAGTTTGCGGATCTCGTCCAAAGAAATATCTTTCCCCACCCGGGTTCGAGATTTTATCTTGACGCCGTGCGCCATGATGTAATCAATCTCGTGCTTCAAGATCTGTTTGGGCAGGCGGTAATCGGGGATGCCGAGGCGCATCATGCCGCCCGGCTCGGGAAGCTCATCGTAAACGGTAACCTGATAGCCGCGCCGCGCCAATTGATAAGCGCAGGATAATCCTGCCGGCCCGGCGCCGATGACCGCGACGCTCTCCTTCTTGGGGCTTTCGATGAAGTTGGGTTTCAGCTTGCGCTCGTAGTTCACGTCCGACAGAAATCGTTCCAGCAGGTGCACGTTGACACGCCCGCCCATATTGCCGCGGTTGCAGTCGCGTTCGCAGGGGTGAGGGCAGACCCGCCCGCAGATGCCGGGGAAAGGATTCGTGTTGAGGATGAGCTGCCAGGCCTCCTCATATTTGCTTTCGCCCAAAAGATGCAGGAAATCCACAACGTCCGTGCCCGCCGGACAGCTCATGTTGCAGGGCGGCGCCTTCTCTTCGTAGTAAGGCTCCGCATTGCGCCAGGAGGCCGTTTTATTGACGGTCATCTTCCCCAGCGACGCCGGGGCGATGGGTATATCGCGGTAGGTTTTTATCGTGATTCTTTCGTTGGCCATGATCTATATCCCAAAGGGTTTTGCCGGGAATGCTCCCAATGGCTATGCCGGCGATGCCTGGAGTGCCAGTCCGACCTCTTCGTATGCCTGGATCGCCGCCGCCGCATTGGCCTCCTGTTTCACGGGCGAATCTTCCTTAATGGCCGCCACGAGGGATTCGATCTTCACCAGGCCGGTCACCTTTGCCAGAGCACCCAAAACGGCGGTGTTGACGATGGGCTGCGTAATGGAACCCAGCCCGTGCTCGATAGCAATGCGCGCGGCGTTGATGGTCACCGGCCGATATTGACTGGGAAAATTGAATTCGCTGATCTCCTTTTCCGTGTTCACCAGGATGAAACCACCATCCTTCAGCCCTTGAACTACGTCGTAGTATTGGATCAGTGAAGCGTCCAGCACCACCAGATGGTCGGGCGCGTAAACTTGGTTGCGCAGGCGGATCGGCTTGTCCGAAATGCGCACGTAGGTCATCACCGGTGCACCGCGCCGCTCCACGCCGAAGGTAGGGAAGGTCTGCACGAATTTGCCCTCCTTGAACACGGCGATGGCCAACAGCTTGCCCGCCACCACTCCGCCCTGACCTCCGCGGCTGTGAAAGCGCAATTCTATCATAGGGGGATATCCTCCACATCGTTCGACAGGTGGATCACGCGAGCGCGATCGTGTGGGTTGTAATCATGATCCACGCCGCCTAATTTATAGATGACGCCGTGATTGCGGCGCAGCAGGTTCTACCAGGAAATTCCGGTGATGGGCGTGCGCGTGGGCAGGAAGTGCAGGATATCAACGCCGATCTCTCTCGCCTTTCGAA
>Ga0315284_10002870_pt1 | contig 24567 bp, 19 predicted proteins | sample YL17G09_16_MG_FD_203696 | JGI IMG/M metagenome (GOLD analysis project Ga0315284, IMG submission 203696) | Sediment microbial communities from Yellowstone Lake, YNP, Wyoming, USA - YL17G09_16 | ecosystem: Environmental > Aquatic > Freshwater > Lake > Sediment | place: USA: Wyoming | collected...
GAGATAAAATTCTGGGGCTCGGTAGCTTTCACAGGCTTCTTCGACAGGATGAAACAGGTACGAGTCAAAAAACAAGGTCTTGGGAAGTGATCTCGCATAAGTGATCAGGCCGTTACCCAAGTGACCGGCGAGACTTTGGCCCCCCTTCTCTAAATCGGTTTGAATGAACTATGCGAATTCAAATGTTCAAAAAAACAACAATTTGTCTGTTGTTCGCGAGTTTTTTCTGGCCAGATCCGGTACTCGTCGCGCAGGAAAGTTTCTTTCGCAAAACAACGACAGAACTGGGGTTGGATGATTCAGCTCAAGGTGAGATTTTCCCGGGGCTGAGAGAAGTTAACACGGAGGCTCCCACGGAGTTCCTTGAGGTTGCAATCGAAGATGGTGACCGTCCATTGCCCATTAATTTGGCGGCAGCGTTGCAACTCTCAGGCGCTCGACCATTGATTATTGATGCCGCCAAAGCCGCAGAAATGGTTGCCGCAGCGCAACTTCAAAAAGCCAATGTTCTCTGGCTTCCCAATGTTTATGTCGGTATCGATTACTTCCGCCACGATGGTCTGAATATTGAGACGGATGGTACGCCTGCCAATAGTAATCGCCAATCAATGACGGTTGGGCCTGGTCTTTCTGCCGTTTTTGCGACGACAGATGCCATTTACGAACCTCTGTCCGCAAAGCAAATACTAAGAGCCAAGAAGTATGAGATTGAGGCGGCCAAGAATGATGCCCTGATGGAAGTATCGGTTGCCTATTTTAATGTCCAGCAGGCAAGAGGCCGGTTGGCAGGGACTGTCGATACAGTGAATAAAGGGAAAGATCTTGTCAGAAAAGCGGTTGTCTTAAGCAAAGGTCTTGCCGCTCCGGTGGAGATTGATCGTTCCAGAACCTTGCTCGCCGAGTTGGAAGAAAATGCGGTACAGGCACGCAATGACTGGAAAGTTGCAAGTGCTGAACTGGCGAGGCTATTAAGATTAAATCCAAGTGCCCAGATCGTACCCGTCGAACCGCCTCATCTGGCAATCAAGCTGATTTCTCCGAGTCAGGAGTTGGATGGCCTGATAACGACAGGGCTTTCCTGCAGGCCAGAGTTGCGTTCCAGCCAGGCCGTAGTTCAAGCAACGCTGGTAAAATTGAAACAGGAAAAAATGCGTCCGTTGATTCCCAGTATTGTGCTTCAGGGTAATAGCGGTGCGAATGGAGTCGGTGCACCTTTAATTGGTGGTTTCGCAGCGGAAGGTCCAGGGGGGACTCTGCAATGGGGAAACCGGTTCGATTTAAATGCCTCGGTATTATGGGAGCTGAACAACTTTGGCTTTGGCAACCGCGCACTCATCAGAACACGCGAAGCCCAGCGGCAAGTCGCGTTGGTCGAATTGTTTATGATCCAAGATCGTGTTGCTGCAGAAGTGGTGCAATCGCAAGCCCAATTGGTCGCGGCCTCCGAACGGATCGCCTTGGCAGATGCCGGTCTTAAAAATGCCCTCATCAGTTATGACGGCAATCTTCAAGGCATGAGTGAAACAACTCGCTTTGGCGATATTCTCGTGCTGGTGAACAGGCCTCAAGAAGTCGTGGCAGCATTGCAGCAGCTGAATGTTGCCTACCGGAGTTACTTTACGTCGGTTCAGGATTACAATCGTTCGCAGTTCAAATTATTCCGGTCGGTTGGTTACCCGGCAGCTGTCCTAGCGATGGAAAAAAATCCTAGCGTTCCGATCGATGTTGATACCACAAGGCCATATGATTTGCCGCCTGTCAGCGGGATTCGATACGCAAACATTAGTTACAGCAGTTTTTCTCCTGCGATGCCGACCGACTATTAGTCCGTCGGCATCGCAAGAGAATGATTACTTGGATTTCGAAGCCTCTTGAGCGGGGGCTTGCCTTGGTTTGCTTTCTTCAGGATTATCGGCTTTACGGACTTTGACAGGGGCATTGTTGTCTAGTTCGTCAAGATCCCCTTTAAGGAAAAGTTCTTCGCCGGTTGGTGTTTCCCAGGTGTCGTTGTTTTTGACACTGAGGACTTCCTGCCAAACGCCATCGCTTGCACCCAGTTTCAGGCCAAGTTCGACCGAATTGCCATCTTTGAAAGTGTAGGCAACAGTCAGGTCGCCTCGTTTGGTGATGCAAGCGGTGGGGATTGCGATGACGTTGTTTCTTTCAATTTTCACATAGCCATAGGCATACATTCCGGGGAGCAACTTGGTATCGGGGTTGATCAGGTCAATTTCAGCGCGCAGAGTTCGACTGCGGACATTGAGAGCCCAAGAGGTGCGGGTCACCTGAGCATCGATTCGCATATCGTTAAAAGCTTGCACTCGGACTTCAGCCTTGGTGCCAATGTTGACAAAATTGGCATCCGCTTCGGGAACATCGACAAAAATCCGGACGATATCGGTGCGTGCGATGGCAAAGATGGGCGCGCCGCGGGAAGAGGATTGATCCGGGCTGTTCAATCGTGCCGTCTGATCGCCCGTTGCGGCCTGAACAAAGTCACCGGTGTTGGCGTTGCGAAGCACCACAATCCCATCGTAGGGCGAGGGAATGCTGATGTAACCGACGAGAGCGGCGAGTCGTTTTTCATCCGCTTCGGCAACTTTGACGGTCGCTTCAGCGGCCAAAACATCGACTTTCGCTTTGGCAAGGTTTGCTTGGCAGGCAATGCGTTCGGAATCCGCAACGATCACCGAGGCCAAAGAAGCATCGCGAGCCGATTCCGCAGAACGCAGTTGCCGGGTGGATTCATCCAAAATTTGTTTATCGACCACACGCTGTGCCACGAGGTCTGTCAGTCGTTTGACTTCCGATTGCCAACGCACCACATCGGCCTCGAATTTCCCCACATCGGCCTTGGCTTTGACGACCTTGGCGGTAGCCGCCTGAAGAGTGCCATCGGCCGAATCGACGCTGCGTTTGGCCTGATCAATCAACACCTTGTCCAAGGCAACGGTGGCTTGCTTGAATCCATGCTCTTCAAGCAACTCCGGAACGAAAAGAGTGGCCAGCAATTGATTTTTTTTAACTTTGTCACCGATATCGACATTCCATGTTTCGATGTATCCCGGGATTTTGGAAAATATGGAGGTTTGCTCATAGGCTTCGACAAAGCCTGGTTGGCCCATCGTTCGTAAGATGTTCCGCGTCTCGGCTTTGACCAGAGTCACTTCCGGCATGGTAGGGCTGGGTTGGGCATGCTCGGTCACTTTGCCGCAGCCGGCCATTGAAAAAACAAACCCGCTGACGAGAAACAATGAGCGTGTTTTCATAGTCAAGAACCTATCGTTTCGACGACGGATGAGATCGCTGTTTTTTCAGGTTTTTTTATTGGTGGTCTTGAGTTTCGTGGGGATCACCACCATCGAAGTGGTCGCCTTCAGGATCATCGGGATCGATGGACACCGAAACAGGCTTTCGATGGCCCAACAGTATCGAAAAAACAGCAGGTAAAACGAGAAGTGTGGAGGCGGTGGAAGCTAATAGGCCTCCGATCACCGCCCGCCCCAGAGGCGCTTGCATCTGCGAACCCTCTTCGAGGGCTAAGGCCATGGGAAGCATGCCGGTGGTCATGGCGCAAGCGGTCATAATGATCGGCCTCAGTCGGCCGGCCGCCCCTTGAACCGCGGCTTCGGAAACGGACAGACCATCTTTCCACCGGTCGTTCATAAAAGTGATCATCATCACGGAGTTTGAAACAGAAACACCGATGCACATGATGGAACCCATGAAAGATTCGATGTTCAGAGTCGTCTTGGTGAGCACGAGGGCGGTGACGACGCCCGTCAGAACGCCCGGCACGGCACCGATGGACGTCAGAGCTAATCGAGGGGATTGAAAGTAGGCGGTGAGCATCACGAGGATGACGCAAACCGCAATAGAAAGGCCAATTCCCAGGGAACTGAACATCTGCTCCATGGTTCCCGTTTGGCCACGGGTTTCGATCAGTACACCCTTGGGCGGGACACCCGCCTCCAGCACGGCTTGCTGCACCAATTTTGAAGCCGTACCAAGGTCGACCTCTTCGATATTGGCGGTGATGCTGATAAAGCGTTGGGAAGAAATACGATCGATTTGGCCTGGGGTGTTGCCGAGTTTTACGGAGGCAACATCGCGGACCATGAGTGTCACGTCATTCGTGACTTGAGATAGCGGCAGTGTTTCGACATCCGATGGAGAAACCATCCGTTGGGTAGGGACGAGGACTTCAACCTGATAATCGAAGCCTGTTTTCGGGTTTTGCCAGTAGTTCAGTGCGATGTATCTGCTGGAGTTGGTGGCCACGAGGACCGAATCACCGACCTGTTGAACATTCACGCCACTGAGGCCAGATTTTTCCCGATCGATGTTGACCTCAACGGTGGGGTAATCGAGTGCCTGCTGGAATTGAACATCGCGGAGGCAAGTGATCGCCGCCATTTTTTCACGAATTTTGGAGGCATGGGCCCTGACATTCGGCAGGCTGTTTCCGTAGACCACGATTTCTAGGGGCGTCGGTGAACCGAAACTCATGACATTCGAAACCATGTCGCCCGGCTCGAAACCGAAAGAGAGTTTGGTAGAGTTTTTGCGTGCCTCATCAGGGGGAACACCTTTGGATTCCATGACCTTGGCCAGCCATACGGAAATCTCCGTGGGCAGAATTTTCCGCATTTTTTCTCGGAAAGCCATGAGCTCGATACCGCTCCCCTCCTTAAAGGCCATTCGGAGAACCCCATCATCCGGACCACGCATCATGGTGATCACCAAATTCAAGCCATAGACTGGGGCAATTTGCCCGGCATATCCGATGCTGATTTCGATTTTATCCTGCCCCACTTCGCGTTCGATGATTTCCAGTATTTTCTGACCCATCATCCGCGTGATTTCAAAGTTGGTTCCCGGTGGTGGCCGAAAACGCAACACAAATTGACCGGAATCAATTTTCGGAAATAACTCCTGACCCAGCATCGACCCGAAAATGGCTAGGCACAGAACCGCCAGACCGAGGTAACTGGGAACCACAATCCACCTCAATCGGACAATCCAATACACCAAGCCTTCGTAGACTTTCTCAACCCGCCGAAACAAACTCGGTTTTTGATTCGTGTGTTGCTGGTGGTTTTCCTTTAACAACCACACCGCCATTACGGGCACAAATGTACTGGAAAGGAGATAGGATGAAATCATGGCGAAACCGACTGCCAAGGCGAGTGGCATAAACAACGCCTTCAAGGGATCATCCATAATAAAAGCAGGGATGAAAACTGAAAGAATACAAAAGAGGGCCAGTAAGCGCGCGACTGCCGTAATATCGTTACCACGCCTCACCGCCCGTGCCAGCGTTACCTTGCCTCGCATTTGAGCGTGAATATTTTCAATTTCTACGGTCGCTTCATCCACAAGAATACCGATGGCAAGTGCCAATCCGCCCAGCGACATAATGTTGATGCTGTTGCCGGTGATGTAAAGTCCAAACAAGGAACCCATGAGGGCCAAGGGAATATTACAGACAACCACAACCACGCTGCGAATATCTCCGAGGAACAACAGGATCATCAGGCCCGTCAGCCCTGCACCGATCAGACCTTCTGTTCCGACGCTTTTGATTGCGTTGACGACTGTGGGTGATTCATCAAACTCAAAGCTGATTGTGACATCTTCCGGCAAGACCGACCGAAAGAACGGCATTGCTGCATGGATGTTTTTCACCACATCCAAAGTGGAGGCGGTATCTTTTTTGATAATCGGCAAATAGACAGACTTGCGGCCATCCACGAGGGCGTAGCCATAATTCACATCGGTCGAATCTGCGATCGTTGCAACGTCTCGAATGTAGACATTCATACCTAGTTTGAGGGGGATGTCACCCAGATCTTGGATATCCGTCACGAGGGCGTTGGTGGGGACAAGTGGCATCTGGTCACGCATGTAAATATTACCTGCGGGGATGACCACATTTCCGCTCATGATGGCCTTCACGATATCCTGAGGCGAGAGGTTGTAAGTTCTTAATTTATCGGGATCGACATTCACGAGAATGGATCGGGCGTTAGGACCAAAAGGAGGGGTTCCGATGGTTCCGGGAACGTTTTTCTGCACGAGAGGGCGAATGAAATTTTGGGCGAGATCTCCCACAATGCCTAACGATGTTTTCTCGCTTTTTAAGACGAGGTAACCCACCGGAACGCTACCCGCATCCATTCGGATGATCAACGGCGGGAGGGTTCCGATTGGCATCACGGACATCGCTCTTAACGACATCGCGGAAACCTGAGCCATGGCCAAGCCCATGTCGGTACCTGGAAAAAAGGAAAGCTTCACCATCGCACATTGCTGCAACGAATGGGATTCGACCGCCGAGACACCATCCACATACTGAAAGTAGAGTTCAAATTGATTGACGATCAAGCCTTCCATTTGGACAGGGCTCATACCGCCATACTGGAGATAAACATAAATTCTTGGGAGGTTGAGTGGGGGAAAGATATCCACCCGCATTTTGTTGAGAGCCAGTGACCCCCCACCGATGAGCGCCACGACGATCATCATCATGGTGATTGGATGACGCAAAGCAAAAACAATTGGGTTCATCACTCAGGCTCTGAAAAATTGGGTTGCGAACAGCGTTTTGTCGGTATCACAGAAGGAAAAAATGGGATTGTATTCAATCAACATTTTTACCGGCACCCCCCGGCACCCCCAAAAAATTATTGACCACCCTAAACCACACCTGTGGAAGAAAATAGGAGCGGTGGTCTCTGATCGTACTGTATTTGGCCCCGCCTGACACTGGTCAGCACGCTGTTTTTCAGTGTCAAACAGCGGTTGTTTTTCGCAGCACGATTCTTTTCGCAGCACGATTCATAGACGAGATGTCGGACCATGGAGACTCAAGCTATCCGGACGACGTATCCGGACGAGTCGACGACGTTCGATCTTGCCTGCTCGACGCCCGTGGCTCCACATCGTCGAGGCAACCACCCACGGAAAAGAACGTCGTCAAGCGAAAGGCCGGAGGAGAATCGCTCCCGTTATTCCAATGGCTGAGCCGTACTGATTGCCAACGCAACGAAGCAGGGAAGCGTCAACTCTAATTCGTTTCGGAACGCAGATCCGGAACGGACATTGGAAAAAGGAGATTCTGGAATAAATCTTGGAAGTAGGTTTCGTAGGAAACGTTGTTGTGAAAAACGACAGTTGTTTGCGACGAATTCGCGGGCGCCGCAGGTCTGTCGTTGGTGCACAACGTTTTGCGCTTCGAACGATCCGGGACAGATTCACCGCAGGTGATTTGCGATGGGGCTTGACGCACATTTCTCGGCCAAGCAAGCCTGCAGCACGCGGATGTGCAAACCGATTGTCGAGATGTTGCGGCAAATGGATCTGGCTCGAAAAGCTCAACGGCGGCAACGATTTATCCCGTGGGAACCTGCTTTTCATTGAGTGTCAAAGGTTCTGTCATTTGTCTGTGATCGCACGCGTTACGGAAGGGAGAGGATATAGTCCTGAACTTTTTGGTAATACAGTGCACCATGCCCCCCCTGCATTGGTTCGATATCCGCTGAATATTCTGTCCCGAACAGGTCCACAAACTGCGGATTGTTGGGGTCATTGCCAAACTTGATCGCCATCCACTCGTTCCAGCTGTGGATACAAACGATCTGAGGTCTGTATGTCGCGACGCGGGCCGCCTGCTCGGCCAAAAAATTGCCGTTTTCTCTGCCGCGTCTCCCGTCTCCCGCGGTCGTCATATGCGACGCTTGACACGCGACCGCCACGCTCATCTGTTCGGGTTTCCCACCAAACAGATATGGCTTTCGAGCGGCACTGAGATCCTTGAAACTCCACATCGAGTGTGCATTCGAGCCGAGAAGTCCCCAGCACCAACGCACCGTATACTTGTCGAAGACCCCCCCTCTTGGAAGTGGTTTGGGGTTTGGATTGGGCTGCCATCCATCGGACGTACCGGCGATCATCACCAGTGGTTTCTTTTTCCAGATAAAGAAGATCTCTGAGTCGTATTTTGAATAGAATTCGCGATGGAACATCGGGAGGTCTTCTTTTTTCTGGATCCAGAGGACAATTTTAGGACCTTTCTTTCTTTCTTGACGCCGTTGGCAGAGGGATCGGATGCCATTGAGGATCTTTACCTGCGTGCCATTGGTGGCGTCGAGATAGATAAAGTTGACGTCGAGTTTTTCGATTAGGTCCAGTTGATAGTCGATGAAATCGGTCTGCGGATTCCCGCCTTCCGTGGTCCATCGGTATTCGCTCAAGTCGCCTCCGAAATAGGCGGGTCGGCCCCACCACCACCACCCCATGCCGGTGGTATAAGGTGTCTCACCCATCACGCCAGAGGAGGCGGCCTCATCGTGCCACGTGTGGACGAACAGACCGACGGTCGTCTTGCGTATCTTTGTTGTCACTGCGGAAGAACGTTGCGCCGTTGCTTCGCCGGCTTCCCGCTCGGATGCTTTTGGTGGTGCCGCCTGAATCGCTCCAGCAAATAACCCCAGCACGTACAGAGAGGACCAGATCACCATTCCTGACATCGAAATTGATCTTAGGTTCATTTCAAATCGTTCTCGATCAGATTAAAGTTAAGGCGGGGTCTAACCACTGTGCTTGATTTTAGTGTCGTACCCGTATTCTCGGCGACTTTCAACGTCGTCCTCGTCGAGGAGGTGGGTGGTCCCGACAATGGCGCAGATCTGTCGTGACTGCTTGCTGACCACCCGGTTGCTCGAAACGCTCGGCGATGTCCTGCACCGCGTCGATTATTCCGCCGCACGTTGGACGGATTGATGTTCCGCCTCACATTTTTCGCCAGTTCGTTTTGAGCAGCGCAAAACCGTCGGCAGAAAATGTGAGGCAACAAATGCCGATAGACCGGTCGTGTCCCCAGCCGCATTGATGGTACGAGCGACGAGACTCAATGATTGCGAACGGTCGTGCGAATTTGGATGGCGACCGCGTTCTTCTGCGGTTTTTCCAAAGTGTTGTGACCGTCGGCGATGTGTTTTTCACGCAATTGCGTTAGCCACGTAAGGGTCTCTGAATGCGTGTCTTGCTGAAGCGCCTTCTCGCCGAGGCTCAGACCCAACAGCCGCCGATTGGAACGGTTGAAAAGGCAAAATTTCCCTCTCGCGCGTGAGTCTCACCGGAAACCGCAATTAGTGAGGCGAATGTTTTTCGCACAACGCAAGATCAGGGGGAGTTTCGGTGCAGGAATGCACAGGCCGCCTTGCACACTCTTCCGGACACCACCGGAATCCAAACCGAAACTAACGCAACTTGATGGCGATCGCGATGCCATCGCTGGACTACTGAGACTGTTTACAAAATTACTGCGACCGGTGATGCCGTTACGCGACATTGGCCGTTCCTGGATTTTGAAGACTCTAATTAAACGGAACGAGCACGATGCGGACGTTTTGGCTGTTGCACCGCGCTCCATTCCAGAACAGACACAACTCATCGATGGCAGATGGATTGAAGACACCACAGATTTCGCCAAGGCCAAAATCGTGTTAGCGAAACGATAACCACCGGCTAGGATGTTGGTACACACGCGGCCGAACGACAGCCTGAATCGAAATCGCAGCGACTGGCATGCCCTCGAACGCTCTTGATCTGGCCGCCATTTTGTTGAAGACGATCGACCTCTGTTTTCCTCTGTCAAACGTCATTCAGTGGGAGGCCGATAATCAAAGTGAATTTTTCTAGGCACGCTCTTCAAAGGATCTCTGAGCGGTGTGCAGGCGAGGCGACATACCAACTGGCCTAGGTCATCGAGAAGGGCCTGCTGCACGAGTGGGCTAGCTTGTTGTCACGTTCTCGCCGGAGTCTGCATGGCAAGATCGGCAATCGCGCCGTTAGCGTGGTGGTTATCAAGGAGCAATCTGGAATTTTCACCATCATCACGGCCTACTATCGGGCGTGATTGCGATCCGTATAGAATCCGTCTGGAGGATTGTCATAGGCAAATAGCAGGCTTTCGTTGTCTGGGTTGATTGACGATCTCTGAGTCACTGATTTGCCAGTTGTTCTGTAAAAAAAACGTCGTCGGTTCCGCTGACGATTCATCACGCAAGGTGTCGAAGATTACGCCGGAGTTTTCTCCCCTTCTTCAGGATTGAATCATGCATCAGATGTGGTTACGTGTGGTGATTGCCTTCGGTTTGATTGTGTTCGATGACCTGTTGTCTCGGGCGGATGATTGGCCTCAGTGGATGGGTCCGCGGCGGGATAATGTGTGGCGCGAGACCGGATTGGTGGCGACTCTGTCCTCTCCCCCCGATGTTGTCTGGCGAGCCGAGGTGGCAGGTGGTTATTCCGGGCCTGCGGTTGCGGGGGGCAAGGTCTATGTCACCGACTATGTAACGAAAGATAATGTCAAGATTGGCAACTTTGACCGTAAACAGGCCACGGGGATGGAACGAATCCTGTGTCTGGATGAAAAGACCGGCCGACAACTCTGGAAGCAGGAACATTCGGAAAAGTATGGGATCTCGTACCCATCGGGGCCTCGCAGCACGCCCTTGGTTCATGCGGATAAGGTGTATCCATTGGGAGCCGAAGGACAACTTGCGTGCCTCGACGCAGCATCAGGTGACTTCCTCTGGGGAAAGAATTTGAAGGATGTCTACAAGACCAAAGCGGCATTATGGGGATATGCCAGTCAACCTTTGATCGATGGCCAGAAATTGATTCTGCTGGCGGGGGGGCCTGGGTCTCACTGTGTCGCGTTGAACAAAGATACCGGCACAGAGATTTGGCGAACGGGAACCGCTTCCGAACAAGGCTACTCACCCCCTGTGATCATTCAGCAGGCGGGTGTTCGCCAACTGATCCTGACCAGTCCGGACGCCGTCTATGCGGTTGATCCAGAAACGGGAAAGCAACTCTGGTCCCAGGAATACAAGGGGGACAACGGCTCCATTATCATGACGCCGATTCACTCGGGGAACCATCTGTTCGTGGCCGGCTATAACAACCGTAACCTGATGCTGGAACTGTCTGTGGATCAGCCGGGAGCCAAGATGCTGTGGCGTGACGAAGGGCAGCGATCCCTGTCGCCCGTCAATGTCCAGCCATTCCTGCTCGACGGTCGGGTTTACGGGCTTGATCAGGGGGGGCAACTGAGATGTTTTGACATTCCCAGTGGTGCAATCCAATGGGCCACGTCCCGACCCCTTGGCGATCGAAAAGTCGGCAGCGGCACCGTCTTTATCGTCCGTGCCGGTGAAACGGACAAGTTCTGGATGTTCGCCGAATCGGGCGATTTGATCATCGGGCAACTCACACCCAAAGGCTTTACCGAACTGTCCCGCACGCACGTCATTAATCCCTCCAACAATGCCTTCGGCCGCGATGTGGTCTGGTGCGCACCGGCGTTCGCCAACAAACGGATGTACGTCCGCAACGACAAGGAATTGGTCTGCATTAATTTGGCGGAGTCGAAGTGACGACGACGGGGAAACCGTGATCGTGGATTCTTTTCAGGCATGGACGACAAATGAAGATGCTCATGCTCCCCGACGTTATCTCAGGACGGTGAAAGTCGTACTGGCATCTGCACCAAGGCGGGTTGCGGTGGAATGCCTGTGAGCTCGTTTCCTCTCAGCCGAGGGCGGGAGCTTGATGAGTGGACGACGACTCGGCGGGGTTCAAGCCGAATTGACTCAAGAGAGCGGCATGTCGTTCACCGACTGCCAGCAGGTTTTCGGTAATTTTGTCCTCCGAAATCGTCGCTCTTGCCAGAGGTCCAGCCTCGACGGAAGTCAGATCCCGCAGCGAGAACGACGAAGGCACGAGAATTGTGGCCGAGGTCATCTTTTCGCTGCGCGTCGGGGCGCTGACGAAATTCACTAACCTACAAAACAATCGTGCCGTCGAGCAAGACGACTCGCTGGAGATCTTGGTGGAACGCAGTACACGGATGATCGACGTTTTCTGAGTTCCGTTGTCATGGTCGAAATGGGTCACCCAAAAACGACCAAGCCGGCCATCGGGGAAGACGGCTCCCAACCGTACACCGCGATAAAGCCACTGCGTTTCTATCGTTTTTCGTGACAGATCGGGTGCCGTGGTGACGTCGCACCAGATCTTGTTCGCGACTTCTTCGTCGCATCAGACATCCGAAGAGTGCGACCCTAGCAGGGGCATGGCGTTCTACGTTGCCGCCCTAAAAGCAACGGTTTGGGAAATGAGGATTCTACTCACGGCCGGATTGGTTGTGTCCAGGCTCGTTCGGTTTCCCCCGCGATGGCTGAGTTTGGATGTCGGCGCGAGGAGGTAATTCGCGCGCGAACGTACAACTCATCACCTCGAAAATCGTAGACGGCTTTGGGACCGACAACGGTTTTGAGTGTGGCTCCGATGCTGTCCGAGTATCTTCTGTTGCCGGTGCGTTCGTGACCGAGCGAATCCATGGTTGGTTCGCTCGTCGGATCAAAGTCCTGACGGGTCCCGATAAATTCAATGGAATATGTTTCACCGGAGTCTGGACGAACCGAAACGGCTAGCGAGCTCGCTGTCCGTTCGACGTTTTCTAAGAGGACGCCGGACGAGGCATAGAACCGACCGGATTCGAGGGCACCGATCAGGGAGGCCGGTGTCAGTTCCGAGGCTAAGACCATCACCCAACCCCGCCCCGGTTCACTCCCATCTGACGGAATGTTGTGATAGCTGTGGCTGTCGTCTGTCGCGAGGCCGTATAGCAATGGTAGATCGAGTTCCGCAAGTCGCTTCGCATTGACGATGTCCCACATTCGCTCCGTCGAAGCATGGAAATCGTCTCCCCCATTCCAGACACTCGGATGACCGTTGTAGACCTCAAAGAAGTTCTCTCCCCGCACCGGCATCAAATCCTCTGCCGTGACGCCCCATTGAAAGTTGGGGTGGTTCAGATGGATTAGCATTGGCCGCCCTGTTCGCTCTCTGAGGGCCATCACCACATCAACGTTGTTTTGAATCACGTCTGTGACACTCACGCCCCCGAGTGGCGGGAGAGTCTCTCGCAAATTGTGAGCGTTCAGATGGAGCGGCAGTTTGCCGAACTTGTCGCTGATCTCCTCACCCTGAATCAGCAGGAATTGATCCTGAATAGCCAATTTCGCACAGACTTCGTCGAAGCGTTTGAGGCGTACTTCCTGTGTCGACCTGTTGGACGTTTTGTCCACTTTCACTCGCTCTTCAACCCAGTCTTCTGGGAATCTTGCTTTGAGTTTGTCGAACGCCTTTCGACCCCCTTTGCTCTTTTCGATTTCAACCCAGCGATCTTGGTTTGCGAGAATGTTGTGGTCTGTAAAGCAAAGAAAATGATATCCTCGCTCGCGATACCAGAGGGCGATCATCTCGAGGTAGTCATCGCCGTCGCTCCAATTTGAATGGGTGTGGAGGTTGCCGCGATACCACTTGAGCGATTCAGACTCCTTCAACGTCTCGGCCGCAATCATTGCCGGCGCCGCAGGGCGCGTTAGCCAAGCAGCCGCCATGAGAATGGCGACCACAATGATTTTCAGGCCGAGCGAACGGAGTCGAAGCAGCATGTTTGATATTCGTTTTTTTGAACGATCATCGAAAGTCGTAGTTTGCGTCTACAAGATAGAGACTAACGATCCAGAAGCAAGTGTTCGTCCAGTGCGGCTCGTCAAATGTTTGGCGGCCGCGTATGATGGATTTCACCAAATGACGAATCCTAGGTTCCCTCTAAACCAAAGCTTAAGGAAAATCCAAATGATGCGCAGCGGCAACCCGGCACTGAATGATTCGACATTTGAGGCCTTTCGCGACAGATCGTACGAGTCGTCGAATGCGATGACCATTACAGGCACGGCCACCAAGACCATGATTCTGCTGGGCCTGTGCATCGGCACCGCTTCCATGACCTGGGGCATGGTCGCCGGCCAAAATATGTCGAGTGCCATGCCTTGGATGATTGGTGGGGCGGTCGGTGGCTTGGTTTTTGGATTGGCGACGTGCTTTATGCCGACGTGGTCACCGGTCACCGCTCCACTTTATGCACTGGCCGAGGGATTGTTTCTCGGCGGATTATCCGCCATGTACGAGGCGCAGTTTCAGGGGATCGTCTTTCAGGCATTGATTGCGACGTTCGGGACAACATTCTCTCTGTTGATTGCGTACCAGACAGGGATCATTAAGGCGACTCAGAACTTTAAGCTGGGTGTTTTTGCGGCAACCGGTGGTATTTGTCTGATGTACTTGACGACGATGATTTTGGGAATGTTCGGCATGAACGTCTCGGCCATGCGCAGCGGTCCGCTGGGGATCGGAATCAGTGTGGTTGTCGTCATTGTCGCCGCTTTGAATTTGGTGCTGGATTTTGACTACATTGAAGATGCTGCAAAAAGGGGGGCTCCTAAATATTGCGAGTGGTACGGGGCATACGGCCTAATGGTGACTCTCGTATGGTTGTACGTCGAGATCCTGCGATTGATTGCCATGCTGGCCGGACGATCCGGTAAGGACTGAGTTCGGTTTAGACGGCAACTGCAATAGCTACCGAGACCGCCGCTCGATAAGGCTGCTCCACTCCAAATGACGATTCGGCGGCCGGAAAACGGCAGGCAGATTCTCGTCGGTCTTGTGTTCGACGGGCGACACATTGATCTCAAAGAAGTGGCGACGGCAATCCGATTGCCGTCGCTGAATTGCCAATGCAGATTGTTGCCAGTCGGAGATTCCTTTACGCTTCGTGCCACAACTACCTCACTGGGACTTTGCATCGAAATGAATCTTGAATTGAATGCCATCGCATCGGAACTGGTGGAAGATGTTGTCGATGACGCCGAATCGCTGCGGGTCATCGAAAATGACACTCCCGGCGAAGGATTGTTGCTCGATTTCGGTGTTGATGCGGAAGGCGGGCTGGAGGCCGGATGCGCATTGGCTTCGATCAGCACTTCCGGTCTGGCGGATATCACGCTGACCCCCGGTTTGTTGGACGGGATCGGTTGGACATACGTGACCGTGGTGACAGACTCCCCGGTCGCGGCCTGCCTGTTCAGTCAATACGCCGGCTGGCAGATTAGTGTGGATAAGTTTTTTGCGATGGGATCAGGCCCGATGCGCGCGGCCTATGCCAAGGAACCGCTGTTTGACAAGTTGTGGTACCGCGAGGAGTCCGATCAGGTCGTGGGAGTGTTGGAAACTCCCAAACTCCCCGGACCCGAAGTGTTTCAATACATCGCCAACCAAATTCAGGTGGAACCGTCCAACGTCGTGTTGTGCGTCGCCCCGACCTCCAGTATGGCGGGAAACCTTCAGGTCGTCGCGAGATCCGTGGAAACGGCTCTGCACAAACTGCACGAACTGGATTTCGATGTGAATCGAATTCGCAGCGCTTTCGGTACGGCACCCCTGCCTCCCGTGGCAAAAAATGATCTGGAGGCGATTGGTCGTACGAACGATGCGATCCTTTATGGAGGTCGCGTCACGCTATGGGTCAATGGTGACGATGACACTTTGGCCGAGGTCGCCGCCAAGGTTCCATCCTCGTCGTCGTCAATGTACGGACAGCCGTTCCTGAGTGTTTTTGAAGCGGCCGGTCGAGACTTCTACAAAATTGATCCCCTGCTCTTCAGCCCTGCTGAAGTCGTGTTCCACAACATCGATACCGGCCGAGTTCACGTCGCCGGTCGCGTCAACTTTGATGTCTTAAAAAAGTCGTTCGGAATCGTGTGAGACGAGTATTGAACATCGGCATTCTCGCCAGCGAAGGGAGCTGGTACTATCGCGATCTGGAACGAGCGGCCCGCGCCCGGGGACACGCCTGTCAGAGATTGGAGTTCGGACGCATCGTCTCCGTCGCCGGACGGATCGAGAGTGGTGTGCGGATGGCCGAACGCCACGGGAATCTATCGTTCCCTTCGATGTCTGGTTCGGTCTCACAATCAGCCCTCCGATGCCTGCATTCGCTGGACGTGATTTTCGTTCGAACGATGCCGCCTGGGTCGCTCGAGCAAGTTGTCTATCGGATGGATGCTCTGGAACGACTTGCGACTGCGGGCACGAAGATTGTCAACTCCCCCAAATCGTTGGAATGTGCCGTCGATAAATACCTGACTACGGCTAGGCTGCATGATGCGGGATTGCCTGTTCCCGAGACCATTGTCTGTGAGCATGAAGAGGATGCGATGGAGGCCTTTGTTGAGCTCGGAAGTGATGTTGTGGTCAAGCCCTTATTCGGGGCGGAAGGTCGAGGCATTGTTCGAGTCAGCGATGTCGATCTTGCCCATCGTACGTTTCGGACTCTCATGCGACTCAACGCGGTTCTTTATCTTCAGCGTTTTATTGACCATGAAGGATTCGACGTGCGGGTTCTTGTCATGAACGGAACGTCGCTCGGTGCGATCCGTCGTCGGTCACTTAATGACTTTCGCACCAATGTCTCACGCAATGCAACTCCGGAAAAACATGAGGCCACGGCACAGGAGATCGATTTTGCCGTAAAGGCGAGTGCCATCACGGGGACGTTCATTGCGGGAGTGGATTTGCTGTATGACCGTGCCGGGCGTTGTCATGTCATCGAAGTCAATGCGGTTCCAGGCTGGCAGGCATTCGCCAAAACAACCGGGGTCGACGTGGCCGCACGGCTAATTCAAACAATTGACCAGTAACGACGAGGCGCCCTGATGCACGAGTTTCTCATCACCGCATTGTCCATTCACCTGCCGAGTGTCATGCGTTGGGCGGGTGGAATGGCAAGAGAGTTGCGCCGCCACAATATTGGATTGAGTGGAAAAAACAGCGGTTCGGCGACGACCGATGCACTGACTCTGGCGGATTTGACGATTCAGGATCTCCTGGTTTCGGCGTTGCGTGACTGCGATCCGATCTTTCGCTATTGTCGCATCGATGCCGAAGAATCAACTGGCGACCTGACTCGATTTCCGGACAAAGCGGACTTCACTCTCGGCATCGATCCGATCGATGGTACCAAGAAGTATCGCGATCATATCGGGAATGGCTACGCAGTGATGCTGCATCTGCGATCCCAAACCACGGTGCTGTACTCACTGGTCTACATCCCTGAGCAGGGGGCACACGGTTGGTGGGTTGAAGCCTCGGGAGCACAGATCGTCAGCGGTCCGGACGATCTGTCGCGGCCAGCAGGTGACGTCTTAAGATCGCTGCCGCCAATTGACCTGACGGCTGGAATCACGCCCGACTCGGTCTATGTCGTCGGATTCCTGCACCGAAACGAGGAGGCCGCTCGCCGCGTGACGGCCGCCGGACTGAAAGGCATTTCACAGGACGAGCTTTCAGGCTGTGTCTACGAAATGATCTCGCGGAATGAATTGGGGGGTTGCCTTATTCATTCGCCAAATGTCTACGACTTTCCCGTGACTTTGCATCTGTGCCGCATTCTCGGAGGAGATGCCGTGTGGGTCCGTAACAGTGAATCTATCAATTTTCACGAAACATGGCTGGACGACAAAGCGGGAGTGCTACGGTTACCGGGTATCGTGGCCTGTAGCTCAAACCGCGAGACACTTCAAAAGCTGATCGATCTTGCCAAAGAATGGCACCCGCTGCGCTACCATGAGGGCCAATGTCTTTGATGTCGCTAGATTCTACGGCATCATCAGATTCATTCTCTCGCGGCAGAGTTTTTCTGATACACTGCGTTCCCTTGCGAGATCGAAATGAAATTCTTTCTTCAGTCATGTCAGCGAGGATATCCGCCGATGCTACACTATTTTCGAAATGTCCGAACGACAACCGTAATCATCGGGATGCTGATCGGTTCGATCGGTTTTGGCTGTGCGAGAGTCAAGCTAACAACCCCCTCTGTGACCGTGACAACATCCCTAGAAGCACCAGGTGAGGGGAAAATCGGACACGATCCAGACGGCGACGGGGCGAAAAAGCTAACAACCCCCTCTGTGACCGTGACAACATCCCTAGAAGCACCAGGCGAGGGGAAAATCGGACACGATCCAGACGGCGACGGGGCGAAAAAGGTGACAACATCCTCGACAACATCCTCGACAACATCCAGTGAAGGAAAAGCGGACATGGCTTCCACCAACGATGCCGATGCGTCTCGTGTTCGGCAGTACAATAGGCTGACAAAAGCTGAAGAATTCGTGATCGTCAAGAAAGGGACCGAACGCCCGTTTGTTGGTGAATATACGACTCTGAAAGCCGCAGGGACTTATGTCTGCCGACGCTGCAACGCGCCGCTGTATCACTCGAAAGACAAGTTTGAAAGCCACTGCGGGTGGCCCAGTTTCGACAATGAAATTCCCGATGCGGTCCGCAGAGTCTCCGATATCGATGGCCAGCGGACAGAGATCGTGTGCAAGACTTGCGGTGGGCATCTTGGCCATGTGTTTCTTGGCGAACGCCTCACCAATAAGAATACCCGCCACTGCGTGAACTCGTTGTCGATGAAGTTCTATCCGGAAGGAACGCCGCTTCCGACTGTCGTCCAGAAATAAAGAGGACGCGAGGCAACGGCATGTCGATTTAATCCCCGTTCTGAGGCGTGAACAATGGACCTGCATTCGATCCTCCAAGAACCGGTGGCCCGTCCGTCGAATTCCTCCGTCAGCGGTTAGGAATTCCGTTCGGGGGATTCTGCGTCACGACGAGACCACACGAGTTTTGATCACTTGGCCAAGCGATCGCCACGGATTGACACGTGACTTCCTCGGGTTGTTTGATGTTTCAGCGTTGCCCAGAATCCGACACTCACTCCGCCGATGGTAATCATGCGGGTCAGAAGCGTGTCGAATGACGCGCCCCTCAATACCGTTTTTTGAAATTCCATTCTAAAACGCGGATGGGCCTTCGGTCAGCGAACGCTGTTTCTTGCTCAAATGTAACGCTCCCTCCAATCTCTCGGAAACGGCACGCGTGTGAAAGTTGTAAACCGCTCAAGAGGTGAGATTTCTCAATTGGTCCGAGTTGAGTCGATGTGGCGGTATCGTCCGGCGTCGTTCTTCGGAACGTTCAAACTGCTTGACAGCTTGACAGTTCGTCAGTATCGTGAGCCTGTGACTGTAGGTGACTGCCGGGCTTTTTGGGAATCGGTTGTTGTGATTTGCAAGATGCGTTTTATTACGTCCTAGCGTTCATGGCCGCTTGATTAGGAGCATCGGCAATGTGAGTTAGTTTGGTCGGGTTCCATGTCCGAGACCTCGGAGCTGTCATTTGGTCTAACCATTGGCGGTCAGTGTTGTCGGTTGAATCCGTTTCGGAGCGGCCGAGAAATAAGTGGGACTCGTGCCCGCTTTTTTTGTTGGTTGAATTTTGGCGGCACGCGTGGCCGATTGTGTGGTTCGGTTTTCTGCTTGAGTGGGGTTTTTGACTCCTTGTGCCGATGTGTTCGGCGCGTCAGTTTCTTCGACCTCTTGTGGGTTTCGGAATACGGGGAAGATTGAAATGAACGGTACCGAGTTGCTTCGCATTGTTGACGCGATTCACCGCGATAAAAGTATTGACAAAGAGATCGTATTTGAGGGAATCGAGCAGGCCATTCTTTCGGCGGCACGCAAACACTTCGGTGAGGCCGACGAAATTGAGGTTCACGTTGATCGGGTTCACGGGAATCCAACCGTCAAGTCGAACGGAATCGAAATTGATGCGGATGCTTTGGGTGACCTGCTCGGCCGAATTTCTGCACAGACTGCCAAGCAGGTCATGATTCAGAAAATTCGCGAAGCGGAGCGAGACGCTCTTTTTGAGGAATATACAGAGCTTCGCAATCAGATCGTGGCCGGGACGGTGAGTAAGATTGAAGGCGGATCGGCTGTCGTGGCTCTCGGTAAAGCGGAAGGCTTGCTTCCACGAGGTGAGCAGATCCCGGGTGAAAGTTACCGGGTCGGTGATCGAGTGCGCGCCACCGTTCTGGAAGTGCGAAAATCCGGAAGCCGAGTCAAAATTATTCTCTCGAGGACTCATGTGGAGTTCGTTCGGCGGTTGTTTGAGCTGGAGATTCCGGAAGTTTCTGAGCGAGTCATTGAAGTACGTTCTCTGGCTCGCGAAGCGGGATATCGATCGAAGGTTGCTGTGTCTTGCCTCGACAGCAATATTGATTCCGTCGGTGCTTGCGTGGGTGTTCGCGGTGCGAGGATTAAGAATATCACGGGCGAACTCGGCGACGAAAAAATCGACATTGTTCGCTGGAATGACTCGTTGCAGGTGCTGGTTCCCAATGCTCTACAGCCGGCCGAGGTCGAGGATGTGATTCTGTGTCCCATGCTGGGGCGTGTCATTGTCTTGGTCAGGGATGATCAATTGTCGCTGGCGATCGGGAAGCGTGGTCAGAATGTCCGTCTGGCATCCAAGTTGGTGGGATGGGATATTGAGGTTATGACTCAGGAAGAGCTCGATGAGCAGCTTGAACGTGCCGTTCAAGCGTTTGCCGAGGTTCCTGAATGCACTGCAGAACTGGCCGAAAGTCTGGTCGCTCAGGGGTTCTTGAGTTTCGATGACCTGTCTGTGATTGAGCCCGATCAATTACGCGAAATGGGCGGATTGACCGAAGAGCAGTCCGACAAAATTGTTTCTTTTGCGGAAAAAGAAAGTGAACGTCTTGAAGCGGAGCAGCGAAAGCGTCGCGTGGTTGAGAAATCACAGTTTACGAGTCCTAGGCCACTGACGCCGGTGGCGGAGGTGGTGCAGATACCTGCGGTCGAGGCTGATGTTGCGCCCGAAGCTCAGAAAGAAGAATCCTCAGAGTTGCCGGCGGAGCCAGATCCGAGTCTGTCGACGGTCAGCTAAGGGAGAGTCAGGCGAGTGGAGTGGTCGGACCAGAATTTTCAGTTTATTGTTGGAATCGAATATGTGCCGTCAAATAGACTATGCGGGTCTTTCGAAATCGGAATGGCCTCAGATTGTCTGTCGAGTGAATGTGTCAGTCAATGAGTGACAGCTCAAATTGAGGGCGCAAGTGTCTTGAATGCTTGGGATTTAGTGTTCTCTTAGGGGATAATGCTCTCGACGGGTTAGCTGCCCGACGTGTGAATCAAAGCCGGATTGGCAGAGCGTCCAATCGAAAAAAATAGAGTCACCACAGCTAGCGGGCTGTTGGATTCGATGGTCTTGGGCGAGTGAGAGCATTACCCCGAACGAGGAACTGCGTTTGAAAATTCGAATCTTTGCTCTTGCTAAAGAGCTCGACATCGACAGTAAACTGTTAATTGATCACTGTGCCAAGGCTGGAATCACGATCAAAAATTCCGCGTTGGCGAGTATTTCGCCGGAACAGCGGGATTTGGTTCTGGAAATCATTCGTTCGGCCAATCAGCCGGCTTCAGGTGCTCCGGTGGCTGCGGAATCCTCTCCGCCGGTGCCGAAAGACCAACTGCCGGAGTTGATTCACAAAGCACGTTCAATCCGCAATATGTCACCTGCCGTTGGCAAGTTGGCTCGGATCCAGAATGGTGATCTGGAAGTCCAGCCGAAAGAGCCTTCACCGGTCATCCCGTCAGACTTGCCGGCGGACGATCCGGCCCAGCCGAATTTCAAAAAAACCGGAAAAATCGCTGAAATTAAGGCAGATCTGCCGTCTGATCCTCAACCAGTGGAGTTGACAGCCGGCGTCGATTCCGAATTGGCGGGTCAGCAAAATTCAGATCCAGAAAATCCAGATCCAACAGTTGGGTCCTCCGTGATTGCCGCCGAGCCAGAGTCATCAAATCCGGCTCGCGGTCCACTCGCTCGGCCAGAGATACAGCCACCTGTTGGTCAGGCGCCACGTGCGATGCGATCAATGTCAATGACCGCTCGACCTTCCTCCGATTTTGGAGGAGCCAAGCCCGGGTTGCCCAAGAAGGCGAGGGCTTCCGCGCCGAATTTGGCCTCGATACCGGATTATAAGCGACCCGCCTCGAAAGTCCCGGTTCCCGCCGAAATGGCGCCTCAAAAACCTGTGATCCGTTTGAATTCGGACGGCCAACAAAAGACGGCGAGTCCTCTGCGCGCCCATCTGCCAAAGAAGGGTACGGATAACAAAAAACGCCCCGTCAACGATCAAGAAGAAGGCGCATCCCCGAAGTCGCGTCAGGCAGATCTCGGCAGAAATCTGGAAGAAAGCCGGTTGCTGCGAAGGACCAAAAAAACCTCGTCCAGATCCGAGGAAGAAGAAGAAGTTCGCCGTCGTACCAGTCACGTCCGCCCCAAACAACGGAAGCATGTCCGCCCTGAGTTGAAAACAACGGCGGAAGTTGATTTTCCGATGACCGTGCGTTCGCTTTCGGAGGCTATCGGCCGGCCCGCCAAATCGATCATTCAAATTCTCTTCGCGCGTGGCGATATGGTGACGATTAACTCGTCGCTCCCGGAAGATTTGGCGATTGAAATCTGCCTCGAACTGGGTGTCGATCTGAATATTCGACGCGAGAAAGACATTGAGCAGCACGTCGCCGAGGCCGCCGTTGGCGAAGACCGATCTGAAGACATGATGCTTCGCCCGCCGATCATCACGATTTTGGGGCATGTCGATCACGGTAAGACGACGCTTGTTGATAAGTTGCGTTCCGCCAATGTGGCGGCCTCTGAATATGGTGGCATCACCCAGCATATTGCGGCGTACCAAATTCAGCATAACGGCCACCTCTTGACATTTGTCGATACCCCGGGGCATGCCGCGTTTGGTGAAATGCGCGCCCGCGGTGCCAACGTGACCGATATCGTTGTCCTGGTCGTTGCCGGCAACGACGGTGTCATGCCTCAAACAGTCGAATGCATTTCGCATGCAAAGGCTGCTGGCGTTCCGATCGTGGTGGCCATGAACAAAGTGGACTTGCCTGACCGGAATGAGCAACGCGTTCTCACCGATCTTTCAACGCACGGCGTTCTGGCTGCCGAATGGGGTGGCGACGTGGAGGTTGTGCGAACCTCCGGCATGACGGGACAGGGGCTTGCGGAATTACTCGATACGATTTTGCTGACCGCCGATCTGCACGAATTTAAGGCGAATCCCAACCGCCCAGCTTCAGGAAATTGTCTGGAAGCGTTTCGAGACGAGGGACGTGGTCCGCTGGCATGGATCATCGTAAGAACCGGGACTCTGCGCGTCGGCGATGCGGTCCTGTGCGGCGAGGCCTATGGACGTATTCGCGCCATGTACAATGAACGCGGCGAAGAAATTACCGAAGCTCCTCCATCAATGCCCGTTAAGGTCGCCGGATTGGATATCGTTCCTAGTCCCGGTGATGCGTTTTTGGCGCTTAATGATTTAGATGCGGCGCGTGAGGCGGCGGAGCAACGTCGACAGAAGGGCCGGGCGGCATTGCTGTCAAACATGGGAGGCCGACGAACGCTGGAAGACATCCTGAATGCCGCCCGCGAGGGTGAAGTACAGGATTTGAAGGTGATTCTCAAAGGCGACACTCCTGGCTCGATCGAAGCGCTACGAGGTGAGCTAGCCAAGTTTGAGCACCCAGAGGTTCGTATCAAACTGCTGCACGACGGTGTCGGTGGCGTCAATGAAAGCGACGTGTATCTGGCGGCCGCATCGAATGCCGTTATTTTCGCATTCCATGTGATTGCTGAAGATCGAGCGCAGTTGTTGGCTCTGCAAGAGGGCGTCGAAATTCGTCGCTATAATATCATCTATGAGATCATGGATGAGATCAAACGCATTCTTGAGGGAATGTTGCGGCCGGAAAAGAGAGAAGTTGTGACTGGTCGTGCTATTGTGCTGCGAACTTTCAGCATTACACGATTCGGTACAATTGCCGGTTGCCGAGTGTTAAATGGTGCCATTGAGCGTTCGCATCGCGTGAACTTGATTCGCGATCAAAAAATACTACACACCTATGGCATCGCATCACTCAAGCGAGAGAAGGACGATGCGAAGGAAGTCCGTGAGGGCATGGAGTGTGGTATTCGCCTTGAAAATTACAACGACATCAAAGAAGGCGATTTGTTGGAAGCGTTTAAAATCGAAGAAGTCAAGCGGACTCTGTCCTCCGTTTGACGCATTCCGCGATCTTTCGTTTATGGATTGTCATTCCCGTGGGTCGGTTTCAATTAGGTCGAGTGCAACAAGAGTTCCCGAGTTTTTGGTCATTAAGTCGCCCCCAGCTAGGATGAACGGTTGTTATGATTTCACGTCGATCGGAAAGAGCTGCCGAAGCAATTCGAGAGACCGTCAGTACAACAGTGCTGTTCGGACTACGCGATCCGAGGATCAAAAACGTGACGGTCCTCGGTGCCGAGGTGTCGAATGATTTGCGGGTGGCGAAGGTCTTCGTGACAATCATGGGCGACGCTAAAGCTCAGTCTCTCGCCATGCACGGTCTCAACTCGGCGCGTGGATTCATCCAGTCCAAGGTTGCGGATCGTCTCCAAACTAAATACACACCGGTGCTGAGTTTTGTGCTCGATCCGTCCGTCAAGAAAAGTATTGAAGTTTCACGGACATTGAAGGCCGTTCTTGCTGATGGGGGAACGGTTGATACGGACTTCGATAGCGACTTCGATAGCGATATAGATAGCGATATGGATAGCGATATGGATAGCGATATGGATACTCCGGCGGTGAATACGAATGAGGGGCCGGCAGTCGATTCTCACAATGATGGGGTGTTGCCGCTGGATGTGTCG
>Ga0315284_10002871_pt1 | contig 24561 bp, 23 predicted proteins | sample YL17G09_16_MG_FD_203696 | JGI IMG/M metagenome (GOLD analysis project Ga0315284, IMG submission 203696) | Sediment microbial communities from Yellowstone Lake, YNP, Wyoming, USA - YL17G09_16 | ecosystem: Environmental > Aquatic > Freshwater > Lake > Sediment | place: USA: Wyoming | collected...
ATGATGAACATCCCGCCGGTCGATGCGATATAGACCGACGCGAACATCGCCTGCGCGTAGGACAGCCGAACCGCGCGCTCGATTGCATGCGGCGATAATCCACTCATGGGCCAGCACCGCCCTCTCCACTTCCGACTTCGGACTTCCGACCTCTATCACGAAGGATTCCCGCGCCCCGGATCGAATTCCTTGATAGTAATTGGAGGTCTTGATGAAAGCATACATACTCTGCGATTATGAGGGCACGACCGGCGTAGTGGCCGGGGACGACGAGGAGAACTCGCTGGGAGCCGAGGCGATGGCCGGGGATGTCAACGCCACCATCGAAGGTCTGCGCCAGGGCGGGTTTACCCAGTTCGTCGCGCGCGACTATCACGCGGGCGGACGCACCATTCGACCCGCCGACATCGATCCCGAAGCGACCCTTATCCGCGGCAAATCGACCCCATACCCCTACGGCCTTTCGCCGGACTTCGACGCGATGTGCTTTGTCGGCGCGCACACGATGCAGGGCGTCGCGGACGGCGTGATGGGGCACACGATGAACGGAGACATCTACGAGCTTCGCATCAACGGCGCACTCATCGGCGAGGTGGGCGGGTTTGCGTATCTGGCCGGGCATTTCGACGTGCCGCTGGTCTTTGTCGCGGGTGACAAGGCGGTCTGCGAAGAAGCAAAGGGGATCATCGGCGACGTGGAAACCGCCGTGACAAAGATCGGACTCACGCGCAACTGCGCCGAGGTCTTCCATCCCACGGTCTCCCGCAAACGCATCACCGAGGCAGCGGCGCGCGCCGCCAGTCGCATCAAGGAGTTCAAGCCGCTGAAAGCCGATCTGCCGTGCACGCTCGATGTGACCTACCGCAGCGCGGACCACGCCGATAGGGTCTTCGAAACCAGCGGCGGAGAGAGACTCAGCGGCCGAACCGTTCGCATAGTCGCCGACACCGTCCTGGACGCGTTCAAGCGGTTCGAGCGGGGGTTCCAGTGACGATCCGGCCTAGTAAGGCTGTATGATCAGCAGTTCAGGGATCATCCTGAAATGCCGAGTGTTCCTGGTGTATAAGGCGATGCCCGCTTCGAGCGCACCCGCAGCCACAAACGCATCCGGTATCAGAAGCCAGTGGCTGAGGGAAAACGTTTCGACCAGGCCCTGAGCGCGCGCTGAGATAGCTTCCGTAACCGGAGCGATGGTGAAGCTCGCGAGAAGCTGCTTGACGTTCGTCAACTGTGCGGAGTCACGGCAGCCAACGACAAGCTCCATTGCCGTGATGACGCTGACGGTGACGCCGTCTCCAGCGAGCATCTCATTCAGGAACTCACCCGCCTGCGCCAAGCCACGAGAGGCATCGATTAGGATGTCGGTGTCGATCAGTCCGTGCCGGAGAGTCGGCTGTTCCATTTCTCGCGCTCCTCGCGCACCCACGACCCACTGTCAGCCATGTCTTCGCGGTCGGCCCACATTCCGAAGAACGGCAGCGCGGTGATGTCCGGCTTTTCGTGGCTTGGGGTCCTCGAGGTGACGGCAGCCTCTTCGGCAGGCGAAACCAAGCGGACCTCGACTTCCAGAGCCTGGTCGGCTGGCAGGTCGAGCGCCGAATCCGGGACGATCGTTTTACCGTCGAAATGCGCTCTTATGATCACGGACATGCCGAACACCTCCTTAGCCATTATACCATGCAAGGCCGGCTTCACCCCGGCAGCTTGTAGACGCGTCCCGACGCCGCCGGGATCTTGACGCGAAGCACCGAGTCCGTCAGCTTGAGCACGTTCCCGCTGAACTGGTCGATCGCGGTGTCGCATCCCTTCACGGGCACGACAAGATCGGCCGGATCGGAGGCCGGGTTTACGGCGGCGATGCCCTTCTCGAACACGCGATAGTAGATCGGGCCCTGCCTATGCATCCGCCCCATCGGCTTGCCGAGCCGCAGGGCGAAAAGGTCCTTGTAGTCATCGAACTTCGAATACCAATCGGCCCACGCAAAACCCGAAAGCCGCGCGCACGCGTAGCAGTAGAACGCGTCCTCGCGAGCAGGAGCCGACGTGTAGCCGATATAGCTCAGGGCAACGATCTGGTCCGGCCCGTCGCCCCACTGCTTCGCCCACTGCAAGATGCGGTCCCAGTTGTGCCAGCGGGTCTTGCTTGCGTGGGTGCAGATGTAGGACTCGATCATGATCCCGTCGGCCAGCCCGCGGTGAAACTCGCTGGGTTCTCCGGGGTTCAGGATCACGATCCTGTCCGGGTGACCCTCCTTGACGGTTCGAACAACCTCGCGCATGAAATCCTGCCAGGGACGCAGATGGTCCTCGCCTGCAAAGATGTGCTTGTGCTTGCCGAACTCCTCGCCGAAGCACTGCATCGGCGGGTGAGCGTTGTCGATGAACAGGCCGTCGATCCCGGTCGCGAGGATCTTGCGGATATAGGCCAGCGCGGCCTTTCGATAGTCCGCGTTATTGGCGCAGACCTCGTACCAGCCGGGGTTATCGGAACTCCAGAAAACGCTTCTGGCGCGTTCTCCCTGGGCGTCGATAACGATCCAGTCGGGATGGTCGGCAAGCTTGACGTCCTGATAGAGTTCCTCCAGCGGGAACTGGTAGAGGGTTATGTAGGTGATCACGCGCGTGCCCTGCCGGTGCGCCGCCTCGACGATCTTCCGATCCGGCGGCGCGCCGACCACCAATGGTATCCCGGCCATCTTGTCGGCAACCACCTTCGCGTCCCAGGCCCGATACCAGCCGTTATAGACCTCGGCCTCGCGGAACCACTGTGGCGCCGCTCCCGCACGCACCGCGCTGACAACGACAAGAGCAACAGCTATCAGGATGAGCTTCATATCCGGCCTCCCCCCGACCTCTCCTTCGCAAGGAGGGCAGACTACCCCTTCCCGCACCTCGCCTTAATCGCGGCAAGGATCAGGGCAACCGCGCCGTCGTTGGTGAACTTCTCCATCCAGATCGTGAGGTCGTAGACGACATTCTCGACGCGCTCCTTGCCGAAAACGCTTTCCAGAAAATGCCGCCGCTCGCGGTCGGACGCGTGCAGCCTGGCAATGGCCTGCTCGCGGGTCAGGTCCTCATAGGTCATCATGTTCTCGATGCGGTGCTGGTCGGATGTGTCGATGCGAATGCTGAGCACGTTGGGCAGGATGAAGTTCGCGCCCCTGCCGAGGATGATCGCGTCGCCCAGCTCGGCAATCGATCTCACCGCCCGCGCGAGGTGTCTGGGGTAGATAAAGCCGGCCCGCTCGTGATCGCCGAACATCCCGCGCGCGAACAGCTCGATCTCGGAGATCGTGTGCTCGTCGAACTCCTGGGCCACCTTCTGGGAGACGTGCGCGTTTTCGGCGATCGCGTCCACAAGCTTCTTGTCCCACAGGCTCCATCCCAGCTCTTTGGCCAGCTTCTGCGCCACGATCCTTGCGCCGCTGCCCATCCGCCGCGAGATCGTCACCACCGAGTTGTCACACGGCGCTCCCTTCTCGGCCTCCTGCCGCCTCGCCAACTCGGACTTGTGAACCTGTTCGCTGACCAGTTGCTCTATGTATCTCGGCATCTCGCGCCACCGCCTTTCGCCTGCCCGTATTATACACATATTATCGGCACGGCGCACATCCTGAGCAGCGCGAAGAATGGACACGTGTAATGCGGGTATAGGAGATACGGCTTGTGGCGGAGAAGGCTCAGTCGGAGGTGGGAGCTTTGGGTTACCGAATCGTTGTCGATAGAGAAAAGTGCCAGGGGATCGGCGCGTGTGTCGGCGCGGCGCCCGACGTGTTCGAGATAGACAGGGAGGCAAAGGCCATCGTCATCTATGCCGAAGGCGTGGACGAGACCATCGACGAGACCATCAAGGAGACCATCGTTCTCGCCGCCGAAGCCTGCCCACTCGAAGCCATCAGGGTCTATGACGATGAAGGCGAGCAGGTCTATCCGTGAGAGCATTGTATATTGAGTATTGATTATTGAATATTGGGGATCGGCGGTGGACTCTGGCAGATATTCAATATCAAATATTCAATACTCAATGAGTTACGCCGCCTTCTTGAGTTGAGTCTGGTCCTCGCCGATCAGCTCACTTGCGCTGACGCCCATGTCCTGGCACGCCCTGTCGAGCATATCGCGATAGTTGGTCGCTTCGACGGGATACTTGGCGATGCCCACGCGGGCGGTCGCGCCGATTCTGGTGGTCTTGTGGCCCGACTCGATCTCGATACCGCTCACAATCTCCGCCATCCGCTCCGCCACAACCGACGCGTGCCCGGCTGTGTGCGGCAGAATCAGCGCGAAGCTGGTCTGGCCGAACCGCGCAACTACGTCCATTTTCCGCAAGGCGGATTTCATGGCCTGCGCCGCGGCATACAGCACGTCATCCATTCGCACCATCCGCAGGTAGCGGTCGGCGTCGGCCGGCAGGCAGATGTCAACCAGCGCCACAGCCAGCTTGCAGCGATGCCTGCACGCGCGGCTGATCTCCTCGTCGAGCCGCTGCTCGAAGTAGTGCCGGTTATAGACGCCGGTGGCGCCGTCGATGACGCTGTTGGCCTGGCGTGGCGCATGAGGCCGAGCGAAGACATGCGCCCGCTGTATCTGCGTGTCGCGAATCTCCTCGGTGGTCAGAATCTTCTTGAGCTTCTTGGTGCCGTTGCGCAGGATGTGCGACACATAGTTACAGCTTATGCCGAGCTGCCTTGCGATCTCGGTCTGGTTGTGGCCCTTGTAGTAGTGCTCGCAGATCACCTCCTGCTCGATGTCCTTGAGCCGCCGCATCGCGGCCTCAAGGACGATCTTGTCCTCCAGCGGAAGCTGGAAGGTGACCATCTTGTCGTCTTTGATCTTTTCGGAGTCGCGCTGGCCGGGCGAATCATCCTTGTCCCCGTCGAGCGAGCTTACCTTGAAGATCTCCCTGGTCGTCAGCAGCTCGACCACGGTCTTTTCGGGCATCTGCATCACCTCGCCGATCGCTTTTTCGGTCGGGTGTCTGCCCAACTTCTGCCCAAGCGACTCGATCACGCGGGCCATGCGCTGGTTGAGCTCCTGCAGCCACGCCGGTTCTTTGATGATCTTGCCCTTGTCGCGCAGGTGGTGCTTTATCTGGCCGATGATAAAGTGGGTGGCGTAGGTGGAGAACTTGACGCCCTTGGACCCGTCGTATTTGTCAACCGACGCGATCAGCCCTATGTAACCCTCTTGAACCAGGTCCTCCAGCGGCTCGCACGCTCCCACGAACCTGCGGGCGATGCTCTCCACAAGATTGGCATATTGCAGAACGATCTCGTCCCTGATCTTGCGATCCCGGTGCGCGCAGTACTCGGCCAGGCGCTCCTGGATATCTTCTTCGGTCAGCTTCCTGACGCTTGCCATGGGCGTGTTTCCCTCTTAAGTTCACAGTTGACAGTTGACAGTGGGACAAAGGTTCCCAACACTGTCTACTGTACACTGTCAACTGACAACTAGCTTATACTGCTTATCATCTTGAAGATCGGGGCCATGATCGAGACGGCGATAAACCCGACGAGGCCGCCCATCGTCACTATCAGACACGGCTCGATAAGCGAAGTGAGGGCCTTCACCGCGTTTTCCACCTCGGCGTCGTAGAAATCGGAGACCTTGGCCAGCATCTCCGAAAGCCGCCCCGTTTCCTCCCCGATATCGATCATGTGAGTAACCATCCCCGGGAACAGGTTGCTTTGAGCGAGCGGAGTGCTTATCTTCTGCCCCTCTCTTATGGCGTTGCGGGCGTTGTCGATCGCGTGCGAGATGACCCTGTTGTCGGCGGTCTCCCCGACAATCTCCAGCGACCGCATCATCGGCACCCCGCTGGCGATCAGAGTTGCGAATGTGCGCGAGAACCGCGAGATTGCCATCTTCTGCACCAACTCGCCGATCACGGGCACCTTCAGCTTGATCGTGTCGATCTGCCAGGCGCCCATCTCGGTCTTGCCGTAGTACTTGTAAGCCACGAACCCGCCGATGCCACCGATCAGGCCGACATACCAGTAGTGCTGCATTACGGCGCTTATGCCGAACAGCATTCTTGTCGCCCCCGGCATCTCGATGTTCATCGAGTCGAATATCTCCTTGAACTTGGGCATCACGAACAGGAACAAAGCGACCACCATCGTCAGCGCGAACCCCAGCACCAGGATCGGGTAGATCATCGCGCCCTTGATCTTGGCCCTGATCTCCTGCTCGCTTTCAAGGAAGCCGGAGAGCCGGTCGAGTATCTTGTCGAGGATGCCGCCCGTTTCGGCCGCCTTGACCATGTTCACATACAGCCGCGAGAACACGTTCGGGTGCTTGGCAAATGCGTCCGTCAGGCTCAGGCCGCCTTTCACGTCCTTCTTGCACTGCCCGATCACGGGCCGCAGCGCCGGGTCTTTGGTCTGGCCTTCGAGAATGTCCAGGCACCGCACTATCGCCACGCCCGCGTCGATCATCGTCGCGAACTGGCGCGAAAAGATGACCATGTTGACGAGCTTCACCCTCTTGCCCGACGTAGTCCTGCCCGCGGCTTTCGCGGAGGCGGCCTTATCCTCCGCGACGCTCATGACGTGATACCGCTGCTCGTGCAGTTTGGCCAGCACCAACTGCTCGCTGTCGGCTTCTATCTTGCCCTTGACGGCCTTGCCGTTAGGATCGACGGCTGTATAGACAAAGCTGGACATCTAACTAACCTCCCTGCAGGAACCGCTTGTAGTTCTCCCTGTCGATTGCGCGGGCAATGGCCTCTTCATTGGAGATCTTGCCTGTTCTATAGAGATCGGCGAGCACCTTGTCCATCGTCTGCATGCCGAACTGAGCGCCGGTCTCAAGCGCGGTGTATATCTGGTTGGTCTTGCCCTCGCGTATAAGGTTTCGGACGGCGGAAGTGGCTATCATTATCTCGACAGCCGCCACGCGCCCGCCGCCGAGCCTCGGGCAGAGCTGCTGAGCGACCACCGCCTCCAGCGTATTGGACAACTGCACCTTGATCTGGTCCTGCTGATGCGGCGGAAAGACGTCGATGACACGGTCGATGGTCTGCGGAGCGTTGCGCGTGTGCAGTGTGCCGAAAACCATGTGGCCGGTCTCCGCGAGCGTCAGAGCGGTGGCGATGGTCTCCAGGTCGCGCATCTCGCCGATCAGGATCACGTCCGGATCCTCGCGCAGGACCGCGCGCAGGGCGTTTCCGTACGAGTTCGTGTCGGTATTGAGCTCGCGCTGGTTTATCATGGCCCTTTTGTGCCTGTGCAGATGCTCGATTGGGTCTTCGATGGTCATTATGTGCACCGACTGCTCGGAGTTGATGGAGTCGATCATGCACGCGATGGTGGTGGACTTCCCGCTGCCGGTAGGCCCGGTGACCAGAATCAGCCCGCTGTGCTTGCGAGTCAGTTCCGACAGCACGGGCGGCAGGCCGAGCTGTTCGAAGCTGGGAATCCGGTCCGGTATCGCTCTTAGGGCCGCCCCGACGCTTCCGCGCTGACGATACACGTTCACCCGGAACCGGCCGATGCCCGCCACCCCGTAGCTGAAGTCGAGTTCCCGCGTCTTCTCGAACCCCTTCACTTGGTCGGTCGTGAGGATGTCGTAGACGAGCCGTTGGGCGTCGTTGGGCGCAAGCGGAGCGTAGTTCAGGTGCTGCAGATAACCGTCCACGCGCACCACCGGCGGCAGACCCACCGTCAAATGCAGGTCCGACGAGCCCTTCTCGCACGCGTCTCGCAGCAGGTCGTCGAGGTGAGCGCTGGCTATCGGCTTCGCATCGGTCTCCGGCGCCAACTCCTCATACAACTCATCTAACGGCATTGGCTGCATGATAATGCTTCCTATCCGGCGTAGATCACCCGCAAGCACTCTTCGAGCGTCGTCTGGCCCAGCAGAATCTTGGCGACCGCATCGTCCTTGAGGGTCTTCATACCGGAGTCGATGGCGGCTTCCCTCAGAACGTGCGACGACGACTTCTGCAGCACCAGGTCACGCACCCTGTCATTGACGAGCATCAGCTCGTAGACACCGAGCCTGCCCTTGTAGCCGCTTCCGCGGCAGAAGTCGCAGCCCCGGCCCCGGTAGAATGTCACCTTGGCATCGCCGTCGATCTCGATTCCGAGCCGGCCGATGGCGTCGCGCGGCGGCGTATATTGCTCCTTGCACTTCGGGCAAACCAGCCGCACCAGCCTCTGCGCCAGCACACCGATCACGCTCGAAGCGATCAGAAACGGCTCGATCCCCATATCGACCATTCGGGTCATGGCGCCCGGCGCGTCGTTTGTGTGCAGCGTCGAGAGCACGAGATGGCCTGTCAGCGCCGCCTCGGTCGCGATCGTCGCGGTCTCGGCGTCTCGAATCTCGCCGACCATCGCAATGTCCGGGTCCTGACGCAGCATCGTTCGCAGTCCCACAGGAAATGTCAGACCCGCGCGGTTGTTGATCTGCACCTGCGTGAGGCCCTCGAGTTCGTATTCGACCGGGTCCTCGATCGTCAGAATGTTCTTCTCGCCCGAATTGAGCTTACTAAGCACTGAGTAAAGCGTCGTCGATTTGCCGCTGCCGGTCGGGCCGGTGACCAGTATGATCCCGTAGGTCCTAGAGATCAGCCCCTCGAACTTCTCCATCGTCTCGGGCAGCATTCCCAGCTTGTGAAGCCCGACCGAGACCGACCTCTTGTCCAGAATCCTTAAAACGATCTTCTCGCCGAACACCGAAGGCAGCGTCGAGACGCGGAAGTCGAACTGCTTGCCGTCTATCACCGCGCCGATCCTGCCGTCCTGCGGAGATCGCTTGGTCGCGATGTCCATCTCGGCCATGATCTTGACCCGCGATATCAGCGAGGCCTGCACCTTCTTGGGAATCCGCATTATCTCGGTAAGGATGCCGTCCACTCTCAGCCGCACGCGGACATAATCCTTGGCCGGCTCGATGTGAATGTCGCTGCCGCCGTCGTTGATCCCGCGCGATATTATCAGATTCGCGAGCTTGATGACCGGCGCTTCCTCGCTCAACTCGCGAAGCTGCTCTATGGATATGTCCTCGTCATCATCGCCGCCTGATCGGCTCCCGAAGTCGATCTCGCCGGTGTCGAACTCCTTGATGACGCTGTCGACTTGCTCGCCTACATCGATCTGCCTTCGGTAGAGCCTGCTGATCGCGTTTATTATGTCCTCTTCGGACGCGATTGCCGGCTCCACGTCCACGCCCGTTATCATCCGCACTTCGTCGATGGCGAAGATGTCGAGCGGGTTTTTCATGGCCAGCGTGAGCTTGCCGCCCTTCTTGCTTATGGGCAGCACCTTGAGCTTGCGGGCCGCGTTTTCGGGAACGAGTTTGACCAGCGAGGAGTCGATCTCGACCTCGCCTACGTCCACGAATGGCACGCCCCACTGCTCGGCCAGGCCCCGAATCCGGTCCTTCTCGGTGATGAAGCCCATGCTCACGAGCACGTCACCGAGCGATTCCTGCCGCTTGAGCAGCTTCTGCTTCTCGATTGCCCCTTTGAGCTGATCCGGCGTGATCAGACCCAACCTCAGAAATACCTCTCCAATTGCCTCAGTCTTCTGCATAGTTGACGCGATCGAGCCCTTCGACCAGCTCAGGAGGAGGCCAGCCACTACGAGCCTTCACCAACGCAAGCACTCGACAGAACAGGGAGCCACGAGTTGCAGCGCCTCCCTATTCGATTTATCGGATAAGCGAGCAGTCGGCCTCAGGCCGAACGCAGCCCGGTTTACCGTTGCCCCGCCGGCACACAGCCGGCGGGGCAACCACCAGGCGGACGCTTTGATCGCTCGCCCTGGTTACGGCGGTCAGTCATCAGTCGTCAGTCATCAGTTGCCAGTCGCCGGTCCCGCGCGGGTGGCTAGTCGTTGACTATCGACGCGGTGATGAAGATCACCACCTCCGAGTGGTCCTTTGTCTTGTCTCTGTGCCTGAAGAGGTGTCCAAGCACGGGCAGGTCGCCCAAGAGCGGGACCTTTTTCAGCGTGTCCAGCTCATCGTCCTTAATCAGACCACCGATCACTATCGTCTCGCCGCTCTTCACCCGAACAACATGATCCGTGAACCGGCGAGTGATTGTCGGAAGAGTCAAGGCTAACCCCGGGCTACTCACCTCGTCGAACTTGGGAACGCTGACCTCCGGATGGAGGTTGAGGGTGATGTAACCGTCAGACGCTACATTGCCGACCACCGAGAGCTGAATGCCCACATTGGCGGTGTCCGTCGTGACAGTCGTCACTCCGTTGACAGCAGCGCTGATCTGGGTGACAAAGCGAATCTGATCGCCGACGAAGAACATCCCAGGCTTGCCTTCCAGGCATACCAGACTTGGGGCCGCAAGCAGCTTGCCATCGCCATTCGTGATCAAAGCGTCAAGCGTGGCGCCGAAATTAATCGGCTGCCTCTGCCAGTGACTGTCATTACCACCTTGCGGTACTTCCACCTTGGAGAAAGCAGTCCAGTTCCAGCTTAGACCGAGCTTCTTCTCGCCGGTCTCGGTGAGACTCGTGATCTTGGCCTCGATCTTGATCTGCGGGGACTTTACGTCCAGCGCCTCGATGAGGGTCCTGGCTTTCTCGACATCGCCCTTTCGGCCCGTGATGACCAGCATTCGAGAGAGGTTATCGAGGGCCGCAGTGCTCATGATCATGCCTTGGCTGCCGGCAGTATCGGCGACAGACGTTGAGCCGGCACCGCCTCCAGGAGTTGGAGCGCCATTCCCGCCGGCAGACGCGCCGTCTTTGCCGGCGGATGCAACACCGATACCCTCCGCGGTAACACTGGGCACCAGCTTGCGAATCGTTGCCGCAAGAAGGTTGATATCGACATATTTCACCTTGTAGGTCGCCAGATCCTGTTCGCCGGGAACGTCGAACTGCGCCGCCATATCCAGCGCCTTCTGCACGTCCGCTTCCTTACCTACTATGATCAGGGTGTGGGAGAACGGGACGGTCTTGGTATCGAACGCGCGGTTCGAGTTCTCGCCGCTGAGCAGATTGACTGGAACGATCTTCAGGTCCCCCGCGGCCATGGCCGGCCAGGTCTCGTCGGACGGGGCGATGCTGATCGTCACGCCCATCACGATCGACATCAGCGTGTTCGCAAGCTCGGCCGTGTTGACATACTTCACCGAGTAGACGGCGACCTTCCTATCCGCGGACTGGCTCTTCATCGCGTCCTCGACCTGCGCGATGAAGGCTTTTGCGGAGGCAATCTTCTCAACGGTGCCCACCAGCGCGATCATATTGCTCGGCGGCGAATCAGTCGCCGTCGAGCTGGCGAGCGATTCAGTGCCCCGCTTGGCGTTCATGTTCATCGTTCCCTGAGCGTTCGAGGTCGTCTGACCCGCTGCGCCGCCGGAGGCGTTGACGGTCGCGTTGCCGGAGCCGGACTTGCTGGCCCCGCTCGAATTGCCCTGGGCATTCACATCCGCCTGGCCCTGAGCGTTGACATTGGCCTGGCCCTGCGAGTTGATGTTGGCCTGGCCGGAGGCATCCGACTTGGTCCTGCCCTGCTCGAAGGTCTGCTCGTGCTTGCGAGCCATGCCGCCCCGGACGCTGATCTTGCTTGAGCGAATCTGCGGGCACTGCGCCTTGAGCATCTCCAGCACGTCGTCGGCGTTTGCATACGATAACGTGATTATCTCCACCTTCGCGTTCGCAAGGCCGCCGACCGTGTCCGTCGAGCCGACCAGGTATGTGTGCTGATCCTTGACGTAGGTATATCCGCTGAGCTGTGTGATGTAGTCCAGGGCCTCCTCGACCGTGACTGCATCGAGCGTGACCGTGATCGTGCCGGTGACGTCGCTGCCGACCACGATGTTCTCTTGGCTCTGAACCGCCAGCGCCTTGAGCACGTCGTTTATGTCGGCGCCCAGGAAGTTGAGCGAGACCTTCCTGCCCGCGCCCGACGAGGCGGGCGTCACGAACGCCTGGGCAATCCGCGCGAGCGCTGCCGGAGGCGCGATGCGAGCCACGCCGCGCGTGGACTTGGCCGCCGGAACAGGCGTTACCTTAACCGGACTGGGATCGGCGGCTTCGGTGGTGTCGGAGCCCTGCGCCTCGCCAATCGCCGCGGGCGGAAGCGCGGGCAAGCTGTCCTCGGCGGGCGGCGCGGCTGCTTCGGCCTGCGCCGGCCGGCCAGGCGCTCGAGCCGGGCTTGCGCCAAACTTCCACACTGTGATCTCGACTCTGGTCTTGTCCGTGTTCCACTGGGTGGAGTAATCACGGCGGCACGTGGTATTGAGCACCACGCGCGTCAGCGGCGGGTTCTCCGCAAACCTCGAATAGCGGACGTTGCAGATCCTGCCGCTGTTGATGCTCACCAGCCCGCCCTTGGCCACGAGCCTGCCGGCAAACTGGAATCCCAGGTAGCTGCCCGTTTTTGATGCCAGAACGGACATCCTCAGCGGCTCGCTGCCGGCGACTGTCATGACAACGCGGTCCGGCTTGTTGACTACGTTCACGCCGGTGATGCTGGTCACGGACGCCGACGCGCTCGCGGCCAGACCGGCCAGCACAAGGCCGATGATGCACGTTCGCCAGACCCCGTTGGGGCGGCAGGGCCCGTTGGGGCGGCTGGGCCTGTTGGGGCGGCTGGGTGTGCTGGGGCGGGATTTGAAATCCCGCCCCAACAGGCCGGCGGCGAAGGTGTTAGCTTGCATTTGGAACTCCTCCTAGTCTCAAGTGAATCCGACGATTTCCACAGGCCAACACCGCGCCGTTGGGCGTAACGGCAAGCACTCTGTAGCGCCCGTCGATGAACTGGCCTTGCTTCACGACGTGTCTTTCTGAATCGCCCACGCGGATGATCGCGACGTTTTGCAGGCCACAGATCACTCCGGTCAGCACGAAATCGGGGTCCTGGTTGGCATTTGACGGCAGAACCAACAGGTTCGATGTGAAGCTGCCGATCGCAGGGATCAGCGGCGGTACTTTGGACGAGGCCAGCCTTGCCGCTTTCTGCGCCTCCGGCGCAGCCTTGGGGTTGGTTTGCTTGTCGGGTGTCGCGGTGTCGGAATCGACCAGAACCTGGACGGTAAAGGGGTCTCGCCTCGGTATGGGCGCGCCGAGGTCGGGGAAGGCCGCGGTCGCCGGTATCGCTCGCGCCGAAATCGCAACCGTCGCGCTGCCCGAAAGGCGCGACTTGGCCGACTGCTTCGGCGAGGGCGGGGTTAGCTCGATGGCGGGCGGCTTGAACACCGTGAACGACACGTAGCCGACGCAGGCGAGCACGAGCACGCCAAGAACGGCCAACTGCGGGACTTGCTTCTTATCCAGCTTCATTTCTCGTCCCCCCTGAGGCGCTCGCGGCGCCATGTTGGGCAGGGACATGATGTCCCTGCCCAACCTGGCCGGCAGAAGGCGACGCCTCCCTAAAGACGAACGCGGTCGCGTTGATGCGGATGGTGAGCCGCGGCGACTCCGCAAGAGCGCAGCCCGAATCCGGGGACATCTGAACGTTGTTGACCGCCAATATCTTGGGAAAGCTCGTCAGCTTATACAGGAAGTCGAGGGCGTCCATATAGTTGCCTTCCATCTCGAAATCGACTTCCAGCTCGTCGTAGGGCTTCGGCGGCTCCGGTTTCTGGGCCGCGGCAGGGGCGTTTGCGCCGCCCTGACCGCCCTGCGAGGCCGCCTCCGTCGCCATCTTCTTGGCAAGTCCCGCGTTGGGATCGGGAGCTTTGGGCCGAACGCCGATCACTCTGAGATGGACCGACCTGCCCAGCCGCTCGACCTGCTTGAGCAGCGTCGGCACGTAGGCCTGCGTGGACACGGACGACTCCAGGCAGCGGATCTGGGCCCGCGTGTCGAGGTATCTGTTCTCGGAATCGCGCTGGGTCTGGGCCACCGACTGGTTGTCGCGAACCTGCTTCTCGACGGCGGCCTTTTCGTCGTTGAGGGAGCTGGTCTTCTGCATCGCCGCCACGCAGCCCAACAGGCAGCCGACAAGTATCACCGCCGCCACCACGATAAGCGCCGTGGCCCCTTTCTGGTTGGGCTTAAGACTGACTGGAGCCATTGGCTGTCTCTCCTTTCGAGCCTGGCTTGGCATCGCCGACAAAGATCGCGCCGATCTCGAACTCGATCGCATGCGTGCCGCTTGTGGTGCCCTTCTGGGTGTAGTGGAGATCGACGCTGGCAAAATCGGGATTGGATTGCAGCCGCATCATCGCCTCGCCGACCCTTGCCTGCTCCGAGGTCATCCCATTGATGTTCAGGACAAGAGCCTTCGTGGTCACATTGGTCGAGGTGGAAAGGCGCGTCAGCCACGTCGAGGCCGGCATGGATTGGGTCAGCCGGTCGAGGGTGCTATACCAGCGCATCGTCCGCGACTTGGCCTGGTTGAGCAGATCGACCTTGGGCTGAAGCTGGGCGGTCTTTGCGTCGAGGTCCTTGACCTTCTTGATGCTGGGCGCAAGCGTCTGCATCTGCGCGCCAAGCTCGGCGATCGAGGCCCGCGTCGTCAGCGTCTTCATGAAAACCCACCCGCCCAGCGCCACCGCGAACACCAGCTCCGCCAGAATCAGCACCGCCAATCGCCGCATCGCCATCTCCAGGCGACGCTTCTCCGCGCGCCTCGGAGCGATCATATTGATCGAAGGCATCAGTAAAACTCCTTTCCGTCACTGTCATTCTGAGCGGAGCGAAGAATCTGCTTTTGTGAGCGAGATTCTTCGCTCCGCTCAGAATGACATGAATCACGTTCGCTACGCCGCGGCCTTCATCGCGATCTCCGGTATCAGCTCCTTGAGGGCGAGTCCGGTACAAACCGCGAGCACGGGACCATACTCGTCCAGAAACTTCTGGGCAACGCGGCCCGGCAAGACCGCCGTCTGCTTGAACACCTGAGCAATCTCGGTGGGAGTACCGAGCTTGTTCGATACGTAGGCGTCCAGGCCGGGCATGCGCGCCGTGCCCCCGGTCAGGACCACCTTGGCGACTTGCGCCTCCGCGTTGCCCTCCGGGAACTGCGACTGGTAGAAATGGATCGAGCGGCGAATCTCCCGGATCAGCTCGTCGAGAAGCGGCTGAACCACCCGCCAGCACTTGTTGTCAGGCTCGGCGGTGTTGATCTGATCGACGGGATACTGGGCCGTCATGGCGAGTTTGGCCTGCTCGGCTTCCTCGAACGTGCCGCCCGTCAGCGACTTGATCGCGTTGGTGAAGCTGTCGCCCGCGATCGGGATGTTGCGGGTGAGCGCGAACTCGCCCTTGCTGACGATGTCCACGTCGGTATGGCTCGCGCCTATGTCTATGAGGGCGATGGTGTTGTCAAGATACTCGTCGGTCGCGTTGAACTCAACCAGCGACCGGATCAGCGCGAACGATTCGATGTCGATCACCAGCGGCTCCAGACCCGCCGATTCCAGCGCCGTCACGCGGCTGTCGATCATATCGCGCGGGGCAGCGACGAGCATGACGTTCATCTGAGTGGGGTCTTCGGCGTCTCCGAGGATCTCGAACTCGACGACGCTGTCCTCCATCGACGACGCGATATACCTGCTCGCCTCGTATTTGATCGACTTGCGCAGCGCAGCCTCGGGCATCTTGGGAAACTGCACCTGCCGCACGATCACCTGCGAGCCACTTACCGCGCACACCGCGCCGGTCGCCTTGATCCCGGCGTCGCGCAGCATCGTGCGAATCTCCTGGGAGACGTCGATGATGTTGATGACGCTGCCGTCCTTGATGGCTTCCCTGGGCGTCGGCGCGACCGCCGCGTTTACCAGCGTCCAGCCGGATGGGGTGGGTTCGATCTCGACCGCCTTGATACAGCTCGAGCCGATGTCGATGCCGACGGTGCTTTCCTTACTGAACAAAGAACTCAGCACGTGCCTCTTACCTCCTCGGAAATGGCGAGGGACTGGACGCGGTTCGGGTCCGCCTCCTAGATGGATTATCGTCATTTACAGGCAGAGCTTTAGCTCTGTTTGGCCCCGTTACAAAAGAACAGGGGGATTTGCCGGGAACCGGCAGACAGCCACAAACGTGAGCCTTGACGAAAGGAATGCACGCTGTGCACACCCGCCCTTGGTAGTGGGAACTGCATTGCCGCTTGTGGTATAATCTGTGCGGAGGGTAGCCAATGCGCGAGGAAGCCCATCTCTGGTGGGAACAGGCCAACCACGATCTCGATACCGCCGACCTTCTGCTCAACGGCAAACGGCTCGACGCCGCCAGCTTCTACTATGAGCAGGGGGTGGAGAAGGCGCTCAAGGCACTCTATATCGCGAAGCGCAGGGAAGCCCCTGGGCCTACTCACAGCCTCACGAAGCTTGCTCGCGATTGCGACCTGCCGGGCCATTTCCTGGGATTCCTGAGAAGGCTTACCGGCGAGTACTACATCAGCCGCTATCCGGACGCGAGCGGCGATCTGCCTTTCAAGGCATACGATGCTGCCGAGGTAGCAGAAACTGCCAGGCTATCTCGCGAGGTTCTGACATGGCTGGAGCAACAAATCAGCAGGTTCTAAAGCACCTGCGAAAGCTCAAGACCGAATTCGCGCGTAGATACCGACTGCAGCGCTTCTTCATGTTCGGCAGCCGAGCCAGAAACGAGGAACTGCTGACAAGCGATGTTGACCTCGTCGTCGTATCGGAGGACTTTCGCAATACCAAGTTCCGCCACAGGCCGGAGATGGTCCTCGAGTTCTGGCCGGACATAGTTGACCTGGAGGTCCTCTGCTACACACCGGATGAGTTCGAGCGTATGAGCCGGCGTTTGGGCATAGTCGCACACGCCGCCGCGGAGGCCGTGGAGATCTAGGCAATCATGCCCGGCTAACCGAGCCACTCCAGAAACTCCGCCCTGCTATCCACCACCCCGTCCGGGCAGATCAGCGCCATTTCCTCGCGTCCGCGCGCCCCAACTGACGGCCACCATTCGCACGCCCGCCCTCTGCGCCATATCCACGTCGAACGCCACTTAACTACGGCGCGCGGGCCCGAATGCCTTCCCCGCGTCGGTGCTCTGGGACTTCCCCAACGGCGTCTCGGACGCGCAGGCGCTTTCGGACTACGCCAAGTCGCTCGGCGCTGCAATCGGCGCGATCAATTCCAACGTCTTCCACTGCGGGCGCGGTATCTGGAAGGAACCCCGCGACCGCCGCCTAACACTTAACTACGGCGCGCGGGCTGGGATGCCTTCCCCGCGCCCCACTCAAACTTCGAGGTAAGCAGCGATGCCAGACAACTACCGAGCCCAATATAGCCTTCTCGCCGACAACCTCGCCGCGCGAGGCGTTGACGTCGAGAAAGTCAAGTCCAGGCTGCGTTCGCAGGCAATCGAGACCCCAAGCTGGGGGTTCGCCGATTCGGGAACGCGTTTCGGCCCGTATAAGCAGGCCGGATCGGCGGTCACAATTGAAGAGAAGATCGCCGACGCCGCGCAGGTCAACAGATACACCGGCGTCGCGCCGACAGTGGCAGTACACGTCCTTTGGGACTTTCCCAACGGTGTCGAAGATGCCCAGGCGCTCTCCGACTATGCGAAGTCGCTCGGCGTCGCAATCGGCGCGATCAACCCAAACGTCTTTCAAGACCGCGAATACGCCTTCGGCAGCATCACCAATGAGGACCCCGCCGTGCGCAAGATGGCCGTCGATCACATGATCTACTCCGTCGAGATCGGCAAGAAGCTGGGTTCCGAGGTTCTGTCGCTCTGGTTCGCCGACGGCACGGACTACCCCGGCCAGGGCGATTTTCGCCGCCGCAAACACTACGCCGAACAGTGCCTCAAAACAGTCTATAACGCGATGCCCGCCGGCATGCGAATGCTCATCGAGTATAAGCCCTTCGAGCCGGCGTTTTATCACACCGACATCGCCGACTGGGGCATGAGCTACTCGTTTGCCGCCAAATGCGGCCCCAACGCGCACGTGCTCGTCGATCTTGGCCACCACTTCACCGGCCAGAACATCGAGCACATCGTCGCCTTCCTGCTCGATGAAGGCCGCCTCGGCGGGTTCCATTTCAACAACCACAAATACGCCGACGACGACCTCACCGTCGGCTCCATCAATCCCTATGAGCTTTTCCTGATCTACAACGAACTCGTCAGGGCCGAAGACCCCGATGGGCCGGGATTTCAAATCCCGGCCCATCGGAAGAACCCGCCCGTCGCCTACATGGTCGATCAGTGCCACGTCACCAAACAAAAGATGGACGCAATGATCCAGACCATCATCCACATCCAGACCGCCTACGCCAAGGCCCTGTGCATCGATCGCAAGAAGCTTTATGACGCGCAGCTAGCCAAGGATGTAGTGACCGCCGAAACCTGCCTGCAGGACGCGTTCAACACCGATGTCGGGCCGCTTCTCAAGGTCGTGCGCGAGGAAATCGGCATCGACCCGAACCCGCTCGAGGCCTTCCGCGCGAGCGGCTACTGGGAGAAGGTCTCAAAAGAGCGCGGGATTCGATCGGGCGCGGGAGTGGGGACGTAGGTGACGGCTGTCCTGCTCGACATCGGCGGGGTGATCTTGCCCGAAGACGAACTCTACGCCCGTTTGTTCCAATCGACGAAGGCGGCGCTGCGAAATGCCGGCGTTCACGTCTCGGACGAGGAGTTCGACGACGCTGTCCGCAAGTGCATCGCCAGCTTTGTGCCCGGCCTTCGGGAAGCGCTAATCTGGCACTTCACCAAGCCCGATATGGGCAAGTTCGCCGCCGTTGTGAGCGCGGCCAAGTGGGATGAGGGGCCGCGCGATCCCAGGCCGGGTATCCGCGAACTGCTGGAGGAATTCTCGGCCTCGTGCACGCTTGCTCTCGCGGCGAACGCCAGCGGCGCGATTCGTAGTGTCCTGGCTGAGCACGATCTGCTGCGGTACTTCAAGTCGGTGGAAGTCTCCGGCGATCTGCCGTTCGCCAAGCCCGATCCTCGCTTCTTCGAGCACATCCTGCGCAATTGCGGCGTGGGCCCGGAGGAGGCTATCATGATCGGCGACCGCCTGGACAATGACATCATCCCCGCCAAACTCCTCGGCATGAAAACGATCCTCTACAAGACCGGGCCCTACGCGATCCTCGAACCACGCACCCCCGATGAGATCCCCGACGCGGCCGTCACATCAGTCGATGATCTCCGCGCGGCTCTGCTGAAATTCCTCGCCGCCTGAATAGACCTCTGTGTCAGCCGGTGAGCTGCGGAATATGGGACAATCCTTACGAGTAACCGCTAAGGCAGGGCTGCTGCGTGCGGCGAATCCGGACAAAGAGAGGTTTCACCCTCGTTGAGATGATGATCGTGTTGCGCCGACATACAACCTTGGGCTTATCGGCGCCAATCCGTCCTGTCCCGTCGTGGGCCACGACCTGCCGTAGACTGCAAAACTCCGCACATTAACTGTCATCAATGTGCCGGATTGGTGGAACAACACCCCATGACAGGACGTCGGTGCTTCCGGCCGGACCCAACACCGCCGGTTGCCGGATTACTCCAAGGATGGACGCAACAGAGGTGCCAGCCGTGCGCAAGCCTACGAGGAGAAATGGCTTCACGCTGATGGAGATGATGATCGTCGTCGCGATCATGGCGATGCTGATGGCGATTGCCACGCCAAGCTTCGTCAAAACCAGGGACAGTGCCCGTACCAACTCATGCATGTCGAACCTGAAGGCGATTGACGGGGCGAAGACGCAGTGGGCCATGGAGTTTCGCAAGACCGATGGCGACGCGGTTGCGTGGAACGACCTGGCTCCGTCTTACATGAAGAGGCAGGTCGCGTGTCCGTGGGGGTTCGCCTACACGCTGCAGCCTGTCGGCACGCCTCCCTATTGCCCTGTCGTAAGCCACCACGCGCCGTAGGCGTCTGCACGCAAAGCGACCCGCCGGGCCGTAACCCAGACGGGTCGTTTGAAGACTCTCGCGGCGGAAAGCCCGTCTCGGCCTCATCGGGCCGGCTAGGCGCTCGCGACAATCCCGAGTTCCACCGCCCGTTTGAACGCCTGGAAGCGGTTGGAGACTCCCAGCTTGACGTATGCCCGAGCGAGGTGGAAATCGACGGTGCGTTTGCTCACGCTCAGCGTTTGAGCGACCTCGTTGGAACACCTGCCGTCAAAGATCAGCTTTAGGATCTCCCGCTCCCTTTCAGTAAGACGTGACAGGGCCTCTGCGTCTCCCGGGCTCAACGCAGTCCGCTCGGTGCTTTCCATGCTTCCCGTGCCCCCTCTCAAGTTTCGAAATAGGTCTCAAGCCAGCTTCGGGTCACCGCGAGTTTGAGTTTCTTGAGCGCCCTGGCTTCCAATTGCCGCACGCGCTCTCGCGTGATATGTAGTTGCTGACCTATTTCCTGCAGAGTAGAGGTCACTCCATCTGTCAGGCCGAAGCGCTTCTCGATGATCATCTTCTCCTGCGGGCTCAGCCACGCCATCAGCCGGCCGAGCACCTCCAGGCCTTCTCGCTCAAGGGCATCGTTCTCCGGATCATGCGCCTCCGAATCAGTCAGCCGCTCGAGAAGCGAGGTAGCGCCGTCTTCCGTTACACCTTCGTCCAGTGAGACGAGTGCCTCCGACGCTTCGAGCAAACGCATCACCTTCTCCCTGGGTAACTGCGTCCGCTCACACAGTTCCTCCACCGTGGGCTCGCGCCCATTCTCGGTCAGGAAAGACGAACCAGCCTTATTGAGTTTTCGGATCGACTGGATCACGTAGCTCGGCACTCTGATCGCGCGCCCCTGGCGCTCGATTGCCCGCGTGATCGACTGTCGAATCCACGCCACCGCATAGGTGCTGAACCTGAAGCCCTTTTCGGGATCGAACTGATCCACGGCCCTCATCAGCCCGATGTTGCCTTCCTGGATCAGGTCAGGCAGCGGCACTCCGGATCGCGAGTACACCTTCGCCACGCTCACAACCAGCTTGAGATTGGATTCTACCAACCTCCACTTGGCGTTCAGGTCACCCTTGTTGGCCCGCCGCGCCAGCTTCTGTTCCTCATCCGATCCCAGAAGAGACCACTTGCCGATTCGATTGAGATACATGTCCATCGAATCGCCAATGTCCGATATCCTCGGCAGCGCTTCGTCAAATTCCGGCTCTGTCAATTCCAGCGCGTCGCTGTTCATCGACAAGCCTCCTTCCTCCGACTACCTCGATGCAAGAAACGACCGATCCCGGCCGCCCCCCGCCGGCGCATCCCCTCAGGTGGTGCGCCCGGCTTTCAGTAAGCTGCTGCCTGCCCGCCTGCCCACCTCGCGATGGGCAGTCTCCCTTGTTACACGATGCCAGCGACCCCGCCGAATCTCGGCGGCAATGTCCTAAGTCCTCGTCAGTGACCTCCCTGTCCGGCGCATATCCTATCGACTCTCGCCACTGCCACTACTCCCCAAGATTCGTTATTGGATCCAGGGAGTTCGCGCCGACAGGCCAACTATCAGCTTGCGTAGTTGCCTGCGGCATCGCCAATCGGCAGTAGTGCCTCGCCGGAGAAGTTCCTTCTTGGTGGCATACAAGACCATGGCCGACCCCTCGGATCAAATCCGTTTGGCCGGTCGGCAACCCGGCGCAGGCGTTTTCAAGGTTCACCTTGCCTGCCCGCATTGCCTTTGAGGCTGTCCTAAGCGTTTCCGGCGCCTAATCTGACGACTATATCCTAGCACCTCCATGCAACGAAACGACAACAGACATGTAACAGCCTGGTAAAATCTTCAGTCGTGTCACCAGTTCAAACGCAAGTTTGCAGACAACCGGCCCATTCGCCAAAGCAAACAAGCTCGCACAAGCGCCAATGTCTACTACGACACAACCCCGCCTACATCCTCTTTGAACGTAGTTTCACGAAACCTGTCTACCGTATTACAAAGCAAAGACCGTGCCAAAACCCCGCCCCGAACCAATCCCCGTCTTATTGCTGTGTATTTACCTCATCTTTGACCGGTCTAAACCTGCGTAACCACCCGCCGGGCCGCGCGTCTAACAATGCGTGAGACCTACACAACCATCTTCCAAGTGAGAGGAGAGTATCAGCAGATGAAAAGGACAATACTGTTTGCGGTGTGCCTCGTGTTTGTTGCCTCGGTGGTGTTGGCGGCGGCTGCCAAGCCACCCACGGTCCGGCCCGATTGGTGGCCGGGCCAGAAGCCGGGCAAGCCGGCTCCTAAAGAGAACGTTGCGGTCGGGACCGTGGCGGCCGTCAGCGCGACCAAAATCGACGTCCAGACCGCCAGCGGCGTGAAGTCGTTTGGGGTATTCCCGAAGACCAGAGTGGTCGTTCAGGGCAAGAAGGCGACCATAGCGGACGTCAAAGTCGGCGACCCGGTCAACGTCGTGTTCAGGGTCGTCAACAACACGGCCATCGCCTTGCGCATCGCCGTGCCCAAGCCCAGCGTGGCCGGCAAGATCACCGCGATCAACGCAAACGTCATCACCATCAACGGCAAGAAGGGCGAGTTCCAGATAACCGTCAGCGACTCAACCAGGATCAAGTCTCACGGCTATGCAGGCGCGCTTGCCGATCTGCAGGTCGGTTTCGGCGCGGGCGCGCAGGGCACCTTGTCCGGCAACAACATGGCCGCTGACGCGGTCGAGTTCCTGCCGGCCGTGGCCAGAGGCGCGGTCACCGCCGTCGATGGCAACACGATCACCATCAAGGCCATTCGCCAGCAGACCATCGAGACCCTGGCATCGGACAAAACAGTCGTGCTGGTGCGGCCGAGAGTCGGGCCCAACGTGAAAGGAACCATTGCCGACGTGAAAGTCGGAGCTCCGGTCAACATCGGTTTCAAGCCGATCAAAGACGGGCCATCCCCCCTGTTCTGGATCGACATTCTGACCGGCACGTAAACGACTCACGTGGGCAGGCAGGCGGCGAACCGGGAGAGTCACATCCTCACGTGACTCTCTGCTCGCCGCCATTTTCTTGTACCGCCAACAAGCACACCGTAGTGGGAGACTGTTCAGTTCTGCGGGAATTTCGTACCCCGTGAGCCCTGAGTAGGCCCGGTTTGTGGGCCGTATCGAAGGGCGGTGCCGGCGAAACGTGCTTCGATACGGTCGCCAGACCCGACCTACTCAGCACTTACGGTACATTTGCTCCCAGAGAACCGAACAGACACCCAAACGACGGTCGCTCGCTTTTTTGTCGAGATTCCGTTTGCCTGCCTGATGAAGTGGGAATATACGCTCATGTTTAAGGCTGAATGCCATTTCCGGCTGCCGTGAGCAGTCGGTGTTACCGGGTACACCCCCTCCCAAGGGCGCCCGATATGCCGGAACGGGCTAAAATGTACCCGGCAGTCGTCCGCCCTCCGAACCAATGGCTCGGAGGGCGTATGCATATCTGGGACGAAGTCGGAGGTCAGAGGTCAGAGGTCAGAACGACCTCGCCGATGGTCGTGAAGGACCCCGTGACCAGCACGAGGTCGCTTGGGTCCGCTATCTCCAGAGCGCGCTTCACCGCGTCCGGCACTCTTTCCACAACCTCCACATCCCCATGCAACCTGCGCGCGGCCTCGGCCAGTTCGGCGGCGGGAGTAGCTTTGATCCATTGGGACTGCGTGGCAATCAGCTTTGATGCCATCGGCGCGAGTTCCGCCAGCACCCCTTCGGCTGGGTGCGTGTTCAGCATCCCGATGACCAGGATGAGCCGGTCGTAGGCGAAGCCCTCTCGAATCGCCTGAGCCAGGGTTTGCGCCGCGCCGGGATTGTGCGCGCCGTCGATGACGACGGTCGGCCTCTCCCTAAGCACCTGCAGCCTGCCGGGGATGCGCGCATGCGCCACGCCCGCGATGACCGCCTGGGGTGGGACCCACGCCTCATATCTCTCAAGTGCCTTGACCGCGGCAATCGCTGTCGCGGCGTTGACGTGCTGGAACCTGCCCCGCAGGCCGGGAGTAAGGCGTATGAGTTCCACCCCGCCCCCCTTAAGCGAAAACGACTTGTCTTTGCTTATGTAGCGCATCTGCACGTCGGCGGAGGGCGAATCGGGAACGCGCAGGGTCGAGCTCATCACGCGCCACACCTCCGCGCCCTCCTCGCGGCACCGGTTCAGGATCACCTTCCACGCCGGCTCGTCATCGACCGCCGTCACCAGCACCGCGCCGGTCTTGACTATTCCCGCCTTCTCGAAGGCGATCTGCTCGACGGTCTCGCCCAGCCGCTCCGTATGATCCAGGCTGACGTTGGTGATCACGGCGACCAGCGGCTCGACGATGTTGGTCGCGTCGAACCTGCCGCCCATCCCCACCTCGATCACGGCGTAATCGACCTTACACCGAGCAAAGTGCAGATACGCCATCATCGTCTTGAACTCAAACTCCGTGACCGGCCCGAGGTCGGTCTGCCCGATCTTCTCGGCGACTGGTCGGATCTCCGTCGCCAGCGCGGCGAAGTCATCTTCAAAGATCATATCCCCGTCGATCTGGATTCGCTCGCGGACATCGAAAACGTAGGGCGACAGGTAAAGCCCGACTCGATAGCCCCCCTCCCGCAGTATCGCCGCGGCGAACGCGCAGGTGCTGCCCTTGCCATTGGTGCCGGTCACGTGGATCACTCGAAGCCGCTTATGCGGGCTGCCGAACGCGTCGGCTAGCGCGGCGATCCGACCCAACTGCGGCCGGATACCGAACTGAATCAGGCTGTTCAGATAG
>Ga0315284_10002873_pt1 | contig 24557 bp, 30 predicted proteins | sample YL17G09_16_MG_FD_203696 | JGI IMG/M metagenome (GOLD analysis project Ga0315284, IMG submission 203696) | Sediment microbial communities from Yellowstone Lake, YNP, Wyoming, USA - YL17G09_16 | ecosystem: Environmental > Aquatic > Freshwater > Lake > Sediment | place: USA: Wyoming | collected...
CACACCCCGCACCATCGATAAAGCAGGGGCAAATTTTGGGCTGCGGTTGTTGTGCGTCTGTGGGCGCGGACTCCACCCTCTTAAGGAGCGCGTCGTTAATAGCATCCACAGTAAATTGAGCACATAACTCAATGGCTATAGAGTCGTGATCATCGAGATAATCAAGCCAATGTTGCCTCGCCTCATCGAGAGGGCAAGAATACGCCTCACTCCGATACTGCATAAAGCGCTCCTTTACAATATGGTTCCGCGCCCATTGTGCACAACGCTCAGGGCAACGGCTGCTGCGTACTCGTGGCACGCCTTGCCGTGTTATGCGCCGTTTTTGGCGACTCCTATAGTTGCCGCCGCCTCTTCGAGATCAGCAACCTGTTTCTCAAGACGATCAATCTCGCTTACCATCTCACAAGCTGGACAATTACCACGACCAATACGCGCCGACTCCCAAACAACGACAAAAGAATGATCTTCGCATGCGTAAATAGCCATTTAGAACCTCCTGCGGCGGCCTATAACATGGCTCGCCAATAATGGTGCATAACGGTCCCGCAAAGGGTGCCGTTTACTAATGGCAACCCTTTGTCGTGTTGGTGGTTGTTCGCCGCCGCTCCTCACGATGCAAACCGTCAAAATGGTAGTTCAGCGATCGCTTTGCCACGATTCACAAATTCGAGCGCCACTGCCATTTGCTGAGGCGACGGACTTTCATTGAGCGCATGAGCCACGAATATTTCTGCATTCCGCAAAGCATCGGCGGCCCGTTCTGTCCCAGAAATCTCGATCTCAATACCGGCCTTACGATTACAGTAACCAGGCTCCGACTTGGTGCGCTCGAAATACACTCTCGTTGCACGCATAATGCTCCTTTGTAAATAGGTTTGCCTATAACATGGTCGGCGGCGAATTGCCACCAACGTCCCGGCCAACAGTTGACCGTGCGGCTTTGCGCATGTCAACTTTGGCCTGTTGGTTGGCTGTTGCGCCGGACTCCTTAGCCTTCGGTGCGCCAGACAGCCAGTATACAAACCGAAACTTTGAAACCCGTGGAACCCTTGACACCGACAAACCAGCGGGGATGTGGGACGCCCGTGAGTACTTCTTGCCGCGCTCATCCACGTAATCGCAGCGTGGCGTTTTTCGCCCGGCGTCTGTGCGCCCATCGAAGATCCAATTTGCGGCCTTGTAGATTGTGCCGCGATGGCCCGCTGATGGGTCTGCATACGAGACGAGATACTTGAGCGCGGGCCACTTGCGCTTGACGAACCGCACAGACTGAGCGATGAGCCAGGTTTCTGCATTTCGCGGCACAGTATCTGAAATCCAAAGGCGAGCCAACTCAAACCCCTGACCACCAAACCGGACGTTTGATTGCGAAGGAGGCTCTGCGTAGATGCACATACCCACGGGCTCGCCTTTGGCTACCATAACAAGGCCGCAGCGCACGACGCCGGGCCACTTGCCCAAGTAGTGAGTACAGACCATTGATTGCACGACAGAGCGCGGCCCCTCGATTACGCGGCACACGCTACGCCAGTGCTTGTCGAATGTGGGCGCACCTACCATAATGATCTCCGGCGCAATTGCAACCAACGATCTGGCGCACCGTGCGCCGTGCTACAGTTCATAGTGGCACACCATACACGCTTCGCCGAGCGAATACCGCCCTGCACGCTCACCACAGTTCGGACATGGCGCACTTTGCCTGTTAGAGGACGGTTGGCCCGACTCCTTCAGTTTGGCGCGGATGAATTCGAGTGCTTTGCGCGCCTTGGGTTTCATTGGCAAGAAATAACTTAGCATCAGCAATGCGGTTTCTTCTGTCATCTGCGCCATATAACCTCCATGACGGGCCAACTGTACTCTAACGCCTATGCCAACGGGTGTAGTTTTGCAAGCTCATCGGCCATAGCGTAGATTAGATCGCTGTCAAGTTCTTTCCCACTATTTTTCGGAGCGCAATACCCTCGCGCAAGAGCTTGCAAAATTGCATCCCTTGGCGAGTTGGGAGTGCCTGCCGACTCCTTAGTGTCAAGCGGGCATTCCTTGCGATCACATATCTTACGAGCCTGGGACATCATTACTTTGTGGGTATACTCCTGCAAATTATAGTGGAGCCTGATAAGTTCGGAAACATCGTCGAACTCAAGAAGATAGCCGCAACTCATAAATGCTCCTTTGAAAAAGCCCGCCTACAAAATCGCTCTCGGCAGGCATTTACACCAACGTTATTGCGCACTCGCCTGCTGAGTGCCGACCTTTACACAGTAAGTATCACGATCACCACGCAAACAAAAACCACCGCGAGGCTTCTGCCAATATTCGCAATCAAGGCACTTTGCAGGCTGCGCGAGTTGCTCGCCGTTGGCCGGTGGCTCCTCCGGTTGCCGGGCGTTTCCTCCGATAGAAAGATGACGCCCGTACCACTCTTCGCGCCGCATACTGGCAGACTCAAAAGCTGCGAGACACGACAGAAGATACTCTGCCAAGATGAAGTCGGGTGTGTTACTGATGTTCTCCCGACTACAGCGGTTTATCGCGGCGCGAATTTCGTTTGCTAAAGGCATAATGCTCCTTTTCTGTTAAGCCCGGCCTATAATATGGTCGGCCAGGCATTTACACCAACGTTCTCAGGCACTCGCCCGAAGTTGACGACATATAATGGAGTGAGCCGCTGCCACGCCAACGCCAAAGTTGTTCATGTCAAGACCAATCTCCGAACAGACACCGGCTGCCACGATACCCTTCCGCACGTCTTCCAACGTCGGAAATTTTGGGCTGCCTGTGTTGGTGGATGCGGAAGGAGCGGCCCCCTCCAGATGGGAGGCGCACGGCGGTTGCAGAGTGCCAAGATACCGATCACCGCAGATCTCACCCATCAAACAAGTGTTGTTACATGGCATTTTGCGCCTCCTATAATGCAAACGAGCGACTGAAGTTTCCACCAACTACAGAATGCACGGTATCATCAAATCATCTCCCCCAAACCCTCACTTTCAATATACTAAGAAACCGGTCAGAATGAGACACGATTTTTTCCGATTTACCCCAGGGGTAAAATGAAAAAAGGCGACAGGAGAAAAACCTCCCATCGCCGGCATCCTCATTTTTCGCTATCGAATATCAAGGCGCAGGGTGAGCGCCAGTCAAAAGACCCTGCCCATAAGTACCGGGATAATATGCTCCATAAATCTGATTCTTGAGCGTCCAGGGAGTACAGACCACATCGGGATTATAGAGCGGACTCATAACCGCCATCTCCAGGTTTCGCTGACTCGGAGGGATATTCGGCATGCCGGCCAAAGACCACCCGGACTTGGGTGTACTCTTTCCGTACCAGTAAATGTCGTGCATTGCATACCGATACGAAGCAAGCATAAGAAGAACCTCAATCACCCAGGTACTACAAACGTACCGATTATCAAGTTTGACCTGCTGCCGAATTTTCTGAAAAGCCATTATAAAAGGGTTGAAGGTTATAGCGCCAAGGCCACCAATGAAAGCTGACGCGACGTACCCAAAATCATAATCCGTCTTCCCGATACTCTTCATCTGCAAACAAAGAATCTCACTGAAAAACCACTCGGCGTAATAACTGAAAAAAGGAGCGCCCGTGAAACTCTTGACACCGGCGCGATAATCGACCAGCCAGGGTCGAAAAATGCACATAATCCCGGGACAGTTGTTTTTCTTCCCAATCCGAATATACGGATCGTTGCACTCCACGCACGTCCCTTTTCCTTGCATATTACACAACTCAAGGTTCATGAAAATCTTGTCAACATAGGTAGGCCTGATGAACGGATCCCAATTAAAAAAGAATCCGCAGTGTGTCGGTACAACATCGATCGCATGTCCATAGTTCATCCCGGCCTGTTGTATCCGGGAATACCACGCAAGGGCGCCATCATCACGAATGAAGTACACATCCCCGCTACGGAGATTATTCGCTATCATGCCGGCCATAAGGGGACTCCCTTTCTCATCTCAAACGATGTGACCTTTATAGACCCGAAAAAATGCGCCGTCAGTCGCGTAGAAAAAATCACCGCACACATGCGCCCAAAGACTCACAGTCCCGGCATTTTTCACAAGATCCTGTAAATCGGACAACCCGCCATTTCGCAAACTGTAAACCTTGAAAAATCCGGTTCCAGAAGCTTCAGCTTAATATGCTCCGATGTACACCACCAGCGTATCATACTGCGTGTAAACGAAAAGCGCGCTCACGACAATAATGTGTTCCGTAACGAAAATGCCCTTCACGATGTCCTGCGCGGGAATGAGATTATTCGAGGCAAGGGTACAAACAAAAAGATCACGACTGGCCAGTTCCTCAGCTACCACTATATCGCCACTCGATCCCATTTGTCCGAAAGCCCGCGCCATATGCGGCCAGGGGTCAGGAAGGTCCACCTCTCCGGCAGGAATACTCGTCGCGCTGAATGCACTCAGATTCCACCGGCAGTACTTCGTATTCACGCTACTGGGGGTGATGATGTACCCATCGAATCCGTTGATGTAGCCGGCCCGCACGGTGGCATAGTCGGCGCCGAGATACTGGACCGCGGCAAGGTTGCTGATGTCAACCGCAATCCAGCCGGGGTTCGGCGTATCGACCGTGCAGAAAACCAAGCCGCCCACAGGGCAGCAGGTTCGAACGACACCGGCGCCCGCCGGGGAAGCGTATGTACTCAACAGAACAGGCGCTGAGGGCGCGGAACAGTCATACACCCTCATCGTCCAATTCGTGTTCACCACATCCCCGGTAAACGTGTAAAGCCGGGACCCCTGCCACGCCACGGCGCTTACCCATACAGCGCCATAATCCAACCGCGCCAAGGGTGCCCATGAAAAGTTGGCGGGATCGTGCGCATCGAACAACTCGCAGTAATCATCCCCGCCGAAGGAAACACCGCCAACGGCAAGAATACCGTTTCCATTCACCACGGCTTTAGACCCGATCGAATTACGGCCAACCATGGCCGAGGTATCCGTACTCGTGATGACTGGCGTGCCGGCGCCATCGATCCGCACGATGTACCGCCCGGAATCGTGCGTGGCAATGAAGAACCAATCGTACAGAGAGTCGTGTGACAGATGACAGATAGTGCTGATGTGGGAATGAGTATTGACAAGGGGACAAACCACGGTAGCGCCGCTGTCGGAATAAGTCAATCGCGTCGCCTTCAGATTCAAGTCCCGGCAGAGTTGCACCAGGCAGGCGCCCTGCGAGACAAGAGACGCAACCCAATCGACGATGCTGCCGGCAATCGCGCGGTATGATTCCACACGGACAGGATCATTACCCGGCCAGGCATATGTACGCGAGGATTCCAGCGACCCATAGTACCGCTCGTAACGATAGACCTCACGGATGAAGTTCTCAAGATTGTCCGCATCGCTGATCGGGATATATGCACTCACCGCGACGCCGCGCCCGACAAAAAGATACCCCAGCTTCGTGAGATACTCGCTCACCTCGCCGGACTGACGAGCGAAACGCGCCATGAATGAAAAAAGTTGCCCGCCACTAACCCTCTGTGCAGTAGCGAGAACGGTATCGCCAGTAGCAGGATCAGGCGGCGTGCTCGACAACTCATCGAAGTACAGCATCCCGAGATAGATTGAATAAAGGGTAGGATAGGTCATAATACAATCCTCTTAGTCGTTTGAAATAACGGTCACGGTGTACTCAGGCAGTCGATACTCAATAGGCGCCAATCGCCCGGGATACTGCACCTTCGCCCCCCAAACACAACGGCGCACCGAGACACAAGTGTCAAGGCGCGCCGTGCTCTGATTATCATTAAGTCGCATGGTAATCTGGATCACTACATTAGCGCCGGCAGCCTCGGTGGAGCAATCACACGCACCGAGCACTCCGGCAATTATTGCCCAAAAAAGGATCCCCCCCACTTGTTCAAAACCCCGGCACGAGTGACGCCGCATCAACAAGATCCGTCTCCCAGATCAGCAAAGTCCCACTCTGAACCTTGTACCCGATCTGATTTGTCGCGCCGGACTTCGTCTGCTCCTTCGGTTTCCACACAATCCAAATGTACCGCGACTTCACCCCGCCCTCGTGCTCCGGCGCCGCAAGCATATCCTCATCGGAATGCTGCACGGAAATCTTGCGCCACACATAACGGCCGGTGTGATGCTTCCCATGAAGGATGACTTCCAGGAAGTCGCTCGTCCGCTTGACGAACTCGTACGTCCCGGAGTCAACAATCTCCATGTGGGCAACAAGATTCTTCGTCGGATTGCCGGGCTGGCCCACGGGTATATCGCCTTCAAACGTAAGCCACTTCGGATCGTGATACATCTTCTCCACGGTCCGCGTCTTCGTCCCGTCCTCCTTCAATTCGGTGAACAGCGTCCAGCCCCACATGCGCTGCGCGGTCGGTGAACCGAACCGAATATCGTAGTGCACCTTGTTACCCCACCAATGTCTCTGGATGACGAATCGATTGGCATACTTCCATTTCTTGGCAAGTGCCTCGATCGCAGCCGGGGTCATGTCAGGCGCAAGTTCGATCGCCGGACCATCCGGACCGCCCGGACAGACATTGAGATCCATGGACTCAGCCAGTTCCTCGCCCAGCGCCGCCTCCAGCGCGGCGCGCTCGTCATCAGTCAACTCCCGATCGACAAAGAGATCCACGTCATGAAGACTGCTGCCGCGCTCCACAAGGCCACCGGCAAGGCTCAAACGGTATGCATGCGGATACCGCTTCAGGCGCGGGACCACATCACCAAGCTGGATCACATTCGTGCTCATGCTGGCATGGTCCCGCGCCGCCGCTATGCGCTCGATCGTGCTCAAAGGATCGGGCTGCTTCTTGTCAGCCCGAACACTGATCACCTTCGGCGCGTACCAACTCACCTTATGACTCGCGGTGTCGTACGTGACGTGGTCCACCGACACCTCAATGATATCGCCGACGGCCGCCTTGATACTCGTTGCGTACGTTGTCCCGATAACCTCCCGCTCATCCGCCGTGCCGACTTCACACTCGTAAGTATAGGCGCCGCCCTTGTCGTCATGAACCGACTTCACCAAGGCGTCTATCACCGACTGACGCTTGAACTTGAAGTACTTACCAGCGTCGGCACTCAGAAATTTCGCGTCAAGCGCCTTGACCATCGCGCCCTCACGCGTCTCCACCTGGACGATGGCGTTCACCACATCATTCATACCAGCCTTGTGCGCAACCACCAGCGTCTTGACCGAATGAATCGTGCCGGTAAAACCAATATCATTGATGATCTTCAGACGGTCCGAGTATGGCTGTTCACGAAGATCCTTGCCATCGTACATCGGCACATCGAAAAGCTTGAACTTGAAATGGTAGTCCTCGTAAGGTCCCTTACCATTGATGTATGCCATCACGTCCGTATGATCCATTCGCTGCCGACCACGGTACTTCACGATCTCACCGCTCAGGACCGTGCCTTTCGGCAGCTTCTCAGCCGAAGCAACCAGATTCGAGAACTTCTCAGCCTGATCGGCGCCCGGGGTCAGCACGGCAACCTCGCCCTTCTCGTTCACATGAATCTCCGCGTACACACCGTCGTACTTCGGCTGGACCGCATAGGAACCCGCCGGGAGATTCTTGAACGCATCGAGCTGGAAGTATTCGTTGTTCGCCGCGCCCGACTTCGCGGGCTTCACGTTGCCGAGGAAGGCGCCGATTGACATTGTGGAAAGCGTGACAGGAAGAGTCGCGGGTATAACAACAGCCCCGTCAAGAGTCGCGACTGCGGACACAGGCGGGACAACTGCATCGACCACCGTCGCCGCTGCCGCGGATTCTGCCGGCGCGATGGGTGCGGGTGAGGCGGGTGCAGGTTCCGGCGAAGGGTTTAACACGACCGGGGCGGGTGTGTCGATGACCGGGGGCGGCGCCGCCGAATCCCCGGAAACCATGACAGCAGCAACCTCGGATGCAGACTGATCCGCCGAACTCAAAGTTTCGCCTGGTACTGCCCCGTCACCGGATCCCGTTCCCGCAGCGTTACCGAGATCAGGCGTCGCTTTAACAGGCGGCTCAGCGCCGGCGTCAGAAGATGCTCCGCTTCCAATCGCCGCTGGAGGTGGTTCAGTTCCGGAAGCGGGAGCCGTTCCATCACCTCCTGAATCTGTTCCAGCATCGCTTGACAACGTATCAACCGCAGGACTTCCGCTTGTTCCGGTGACATCCTTTACCCCCGCGATGAGTGTATCCAACGCAGCGATCGCGCCCTTCTCCTCGTCGGTATTGAGCGTCGCCTGGGTCTTGTCGTATGCACCACGGAAAACAGGAAAACTCACTTCGGCAACCTTCGTAAAGTCGCCGGGAATCCAGTAACAAACCTGGCCGCTGTACTTCTCCAGCGGGCGGTGGCCGCACTCACCCAGAGGCATGCCGCAGATACTACACTTCGCGCTACCAAAAAAATATGCGATCGATCCCTCGGAATGGATCCCTGAATCGATTTGCTGAGCGCGCTGGTCACCCGAGGCATCCTTCAAGAAGAAGTACCGCAGCTTCAAGACCGCGCCCTTGTAACCGGGTTGGTTATCAAGAACGGACGCCTCAAAAACCTTCCCCCACGGCGCCGCATCCCATACATGCCCAACCATCATCGGCGCCTTCGGCAACAGAGCAGCAAGCGCTTCCAGCGCAGACCGCGGATGAATGCTGCCCTTGGAAGTCGGCTCTTCGCCCAGGATGATAAGGCCCCGGACATGAACGTCCTGGGCGGTCAAAGTACGCAGGGGACCGCACACCTTATTGATGATATCAATTGTCCCAATGTCAACCGCCCCGGCATCGCAAGTTTGCAGTTTCCCGCTATGAAAATACCGCATGTCAAGCCCTCCGTTAAGGTTGCAAAATTGACACTTGCGAGAGTCCCCGTCCCCTGACGCGCGTGACCACCACCCCCGGGGAACCAGGACGCACACGATCACATCATAAGTATACTCGGTTGCATGGTCATCTGTCCAGTACGATCATGACAAGCCAGTCTGCCCGCTCGGCAGTCGGACGGTCCACCAATCCGAGTCGGCTCGCCCTTGCTCGCTGATCGGACGGTCCGTGTCCGCTCGCTGGTCGGACGACTCGCGTGTCTCACCTTGCCGAAGATGCGAGTATATTCTGTTAGTGGCCGGAAGCCAGGGTGATCACGCCTGGACATTCACCAAGACCGAGCCGTCGTCCAGACTACGAGGAAGAGTCGCAGTCTCCTGCTCTTTCTCTTTCCACCTGTACGGCGGCTCGTCTTTCAGGAGACCCCATGGGAAAGAAGCACGACCTGCCAGCAATGCCGATGTATTGGGGGGATTGGTTCAAAGCCACGGACCTGCAAGCACTCGACCGAAATACGCGCTGCACATGGTTCGAGATGCTCGGACGGATGTGGGAAAACAATGAACGCGGCTTCCTTTCGCTTGCCGGGAAGCCAATGTCGGATAACCAATTAGCCAACCTATTAGGGTATGGAACGGATATCCCAGCCGTACAGCAAGTGGTTAACCTACTTTTGACCACAGGAATTTGCAGTCGTCGCAATGACGGAGTTTTGTACTGTCGCCGAATGGTCCGAGAGGAAGAAATTCGTAGCAGAAACGCTACTAATGGGGCGAAAGGTGGCAATCCTGCACTCATTTCAGGGAAATTCGTATCGGGTTCGGTTATCCCAAAAACAAACCGATACAGTGAAGATGAAATTGAAGAAAGTATTAATAGCAATACAATACCAAATCAAGCAATACAGACCGATACAAGCCATACGCGCGCGACCTCGACCGATGAACCCCAGGACCCGGCAATTCTTGCCGAGCGCTTCGACACCATACGCAAAGCCTACCCCGGCGCAAAGCGTGGCAACGAGACGGAACTAAAGACCTTCCTGGCGCACGGAGACGCCTCTGAAACCCTCGATCGCCTTCTGCCCGCAATCCAAGCACAGAAGGCACACCGCAAGCGCCTGACGGCCGCGGGCGACTTCTGCCCGGCCTGGCCACACTTCGCAACCTGGCTGAACAACCGACAGTGGGAACTCGAATTCGAGAAGTACGGTCCGCAACCGTCGAAAGAAACAACAACGCCGGTCACGAAGGTGGCGCAAGAAGAGCGCCCGGCTTCACCCGAAGAGATCGCCGCACTCGTACAAGCTGGAATCCAAGAGCACAAGAAGACCGCCGGACCAAAACCTCAAGACGCCGCAGCCGCGCCGGTACCGCCCCCGCAGCAGCCGGCAGTTGAAGACCAGAACCCGCAGCAGCCGGAAGTTGAAGACCAGATCGCCAAACTTCTCAATCCCTACATGCCGGCCTTCAAGATCGCCAATCTCCGCAAGATGGTGAAAAACCTGTCCCCGATAATGATTCTTGACAAAATAGAACTAACCAACGAAGAACAACGAACGGACCCCGGCTCATTCCTTTTTCAAGCAATCGTCTTCAACTACCAGTCAAAAAAAACCCATAAGACTTGACAATTCAAACGAAGGGGTGTAGATTTAAGGCATGGAACAGTTGACGACAGCACGGAACCTTTTAACCCGTCTCAGTTCCAAGCCTGACTCGATTGACGTTCATGAATGCATCACGGTACTGTCCACCCTGATCGATGCGTTGTCCAGCGGCCTCCAACGGACCGACAATGCATCAGCGTCAGAAGTCAGTCCGATAATGCAGGACATGAAGAACCGAATCAAGGGCAAAATCATGATGTCGATGCACGGCATCGAGAAGGCAATGGCGCTCGACCAGCTCCAACACACCAGCGACCAAACCAAGTTGATCGAGATGCAGGCGCAGATCGATGAAACCTTCGCTCGACATTTTCAGGAACCGACAAAGGTGACGGCATCCGGGCTATCTTTCGTCAACGTCAGCAACTTCAAAACAGGAGCATGACCCTATGAACCTCGCTCGTATCGTCAACAACATCGGCATCGGCAGCGTCGAACTCACGCTGATCAACCGGTCCACAACCTCAACCATGGGCGCCGGTACCGTCAAGGCGCTCCGTGGCTTCACCCAGGCAAACATTGACGCCAACCGCGTCGCGTGCAGCGTGCGCGGAAACAACCTCGGCGGTCTCGCCGGCACGACCGGCGGACTCTTCGGCGCCGCTCTCGCGGTAAGTGAGCATTGCTGGGGCACGAAAGCAACGCCCCGTGAGATCGTGGTTCAGGTAAGCGGAGTCGCGCAATTGGGCGCGACAACGACCCGCCCGGTCGCCAACAATGCCGACAGCGGTGACATCGTCCAGGTAGGCGGCCTTATCTGTGATGGCGGCCATACAACCGCAAAACTGCTCAACACGCGCGGCACCGTGATCAACGTCTGGGACACCGAACGCGTTGACGTGCTGTTCTGAACACATCGCGCCCTGCGTGGGGCGCGTGGATTGAAACGAAACGACAAAAGAACACTTTCCACCCACAAGCAGGAGCAACACCATGGAATTTCTTCAGAAAGCACAGGAACTCAAGGACACAATCCTTGCGTACAACTCGCACAACAAGGCGTTGGAACTCTTCGCCTCGTGCGACCAGAAGCACCAGACGCTCAGCCAGTATCTGGAGTCACTCGACCCGACGCCCATCAACGACAAGGGCGAGAAGGCATGCCCGCTCGACGCCTTCGAGCGTCACCTCATGGTGCTCGGGCTGGAACTCAGCGGAACCAACGCGGCATCGATTGAAAAACTGATGTCAACCGCCGTCTACATGGTCCCCGAACTCATCAAGCGTGAGATCGAGGCCGGTATGAAGGCAAGCCGATCGAACCCGGACGGCCTTGTCGCATCACAAGAAAGCGTTGCCGGTCTAACGTTCCACCCGCTTTACATCCCGAACCTCAACCTCGCATCGGTCGCGACCCGCAATACCAAGTCTCTCGGCCGGCGCGCGGCAAGCGGCAAGGGCGGGGATTATCCCGTCACCCGCATCGAGCACCGCGAGAAAGACATCCCGATCATGGACTACGGCCGTGAGATTCAGGTGGCCTACTCCGTGGTGAAATCCAAGCCCTGGACCGTGTTCAAGATCTTCCTGAACCTGATCGGCGCGCAGATGGCGGCCGACGAGCTGTATGACATCTACCAGCTCGGCCACGTCGGAGACGGTACCGTCGGCGCATCGCCCGACACCTTCGCCGGTACCGCGGGCACCCTGCAGTACACCGACCTCATTCGCAACTACACCAGCTACTCCGCGCCGTTCAAGATGGGCGCGATCCTGGCTCCGCAGCGGTCCTATGAAGGTATCCTCACGATGGCGCAGTTCCAGGACCCGCTCAGCGGTTGGGAGTTCCAAAAAAACGGTACGCCGGTAACGCCAATGGGCGCAGTTCTCTACCAGGTCGAAACCGTACCCGCGGGCGCACCGACAGGCACCGAAATCGTAACCCTGGATCCGAACTACGCCATCGCGCTGGCGTCGGATGATCAGGGGATCTTCATCGAAACCGAGAAGATCATCTCCAGGCAGTTCGAAAAGGCTGTCGTAAGCAACAAGAAGGTGTACTCGGTCATTGCCGATGGTGCACTGAAGCAAATTCTCTGGACGTAGTCAATCGCGACACGGGGCCCGGCCAACCGGGCCCCTCTCTTTCGCAGTCTACCGTTCATTTTCATTTCACCTGACACAAGGAGAATCTTCATGGGTGACAGAATAACAATCCCCAGGACAATGGCCGGCCTCATCGGCGTTGCGGACGTACAGAACTCGATTCGCCGCAAGTACATCGAAATCGACATCTCTCCGACCACCGCGCGGCATTTCGGAAACAACACAACCGGAGGGCTCAAGTTCGATCGCCCGATAACGCTGGAGCGTTGTTATGTCTCCAAGCGCCTCGTCGGCGGCACGACTTCGCACACCGCGAAATTTTTCCTCGCGGTCTTCAAAAACGCATCGACCGTATTCCGCACAGGAACCGTGCCATGGGGTTCGACGGGCAAGTTGTGGGGAGCAACCACAGGATGGAAATGCGACGAGTTGACACCGCTTTCCAATGCCGTGGCGCTGATCCTGGACACCGACCGGCTCACGGTCAACGTGCCCAACCACACGACACAGGACCGGATCAAACTGGTACTACAGTTCCGCGAAGAACTTGACCAGTAAGACAGCAAGGCGAACGAATCGAACAGACCATTTCACCAAGGAGTCTCACATGCGAAAAGCGAATGTACTGGTACTTCCAATGCTGCCCGGCGCCACCACCGGCGCGGTCTACGGCAACGGTACGACAGGCGGTATCGTGTTTCCCCTGCCCACCAAAGCCGTCTCGGCCGCGCTGAGGTATTGGAAGGGCACAACCTCCAACCTCAAACTGAAGATGCTCTTGCTGCGCAACGGCTCAACCGTCGGTACCATCTTCACCGGCACTACCGGAGCGCGCAACAAAACCTCCGGATGGCGCAGACTGGCGTTCACCATGACGGCAGCCAAACAGGAACTGTCCACCACACAGCGCCTGTCAGTCGTCATCAGAACCAGGTCAGCCGCCGGCGCGTACGTGAAGGCACGAACCGGCTTCATCGTCGTCAACACGCTGTCCTAGTCGTCGCGCAGACAGTGCGCCCCCACCCGGGGGCGCATACCCCAACCTTCGAGGCGCACAAGATGAAGTTTACGAAAGAGAATATCCGCTACTGCCTCCTCGCATTCGCGGGTTGGGAAAAAACCGAGTCGGATCACTACGTCTCAGAAGACATCCCACTGTCGGGCCTGTTCAACTGGTCGCTTGCCCTAAACGGCATACGCGCCTTCCCGCGAACGCGAGAAGACGCAGCAAAGTACAACCTCGTACATGTCAATATCACGCAAAACAATCTCAACATGCTGCCGCAGCTCGATGAATTGCTTGACAGATCACAAACCAAAGTCATCTACAACATCGATTACGCAATCGAGATGTGGTACCCTTCTTTCAGATTCCCAGCGCTATTCCTGCGAGAAATGGACAAAGCGGATTACATCTTCGCCGTCGAGGAACAGATGGCGGATCTGCTCTCGCAACTCCTCAAGCGACCGGTCGCACACATGCCTCACCCGTGCTCGGTCGACAAACTGATGGCGCTTCAGAAGACGGGGGAAGGCGCGCGCCGCTCGGAGATAGGCATCTCAATCCACTCTTACGAGCAAAACTTCCTTCTACCGGCCCTCGCCTTTCGCCTGGCGGGGCTTGAAAAGACCAAATGGCTCTTATCGCTCATCGGTGACGCCGGCCAGAATGCGGGTCTCGTCGCCCACCTCTACCCGAATATCCTCGGTCAAATCAAGTATGGCGACCTCATGAGACACCTGGCCGAAACGTACGCGGTACTCGAATCGTACACGCTTCGCTCATACGGCCGGCTCACCATCGACTGCGCGGCCCTCGCGGTACCGGTCGTGGGGTCCCGGTGTGTCGACTCGCAGAGATTCCTGTTCCCGGACCTCTGCACCGAGAACAACGAGATCACCAAGCAAGCGGAACTACTCCGGGAACTCATCAACAACCCGGTTTTCTGGTCACACTGTGTCGAAGGCGCTCTCGACAAAATACGGTTCTACTCATTCGAATCATGCGCAGACAGAATGATCGAATTCCTGAACGCATAGGATATTTCCATGATACTCGTTGACGGACAATACCGTATTGATATGCGTTGCTGGCGCGTGTTGAGCAACGACGAATCGCGCGCGTACTCGTTGAATATGCCCGCTGACGCTACCCCGGACGACGTGCTCACTGAGGCGCAGCGGCTCGACGATATGGCAACAGCGCCGATAGAGGAACCTGTCGTGCCAACGCCGGAGGACGCGCTGAACGCGGCGATTGACGAGTACATGGCCGCGACGGGCGAGACAGTCGAGGCCGTGACCGATCTTGTAGTTGCCCGGATGGCGCCCGACCAGGCCACGACGTACCTCGATGCGAAGTCAATTGCCATTCGGATCAGGCCAGACCCAATTGAAACGCCGATTGAGAAGGTGAGATAATGGCTATCTACCGCAGCAAAAATACGGGTGTGGCGACGGACGGTTCTGGCGCGGACTTCGCAGCGAACGCCTGCGGAACGATCAACGAATGCTCCACCGCAGCCGTAGAAACCCGTTGTCTGGCATCAACCGACACCAACATGGCCGGTGTGACCGTCGCATACGCCAAAGGAACGGCTGCGGTTCCCAACCGATACCTGCCGTTCAACGCGGGCAATCTGTCGAGTTTTGCGGCGCTGATTGATGCGTGCGAGAGTGGGTGGGTTAAAGCGGCTGGCGGCGATTTGTCAACGGTTACATACTCCGCCGGTGTCATCAAAAATGGTACTGCCAACAAACTGACACTGACATTCGGGGCAACGCCCCATGCTACGACATTGCAGGCTTACGTCGTTGTTGCGAATCTTTCTCTCGCAGCGTATCAGAAGGTGTGTTCGTGGGTCACGGCAACGGTTGGCTCTATGCCTGCCAACTCATGCGTAATCAAGTTGTGCACTGGCAACGACGGCGTAACTGGAGTCGTAGCAACACTCAACTATGCCGAGGCACTCGCCGCGCTCTCTGTCAACTCTACCATGTGCCTTGACAACGGCGGAGCACTCGCAAACGGCATCAACTCAATAGCGATCTACACCGGGGCCGCCGCACCCGCGGCATCGAGTGTGTGGAAGTTCGATACCTTCTACGCAACCGTGGCAGGATTCGACCTTGACAGTATGCTCCACAAACCATGGAAAACCGCATGGACCGCCAATGAGGTAGTTGGGGCAGGAGTGATCCGGGTACCGACATTCGGCTATCACGCACCGCTACGATTTCAGACCACGGCAGGTGGTACGTGCGGCGCGACGGAACCGGATTGGGATACGGCGATGCTTCCGGCAATGGGCAGCTTCGCCGGGCAGACGATTACCGACGGCACTGTGATTTGGACGTGCATGGGCGACGACGAAGCGTACTACTTCATGACCATCAAGTCCCTTGACATAGCGAATAATCGCATTGAGATCGACAACCATTGCGCCAACGTGGGTGCTGCTGGCAGAGGGTACTACGGCACTGACGAGACTGCGGGACTGTCGTACCTCACGCCGTTCCTGTATCCGATGCCTGCGGCTGCGGGCACTCATGGTGATAGTGCAGGGGCAAACGGTATGGATGCTGCACCGAAAATTATCTCAGGCGGATGGACTTCGCCCGGTGGAGTTGATACCATAACCGGAGTCACCGTTATTAGCTTCCGAAATGGCCTTGGAGATATATATAACAACAAACAAAGCATTAAGTTTACTGGTGGAATCGTACTCGTCAGGGCATATCGGTTTTATGACACTGGTGGAATCAACTGGATGTCTGTGCGTCATTTTTTCGGCGTTTCATCCACCGCGACTTCGTTTTATATGGCCTTTGCATCGGGGACATATTATTCGATCCGCCTTTTTCAGTATTGTTGGGGATTCAATTCGGGGGCTATTGGCGGTAGTGATCATTCTTATGCAGCGTGTCTTTTTCTGGCTTCTTTCAGTTTGAAAAGTTTTGGAAGTTTTACATCGGGAACGTCAATCGCGTTTGTAGCCTGTTCCGGCAAGATTTATGATGTCTGTTCTTATAATGGAGTGGGATATGGCATGAGCACAATAGGCCCTGCTCTTCGTTTAATTCATGTTCGCACCTTCTTTGCCACGATTGCGGCGTTTATAGGCTCTATGCTTGGGCGTAGTGGAATCAAAAATTTCTTAACTGATAGTTCATCTATTATTGTTGGTCCAGCCACTTCCTATGGATATGGCGATAGTCTTTCGGTCCAAAGCTTCAGCGGAGTCACCGGCGATAACCGCGCGTACTACCCGTCAATGGGCTACGCCACATTCGCCACCCCGACGTGGATCATCGCAGTCAACAACGTCAACGCAACCCTATTGATCCCCATGCGTCACTGTATCGGTTTCGTCCGATGCGATACAGCCAACGTCCCGTACACCGTCTCTCTCACTGTCAACCCGAGCAATGCAGCGCTCATTGCACAGTTGAAAATCCTGGCCAACTCCATCGCTGGGGTCTCGTATGACATCTTCACCGCATCGGCTGGTGCGGGCGCACAGATACTCACGATCACTTTCACCCCACTCGAAGTCGGCAGGGTCAATCTCTACCTCGATTGCTACATCACCACCGGCGTGCTTACATACACAGTTTCTTACAGTCTGGCAACACTAGCCGCAACCAAAAACGCATCACCACTCTCGATAACGGAAATGGGTGAAGAACTCTACGGTGATGAAATGGTCACGGCAGGCCCGGGTAGCGGCGGTAGTTCGGGTGGCTTCAAAGTCTGGTAACAAAGGAGAATACATGAGCGGAATCATTGACGAACTGCTGCAAAGAAACGAAACAGCTTCGGTAATGACCGAAGACCAGTTGCTTCGCAACGCCTTCGACAAGGTGGCCGTCGACGGCACGGGCGCCCAGGGGAGCATGCAACACGACGCCGTAGTATCCGCCATCAATGGCGCCCTCATGGGCGTCATGCCGAGAAGAAGCCGCATTCTCACCATCACTACCACCACGCCAACGCTCATGATTCGCGGACAAACCGACAAAACCATTATCCTGTTCGACATATTCTGCTCACTGTCGGCAGCGTCCAATATCACTTTCATTGCAGAAGACCTGTCCACAATTCTCTTCCCGACGTTCCGGGCAATCAATGCCGGTCAAGGCTTCTGCTTCAACTCGGTACATGGTTTTCCAATCCTGAGAAGCAAATCGTTCTTTATCAAGTCATCGGCGGCAATCACACTGGAAGCAGCAGCTTCATTCATCATAGTGTGAACCATGGACACACCCGAGATAGTAACGATCATCGCAACGGGCGCCGCGGCAATAGCAGCGACGGTATTGCAGATCGCAAAAAAGAAAACAGAGACGCCGGAGGTTGCGCCGCCTCCCGAAGCGCAGGCAGCGATGAGATTGTACGACTCGTTCACGAAAAAGGCTCACGATGAACTCTGCGACCTCAAAATGATACCGATAACTCAAGAACTCCAGACGATTCGTGAACATGAGAAAGACGCAAAAGAAACCGTCTCCGAGGTAAAAGAAACCATCGCAAAGATCTGGGACCGAGTAGACAAAATGATCGATGAAATGCACGACAATCACATAGAAGTGATGAAAGCCCTCAAATGATCAAGGGCCCAAGATGCAAAATCTGCCGGTCAATCCACCGCGCCGAAATAGACGCGATGTTGGGAAAGGGCGCCCCATTCTCAAAAATCATCGTGAAAGCAAGTCGACTCAAACCGCCTTTCAAAGTGAACAAGGCCAATCTCTCGGTCCACAATAAAGAGCACAGAATCCCCTCGATCGTCGAAGGAACGCCGGACCGCAAAGCAGAGGATGTAACCACACGTCAGCAACTGGACACAGCCCAGGATGTGATGCTCTGCACCGAAATCATAAAAGACGTCCTGTCAAGAATACGATCCAAAACCCTCATCCCAACCATCACGGAAGCACTCAAGGCCGCCGAAATCCTCAAGAGGATACAGGACGGGAACCCATGGGAAAACGCGCTTCGCGCATTCGTCTCGGAGGTCTCCCTTGAGCACGGCTTCCGTAACTAAAACCTTCCCGGAAAAATGGCGCAGGGGATTCCTTGATATCCCATACTTCGCCCATGAAGTGCTGGAGATGAATACCCACGCCGGCCAGGACATAGCCCTCAATGGCATGCGCCTGAAACGCAACTCCTTCATCTGCGCAGGCAACCGATTCGGCAAAGGCGAGATCGGCCTCATTTATGGATGCTGGATGGCCGCGTACAAACCATGTGAAAAGCAATTCAAGCACAAGAACATGTCGATTTTGAATACGTCAATCACTCAGGATCAATCCAATATCATCTTCGACAAATTCAGAGACTCCGTCGTCAACAAAAAGAACTTCTCCTGGCTGGTGAAAGACATCAAACTCTCGCCATTCCCTCATATCGAATTCACCAATGGGGTAATCTGGTGGTTCCGCAATGCGGCGTACGATGGCAAATTTCTTGAAGGCCGGTCGTACCTCTACACCAATACCGACGAGCTGGACCTGTTCGCAGATGCCCAGCGCTTCCAGGAAGAAATGCTCGAACCCCGTACCTGGGACTATGCGGGTTTCATGTCGGTCATGACGACACCGCGCCGGGGAAAGAAAAACGCCTTCAAACTCTGGACGCTGATGCAGAACAAAATCAAAGAGGGCGACGAAGATTACTTCACCTACCAGGGTGACTCCAGAATGAACAAGTTCTTGTCACCAGCAACTATCGTCCACATGAACTCGTTACCACCACGGCTATTCGCCAAGAACGTCAAAGGTGAATGGGAAGCCGAAGGAAACCTGATCTCCTCCGAATTCCTTGATGCAGCGCAACTCAAAGCATGCGGCCTGCAGGATGTTCCCCGCTCGGGTAAAACTCATATCAACGCATGGGACCTCGCCCGAGCTCGGACCTGGTGTACACGCGTCACTCTCGAAGTCGGGGACATCCTCCAGATCGTATCCGTCGATCGATTCAAGGACCAGTCCGAGACGGTAACCGAAGGCTACTGGCGCATGGTTGAGCAGAAGATCAAGGCCGCGCATCACCAATGGCCGGGAACAACGGCCTTCGACAGAACAGGCATCGGCGATGTACTTTTCAGCTACATCGCGGAGATCGCCCCGGTACCGATCGTGCTCTCTCATGCCATGGAAGAGGACCTGATTCGCAATGGCGCAGCGGAGTTCCAGCATGGTAGAATCGGACTACCATTCATCGAAAGACGAATGGAGGACGGTTCGCTCTGGATCGCCCAGGACGAACTACGCGATTTCGAACCGGACATACGAAAATCAATCCTCTGGGATTTCGTTTGCGCATTGTTCATAGCCATAGCAGTAGCACGTGGTAAATTTACAAACCAGACAGAAACCTCCAACCCGCTCATCCCACGAGTACGAGGGGTAAAGAAAAATGTGGCCATTCGATAAAAAGACGCCGGTCGTCGCATGCGCGAGCTCAGGCTCCAGAGTAAAAAAGGAATTGCTCAAGGCAAAACCGATGGCAGCCTGGCGGCAAGGATCCAGGTCATTCAAGATCACGGGATCGGACATGCTCACCGACAAGGCCGCATTCATGAAAACCTATGCCGACGCGGTGACGCGCACGGTTCCATCCGCCGCAGGCGCCGTGTGGGTATGGAAAAACCTCTGCGCGACTCGCCAGAATGTCAAGTTTGTAGGGGGGACCGAACAGCAACGCATCCGCGCAGCCGAGACAATACTCGAACTCGACCGTCGCATCTCCCCGATCAAAACCGTCCAGACCGGGGGCATGGATTTCATGCTCGAACTGTGGTTCAAATACATCTTCACGTACGGTCGATTCGCCGGCCAACTCAGGTTATCGCCAACCAAGGATGGTGTGGCATCGTTCGAAATCATGAACCCTTACTCCATCAAATTCTCAGAGAAAGACCTTCAACCATACGCGGAACAAAAAGACGGCACATTCCTCAAACTGAATCCCAATACTTTCTACTTTTTCGCGATGAATATGGACACCGAAAACCCGTACGGTTCCTCAATGCTCGAAGCGGTCCCTTCTCTCATCGGTATCGCCAACGACATGATGGAAGATATGACCTTGTCGTCAAGCAATGCCGGGATCCCCCGCCTGCACATCAAAATCAAGCAACCACAAATCATGCCGGGGGAAAATGCGGACAACTACGCAACCCGGGCAAACAATTACTTCGATAGCCTCGTTGACGAGATGGCTGAAATAGGTCCGGATGACAACTTCTACACATGGGACGATGTGCAAATCGCCATCGCCGGCGGCGCGAATGCTCAAACAGGATACGTATGGCGCGCCCTGCGGCAAATAATCGATGAAGAAATGTGCACCGCATTCCACCTCTACCCATGGGTCCTCGCCAAAAGCTACGGCACCACAAAAAACTGGGTATCGGTACAGTTCGACCTCCTCATGGCTCAGGCCGAATCCCTGCAGCGCGAAGCCAAGAGATTCGCGGAGTGGATTCGCAACTCACACCTCATGCTCCAAGGTATCCCGGTGTCATGCAAACAGTTCTTCGTACTGCCCCGGGACCCAGCCGCCAGGGATATGGCAACAGCCGACTCGACAAAAACCGACAGCATCATCAAAAAGATCCAGGCCGGTTTCATCTCGGTGGACGACGGCGCCAGAGAACTCGGGTACGAAAAAGCATTCGCGCCGAATATGCTGATGTCAACACCATCACCGGCGCCGGCGACAAAACACGAAATCGATCTACCCCAACGCCTCGAAGACAGTCTCGACGAGATGCACCAGATACTGTCGGAACTCCGCGAACGTGAACCAATGCACGCAGCAAACACGGAGGAGTAAGATGTTCACCGGTAAATGGACGGATGAAGATACCATCAATGCACTGATGCAGTCGACAAACGTGCCGAGTCCAACGGTATACGACGAACCGCTACTCATCACCGCGGCGGCGCCGTCACAGTTGCAGTACTCAGGCGTCGACATGGGTCTTATCCTGAAGCAACGCCGAACTCTCGCACCAACACTCCTCACGCCAACGCTCACAGGAGTAGTACCACAACCGATCACCGCGGGCGACAGACCGATACGCGGTACCGTCCAATGCTTCATAGGAGTCATAGAATACATTGAGGACTATGATTTCGTGGTCGACTACGAAGTAGGCACCATACGCCGCACTACGCCCGGCTGTTCAATTCCGTCGGGAAGCGTGGTAGGCACCTCATGCCTGGAATGGACTACACTTTCCGAAGGCGTTGACTACTCCGTCAACTATGCAGCCGGACAGATAACGCGCCTCGCGGGTTCCTCAATCGCATCGGGCGTCTACGTCTACATCGACTACTCGCATGCGGCAATCCTTATTTCGAGCCTCGCCATTCGTGAGATGATTCAGCAGGCAGAAGCCCTGATGCTGCAAGCGATCGCAGACCCGACAACTCAAAATGACCTCACAAGAGCATCGGCATCATTCCTCACCATGTCGCTTATCTGCCTGTCACAAGCGACAAAGGTACTCATGATCCCGGAAAGCACCGCCGCCAATCGCTCAAAAGAACTCATCGCGCTGGCATCGGCGTATGGCGTCCGGGCAGATTCAACATTCCTGCCCTTGAAAAAAGCAGACGCAACACTGTCATGGGGCGGCCTGATACAAAACCGCTTCGCTTCTTCAAGGGATCATGAAATCATCAGCCCCTCACTTTCGCCGGCATGGAGGAGAAGGTGAGAATCGTCTTCCCGGCGGTCGAAGCATACCATGACGCTTTCTGGCACTGCCGAATCGTCGCATGGATTTCATACGACTATGGTCGTACGTTCATACGCACCATAATCACGGCTTACGACGCAGGCGCTCACCACAGCAGAATCTACACGCCTATAGCAGCCAACTCACCATACGGCACAATTATCATAGGCGACTTCAGGGATGAAGGCAAACTGAAATCATTCTATCTTGACAACGCAGGCGCTTTCTCGATCTCGCCAACCATATCGCTACTGAATTATTCAATAGCAGAAGTCCAATTCTTCAAAGGTTCAATCTGGGTAGCAAGAGTGCCGGCCGATTTCATTGCAGATGCAAAAATGATGGTATCGTTTGACAATATGACAACATGGTCAGCGATGGCGCTCCCACCAGCAGCATTCCCCGATCAACAATCCGTACTGGAATCCAATGGTTTGTACTTGCTGGTATTGACACAAAATGCCTACATGTCAACCGATGCTCTGTCATTTTCAGAAATAATACTTCCCATGTCAATGCTCTACCCGGCAGACGGCTCTCTCTACAAGGACAAATGCTTCATAGTGTACTGGCACTCCATGCCACCGCCTTTCGATGTGTTCACGACATCTTCCGTCGCGGAAATAAGCCCGACGCAACTCAACATCTTATCGGTGACAAATTCAATCGTCAACAGAATCAGATTAACGGAAAAAAATTGTCTGCTGGTCAAAGACGGCTTCTTCCAACGTGCAACGGTTGATGCCTTCGACACCATACCAAGCGGCGTGAATGTATTCGATCCATCGGTATATTCCGCGGGTAAAATCATGTCGATAGACGACCAAATTTCCTGCTTCGCACTCAGAGACGCATGGTTCGATGTACAATCAATGGTCATCATGAAAGACGAATCCATTTTCAACACGGCAACCGTAGCCGCGGCAACACCAGGCGCAACATTCACGGGATATCCGCTCGTCATCACACCCGCACTCAGGGAAATCAAATTATGATCCGTCAAATGATCAACTCGGCATACCGCCTGATTATCGACCCAGGCGTCGACGTGACACTCGCAGCCGCACGCAACATCCACGTCGTGAAACCGGACAACACCACGGCCATCTACGCGGCAACAATGTTGTCGGAACGAGAAATCTATGTCGACATCACATCGGCCTCGAACAATATGGCCGGGCGGTGGCTCTTCGAAGCAGTCTGCTCCATCGGCGGTCAGGATTACCGGGGTGAAACCAAAGCGCTCATCATCTGGCCGGAATGGACACCGTTCGAGAATGAAATCTGAACCACAGGAGGAGGAAGTATGTCTCAGGAACTCACTTCGTTCGGTCCCATTGTTCGCACAGGCATGCTCGCGGGCACGACCAGCATTTCTCCACTCGCCGCCATCATCAAGAAATTCAAACCGGGGCTCTTCCAGATGCTCAATCCGCGGGTATGCAGCCACATCGCACTCTCGGTGATGTGGGACCCCTGCTATGCGCCGATCATCGTGACCGCATCCAGGAAATGGGGTTGCGCTGCGCGCATCCCGGCATGCCCCGCCGGCACCCTGCTTGGCATAGAAGCCACGTGGCCCCGCTGCAGATGGTTCCCCCTTCACGAATATGAACTCCGATCCCGCCTTGGTCCTCACTACGTGTTCATCGTCCAGCCGCACAATGTCTTCTCTCGCAGCGTCGATGAAATCAATCAGTTCCTATGGTCATATGTAGGTAAACCGTATGAATTGGAAGTATTCTTGCAAATGTACGGTGTAGAGAATTCAGACCCACAGAACAAGCGGGCATATTGCTCGGAAATAGGGCTGGAACTTCTGGACTTCATAGGCGCCCCTCATGAAGCATCATGGAAGTGGGGAATCCCGCCGATCGATATGCAGTTGCACTACGAAGCGACCAAAGAGACGCTCTGGAAATGCTACACCGGGAATTGGTGTGACTGACCTCTGGGTAGCACTGCGCCGGGTGTGGGGCGGGCACCGATCGCGACATGCGACAGTCAGAGTGCCCCCACCCACGGAAATAGTTCTCATGCGAATGCAAGCGGAAGGGCGCCTCATGTCGGCCGTCGTGTCCCGCGTCCAACCGTGCGGTGTCCTTCGTGTCCTTCGGCACTACGGCACTCCACGGCAGGCGCAGGCACTGCGGCAGCATTCGGCACGACACTGATCCCCGCCCACCCACCCACCGGCCCCAGGGCCTCCGTCAAACCAATTCCACATACAAT
>Ga0315284_10002874_pt1 | contig 24553 bp, 42 predicted proteins | sample YL17G09_16_MG_FD_203696 | JGI IMG/M metagenome (GOLD analysis project Ga0315284, IMG submission 203696) | Sediment microbial communities from Yellowstone Lake, YNP, Wyoming, USA - YL17G09_16 | ecosystem: Environmental > Aquatic > Freshwater > Lake > Sediment | place: USA: Wyoming | collected...
TTTGTCGTCTGGTAACTTCGCAAAGAAGTCGTTAAAATCGTCGGTCTGCTGTCTGGCGTAGGCAGCCGACACGGCGAACGACACGCGCTTACAGCGCAGGCAGGTTACTTCCTGGTGACTCTTCATATCTATCTTTTAAAAACCGGATGGAGAGATGGCCGAGAGGCTGAAGGCAATAGTCTTGAAAACTATCAGGGCGTTAAAACCCTCGTGAGTTCGAATCTCACTCTCTCCGCCATCCTGGAGCCTTATGCGTCGTCGCCCGCCAGATCAAGTTCTCAATCGTCGTCTATCCAGACTCAGAGTCACACTCCACCGGGCGGAGTCGGCAAAATTCCTTCAAGATCGTCTGGTTCAACTAAATCGGAGCCTGGGCGATATGCTGGACCAGGGCGACCTAGGGTCGTCTGCCGCCTGCGCCTTGGCGTCCGCCCTCCAGGGCTCACGGCCACTGGACCGCGTGTACTACCATAGCCGCCGCCTGGAGGACACATGAACCAACTCCAAATCGATATAGAAGCATTCAAGAAAGCGGCTCACCTAGCCAGGTTTGAGCCATCGGGTAAGCCGTTTAAGAAGGCCTGCGAACGTCTGGAAAAGCTGGAGCGTGCTCTACGCAGCGTGGCGTCACTCGCCCCGCGTAAGGAGTGTGATGAAATCACACAAATTGTGGGTGCTGCATTGGACTGTGACGACGCTAAGCGAGCTACCAACGATATTGGATGAAGTCTTGGGGATTAAGCGGCTGATATGGCTACAAGACGAACAGGCTGAATTGCGTCGAACCTGGGTGATCGGCGAAGGACCCGACGAGGATATCGCCAGGGTTAGAAACCGCCTGGACCGCGTTGAGGCCCTTCTGCACCGGATGCACGAACGAGACATAATCGCGGTCTGCGGGTCAACTAACCGAGAAGCTCCAGATCAGATGGCTCAGTCGTGGCTATCAAGTCTGGCGGGGCGACCCCGCCCAGATCTTGAATCTTAGCTACCCTCGCACTAACTTCATTAAAATCGCTTTTAGCGTCCCTCAGGTATTCCTCCATTTTGTGATTGCGGAGCATGTCGATCTCCATAACCACAGCCTGTTTGAGGTCTGGTGTGATATGAGCTAGACCAGATTTGTTGAGTTTATAGATGATCGACTGCGCCCGACACAGCTGAATGTGCAGATCTCTGATTTCTTGGGCCGGGGTGTAGTTGTCGTATCTATCACAGGAGCAGGGCATAATGACCTCACGGTGGAACAGGTTCGCTGCAGTCTATTCTAGCGGACTTGCAGATTTTCACATCGGTATCAGCATGTGGGGTTTTGACCAAGCCGCTGGACTGGTCCGAGAACACCACAGAGCAGGTGCCGTCGTCATAACCACAGTCCACGATACGTTCAATGTGCTTCATAAAGCACACCTCTTTGTATTGACGTCGATTTTCCACTAAGGAGCCGACAAATCCACCCACTAACATGCCAATTACTAACATGAATAACACAAATAGGCCTCTCATCATATCATCGACCTGGCGATTTCAAGTTGATGTTTCAGAAAGTTCCTCTCAATAACTAATTCTTTTAAGCTATCGACGTAGACCCTGGTACGTCTTACTGATCTGGATTTATGTTCTTTACCAACCCCAGCGTCGTGGTCGTCCCACTCGGCGATTAATGCCTCCGGGGACATACCCAAGCCGTTATCGTGCCTCATCCCTACTTCTGGCCCATCAGCCTTTGACGTCAAATGGTATCCTCCGCAGTATCGGCACGGATAGAAGTACATTTTCACATTTTCGCGGTACCACAACCGATTGAGGCAAATCACCGCCTCTATTCGCCTCGGAAATCGTGTCTTAGAAAGGCAGGATCGTTGTTCATGAATCTCGACGCTCACCTGAGGGCCGCCAGAGCCTCTTCGACTTCTATTTGGCGGTTAGACAGCTCGTCCAGCACCACGATCGACGGTGGGTAGTAGTCGCCATCCTGATGACGGTGTTCACAAGTCACCCGGTTGACCTTGTTTAACAGCTTCTGCAGCAAATCCTTAAGTGCGGTTTCCTTTGGAGTTAGTGGCGCCGACCGAACCTCAAAATCTCCCTTGAGGGCCTGATCGATGAAATCGCGGGGGTTATTGGCATCCATAGCCAGGCAGTTGTGCTTGATGTGCTTGAGTGCTAGCTCTAGCTGGCGGTGAGCGCGTGCACACTTCTCACGGTCGTCCGCCTGGACCTTTAATTCTTTGACGTGGGCATTGGCCTCTCTGAGCGCCCTAAGCAGCTCCGTTTCACCCTCACTACACTCTCTGGCAAACAACCAGAGCAACTCGACGCCATCAGGTGTTACCGGCCTCTTAGTCACTTTGTCCCTCAAAAACGGATTCTGGTCGCAGAAGCAGTTCCCATACTGGTCGGTTTACCCATGAGATGTCTCGCCAACAATAGGCATAGTTACCCCACTCCATCGAGCCGCCGACGTCGATTTGGCAGACTTCCTGCATAACGCTAGCGGTTTCCAACCAGCGGTAAGTCTCCACTCCATTCAACGGGAGCCACGTTGGAAACCAAAAGAATTTGGTGACTACGCGCTGTTTGCCAAGATCAGGCTTCAGTCTGGTTTTGCTTCTGATCCACTTCATGCGCAGCCTCCAATCTAGCTCTCAAACGCCGACTTACGGAGCCACTGCACTAAACGGGAAATCAGTTAAGAGATGGTGCCCACAGCAGGACTTGAACCTGCACGCCTCTCGGCCAGTGAGTCTAAATCACTGAAGTCTACCAATTTCCATCATGTGGGCTCACACCTAAGATAAAGCCGCTAGTTCCTTCCTGATCTCTTCCTTGGACATACCGGCCAGTTTGGCCTCTTCTTTATTGCTCATCGCGATTGAGAAAGTCCGACGTTTCCTTACTGATCATTGTCGTCTCCAGGAATTGGCGGCCGGGATAGAACACGATAGTGCAACCCGATTTTTGGTTTGGACAGCACATCGACCCACTTCACCTTGGACACGTCTTTTGGATGTTTAGTTACCATCTGCTGAATCTTGTCCCCACGGTGACGCAGTGCTGGAGTCAAATACCAAGACTCACCGTCGATCTCGATGATCCAGTCTGGTTTGTCCTTATCGTCGCTCACTCGTCCTCATTTAGACCCATCAGAATCGCCTCGCACTCTGTGGGCCGATGTGTCATGTATGCTTCGTGCATTCGTGCATACAACGCCTTGCGGTTTTTAAGCTTTGATGCAACTGGAATGGTGATAGTAAGCAACGACAGACTGACATCGTTGCTGTCCAGCCAATGGTTGTTCTGAGCCACCAGAAACAGACTAATAACCATATCGGTTCGGTCGAAGTGGCCCTCGCGGTGCCAGGTGTCGCAGACGTCATAAACAACATCGATCACCTGCATTTCGCTATAGTCACCTGCGATGCGGTGCATGACCTCTGCATAGAGTTGATCTGGCTGCCAATCCTGCTCTGTCTCAATCACCGAAACTACCGCATCGCGCAGGCGTTCGTGCGCCTCTTTTAATTCAGTCATAGGTATTTGTCCATGTTAACGATCAGCTTAAACTCTTGAATAAGGACACCAATCACGTCCTGGCTGAGTGGCTTTAACTGGAAGTTGACCTGTTCTTTACGGGAATCAGGCCATGGCAGCCCAGTAATCATCAGCGAATAAGACGGCTTCCCTAATGGGCGAATTGCGTGCCACCCGTTGGGGTTCATCATCTTGTAGTACGACCCCTCGGACAGAACCACCACTGCTGCCGGGGCTGGAGGCTCGCCGTGTGGGTCGCCAAACCCGACTTTCATTTCATAACTCCCCCCGAGAAGCTTTACCGCGCACGGCCAGGGGTGTGGGTGATAATGGCTATAGCCCTCATGAGGCAGAATCTTGTGTAGATAAACGCGGTGGGAGCCGAACTGGCGCCACAACCTCTGCACCACAGGTACAGCATAGTCCACGTTAAGACTATTCCACTGTTCTAAATTGGAGGACAGCCATTCAGGAAGAATTTGCTCGATAGCATGCAGCTGGGGGATCATCATTGGGCACCGCCATGTTAGGTGATCTCTGGATCATAACATGGTGCGTCAAGGCTGTCAACCTGGTAGCTTACCCCAACTGGTCATCTGCTTCCTGGCATCGTCCAGGCCGACTTTACCGGCACAGACAGCGAGCCACAGCGAGAACTCTAGTTTGTCTTTCTCGCGGGCATCAGCAATAGGCTGCGGCCACAGATTTTTGTCGTCGTTGCTGCCGCCGAGAGACAGAGGAATCAAGTGGTCGATTTCGTAACCTGGGCCTGGGCACCCCGTAGTTATGCCGTAGGAGCGACAGACCCTGCGCTTAGTAGCGTGGGTGACGTTGCGCATTTTGCCAGCATAACCCGGGTCACAAACGGTTGTCGATAAGATAGTTGGAAAGACCGCGCCTGGTGTCTGGGGTCCAGGGGCCGCCAGAGTCACACGCGACCAGACGAGAAGAAGTAAGATCCAACGAGTCACTCTTCTTCACCATCCTCGTCGCTGAAGTCGTCGTCGCCTTCGCCGCCCTCAAGAGCCATTTCCTGAGCGTATTCCAGGGCTTCCTCCAGGGCTTCCTCATCCGACAACTCAGGCTCATTCTCCTGGACTTCCTCTACAGTTGGGTATTCATCACCTACGTGGTAAAAATGATACCCTTTGCCGCCGTTCATCAAAATGACGAGCGGCACTACACCTAGACTCTCAATAGGCGGGTCAGCGTCGCCGTACCAGTATGCCCCAGACTCTTTGTTTTCGTGCCACTGCTTGTCTGCCATGTTATTCCTCTATCAGTTTGACGGAGAATTTGGCCGCCCACTCTTTGCCAGTGTCCTCGCCATTCTCGTTCACTTCCCAGATGCGGGCTGGGACCGTCTTGTCAATGTTGTCCAGAATTTCGGCGATAGCTTCTTCCAAGGATACCTGCATTTTAGTTCCCAAGGCGATTTTGACCGCAGCTTTCAGATCGGCCATGCTCACACGGCCCCTGTTGATCTTTACACCAGCGGCATGCAGCGCTGTGATTAGCGATGCTGCGGCCATGCCCAAATCCTCAATATCTTCTTGATCCACCGGGCCGATTTCATCCAGATGATAGATGTTCTGCTTGCCCAGATCGCCCTGGTCCTCGACGTCTTTGACCAAGTACCACTTGCCTTTGTATTTGGCCTTCCACTTGGCCTCTTTGGCCTGGGTCTTCATTCCTCTTCGTCTCCGTCCTCATCGTCCTGGTCCATTGGCTGCCAGCTTTTAAAATACTATCTGATTATCTCTGCTAGGAAGCGGCGGAGTTTGGACTCGCTTTTGCTGTCGCCGTCTGAGAGTTTGTGGATTAGAGATCGGAGGTTCTGGAGGGGTCTGACTTCTTTTTTGAGGGCCAGGTTCTCTTCGTGGGACTCGATCAAGGCTTTTGCTAGTTTGAGAGCAGCATTTTCGGTGCTAAAATGGGCGCGTTCCATTGTCAGTTTTTTGCTACCCAGGATTCTGACACAGTCTCTGGCCAACCTTAAATCTCTGGAACTCATGTTACCTCATCTTGGATTGACCGAGGTAAGTATCGCCGGGCCTTGCGACCCGGCAGAACGGACGTTAAGAAGCCGGCTGTTCCGGAACGAATCCAAGAACCTTGACAACGTCCTTCTCCTTCCCCACAATGGGGTAATACTCATTCGGACCACAGTCGGTGGTGATGACCCCAACCTCGTCGTCCGAGTCCGACCAAACGGCGGTGACATGGGTGGACTCTAGACGAAACTTACCGTTCCTACCCTGTAGTTCTACTAGCATTCTTATGCTCCTTGGGAAAAGTTCATGATACTTTTATGTGCTCATGAGTCTTTTATGGAGCAGTGCGCTATTGTTTGATCTCGATAATGATGCGGCGGTTGTGCTTGGCGCCAAAGGCAGATACCAGCCCGCGAATGAAAGTGATGTTTCTACCCCCACGTCCGATAACCTTACCAATATCCTCTTTACATACAATAATCGTAAAAAGGATAGTGGGCCCACCGAGAGAATTTTCAATCTCGACGTGCTCTGGATAGTCCACTAAAGCCTTAACGGCCACATCAAGAACGTTTCTACCTTCGACAATTACGACATCTTCTTGGTCAGTGTCAGTGGCCATGGCCATGCCTCATTCATCCAGGTGTTACTGCAACTCCAATCGTCTAGCTTCAAGATAAATCAAGCTTAAGTGGTTTTAACAAAAGTATCCTGGCCAGCGTCGTAAATTCGGTATTTGAACTTGGGACTCCTCTTACTGTTTGTAAAACCGCGACCAGCCCACCTATAACCAATCCTGCTTCTTAGTAGCTGAAATCCAAGAAGCTTTAGCAGCTTGCTATCCTCAAATCTCAGGTCGATGGTGCAAATGATGGCGTTAACTGCGTTGGCTTCGCAAATATACTTCAAAAGTTTGGACAGACCCCCTACAACCTCACTGTGTAAGGCTGGACAGTATCTTGTAATATAGAGTTTAGACTTGCAAACTCTATAACTCACACCATAAACTGCTGTATTACCACAATACAGACCGATAGCCTTGGAAAATGCTGCGTGGCCACGCAAATGGCTGCTATCAAAGAACGCTGGAGGGACGTCGCTAATGATGCAGTTAGCAGCATTAATCACTAAGGGACTGTGAATAACGCCATTGACTATAGACTTGATTATATGGCCTTTATCACGAATTTCGTCCTCGTTAAACTGCATCAGTCTCCTGCCAAAACTCTCAAATACTAGTCGCCTGCGATAGTGATGGTCTTTATTTTTGATTCTTAACTCAGAGTGAAAATAAAGACCGTTGGCTTCGACGTACAACTCATCAGATATCTTAAAGTCAGGTTTAATCACTATTTTTCCTGACAGGAAATATGGCACCCGATTAAACCGTTCAAGTCCCAAAATTTTTGCCAATGCCTGTTCGGTAGACTTAGGGTTAGTTGTATACCTACACGGATGTCCATGGCCTCTTATCACATTACAGGGAAACGCCCACCATTCACCAAAATTTGAGTCAACAAATCTGGCTTTAGTTCTCATGTTAACATACGTCCGGCTATCTATCCAGACATGGGGGTAGTCCTTAGACAACCTGTTGTTAAGCGCGTCAGCGGAATAGTGGACGTTGTCGTAATTGCCCGGATGCTTATGTCCTGCCAAGACGTGATGTGGGGAGACCATCCACTCACCATGAATAGGGTCAATAAACTTGGCTATGTTTTTTGTGTTAGTGAAAGTGTCATACATCAACTTTATACCAGGTATGTGACACTGAGCCTTTTCTTCTACTTCAGCCGGGGTAAACCTCTTATTTCCGGCCCTGACTGGGCTAACGCCTCCATTCATTACCTCAGACGGTGTGGCCCACCATTCACCATACATAGAGTCTACAAAACGAGCCTTGGTATGACAATTCTTAAATGTGTCAACATCAAGATGTATAAAGTCACATCTATCATGTATTATTGTCTCCACCTCTTGTGCAGTTTTGGATTTGTACACCCCAAACTTGCCGGACCTTCTTCGATGCTGGCTTCTCTTAGCTACCACTCTCCATGGCTTGGCATGCCATTCACCATACTCTGAATCGACAAATTTGGCACTTGTATTGTTGTCCACATAAGTGCTGTAGTCCAATGAAATGTGTGGACTGTGAAGTTTAATCTTTTCGTCTATTTGTTGAGCGGTGTATTTGTTATGGACCATTCCTTCTTGCCTCTATATATATACTCGGCGTGTCCCAGCCATCATAGTCGAAAATTTCAGTCACCTTAAAACCAGCGCTGGTTAGCAACTTCTGTAAATAGGCCTTTGTGAATCCACATGTGTGGAATTGTCCTGGACAGACTGGCGTGTCGGGGTTATCCTGTTTCAACCCGGGCTCGATCTGGTAGCCAAACAGTGTATAAATGTACCAGTCCCATTTTGCTTGGTCAGAAACGTTAGCATCAAGCATTGCTCGCATGATGGCCTCCAAGTCAGGAACGGCCAAATATAGCATACCATTTGATTCTAGAATTTTTGCCCAGTTTTCCAGTGCCATTTTAGCATGCCTGATTGGCAAATGTTCCAGTGCGTGCGAACTGTAGATAGCTCGCACCGACTTCTCTGGCAGAGGCACGTCATACATATCAGCCTGCATCACGCCCGGATGCTGAACGTACTTGTCCACATTGAGAAAGCCGTCTAAAACATGTACGCCACAACCCAGATGCAAATACAACGCTTTGTCTGTCGTCGGCAATGCTTTTATCTTACTAAGCCTGGATAGCATTAAATCCAAGTTATGTTTATCACCCACCAGTGCGACCCTCCATCAACATATTTGCCTTCCTTATTTTACTTCTAAGCCATCCCAAAGGAAGAGATTGTGTATGATTGTAACTCCGATAGGGGCTACTTCGAAAGAACTTGACTGCGACTTTGGCGACAGGATCGTGCCATCGTCAGTGGTAGCTTTTGTAATCACTGTCTATCCAAAAACGCAAGTCACTAGGTCACTCAACGAATATCACTTCATCATTCTTCTCCCTGACTCTCCAACCATGGAATACGAAAATGTGGTAATGGCTGTGGTTGAGCAGGTAGTTGAGTCAGGTGATAAGTATAAGATGAAAGAGCTGGACGACGATGCGGCAGAAAAGTATGACCGTTCGGTTCCAGTAATTAGCTATGACCCGAGGGTTGTGGAAAACGGTGTTCTGGCCATCTTCTGGTTAGTTCCACCAAAAAAGACTATGTGCTAGGATGCCGACGAACACGCCAAGATCGTGGTACAAAGATTGAGTTCAAGACAAGCTGATCTTGGAACGTGACATTTAATTCAACAATCGCTTGATGCTTCGCCTCAAGCGACCGACTAAACTGTTCAACGGTGGTCTTAAAATCAGACAATTTTGATGATCTTTTCAGCTATGATGTTCTTGACGTCTGGCTGAGACGCTCTGGTTGGGTCGTAGACACGGATTGCGACAGTTCCAGGCCGCCTTGGCGTCAATACCAAGCTAGGGCTTAAGGTAGCTATCTGAGGGTCGGATAAAAAGATGCGGTAATGGTCCTGGAAGTTTTGAAGCAGCAAAGTGGTTTGACTATTAACTGAAAGGGTGTCAGGTGCGATAATTACAGGTCTGTAAATGTCATAAACTAGTTGTTGACGGTTGTTGATGTAGGTGCTGTATAGCTGACTGGGGACAGGCGTTGGGGATATGCCCTGCGGAATATCAAGTCCAAGGTTTATCACCGGTGATAAACCTTGGAATGAGGGAATAGGAGACTTGATACGGACCACGGTCTCGAAGTAGATCTTCATGGTAAGCTGAACGTACCATATTTTGTCAATCGGGTCGTCAGCGATGGCTATTTCTATTGGAGATGTAACTGCAACTCCCTCGTTAGGTAACACAACTTCCCAGGTTTCTCCAGACTCTTGACGGCCGTGTATGTAGTTACCACCACCTACATTTCTTAGCTCATTGAACATTAAGCTTAAAACGCTGGAAATATCATCAACTTCCTCAACGTCTCTTGCGCCTGCTAAAACCGTTAGTGGTAACCATTTAGTAACCGGAAATGCACCGTTCCATTCACCATTTATAATCTTGGCCTCTGATATTAAACCAATAGTTTGGGGGTCTGGGTCAATTCCAGAGTCAACTACCAAGATACAAGGCAAAATGCCGCGCAATTCGTTAAAGTACCTGGCTATCTGAAGTCGCCGCTGCGTAGGGTCGGTAGCAGGGTCAAACGATCTATCAATATTGTAATTGATAAAGCGTGGACTTACTGCCTGCAGCAACTCGAAATTAGCGCCTGTCTTGTCAAAAAAGCTTTGTACATATTCTTGTACTTTGCTTTTTACTAAAAGTTTGATTTTGTCTGGCGAATATAGTTTGCGAGCGCCATCCAATGACCTCGCTTTTGGTTTGGCGAACGTATCCTTAGGGAAGCTCATCATCGTCCTTCCCGGTCTCCTCTGACTCCAACTGCTCTTCGTCCTCTGGCTCATTAATTTCGTAGTAGTCATACAAATGTTTGAGCATCAAATCACGGTCGGAGCGGACTCGCTCTATCGCTTTAGTTAGTGCTTCTTCTCTGCCAATTGGGGTTTTGACAATATCCGTCAAAACCTCTTTGCCCTTGGTCTTTGCCTGGGGGCCGTGTCCTCTAGTGATACCGAACCCAACCTGCTCTACTTCTGACTCTGTGTAAGCCGTCTTTACTAATTCAGAATCTGATAGCTGTCGAATAAGTTGCAGAATTTCCTCATCAAAGTCCTCAGACGTCAGAACATGTTTGTCCGACTTTTTGATCACAGAGTCAGCGATTTGACTGATCTTTTCGGTAGGTACACCTTCAAACAGTGGGTTGTCCACAATTTGACGACGAACTTCCTCCGTGATTTCGGAGACTTTTTCCTCATCCACAGCTTCCTTTTGCAGAATGAAGCCGATATCGTTGAGAGTCTCCCGCACTAAGTCCATCTTCTTATGAAGAATGTCGATAGTGTCCTGCTCTAGGTCGTCACTAAACGTCAAATTTTTGAGAGCGATTTTTAGGTCGTCTATTTGCTTTTCAACGCCCAAGGCCTAACCACCTCTGCAAGTCCATCATATGTTCTTGCTCTTGAGAGACAATAGTTTCTAAATCAACTCGCAGGGGAATATAGTCAGATGGAAGTCTTTCTAATGTAGAGATAGCGTCGGTATAAAGTTTTACTGCTTCAACTTCCAACTCCAAGTCCAGCCGCATTACATCAATCAGACTGGTAGATCTAGCGGACGGCAGAGGTAAGCGGTCCATGACTGGGTGACCACCATAAGATACCACATACTTTTGCATGGTCTCGATGTGGGCCATCTCCTCTTCCATGTGCTCCTTCAGGTGCTCCCTAACTGAGATGGCCTCAGGACCCATAATTAAGTATGAATACTGTTCATACACATCGCGTTGCAAATACTCTTTAAGAAGTAAATGGTTAAGCATCTCGACAATGACAGTGTTTGGTCCACTCACTGTCAACTGCATATCGATAGCTAGGTCTGGTCGAATCTGCTTAGTGTCCTCTAAGACTTGAGTATATGGGTCTAGAGGATTAGCGAAGTCTACCAGGATGTTTGATAAGCTTCTAAGGACCTGATTTCGGTCCTTTCCGGAGATAATATCATCTCTGGCATTTTTCAGGACTTTTACTAATTTTTTGGTGCTTGTCACTGGATTTCTCCACCTGTGAACCTATATGGCTTAAAAATAAGCCGCTACCTATTCAGTCAGGCAGAAATGGATTATCTGATGGTGGTTGTCGATGAAGTTTTCTAGACCGTTCCTCAACCTCTTGACACGAAATGCAGTATACAGCTGTAGGGCAAACCTGAAGTCGCTGGAATCCAACATCGTCTCCGCATCTTTCACAAAGTCCATAATCATCTTCTTTAAGACACTGCAGGGCCTTAAATATACTTTTGATCTGCCCATTAGACCTACTTAACAGCTTAGAAGCGACAGCTTGACTGGCATTTCGAGAGGCAACGTCCCCCTCTTCAATCAGCGACGTCTCCGCCTGCTTGACGTTTTGCATGGCATCTTGAGCCTGTTGCCGCAGGTCTATCAACTGTAGTTCCATTATGGACTTCAATTCAGCTTTTTCTTCAGCAGTAAGACCGGGCATGTGTAGTCCTTTGGCGGTTATACGATGCTAAGTATAATAGCAGCCAAACAGAACTAGTCTTTGTAGGGTTCACCCAACAAAGTTGAAATCATCAGTCAACCTCGTCTAACGTTTCAGATGTGGCCCGACGTCTATTGGGTGTAAACCTCACCTAGTTCGACGACTATCATTTTCCCGCCTGCTCCTCAAGTCTTCGAAGAACCTGAGCTTCTGGTCCTATGAAGAATAAAAAATGCTTCATATCCAGCACTGCCCAAGTAACTATCTTTTGCAGAGCTAGCCTGCCCAAGTCACAACCACGACCAAATATATCCATTGGTTTTGGGCCAGGATATTCAAAATAGGCATCAGCCAAGTGAATCGCAACATCAAGACCCAGGTCTTCAATAACTTTCTGAACCGGAGCTGATTTCAGCAAACGACTACCGGACTTAACATTAACATCAAATCCTAGGGTGACTATTTTATCACGAGTAGCACTCACCTGAGGTCTCCGTTCCGCCTAATCTTTGGGGCCGGTTATATTGTTCTTGATGCCCCTGGCATTGCTACCGAAAAATTAACCCTAAAGGGTCGAAACCATGTCTATTGAAATTGATCCAAAACCATCGAGTGCACTGACTGGTTCGATTCTGAAACAATTTACGATCGGTGACGGCACTGGTCAGTTTATCATCTACTCTGCTAATGCGCATGGGCATGCTAGGCAGCCATCTTTGGTCTATGATACTGTAAACCAGCAATGGTACGCCGTCAGAAACGATACTGACTGGTCTGCGTTGTTTGGTGGCACTCTGCCACCAATTTCAATTGGAGCAAGTGGTATCACTGGTGTCCAGGGGCCTACAGGTCTTACTGGCGCCACTGGAACTAAAGGCTCTACCGGCACCCAAGGTGTAACTGGTTCTAAGGGAGTCACAGGCCTGGTTGGCTCTACGGGAGTCGGCGGGTCGCAGGGGTCAACAGGCTTAGGTCTGCAGGGAGCCACTGGCGCCGCAGGAGCAACCGGGTTAGTGGGCGCAACTGGCACCAAAGGTGTGACAGGACCTGTTGGTATCACAGGCCTGGGCACTCAAGGTGCTACCGGTGTAGGAACTACAGGCGCCACTGGCGTCCGTGGCCTCACTGGAGCTGCGTTGGCTGGCCCGACTGGTGCTGCTGGCCCAACAGGACCATCTGCTGGTCCTCAAGGCGTCACAGGAACTGGAAGCGCTGGGCCGGCCGGATACACTGGGGTACCAGGTGCTACTGGAATTCCTGGCAATCAAGGCGCTACTGGTGTACAGGGGCAAACAGGCACCAAGGGTAGTACCGGTACTGCCGGTGTGACCGGAGCTGGTGTTCAAGGCACTCAAGGGGCCACAGGGTCCCCCGGCCCATCTGGGGCTACAGGTACTCAAGGCGGTCCTGGAACCATTGGAAATCAAGGAATTACAGGCGTCAAGGGGTCAACCGGCACGCCCGGGTCAAATGGTGCCACTGGCATTCAAGGGTACACTGGCGCTGGTCCGGCTGGCGTCACTGGTACTAAAGGTGTAACTGGTCTATCTGGAGTGGCTGGCGTCACCGGTACTAAAGGTGTAACCGGTGCGGGAACTCAGGGCGCCACAGGTACGGCTGGTGCTGTAGGATCGACAGGAACAGGCTCCCAAGGCGCAACTGGCGTGGCTGGAGCTAACGGCGCAGCCGGCGCAACTGGCGTGGCTGGTAGTCAAGGTGTGACTGGTGCAGGGGTCCAAGGTGTTACTGGTACCGCAGGTGCGGCTGGAGCAGCCGGCGCTACTGGTGCGGGTACTCAGGGCACCACAGGTACGGCTGGTGCGGCTGGCACCACTGGAGTGGCTGGTGCACAAGGTGCTACCGGAGCGGGTACTCAAGGTGCAACGGGTGTTGACGGTCAAACTGGGGTTGATGGTCAAACTGGGGTTGATGGTTCTACCGGTGTTGATGGTTCAACTGGGGTTGATGGTTCTACCGGTGTTGATGGTCAAACTGGGGTTGATGGTCAAACTGGGGTTGATGGTTCAACTGGGGTTGATGGTTCTACCGGTGTTGATGGTTCTACCGGTGTTGATGGCCAAACGGGTGTTGATGGTTCAACTGGGGTTGATGGTTCTACCGGTGTTGATGGTTCAACTGGGGTTGATGGTTCTACCGGTGTTGATGGCCAAACGGGTGTTGATGGTTCAACTGGGGTTGATGGTTCAACTGGGGTTGATGGTTCAACTGGGGTTGATGGTTCTACCGGTGTTGATGGTCAAACTGGGGTTGATGGTTCAACTGGGGTTGATGGCCAAACGGGTGTTGACGGTCAAACTGGGGTTGATGGTTCAACTGGGGTTGATGGTTCTACCGGTGTTGATGGCCAAACGGGTGTTCAAGGTTCAACTGGGGTTGGCTCGCCAACCCTGTTCGCCTCTAGCGTTATAACTGGCGATGGTACACCACAATCCACACCTCATGGTCTTGGCACCACACCATCAAAAGTGTTAGTGTCAACTTATTTGACTACCGGTGCATTTACCATTACTGAGGGTACTCACACCGGCACAGATGTGGTGGTGACAGTCACCACAGGTGTTGATTACAAGCTCCTAGCATTCGTCTAAACTGGGATGTCAAGAGACTCAACCAGCTTGGTTAGATGTTGGAGTTCATTGGGCTTGATAATTGCCGACACCAGTCCGCTGAAGTGTTGGAATGGCAAGCCCACAAAGTTCTCCGACACAGCTATGACTGGGATATTGTGGATCAGGGCGGCAGCTAGATGATGCTCCCCTGGTCCTTTATCTAAATCATAGACTAGTAGGTTGCTGTTTTTAATAGCCCAATAGTCACGCAGAAGCATCTGGTTCCACTTATTGGGGTCGATTGGCAGAGCCGCATGCGTTGCCCCCATGCTTTCCAAAACCGCTACGCCCAGCGGGCTGGTCCAGTTGTATAATGGATGCAGAATTGTATATCGATCATTAAGCAGGCTTATCAGCCTGTCTTGGGTGGTAGCCACAAACACAGTCATCATGGGAACCTCTTATCCCCAACTGGTTTAGGTTGAGGTGGAGTTGCGGCTTGGATTCTTGGTGCCATGAACGTAATCTCTGCTCTCATAATATCATCCTGCTCAGCATGCAGTCCCAGAAACCCACTAACCTCTTTTGCTATCAACAGTTTGAGTGCTCGATTATTGAATAAGTCTATTTGACTTACCATATCTTGGATATTTAAATGAATGCCACGCTCAACCAAAGCTTTGGTATAAGACTCTTGAGCCCGATTAAACCCGAGTTCAATATCAATCAAGTCCATGAGCAGCCGAAAGAAAAAGGCCTCTGGGTCAGCTTTTTGTGTGTTGATGTCTGACGGCCTTATCCCCGATGCAGATAACAGAGGGCTGGAATTAAGTGTACTGTCTGACATTTCTCAGACCTTCTTTGCTAGAGTAGACTCGTTCAGAGGTAGAACTGATAATTTTTAAACACTTCTCGCCATAAACCAATTTGTCTTCAACTTTATCTGCCACGGCGGTCAGTTTGCGGATTGACTCGTGAACCTTGATAGAGTCAGGAAACAGCTTATCAAAAGCTGCTTGCCTTTGCGCGTCGTTCTTCAGCCCACGGATAGCAGGATAATGCGCATACAACCAAGCGGCGGCCTCTCGACACAACTCTTCATAGTCATGCTTAGCCTCAAGAATAGCTGCATAAATCGACGCCACACGTGACTTGTATATTGTCATACGTTTGGCAGACAATGATATTGCTTCTAAGTCAGCAGCCGAGCCATGAGGAAAGTTCAAATTCTCGTCTATTAAATAACTTTTCAACTCATCGACCAGACTCATATCAATACGCAGCTTTGGGTGCGAAAACGCCGCAGCCAACTGCATTATGTATTTGTCGCCGGCCATTGCTGAATAAATACTAGGCAGTAGTTCTTGATATTCAACGCAGGCCTCGGTGGCTAATGCTACCTCCCTAGTTTTCCGACATTCTGCTCCAGCGTGTCCTGAGGCAAACCACTGGCAACCACCACATCGTAGCGACAGTTCATCAGCGTCTGGGTGTTTGGATGGCATGTTAGTCGCCATTGGGTGCCTCTGGCTCCTGTAGCCTCCACCTACCGACTAGAAGATATGCTACTGGTAGCTTGTTCACCAGCCAGGGTACCAGCCTGATAGCCTGGTCATCGTACCAGACTTCAATCATACCCCCAACTGTATTTCCCTCCTCGTAGAGGATACCAAATGCGTTGTGTAGGTTGAAAGTCTTTGGTTTGTTTTGGAATGCCAATGAATAACCAAGTAGTTTTGGTTGGCTGCGGAATGGCTGATAATACATCAAATTCAGAGAAACATTTTGATCTTGGTATATCACCTTTTCATCCGAACGTACATCAGATACACCCTGCCTCAAGACAGTTACGGATGTATTGGTACTGCTTAGATGCCATTCAGCCATATTTACGTCGCCACGGTTGGAAATAAATACCGGATTTTATAGTTCCCAGACTTTTGCTGGAAACTACTTTCGTAATACACGGCACCGCGATTGCAAATCATTCTAGCCATGTCGGTTTCTAGCAAATTAGTGTATTCCAAAAAGGCCTGAGGGTGCATATTGGCAATAAAGCTATTTACGCCCTTCTCAATATACATGTTTGAAATTCCATCTATATCTTGATAGTTGGCCTCACCAACATCAGCATGACTAACAGACAGCGATAAACTAGGGGCCTTATCACCTGGCATAGCGAAGTTGGCCCTAATGTACACCCCTGACTTGTCTTTGGTTGGGATGATACTACAGACAGACTTTACTGATTCATGCAGCACCGATGGTACGAAATCACACGATGGGTACCACTCTTTTTGCTCTTTGAACACCGAATCGAAATCAACTGAGTTCTCGTTCAGACCTTGTGTCTTAACCACTACCTCCCCGTTGGTAAGTAGAAGGGTATACCCTTTGCTGCCCAATGTAACTAGACCTTCATCATCGCGGCCTATTTTCCCAAACAGGGTGTCCATGATGAAGAACGGAATCTTCACTTCAAACTCTGGATTATTAACAGCGAGAGTGGTCTCAATTTTGGCCAGGGAATAACTGTCGTCGGCCATAGCCTCCAGGCAGCCCGTCTGCTTATTGACTCTGAGCCAGAATGGAGCCTTATCGCGCTTGGCTTTGTAATAAGCGTAGGGGACTCTGAGGCAGTTGGTCATTGTTGCTAACATGCCAAGTGGGATGGTCACTAAGGTATCTGGGTCGCTGAAGTCTGTTGGAACGTTTGGTTTGGTGGTGGCAACTCGCAGCGATGTGGTCAGCTTTCCACATACCAAATTTAACGGTGATTTAGCGTCCTTCCAAGACAGCTCTGCCATTGGGGCGCCAGAAATGCTGAGGTCCATGAGCAACTCCGGCGTCATCGTGAAATCATCGCCGGACTCCACTATGGTAGCTGGAATTTTAGCTTCTGAAAGAAGATAGTCGTTTTGGATACTAAGCTTGAACTCTGGTTTCACAGAAAGAGTCACTGCGCTTTGTGTGACCTGGGACTGGTCTTGGAAAGTCGAGAAGGTCTTGAGGACCTTCTTCAAATCCTTGACCGCTACAATCACTTTGGTCATGGTAGAAATCTTTCCAGTTTTTCGACTACCGTTTTGGTGCTGCGTTCGAAAGAGTCGGTGGTATCAACTTCGTGCCATTGGAAGTCGGCACCGGCTGGGTAATTGGGTGGGTTGAATAGTTCGCTCTCTGTGTATCCACCATTTTCACGCCAGAACGATACGCGTTTTTTCCGCACTTCCTCACCGACTACCAATTTGAATAACACTACCGGTCTATGTATGCTGAGATGTAGCAACATTTGTTGATTCATGTCAGTACGAATATCATCACATACTATCAGGTCTTTGACTTTATTGGCCAGACTGGCATATCTATCAGACCAGACGTCTTTATAAACTTCCTCACCCCAGGTGGAAATAGCCAACTGCAGTTTTTTGAAGGCGGGTTGATCTTTGAACTCGGAGGTTATTTGGGATAGTTCACTGATGATAGGGGTGACGAACCCGGTGAAAGTGTCTTTGACGTTAAGCATCACACACTGAGGCAGGAGCATGGTTTCATGGCCGCCCTGCAAACTGGGGTCCTGGCGTTGGCACCAAAAGTAATCATCAAATGTTTTCTTGACATGCTGCGCATGTGTTGTCTTACCGGCCCCCTGCCCACCACAGAATGCGATAATTGGGTGCAATTCCAAGCTTCCTTATTTTGGACGAAAGGCCACATCTCTTTTATAGCGCGGGTATCCAATGCCCATTCACTCATTTTTAGGTGATCGTTACATCGGTGTAATAGGTCTTGGGTACGTCGGGCTGCCGTTGGCGCTTGAGCTGTCCAAACACTTCGCTGTAATGGGTCTGGATATCGACGAGTCAAGGATCGAGGCGCTCCGTTTTGGCAAAGACCCGAGCGGCAACGTTGCCGACTTCACGACGAATATCGTGTTCTCCATCAACTTCGCCGACCTATACCAGTGCAAACTGGTCATAGTATGCGTACCTACCCCAACCTTGGCCAACAACGACCCTGATATGGGTCCATTAAAGGACGCCTGTAGTCGGATATCTCTGTTTGCACCAGAGGGCGCCATCGCAGTGTTTGAGTCCACAGTTTATCCGGGAGCCACCAGAGAGTGTGGGCAACTAATTTACGACACCAGGGGTCCAGGCATAAGGGTTGGATACTCCCCCGAAAGAGTAGTGCCAGGTGACAAAAACAGGCAGGTCAAAGACGTAGTCAAGATTGTTGCAGGCGAGGACGCCGAAGTATTGGATCTGCTCACCGAAGTATACTCACTGATTGTTGAGGCTGGGGTACACCGCGCACCAAGTATCGAAGTGGCTGAGGCGTCAAAGTTGTTGGAGAACGTCCAGCGCGACGTCAATATCGCTCTCATCAATGAATACTCCAAATACCTAAGGAGTCTTAATGTTGATACCCAAGACGTTTTGGACGCGGCCAAAACCAAGTGGAACTTTCTGCCATTTGAACCTGGCCTGGTTGGGGGACATTGCATTCGTGATGATCCATATTACTTACTTGGGTCGGCTAAGAACCTAGGCGTGGACGTCCCCCTGGTCACAGCGGCAAGGGAAGTCAACGAAAGTATGTCCGGATGGATAGCGGAAAACGCCCTTAGGTTGTTTGTAGAGCATCAAACACAACCAGAAGTTATGAAGGTCCTAGTCTTGGGACTGGCGTTCAAAGAGAACGTTGGGGACTTTCGCAATTCAAAGGCCGCCGACTTGGCTCTCAAACTCAAAAGTCTGAATTGTGACGTTACAGTATGCGACCCTGAAATCAACGCGTCTGGTTTTCTGCGTACCTACGGCCTGTCAGTTCTGTCAATTAAGGAGGCTGTCACCAAGGTTTATCACTGCGTAGTCTTGGCAGTTAAACATGACTCCATTATGCAAGAATTCTCCTTAGAGTCAGTGTCGTCTCTACTTCAAGATCCTCGAATATTGGTAGATATAAAGTCTGCCTATTCGCGGAAGGAGGCCAAGTCATGGGGTATCAAGCTTTGGCGCCTATAACTCATAGGAACTTCCGAGCACCATCTTTTCTACTAGTCTTTGAAGACGGCCAAATTGCCGCCTTGGAGAGCCTAGAGGAGGAATACATTGAACAGGCAATCGAGGGAGTTCTACGAATTATTAGAGTCGATGATGGACAGTTTTTTGAGATGTCTGATAATGGCCAGTCGTGGCGTCCAATCAAAACTATTGAAGATTATGTTCAAGTTGCCTAATTGGGTCTTCGAATGGATGGCAGTTGGCATGACCACCATGCTATTTGCCGCACTTATGCTAGGCATGTTAGCGGCATTCATGGATGTCTAACTCGTATTGTATTTCTAGACTAAAGAACCGGGCGTCTTGGGACCTTACTTACACTAAAAGTTTATTTGTATATCGAAGTCTAGCGAAAGGGCATCAGTCTTAACTATGAGAGGTTGATTGCCAATCGCCATGAGAAACGACGTCCCTACCAATGGGTCACCCAAGATTGGGCTGTATGTGAACGTCGCGATTAGACCAATATTGCTAAGTGGCCCTACTGCGTCCAGAAAGTCCAAATGGCATAAATATGAGTCACAAAACGGTGATACCAATGTTTTGGATGCAATAGACTTGGGACCAAAAGTTTGTCCTGGAAGCGTGGTAACCGTGGGGTCTGGGGTAAGTGCAACGGTGGGGTCGCCTGGGTCATGTCCATTCTCACCAGTCACAAAATCGGTAACGGTGAAGGCCCTACCCATCTGGAGCATGTCAGCGAACTTTGAACGGGCTAGGTCTGTCAGGGATGCTACAATTGCCTGGGCCATGTTTACACTCCGACCATTGGTTCAGAGTGTAAAGTAACTACGCCCTATTTGCCTGCCTTAATGATCTCATCAATATCCTGCTTGTCATAACCAACACCCTCGGCCCGCGCCAAGAACACTCTGATATCGGCCTCTTCACCTTTGACCTTCACCTGATTGAAGTATTCTTCACCAGATAGATCAATTGGCTTCATCGAAATCCACTTCAGGCTCTTCAGCTTCATTTTTCTGGCCTGAGTTTCGACGTCAACTCTGTTGCCTACACTCTTATTATCGCCAGTCATTTCGAATTCTACTGTGATCATAGTGGCCTCCGTACCATCAAAATAATCGTTATAAACCCTTCATCTTTGGTGGCTGGGGCTGTTTGGCGTCGTTCTTAATATCCTGGGGCGGCGGGCCATAGTAGTCCCGGAACGTCATGATACTCATGTCCCTGGCCAGCAAGAATGGGAACGGCTTATGGCCCCGCGATTTCGGTTGCTGTACCTCAATGATGCCGGCCTCGACCTCTTTAGCGTTGTTTTCCCAGACCCACACTCCATCGGCGTTCGCCACGATGGCCTTGGCATATTTGACCTTATTGGTTTCGTCGTCCATCTGGGCCAGCAGCACAAAGGCGGCGTCGATGGCACCAGCCGCCAGCTTGGCAGCGCGGGAGTGGATGCCTAGCATCTCCCATAGTTGCTTCTTGGGGTCCATCTTGAGCAGACCGATGTAGTCAATGTAGACGATGTCGTAGCCATATGGCTTGATCTCGGAGGCGATTTCTGGCAGATTGAGTTCGCGTTGCGGGCGCCAGATCGTGAGCCGGTTGGCAGTGGGCGACATCTCAAGAAATTCCCTGAATTTCTTGTTGATGTGATCCTTCTGGCGCCTGGTTAGCCGCTTCAGGTTAATGTCGGAGTGGTCGATCTTGGAAATCGACGACAGCAGCCGGTAGCGAATCTCTATCTCGTCCATTTCCCACGAAATGAAGCAGACATTATAACCCATTAGGTACTGGTTAGCGGCGGCCTGGAGCGCCATGGCAGTTTTGCCGCCACCAGGCGAGGACGCCATGATCTGGACGCCCTTCTTTCTGAATCCACCGGCGTGTTTATCATACTCGCCGAACCCAGACGGCACCTTGCCATGGTCGGGCTCATCGAGTTCATCACTGACGATTTTCATTACTTCATCGATGCGCTCTTTGCTGTAGTGCATCATCTCGGATTTTTGCAGCCCGGAGTGGCACTTCTGCAGCGCGAGTTCGATGCCCTCTACCACTGAGTCCAGATCTGGGTCCTCGCCCCTCAGAACCTCGAACGCAGTCCCTAGGGTGGTGGCTAGAATGCGGGCTCTACGGAACTTATCCAACAACCCGAAAACCGCCTCCAGGTCGGCGTCCTCTGTCAGCACCTTGACTGGTGACGACACGAACGCCCGGCTGACTTCGCTCAGCGCCTCATCTACTCTCAGCACATCGCTGGAGGGGACCGGCTTATTGGCGGCGATGAGGGTCGTAACTCTGGTGTAGACCTCTTTCGCCTGGTCTGTGCCGAAAAAGTCTAGATTGACTCTCGACAGGACTTTGTTCCTGGCCGGAGAGTCACAGATGGCTTTGATAGCCAACACTTCAGAATTAGCGTCAATAACTTTCAAGTGACAACTCGAATCTTATTTCTGCCGATTTGAAAGACGCCCTCTGGCTCAATTCCTAAAATGTCCAGGCAAAACGTCAAAATGTTGTCAGTGAGAGCGACAATGATACGCGTCGAGTCACTCATCTTGTTGTAGACGTCTCGCACCAATTCTGTTTTTCTAGCGTCCGATCGATTACTAGCACCCGAAATGATCACGACGTCTGGCTTTTCCATCGACTTCAGAGCGTCCCATCCATGGACACCAACATCAATCCACTGCAGCTTGGGGAACGTGCCCTGCTGGAAGCAGGCTTCCTGGTATGCTCTGGCCAGATGCACAACCAGACTCTGCGCCGCCAGCTCTGACGGCACCGACCCAACGGCGTAAGAGCCACCAAGACTTAAACACAATGGCGTAGCCAACATGTTATCGAAAAACTCGGACTGAACGTTGTTCTCAATGATAATTGGTGGGTTAGCTGATCGACTAGCCGCAGTTACGAACTTTATACCGGTGAGCGGGATAGTTTTCTTGAGAGAGGACATCGGGAAACCCGAGAGTCCAAGGATGCGGTCGTTCCGGTCAAGCTTGGACAAAAGCCGCCTCGTGGATCACTTCAAAACCTTCTTTGTCGTACTCTTTTTTACGCGCCAAGAAGCAATTGTAGAGGATCTCAGGGCCATCCACGAAGTCCACGATGTAGCCCATCACCTTACCAGGGTAAGGGGTTCTGACGCGGCAGAATTCCTGGTAGTAGTTAGGACGGTTGGCTGTCGGAGACGCCAAAAAGAACGCAGAGAACCGTGGCAAGTCGATGCCAAGAACCATCGTGCGGTATGCAACCAGAACCTGAATTTCACCGTTGCGGCACTTCTCTAAACACTGCTCGCGTTGCTTTTTGTTCTTGAACCGTTTGCTGTGGTAAGCCTCCGCAACGATGCCATTTTCCTTCAGAGTCTTGACAATCAGGTTGATGTGATCAACGCGATCAGCTGTCACGACGCAGTAGTGTCCTGCCTCGGCGTAGTTTTTGATGTAAGTAGTGATCATCAGGTTTCGGCTATCGTCGTGCGACAGATAGTCGTAGGTCTTGTTCCAGAACGTTTTCTTGTATTTGGGACTGAATGGCGAACGCGCACCAGTCTTCACGGCCCGCACCTGACACGGCAACTGTGCCGCCTCGCCAACTGCCAACACTGGGCCAATAGTGTACTCATTGATGATGTGCGACTTGTCCTTTTTGGAAACGGTGCCTGTACAGCCCAATCGAACTTTGGAATTGAAATTCGACACCACCATCGAAAATGACGGACTGGTGGCTTTGTGGACCTCGTCCACAAACACCGCACCGAACTCATTGGCGTAGCGTTCCAACGCCTCATCACCATTTAGACCAGCCGAGAACTTGTGATAGTTCATAATGACAATATCTTGATCCTTAAGGTCGTCCCATTCCTCTACCAAGTCTATCAGTTTGCGCCCGACGTTGTATTCCAACTCGAAAATGTTGGTAAAGTCGCGAAAGGCCTTGAGCATCTGCCTGCCAAGGTCAATATTTGGCGACAAAAACAGCGCTTTCATTCGGAATTGGCAGGCCAGATAGACCATGGTGATGGTCTTACCGAATCGCGGTGGTGCGTCGATGATGCCGTTGTAATCGGTAGTCAGAAGCGTATTGACTACGGCCTGCTGCTGCGGCCGGAGCTGCCCAGTGAACTGCAGACCAGGTCCGCAGCTAGTTGGCACAGACAAACACGACAGCATTGGAGCCGAGCGCAGATCCTCGAAGGTTATGTGATTGAAGTGCTTTTGGCGGAACTCCACATGTCCCCTAGGGAACGTGTAGACGTTAGTCTCGTAGTTGAACTTCCAGAACTGGATGGGGATGTCGTTGCCATCCGTATCTTTGAGTGTAGTCTGGTAGTCCTGTATCGCCCCCATAGGTACCAAATGCGACGGAACAAATAGACTATTCGCTAGTATTGGAGTCAAAGACTTTTCCAAAAGTAACGGCGTTCGCGTTCCATGGCCCACTCCTGAGCACCGGCGCTCAAATAACCAAATGCCAGGCCGATTAACCCATCCACATACCAGGGTGTATCCAAAGACAGGATCAGCACTAGTCCGGCTGCCACTACGGCAGCCGGCACAACCAACTTGCAGACATAATACAACGGCCTCACTTGACCTCTACGTCGCTTTTGCCGACGACCGTGCTGCCGTCCCTGACTTCGACTGAGCGCGTGCCCCTCTCTTTTAAGTTGAGCGACCAGACGTAGGCGCCGTCGTGGTGACATGACCACGGTAGTTTTGGTGTCATTTCCTTGCCGTCAACATAGAGTGCAAGCTTCTGCTTCTTCGGTGCGTAGATCACCAGCGGAAACCTTTCGCCGGCAGCAACTTTTGGAGCTACTTCGATCTTGGATTTTACTGGTGCCGTTTTTGCGTCCGGATTTGCTGGCCTAGGCTCCGCAGTGGTGACTGCGGCTGACTCCTGCGCCGTTGGTACCTCAGCCGGCGCAGTTTTGGTGCAGGCAGCAAGAAACAACACAGGAACAATTTTCTTTAACACAGCGAGTCTCCATGTAAGTTTGTTAACCGTTTGCATGGCTATCCATGTTTTATTTGACGTTGTCGCGTTCAGAGAATTTAGCGACACCTGAGTACAGTTGCGTACTGCCATTACCTAGCGGGTCCTTTTTCCCATTAGTGCGCAGCGATGATGGCCGCTTAGCGGCAACCGAAGCAGCCTTTTCCATGTTAGATACGCCCTTGTCACTAGCTTTGCCTTGATGCAGACCGGCCAACGCTCTAAGTTCTTTGTTAGCCACACCAGCCAGCTGGTAAA
>Ga0315284_10002875_pt1 | contig 24547 bp, 24 predicted proteins | sample YL17G09_16_MG_FD_203696 | JGI IMG/M metagenome (GOLD analysis project Ga0315284, IMG submission 203696) | Sediment microbial communities from Yellowstone Lake, YNP, Wyoming, USA - YL17G09_16 | ecosystem: Environmental > Aquatic > Freshwater > Lake > Sediment | place: USA: Wyoming | collected...
CAAACGTTGCCCAGAATGCGTTAACAGATTTCAGGACTGCAGGACTCTGACCAGGCCAGCGTGGGTGGCCGTATACATTCCGCTCGCGGAATTCCACATTACTTACGTCTCCTTCAACCGTTACATTCTTTCCCTCCCACTTGGCTAGCTCCCGCACCTTATCCAGGCGGACTTCAATTAGACGCTGGAAGACCTCGTCACTCGCTTTCACTGTCTCAGAGCCGCGCCGAACCCACGCAGATCCAGCGAAATGAGGGGTGTCGCCACTGAAATCGATTTCGACTCGAACACAGTACTTACCCTCTTTCTCGTACACCTCCGACTTCCACACGATGTCTGGGTAGATTTTCTCGCACTCTTTGCGGATTGTTTTCTGAATCTCATCGGGATTAGTGACGCCTTGCACAGAGCCATCATCCCTTTCTCCGATCAAGATTGCTGCAGCGTGATTCGGTCTGACTGAGTTGGCAAAAGCAACCAAAGTCTTTTGGAGATCCTTGATGTCAGACTCCACCTTTCTCTCTAACAGATTATCTTCCCAAGGATTATGTTGCATTCCTGGGCCACCCCCCTCTACGCGGAGCAATCCCGATCCGAACAGCGCCGCTACCACCCGCGGGTTTGCAGCAGCTCCTTCGGGTCGAGCTTGGCCACGTCGATGCCGCGCATGGCTTCGCCCAACTCTTCGCAGCACTCGGCGACGACGGCGGGTTCGTTGTAATGCGTGGTGGCGCGGACGATGGCCTTGGCGCGCTTCGCCGGGTCTTCGGACTTGAAGATGCCGGAGCCGACAAAGCAGGCTTCGGCGCCGAGCTGCATGACCAGCGACGCATCCGCCGGAGTGGCGATGCCCCCCGCGGAAAAGTTTGGGACGGGCAGCTTCCCGTTCTTCGCTACCCACACCACCAGATCGTAAGGCGCGCCGAGTTCTTTCGACTTGGCCATCAGTTCGTCTTCGCGCAGAGTGGCGATCCGCCGAATCTCGCCGACGATGGCGCGAATGTGCCGCACCGCTTCGACGATGTTGCCCGAGCCCGCTTCGCCCTTGGTACGAATCATCGCCGCGCCTTCGCCGATGCGCCGCAGCGCTTCGCCGAGGTTCCGCGCGCCGCAGACGAACGGCACCTTGTAACTCCACTTGCTGATGTGGTGTTCTTCGTCGGCGGGCGTGAGCACTTCACTCTCATCAACGTAATCGACGCCCACCGCTTCCAGCACCTGCGCCTCCGCGAAGTGCCCGATGCGCGCCTTGGCCATCACTGGAACCGTCACCGCGTCCATAATCTGCTTGATGATCTTGATGGACGCCATGCGCGCCACGCCGCCTTCCTTGCGAATGTCGGCCGGCACGCGTTCGAGCGCCATCACCGCGCAGGCGCCCGCGTCTTCAGCGATCTTGGCCTGCTCGGCGGTCGTGACGTCCATGATCACGCCGCCCTTGAGCATCTCGGCCAAGCCGACTTTCAGTTTCATCTGTTCATCGTATTGCCACATGGTTTATCTCCTTCAATAATTCCCAATTACGGGGGCGGCTTTCGGCCGCCAATCTCGATTGTGATGATTACTAAGGGCTATCAGCCGTCAGCTATTAGCTGTCAGCTTGCCCAATTCCTTCGGTCGCAACTCCGCATCCACTTCCGCGCCGATGCGCGTCACGATGCCCGGCAACGCCTTAACATCGGCCAGCGTCGAGTGGAAATTGACAAAGCAAGCCCGCAATACAAATTTGCCACGAATTACGGCGTTTGTCAGGAACGTTTCGCCACTGCGCTGCAGCCGCGTGAGGAGTTCGTAATTGAGTTTGTTCAGATACTCCTCGGCCGCCGGTTCGCCGGCTTTTAGACCACGCGGGACGTAGCGGAACGTCGTGATGCTCAATCCCTGCGTGCAGGCTTCGAGTTCCGGGTGCTCCCGCACGATTCGATAGAGCGCCTTCGAGAGCCCGATGTCGTCCGCAATCATCCGCACGTAGCCTTCGCGACCGACCTGCCGCAGCGCCAGCCAGACTTTGAGCGCGCGGAAGCCGCGCGAGTTCTGCATGCCGCACTCGAAGTAGTTGACCGACTCTTCACCTTCGTGCTCCGGAAAATGATAATACGGCGGCCGGTGGCTGAACGTTTTCGGCAAAGCCTTGCGGTCGCGCACCAGCACGCAGCCCGCTTCGAGCGGCGCGTAGAGCCACTTGTGCGGATCGACGGCGACGGAATCCGCCAGGCTCAAACCGCGCAGGTCGGATGAAGCGTCGGGCAGCGCGGCGGCAATCGCACCGTAAGCGCCATCGACGTGGAACCACAGGCCGTGCTCGCGCGCGATGGCTGCAATCTCCGGAAGCGGGTCGATCGCGCCGGTGCTCACCGACCCGGCGGCGCCGACGACGATGAACGGCCAGTCGCCGCGCTCCTTGTCTTCACGAATTTGCTTCCGCAGCGCGGCAATGTCCATGCGAAGCTCGTCATCGGTCGCAATCCACCGAATCGCGTCGGTGCCCAGACCGAACAGGTCCGTCGCCTTATGAATCCAGGTGTGGGTTTCGTTCGAACAATAGACGCGCAGTCCGGCGGCCGACGGACTGCCCTTGCCCGTAAGCCCTTTGGCTCGGATGTCCCAATCCGCCTTCGCCGTGCGCGCCGCGAGAAACGGCACAAAGTTCGCCATGTTGCCGCCGCTCACCAGCAGCCCGCCGCAGTCCACCGGATAACCGATCAGTTCCGCGATCCAGCGCACGGTTTGAGCTTCGATTTCCGAGGCGATGGGAGAGAGGTTCCAAGCGCCGGCGTTGGGATTCACCGCCGCCGCGAGGAAATCGCCCAGCGCGCCGATGGGCGCCGCCGAGGAATAGATGTATCCCCAGAAGCGCGGATGGGCGCTCAAGAGCGAATGATCGAACAGCAGGGTCGCCGCCTGGTCGAGAATTTCTGTCGCCGGAGTTCCCTGGACGGGAAGCGCGCCATCTCCCATCGCCGCGCGCACCACGTGCGGCGGTTCGGCGGGCGTCAGCGGCCGTTGGGGCAATGACTCGAGAAATTCCGCGATGCGGTCGACGAGCCGGTGCCCCGCGGCGCGGAACTCCTCCGGGCTCATGTCGATCGGCGCGACACGCTTCGTCAGTCGGGCACGATCTTCAGATAGTTTCATCCCGTTTCCCATGTGTCCCAGTTTCAGATCGTCCGCAGATTTCGCAGATATCGCAGATTGCCCGACATATATGCCACTCGCAGCTTATTGCTGTAGCGGCGGCGCCCGTATACTCCACGGCGATGAGCATATCGCCGCTACAACGCACCACGGACGTGGGGCACCATGAAACCTTGCCGACCTGAAGGCCGCCGCTACGGAATCTTCAATCGGCAATCATCAATCTTCAATTCCTACACCAGCGCCACACCTGACCCGACGGGCGCGCGCTTGTTTCCGGTCCTACCTTTGCGGATTTCCTGCTTCATCAGATCGCCCAGGATTCGCACCCCCTTCTCAAGCTGCTCGTCGCTGGTCGTCGTAAAGCAAAGACGGAAAGCGTTGTGCCGGGGGTTCTGAAAATAGAAATACCGCGCGGGGGCGAAAACCACTTGCCGGTCGCGCGCCTTGACCAGGAGTTCAGCCGCGTCGAGTCCCGCCGGCAGTTCCACCCAAACGGCCATGCCGCCCTCGGGGTAGTTCACCTTCACTTCCGGAGGGAAAGACTGGTCAACAACTCGGCGCAGAATTTCGAGTTTTCCCTGGTAGGTTTTGCGGCTCTTGCGGATGAGCTTGTCGAGCCAGCCGCGCCGCCCGAACTCTTCCAGCGCCGCCTGCCCGAGCAGGTTGGTGTGCAGGTCGGCGCGCTGCTTGGAGTCGCGCAGGCGTTCAATCACGCGCCGCGAGGCAGCCATCCAGCCCACGCGAAAGCCCGGGAATCCGATCTTCGAGAAACTGTTCAGATAGATCACCAGTCCCGACGTATCGAGCGCCTTCAGCGGGGGCAGCTCGCGCCCGTAGTAACGGAGGAGTCCGTAGATGTCGTCCTCGACCAGCGGCACCTGGAAGCGCGCCGCGAGTTCGAGCAGCCGCTTGCGCGCTGCAAGCGGCATCGTGCCGCCGGTGGGGTTCTGGAAACTCGGGCTGGTCAAGATCAGCTTCACCTTGTTCTGGTCGAGCACGGCCTCGAGGAAATCCAGGTCCATGCCCTCCGCGCCCACCGGAACGCCGATCAAGCGCACGCCCGGAGACTCGAATACGTGCCAGAGGCCGGTGTAAGTGGGGTTTTCACATGCCACCGCGTCGCCCGGCGCCACCAGCGTGCGGCGCACCAGATCGAGCGACTGCTGGCAGCCGTTGGTGATGAGCAGTTCGTCGAGTTCCACGGCGATGCCGTCGCGCCGCAGCCGAGATTGCAGGTAGCGCTTGAGCGGCGGATAGCCGTCACTCGAACCGTACTGCAACAGGTGCGCGCCCTCGCGCCGCATCACCGCGTCCAGGGCGCGGCGGACCAAATCCACCGGGCTCAGCTCGAGGGAACTGTGTGTGGCCGCGAAGGAAATCGCGCCCGGCTCGGAGGCGCTCGCCATCAGCCGGCCCAGGGAATCGTCCTGCGCCTCCGGGGAAAAGAAACTGTCCCAGTAGAAATCGCTCGCCGCGCGGCGCCGCGCCGGAGTCGCCGCGCGCAAGGTCGTAGCCAGCGGGGAGATGAAAGTGCCTCGGCCCACGGTGCCTTGAATCAGCCCTTCGGCTTCGAGTTCGGCGTAGGCATTGCTGACGGTCGTGCGGTGAACGCCCAGGCGTTTGGCGAGTTCGCGGCTGGGCTCCAGGCGGTCGCCGGAATTGAGCGCGCCGGAGACGATCCGCTCGCGAATCTGGTCGCGGATCTGAACGTAGAGCGGTTTGTGGAGGGTCGTATCCAGGGTCAGGAGCACGGGCGCCACCTCGCTGGTCTGGGCTACCAGTCCAATCTAATCTCGAATATGTGGATTGTAAAGAGCCATTCAGACCAAATTGGCGTCAGGCCAAGGCCGGCTCCGGCACGAGCGCAAGCGGGTTTCAAGTCGAACGACCGATCACGGAATGGGCTTCATCCGCCCCCGCAACTGTTCCCGCAAGTCGTCAGGAGTGGAAGGGTTGCAGGCCACCAGGAACCACACTGGCTCGCTGGGGTCCTCCGCCATCCGTCGCAGAACGGCGGTGGGCGTGCGCGGGTGGCGCGCCACGTTCTCACGCGCGGCGTGATAAGGATGGGAGGCCAAGTGCTCGAGAAGCTCAGCCGGAGCCTGGGCGTGCTCAGTCAGGACGCGCGCCAGGAGGAAATCATCCGGGGGGAGTGAAATCGCCAGGCGCAGCAATTCCTGGGAGGACGTGGCGGGATTCTGCGCCTTCCGGTATTTGCGATCCCACGCCGGGTTGATGCGATTAAGTTCGTCAGTGCGCGCGCGGATAAGCGCTTTGAGTTGTCGGACCTCGCTTTGTTTGCGCGCCCGCGCCAGCCGGGCTTGCTGGACAGACCGCAGGACTTCCTGCAGGTGCTGGCGCTCGCCGAAAATCACCTGCGTGCCGCGGTGGATTTTCTGAACTGCAAACTTCTTGCGAACGTCTGGACCAGGCATGGTTGGATGCTCCGCTCGCGCGCGCGGCATCGCTCCCGGTCCGGCAGGCAAGGCCAGAGGCCGGGCGTCGTGCGCGCGTCGCATCCTTTTATAGCGAACCCCGCGAGGAAATGGAAGGTGAAAGGGCCGAGCGTGCGTCGGTTCTTGATATAATCAACCGCGTTGCACCGTGTCGCTCAGCTCGCCTGTATTGCCCGTTGCGAGAGCACGTGAAGCGGCAATCATGAGGTTCACCAGCGCCCGTTGCATACCCCGAACAAACGCCATCAATCCCGGAGAGAATGCCCATGGCCGTCGATCAAGCTCCTCACGCTCAACTGCTCGACCGCAAATCCGCCGCGCTGGTTGTGCTGGATCTGCAGGCCAAGCTGGTACCGGCGATCTTCGAGCCTCAGCGTGTGATCCGAAACACCCAACTCCTCCTGCGTCTGGCCCGGATCCTGGATATTCCAACCGTCCTGACTTCACACTACACGAAGGGTCTGGGCAGCATCATCCCCGAAATCGTCGAATTCGCTCCCGGGATCGAACCCATCGAGAAAACGAGTTTCGGATGCTTTGGCGAGCCCGATTTCCTGCGGCAATTGAAACAGCGCGCGCCGGAAGCCCGCTCGTTGTTGATAGCCGGCGTGGAAAGTCACATCTGCGTGATGCAAACGGCCCTGGGCGCGATGGCGGCCGGTTACCTGGTGCACGTGGCCGCCGACGCGACCTCATCGCGGACAGAAAAGAATTGGGAGATCGGTCTGAATCGCATAGAGCGCGCCGGCGCCGTCATCAGCTCCACGGAGATGATGGTTTACGAACTGCTCGGCGAGAGCAACACGCCGGAATTCAAGGCAATTCTTCCCATGCTGAAGTGAGGACAGTTGTTGGTTGTCAGTGGTTAGTGGTCAGTGGACAGTGGACAGTACGAGCCGCTAGAATGCGACGAAAGACCTTCCTCACAATCCTTGCAGGAACGGATTGTGCTCGCGCTCTTCCCCAATTGCCGTGGTGGGTCCGTGTCCTGGGAAGACGGGAGTTTCGTCGGGAAAGCGCAGCAGCGTGTTTTGGATTGAGCGCATGATCGTGTCGAACGACCCGCCCCACAGATCGGTCCTTCCGATGCTCCCCTGAAAGAGCGTATCGCCACTGAAAATCCTCTTGTGCTCCCCGGGCAAGTGCAGCGAGAGGCTTCCGGGCGAGTGCCCGGGCGTGTGCAAAACCTCGAGGGCGAGTGAACCCCAACGCACCGTGTCGCCTTCCCGCAGGAACTGGTCAACTTCAGTGATGCCGGGTGGCCGGACGCCCAGCCACGCGGCCTGCATCGCGAGATTCTCGTACAAAGGCAGGTCGTCCTTGTGCATGAGCACGGCGGCGCCGGTGGCATGTTTCAGGCGCTCGATGCCACCCACGTGGTCGATGTGCGCGTGCGTCACCACAATGTACTTCACGTTCAGGTTGTGGCGTGCAAGAATCTCCTGAACGCGCTCGACTTCGTCGCCGGGATCGATGACGACCGCTTCGCCGGTTTCTTCGTCACCGATGATCGAGCAGTTGCAGGCGAGCATCCCGACGGGAAGGATCTCGTGGATCATCGCTTCGAGTCTGTCCTTTGCGGTTTACTCATTCCGCGGCCGCACCGAGGCCGCCGAGCCAGCGTAAACTATCCCGCGACCTTGTTCAACAGGTGTGCGTTGACTTGCCGGGAAACCATTCCTATACTCCTCACGGGCGACGGAACCACGGTGTGACTGCGAAAATGCAAACGGTCGTGGTGGGCGGCCATTCGCGAAATATCGGCAAGACCTCGGTGATGGCGGGGCTGATTCGCCGACTCAGCTCTTTCGGTTGGACGGCCGTCAAGATCACTTTGCACCGTCACGAACTCTCCTCACCTCAGGACGGACCCTCCGCTAGCGCGCCCGCGGAACACGATTTCGTTCTGACGGAGGAGCGAACTGGCGACGGCCGTGGGGACACCAGCCGATACTTGGCGGCGGGCGCGAAGCGGTCGCTGTGGCTGCGAGTCGAGCGGGGCTCTCTCCAGAAGGCGTTCCCTGCCCTGGTGCAGGCCCTCGGGCGCGACCCGTTCGTGATGATCGAGAGCAACAGCATACTGGGTTTTCTGAGGCCCGACGTCTACGTGGTCGTCCTTGACAGCCGGGCGGGTGACTTCAAGGCTTCTGCCCGCAAGTTCCTTGGGCGGGCGGACGTGCTCGTTCCCATCGGTCCACTCGACACGGGCGCCTGGCCCGGGCTGGACCCGCGCGGATTTCGCCATAAGCCGGTTTTCACGATTTCGCGCCGGGATTACTTCAACCCTGAGCTTTGCCGGTTCATCCGGCAAAGACTCCATCTTTCGGGCGCTGCCTCCTGGCAAAACGAGCCGCGCCTGAGATGCCGAAAGGAGCAAAATTGGCAGCACTGAGCAAGCCAGAGATCCACGAGAAGCTCAAGAAAATGCGGGACTGGTCACACGCCGGGAAAGCCCTCCACCGGAAGCACACGTTCAAATCGTTCATGGGGGCCATCGGCTTTGTCAACAAGATCGCCGAGGCGGCGGAGAGGGCCGGGCACCACCCCGACATCACGATCAATTACAGCGTGGTGAGCCTTTCCCTCTCGACCCATAGCGAAGGCGGAGTCACCGACAAGGATTTTGACCTCGCCCGGCAGATCGACCTGATTGCGGAAACGATTTCCTGAAGGGAGCGGCGGCGCGCGGGTCTGGACCGCCGCCGCTTCGTCCAGCGGGCAGGGTGTCACACGGCCTTCCTGTGTACCAGCCGGTCTATTCGAGATCGTGTTATGAAGGGCATGCTCTCCATCGGCCGTGGAATGTTGTGTTCTAAGACCGAGATTGACTAAAATGCAATCCGTTTCCGGAGACGTGAGCCATGTCCACGCTGTTCCAATGGATTCACGTGGCCTCTGCCGTCGTCGGCGTCGGTGGGATCGGCTTTCTGCTGGTCATTCTTCTGCCGGCCTCGCGGGTGCTGAGCCCCGAACAGCGCGACCCATTCCTCAAAGCCGTGATGGGCCAATTCCGCTGGGTCAGCTGGTCGGTGATTCTGCTGTTGCTGAGCTCGGGCCTCTACAACATCCACCTCCGCGCCTGGGAAGCTCCCTGGGGGCCTTACTGGAAATGGCTGACGATCAAGATCGTCCTCGCTTTCTTTGTCTTTACGATTTCCTTGCTCCTGACTCTGCCGTTCAAAGTGTTGGACCGCTTCCGCGCACGCCGCAAGACTTGGCTCACCGTCGCTTTTGGACTGGCGCTCACGGTCATCCTGATTTCCGCCTACTTGAGGATTTAGTCATGCCTGAGACCGTCCGCAGCCCGCTCGCCGACTACCACGTTTCGCAGGGAGCGAGCCTCGGGGAATATCACGGCGCCATCATTCCCGCACGCTTCTCGAATCCGCGCGACGAACACACAGCGGTGCGTCAGGCCGCGGGACTATTTGATTTTTCCTTTCGCGCCAAGTTCGTCGTGACGGGCGAACACCGAGTGCGCTTCCTCCAGGGCATGGTGACGAACGACGTCAAGGACCTCGCGCCGGGTCGCGGTACTTACGCCGCAATGCTCAACGCCCGCGGGCACATTCTGGCGGACCTGCGCATCTACTGCGCGGAGGACCGATTCCTGATCGACATGGACGCCGACTTGCGCGACAAAGCCATGCAGTCTCTCCAGCGCTACATCATCGCGGACCGCGTAAAACTCGAACCGCTCGCGGTCTGGGCGCTCTCCTTCCAGGGGCCGCGCGCGCGCCCCTTGCTCGAGAAGACCCTGCACGTCGACCTGCCGCCGCTCGAGGAATTCGATCACTTCTCCAGCAACTACGCCGGCTACCCAGTGCGCGTCGTGCGCGCCTCGAACACAGGCGAAGAAGGCTATGAAGTGTGGATGGCGGACAAAGGCATGATGGGCGTGTGGGGAGCGGCCTGCGGCCAGGCGCCGACCTACGACATGCTGCCGTGCGGAACCGACGCTCTGGAATCGCTCCGCATCGAAGCGGGAATCCCACGGTACGGAGCCGAACTGGCGGAAGACACTCTGCTGCTCGAAGCCGGCCTGCTTGACGCCGTCAGCTTCACCAAAGGCTGCTACCTCGGCCAGGAGATCGTCGAACGCGCGCGCAGCCGTGGCCAGGTCAACTGGAAGCTCGTCGGCCTGACGATTGACTCCGGCCAGCCGCCCGCGCCAGGAGAGAAGCTGGTCAGCGGTGATAAGGAGATCGGCGAAATCACCAGCGCCTGCGTCTCGCCGACGCTGGGCAAAACGATAGCGCTCGCTTACGTGCGCCGCGAAGTTGCGGAACCGGGCACACGCCTTGACCTTGCCTCTGGCATCCCCGCGGAAGTGACTGCGCTTCCCTTTTACCGGCGAGCTGAAACTGGAAACTAGAAACTGGAAATTGGAAAATCGAAGCTGGCAAGCGATCCGCCGAGTCCGCGCTTTCCAGCTTTCATTTTCGATTTTCCAGTATCGCTTTTCGATTTTCCAGTTTCTGTTTTCGGTGGCTACTTGCTGTGGAACACTGCTTCCTTGAAGGACCCGCGTTCTTGCATGATTTTCTTCTGCAGCATCATGATGGCATGGATCAACTGCTCGGGCCGGGGCGGGCAGCCGGGGACGTAAACGTCGACGGGAATGTACTGGTTCACACCCTGAACGATGGCGTAATTATTGAAGACGCCGCCCGACGTCGCGCAGGCGCCCATCGAAATCACCCACTTCGGTTCGGGCATCTGTTCGTAAAGCCGCTTGATGACCGGCGCCATCTTCTGCGAGACGCGGCCGGCGATGATCATCAGGTCGGCCTGCCGCGGCGAGCCGCGGAAAACTTCCGCGCCGAAGCGGGCAATGTCGAATCGCGCCGCGCTCATCGACATCATCTCGATGGCGCAACAGGCGAGACCGAACGACAGCGGCCAGAGCGACGACTTGCGCGCCCAGTTCACTGCCTGGTCGAGCTTGGTGAAGATCAAGCCTTCGAAACCGGATGACTCGCTTACCTGCATACCGCTTAGCCCCTACTCCAAACATTATCCCACGCCAGCAGATGCCCTTCAACCCTTCGCGCGACCGTCGGTAAGGCGGCAACTATGGGTGAAGCAGAATCTTCCCAAAAAAGTTGCGGCTTTCCATTTTCTCCTGCGCGGCGCGGGCGTCCTTGAGAGGGAAAGCGGAATCGATCACAGCTTTCAGCCGCCGCTGACCGATGAATTTGAGCGCTTCGGTCAGCTCGGACTTGCCGCCCATGAAGGAACCTAGAATGGACCGTTGCCGGCCGTACAGAAGTTGGAGGTTGAGCTTGACCTCCGGCCCGGAAGTGGTGCCGCAGGTCACGAGGCGCCCGTAGGTGGCGAGCGACTCGAAGCAATCTTCCCAAACCGCCGCGCCCACGTGCTCGAAGACGACGTCCACGCCGCGCTTATTGGTGAGGCGCTTCACTTCCTCGGCAATCGACTGCCTGCTGTGGTTGATGACCTCGTCAGCGCCGAGTTCGCGGGCCTTCTCGAGCTTCCAGTCTGCGCCTGCCGTGGCGATGACGCGCGCGCCCACCAGTTTGCAGATCTGTATCGCCGCCATCCCCACGCCCGCGCCCGCGCCGATCACCAACACCTCCTCGCCGGGTTTGAGCCCAGCGCGCGTGAAGAGCATGTGCCAGGCAGTAATGAAAACCAGCGGCACGGCCGCGGCCTCGTCGAAGCTCAGATCGCCGGGAATCGGAAATACATTCATTTCCGGCGCTTTGACATACTCGGCGTAGCCGCCGTCGACCATCACACCGAAGAGCGTGTAACTGCGACAGGCGCTGTCCAAGCCTTTGAAGCACGCCTCGCACTGCCCGCAACTAATCCCCGGCGAGAGCAGTATGCGGTCGCCGGGTTTGACGCGGGTGACGAGCGAGCCGACTTCCGCCACCTCGCCTGCGATGTCGGCGCCCACGATATGCGGCATGGAGAGTTGCCAGCGCCGCACGCCCACGCGCAGCCAGATATCGAGATGGTTCAGGGCGCAAGCCTTGACTTTGACGAGGACTTCGTTCGCCTGAATTTTCGGGTCCGGCGCGTCTTCGTACTTCAGAACTTCCGGACCGCCGTGTTCATGAAAACGGACAGCTTTCATCGCCCAAGTCCTCCGCAAGTAACGATCAGTGCCGGCAGGATTCTACTCCTTCCGGTTGAGGAGCAGGAAGAGACAACTACGCGGAAACGGCGCGTGCACAGTGACCGCGGCCGGAAAATTCAAATCGCGTAGCGGTCCTGAGCGCGTTTGTAAGCCTTTTGACGTTTGACGGCAGTATAGACAGCGATGGCCACCGATAGCCCAATGCACCCGAACACAATCGCCAGGCTGCCGAAGACCGTAACAATGATTCCCATCCCGAAGCCTTGACCAATCGACAGGACGGTCTGCGGGCCTTCTCCGGTCCCTTCATAACCCGCCCAAAATTCGTAAACGCCGGGCTGGTCGATTCGGAAGTCCAGCATCGAGACGCCGGAGCGGCCGCCGAGGTTATAAGTCTCGCTCGCGATGGATCGGGAAAGCCGCACCTCTACGCCCGTAGCCTTGGAGACCAGACGGCATTGAAGCCCTGAAACATCCCTGGAGGTGGAATATACGCGAGACCCGACCACGCTGCGATATTCGTGGAAGAGGGTGTAGCTCCCCGGCGTGGCGAGCGTGATATCGGTTTTGCCGGGCACGACCAATTGCTGGAGCTTGTCGGGCAGGCTGCTCAGATTCCGGAACAGAAAGAGGCCGAACATCACCCATCCGCCGACGAAAATGACCGCGGCCAGACCGTAGTACCAGCGGCTGGGACCGATTTCTTGTCCATTCACGGCTTGTCTCCTTCGACGTGAGGCGTATTTTACAGGCCGAAGCGTCGGACACCAAGCATCTTTCGTTGACATCACTCTGGGCACTGTTTAACCTACAGGAGAACACTTATGGATATTTTTGCAGAGATTGCCAAACTCAGAAAAGAAGGGCGCAAGGCGGCGCTCGCCACCATCATCCAGGTGCAGGGCTCGATTCCGAGCTATGAGAGCTCGAAGATCCTGATTCGCGACGACGGCTCGATCATCGGCACGGTGGGCGGCGGCTGCGTGGAGGCGGAAGTTTGGTCGGTGGCGCAGGACGTGATGCGGGAGGAAAAGCCTCGCCGGCTGCATTTCAACCTCAACGCCCAACCCGAATACGACAACGGCCTCATTTGTGGCGGCTCGCTGGACATTTTCGTCGAACCGATTCTCGCCACGCCGACGGCTTATCTTTTTGGCGGCGGGCACGTGTCGCTTTACGTGTCCAAGGTCGCGAGCGTCGCGGGCTTCGACACGGTGGTGATCGACGACCGCCCGGCGTTCGCGAACCAAGAGCGATTTCCCGAGGCTTCAGAAACCCACGCCGGCCAATGGGAAGAGATCTTTCCCAAGCTCAAGATCAACGGTTTCTCCTATCTGGTGCTCGTGACGCGCGGCCACAAGGGCGACCTGACCTGCCTGCGCTGGGCGCTTACGACACCTGCGCGTTACATCGGCATGATCGGCTCGAAGCGGAAATTCATTGAGATTGCCAAAGTTCTCGAGAGTGAAGGCGTGCCGGCGGAGAAAATCGAGCGGGTCCATTCCCCCGTTGGGCTGGAGATCGGCGCGCTGACGCCGGAAGAAATCGCGGTCGCGATTGTGGCGGAAATGATTGCCGTGCGGCGGAATGCGGCGCCGTCGGTGGCGTCGATGGCGTACGCAAAGCAGAAGACAGAAGCCAGGAGTCAGAAGACAGAATGCTGAATTGTGAACAGTTAATTCTGAACGCTGACTGCTGACGGCTGAGAGCTTTGCCACAATTGCAGGCCCATCATTTGAGCCCCCGATTCCAATGATCGCAGGATTGATACTCGCGGCCGGTGAATCGAGCCGGATGGGACGCGATAAAGCACTGCTGACTTACCACGGACGAACATTTCTCGAAACAATCGTGGTTACTTTACGCAACGCCGGCGTCGAGCGCATCGCCGTTGTGCTCGGCCATCACGCCGAAGAAATCCGGAAGGCGACAAAACTTGAAGGCGTTGAGGTCGTCATCAATCCCGAGTACCGGCGCGGCCAGACGTCATCGTTGCAAGCCGGGCTGCGGGCGCTGGACAGCCCCGACCTCGAAGCCGTAATCCTTCATCTGGTCGACCACCCGGCGGTTTCCGCGGCCACGATTCAGGAACTGGTCCACTCCTTCCGGCGGGCCCACTCCCCGGTCGTCATTCCCACTCATCAAGGTCAGCGCGGCCACCCGGTGCTCATTAGTCGGGCAATATTTGACGAACTGCTCAGTCTTATTCCCGACGAAGGCGCCAACACAGTGACGCGGGAACACCGTGCCTCGACGGAATTTCTGGAAGTGGATGACCCGGGAATTCTGCTAGACGTGGATGCTCCGGAAACGTACCGCCAACTTGAAGGGGACTAGCCGCGAGGCTGGTTTCGTCCCGTCACGGTACCGCCCAAGGCTCTCCCTCTGCTTGGGCTTGTGGTTGGGAATGCGGCTGTGGTGGGGGTTGGGGCTGGGGTTGGGGTTGGGGCGGAGCCGCAGGACGTAGCGATTTGAACCGGGCCAAGACCTCCCTGGCGAGCTCGGGGGCTACCGACTTGTCGTCCCACGCGGCGATTTTTCCTTCGCCGAGTTTCGCGCCGCTCTCCCGATGTGCGATCACGTACGTCCAATCGAAGGTGAACAGCGGGCGGTTGACTTGAATCACGACATCCGCCTGCTTTTCATCGGCGGTCAGGCCTAGTCCTGAGTCCTTAAACTCCTCGTTCTTCTCAAGGGCCTCTTGGAGCAGGCCAGGTTTGAACCAGACCGTTTTAGAGGAGACGGCAAAGGTTCGGCATGAACGCAGGATCTCTGCCGGGTCAGGTCTGGTGGCCGATGGCGCGACAGGAGCGCCTACCGCGGTTGTGGGGCCGGGCGGTGTCGCAACCAACTTCAGCACCTTCTCTTCGAACTGCACCTCGGAAATCGTCACCCTGCCGCCCTCTTCCGTGTAGGTCACCGGGGCGGTAGCTGCATCGGGAGCTCTGTCCTCAAGCTTCACCACGGAGCGTCCGACGAAGTGCTCCAGTTTTGTATCCGGGCCAGAGTAGAAGTAAAGTTCGCCGAGATTCGGCTCGCGCTCCAGCAGCACAAGCTGGTAGCGGCCGGGAAGCAGGCGAAGGCTTCTTCCCGGCACCGTCGCACTGCGGTCGAGATCAACGCGCGTCATCTTGACCTTGTCCTGATCCTGCTGGAATTGCTGCGCCACTTCCCTAGTCTCTTCGGGCAAGTCCCTCCAGTCCAGACCTGTCACCCGGTGCAACTCGGTGAGAAGGGACTTGCACTCGTCCTCACGCGCACTCACCACCAGGGTCTTCTCCCCCTCTTCGCCACGCCAGAAGAGGACGGCCTGATGATCCGTCTGCTTCACCTGTTCCAGGATGGCCGAGAAGCCGGCCAATACCAGGACGAGAACTACCGCCCCCAAAGCGTCCCCAATGTCCCCGGAAGAGGAGGGGTCGAAGCCGTTCCAGAAATTGTTCCACCCCTCCGCGGAGCCATGCTCCACGGTGTGGTAGGCGAACTTGTCCTGACTCTCCGTCATGCCGCGGACCGTAACGATAATCTTCTGCGGGCCCACGGTCAGTCTGAGCCGAGGTCCTGGGCAGATGCCATCGCTGCGATGTTCACATTTCACCTTCCATTGTTTGCCGTCCGGTGTGTCCTTAACCTCGGCGGATGCCCGCGGCGGCACAGCAACGAGGGAAGCGACAAGCAGTGCGATCAACGTCTGACGCGTGAGATCGGAGGGACTTGAATCCCATCTGGTCATCAGAACCTCCGCGCAACGGCGTTTGACTGAGGGCGAGTGGGAGTCTTGGTCTCTCGGAGTCAACACTCCTTGGCATTGGCCTCGAGGGGCTCGTGAAGATACTGTAAGCGGTAAATGATCTGATCGGCAACCTCCGGGGCAGGCGGGACAGCCCGGTTGTGATTCCTCTGTGCGGCGGTGCCAAGGCGCTTCCTTGCTTGCTCAGCAGTCCCTGAGCATTCGCTACAAGCTGAGCGTCACTCCGTTGCAAGGCCGACACAAATGAGATGAAGACGCCAAACGTCCCCCCGATTGCGAGGACGCGATAGCGTCTCATCAGTTTGTCCTCCTGCGAGCCTTGGCCCCAGGGGAGAGTGCCGCCTGCGCGGCCTCCGTGTCTCGAAGCGCCGGCACGTGAGCCCGGTTAGAGACAGCCGCCTCCGGGTCGCCATCGTGATTCCGAAACTCGGGTCCGGCTACCCTGCTCGAGTCTTGAATATTCGGAATCGCCCTATGACCGACTTTCGCCGCCGACTCATCGGCCGCCTGCGGGTTTCCTCTGCGGGGCTCAAGAGTCGGCGTCGTTAAGTGAAGAGTTAACACAGGCTGCGGCGTGGAATCAAGTATCGGAGACGATTCGGCCGCTTGCGGCGAGGCCGTGCCACGGACCAGCCGGGAGTTCATTAGTTCCACGAAGGCGAAGACCAAAGGCACCGTGAGCGCCGCGGCGAGGACGGCCTCCGCAAGTTGTTGCCCTGCCGGTTTCGAAAGGATCGCTGACCTCATTCCTTCCCCCGCCCGAGGTTGCCGGAGATCGTGAATCCGGCACCTCGCGCGTATCATATCGCAAGCCGCATGCCAGCACTCTGTGCTGCTATTTGTTGCGGAATCAATGCGATGGAGGAAGTCTTCGATCCTTTACGGACGACCTCCTGAAGGGTTCTGGCGACACCGCAGCCTTCGACCGACAGTCCCCGATCCACAGTCATGGAGCAGCCTTAGCGGAGGTGCCGTGGTGAGTGCTTCCTGCTTTCCCGCGCGGCATGAATTGAGGGCACGTCCATATCCGAACTTTTTGTCATACTTAACTGATTGGAGAATAACGCCTACTGAGCGCCAGCGCCCGACTTGCCCTCTCGTTCGCCCGCCATCCTCCGCCGACACTGAGAAAGGACACAACGACACCCGGCGACTAGGGCACATCGTTCAGGTGCGGCGCTGTTTGCGCCCTGGGAGCTTGAAACCCTCGCCCGCCTAAGGCAGTGCGACGGCTTGAGTCTTTTTTGCGGTCCAGTCCGTATACGAGACTAGAATGGGCGCGATTTGTTGGTTTGTGAATTCGGCTGTGAGTCCTATGGAGCATGAGGGCCAGGCCATTGCGCGAGGGCTCCGGCAGCGCGATCCGGACGAGCTCGATCACCTGATCGAACGCTACCAGTACCGCCTGTTTCGCTACTTGCTCTACCTGACGGGGAGCCGGGAAACAGCAGAAGACGTCTTTCAGGCGACCTGGATTCGGGTGCTGGAGCGCGGCCGGCAGTACGACGGAAAATCCCGGTTCGAACCCTGGCTCTTCACCATTGCGCGGAACCTGGTGATTGATTTTCAGCGGCGGAGGCAACCTCGAATTGCGGACCTGCTCGAGCGCCGTGAGGAGGAAGGCCCGGAGCCGGAACTGGTGGCTAAAGGCCAACCTTCCGCGCTCGAGCTCGTCGAGCGACTGGAAGTGAGCGAGAGGGTCACGGCATCGCTGGCTTGTCTCCCGGCGACCTACCGCGAAGTGCTGGTCCTGCGCTTCCAGGAAGAATTGGCGCTGGAGGAGATTGCGGAGATCGTTGCCGCACCGCTTTCCACGGTGAAATCGCGGCTCTATCGCGGCCTGGAGGCGATGCGGCAATCCCTGGCGGGAGGATAGTCATGAAAGAGGAGCACCACAAACAGGCCAAGCGGCTCCTGGACGCCCGTGCGGTGGAAGGGGTTCCCCGAGCCGACCAGGAGTGGCTCGACACACACCTCGAAGCCTGTGCCGGCTGCACTGCGTACGCGGAATCAGTGGGTCGAACCATAGCGGCGCTGCGGCTGTTACCCGTGGACCTCGGCCCGGCGGTGGTGGAAGCGGCGCGGGCTCGGGTCCGACTCCGGGCGCACGAGTTGCGCGAGCACCAGAACCGCATGAAAGCCCTCGGGATGGCATGCGGATTGTCCTGGGCACTCGGGGTGGTGAGCGCGCCCCTGCTGTGGTGGGCACTCGAGTGGATTGGTGAACGCATCGCCGTGCCGCGGCCGGTGTGGGTCGTGGCCTTTGCGTTTACATGGATTGTTCCGGCTACATTGGTGGCCGCGGCCCTCACCTGGCGCAGGTCCGCTCGCGCCGCCGAAGACGGCCACATGATGATTGAGCCGCGGTGAATACGGCTGCAGCGGCATCCCGCTCGGCGGGAAGCGCCGCTCTCTGAATCGGACCGGCGGTCTTCCCCGCCTTTAGCGGGACAAGTAGACCGCCGTGACCGGAAGAAAGCGAGATAACTCAAATGAGCGAGAAAAAGACCCAAATCTCAGAAGAAATACGTTTGATCCCCTGGTGGGCCTTCGGGTTGGCGGTGGTGCTGTTTGTCGGGATTCAAGTCGCTCTTCACATGTTCGGTTTCCGCGGAGAGCATAATCCCCCGCCATTCCCTCTCCGGGTTCTCTTTCCTGTGCTGGCCGGAACGATCGTAGCTTTCGTCGTGCTCGGGGTCGGGTATGTCAACCGCGACGCCAAGCACCGGAACATGAACTCTGCGCTTTGGACGGTGCTCGTAATCTTTATCCCCAACGCCATCGGGTTCATCCTCTACTTCCTGCTGCGCCAGCCCTTGCTCGTCCCGTGCCCGCAGTGCGGAACCTTGGCCAACTCCAGCTTTAACTTTTGCCCGAAGTGCAGATACAACCTTCGGCCCACCTGTCCCGCCTGCTCGCGTGCCATCCAGGCCGGCAACACCTTCTGCCCTTATTGTGCGCACGAGCTCAAAGGGGCAGCAGTCTAGGCGGGGGGAGCGCCTCGGACTCCCCCCGTCGTCCAAATGCGAGTTCGGGAGGGCTAAGTCCTCCCCTACTTTATTTTCTCAATCAATTGTCGCAGAACGTCAGAAGCCAGTACCGCAGCGTGCCGGGACGCAGCGGGTAGGCCGTCAAGGGCTGCTTCGATTTGATCCGTGGTGAGAGTAGAAAGGTCAGCAAGCGGCTTGCCCGAGACCTCCTCGGCCAACCAAGAAGCACAGGCTATCGCCGGCACGCAGCCCGCGGCCTTGAACTTGACCTCAGTGATCTTCCCGTTTTCTACCCCTGCCCACAACTTCAGTGTGTCACCACACACGGGGTTGGCGGCCTCCACCATCGCCGTGGGATTGTCGATTTCACCCACATGGCGAGGATGATGGAAGTGGTCGAGAACTTTCTCGGAATACATTAATGAACCGTTGTCCTTTGTCAGTTGCCCCTGGCCGGCAGTTGGTTGTGCCCCGATGGCTCTCTTTACCTTTTGCCTTTTGACATTTGACCTTGGCGTTTTGATTTTCCGCCCTTCATGGCGCGAGGTGTCCAAAGAACAGCAGTCGCAACAGAATAACGAGCACCACGCCAGCCGCCACCGTCAGAGCGATCTTGGGGCCGGGGTTCTTGTTGACTTCCGGAATCAGGTCCGAAGCCGCAACGTAAAGTGTCACTCCCGCCGAGAGCGCCAGGCCGTAGCTCACGAACTTCGGCGCAAGCGCCATGGCCAAGATTCCCAGTATTCTCGAAACGCCCAGCGTCGCCGCCGCCCAGAGACCGGCGTTCCGGCCCTTGCGCGCCGCCGACATCACGGACGCGATGGTGAATCCCTCGGGAATGTTGTGCAGTATCACGGCGCCAAAAATGACTGTCCCGAGCCAGTTCGAAATGATAAACCCGGAGGCGATGGAGACGCCGTCGAAGAAAGTGTGGATGGTCAATCCCCCCAGCGCCGTATAAGCCACTGAAGCGTTCAGGAATTCGTCAGCGTGGGTTTCCTCGCCAAAGTGGAAGTGCGCCGGCCACGAATGCTCAAAAAAATGCACGATGAAATAACCCAGCAAGATGAGGAGCGGGGCTTTGGCGGGCGCCTGGCGGAGGCTTTCCGGTACCATCTCCGTGAGCGCCGTAGCCAGCATGAACCCTGACCCCAGCGCAATAAAGTAGGTGAGAAACGTCCGGCTCCACGGCCGCGCGGTGACGATCGCGCCGCCGAACAGGTTGGCGAGGCCTGCGACAATGCCGAGTGCGAGACTAATCCACAGATAGGACATGCGTGAAATGAGTTCTCAGTTGTCAGCTCTCAGTTCTCAGGAAAAACGCGGGAACTTCCGGACTGAAAACTGATAACTGATGACTGGCAACTGTTTCTCACCCCGAATGCCGGATGTGCACGACCTCCCCGTCGTGCACGACGTATTCCTTGCCTTCCAGCTTCAGCCAGCCGCGATTACGCGCCTCGGCGAGGCTGCCCGCCGCGGCGAGATCCTCGTACTTCACAACTTCCGCGCGAATGAATCCCTTCTGCAAATCGGTATGGATCTCCCCGGCAGCTTCGAGAGCCGTCGCGCCGGCGCGGATGGTCCAGGCACGGCACTCATCCTCGCTCACGGTGAAAAAGGAAATCAATCCGAGTAAGTGGTAGCTGGAGCGAATCAGGCGCGCCACGGCCGACTCCGCAAGACCATAGCTGGCCATAAACTCGGCCGCGTCCGCGTCGCTCAGCTCGGCCAGCTCGGCCTCCACTTCCCCGCAGACCGCCGTCACTTCGGTCCGCGGCCGCTGTTTCAGCCCCGCCTCCGCCGCGAACTGTTCGGCGACGTTGGCGCGCGCCGCGTCCGTCTCTGCGAGGTTCAAGACGTAGAGCATCGGCTTCAAAGTCAGGAATGTGAACCCGCGAATCGCCCGCTCTTCCTCCGGTTCCAGGTGCAGTTCGCGCAGGGGCGTCTGCTTTTCGAGGGCGCTTTTGCAAGTCTGGAGCGCGTCATACTCCTTCTCCAACGCCGGATTCTTCTGCTTCTTGATCTCCTTTTCCAGGCGTTCGACCCGCTTTTCGACCACCGCGAGGTCGGAGAGCATCAACTCCAGTTCGACGTTCTCAATGTCGCGCCGGGGATCGACTCCTCCTTCCGGCGGGGGGACAGCCTCGTCCTCGAAGACCCGCACGACGTGCGCCAGCGCGTCCATCTCCCGCAGGCTCGCCGTCTGCAAGCCGCTGCGTGCCAGGTCAATTGCGCTTCCCGGCGTGTCCACATACTCGACGCTGGCGTGAACGGTCTTCTTGGGCTGGTAGATCTCCACAAGACGATCCAGGCGCGAGTCTGGCACGTGGACGACCCCCACGTGGGCCTCGGGCTTCCCTGACCCCAGGCCGGTGCCGTGGGAGCGCGTCAAGATTCGAAAAAGCGTGGTCTTTCCGACTCGATCAAGACCGACGATCCCGGTTTTCAGCACGTTCACCTCAGGGCGAGGGGCGTCACGGCTTCAGTCCAAACTCTTCATACTAGCACACCGCTTCAGGAGGCGGCTCGCGGTGCCGTTGGAACCCCGGGATGGTTGGCCTTGCAAATTGGATGGGGGGGTTCTAGGATTAGAGCAGGGCGGGGGATCCTTTATGAGAATTCAAACAGTGTTTCTCAGCAGCCTCGCTGTAGTTCTTTTCAGTGCTGGCGGGTGGGCGCGAGGGCGGGGCCACGGCGGCCGCGAGGCAGGCAAGTCCAATCCCGGCCTCCGAGGCTCGACGGCTGGCGCCTCGCGCGGCGTTCAGGAGTTTTCACGCCGGGGTTCAATCCGCACCCGGACGCCGGGCTCTTTCGCTCAACCGCTCCGCTACCGGGCTTCCTCACCCCGTTTCAACACTCGCTATAGCTTCGGTTCCAAACGATACCGGAACTATGGTTATTTGCCTTACTTTGCCCAATCCTACGGTTGGCCGGGATTCAACTACGGGTCTCCTTACGCCTATTCGCCCTACTCCTGGAATTCGCCCTACTCCTCCTACAGGTATTTCTACGACCTCTACTACGGCGAATCCCTGCGCTCGAAACAGGAAGCCGACGAATTCGAGGCCTCTTTCGCTCGCGAAAGAGGCAACCAGCCCGCTGCGTCATCGGGCGCTGACGAGCGCGATGACGTACCCCTCGCCCCGCGCGACCTGAAGCTGACAGTCGATGGCCAGGAGCACAAACCCTCCGCGAGTGGAGCCCCTCTGGTGCTGGGCTCCGGCCATCACACGGTTCGCATCTCGGCGAAGCCGTGAAGCTCCGGTGAAGCGCCGGCGCGCGACAAGTAACGAAAGCAATTCATCCTGTCAGATTCCCGCCGGGCCGGCGGGCAACGCCGTTGCGCGCGGCGGTCGGGACACGGCGAAAACCGTGGTCAGGGTGTGGACTTTTCGGTAGAATGGGCGGACGGGCCGTAACAAAGCGTAGATGGTGGGCGGTACAGGATTCGAACCTGTGACTTCTACCGTGTGAGGATAGCACTCTACCGCTGAGTTAACCGCCCAGCAAATTTTCAAGATAGCAGATTCTATCTTTGAGGTCTAGATGGGCCGCCCGCGCGCGGCGGCTCTCGAGGGCATGAGCAAAGCCGACGTCAAAAATCAGACGCCCGTCTCCACCGAACTTCTCACGCGGCTGCAGCAGTCAATCCAGACCGTCATCCGGGGCAAAAACGACGTCATCCAGCTCGCGCTGGTCACGTTGTTCGCCCGCGGCCACCTGCTCATCGAGGACGTCCCGGGCGTCGGCAAGACGACGCTCGCGCACTCATTGGCGCGCTCGTTCAACTGCGCCTTCCAGCGGGTTCAGTTCACCTCCGACATGCTGCCCTCCGACGTCATCGGCATCAGCCTGTTCAGCCAGCAGACCCAGCGGTTCGAGTTCCGCCCGGGGCCCATTTTCGCCAACATCGTGCTCGCCGACGAAATCAATCGCACGACGCCCAAAACTCAGAGCGCGTTGCTCGAAGCCATGAACGAATACCAGGTGACGGCCGACAACCACACCTATCCCCTGCCCCAACCCTTCATGGTGATTGCCACGCAGAACCCCATCGAGCATCACGGAACCTATCCGTTGCCCGAATCGCAGCTCGATCGCTTCCTGATGCGCCTGAAGATGGGTTACCCCGCTGCGGCAAGTGAAAAGGAAATCCTGCACAACTTCGCCGATGCCGAACCGCTTATGAATATCGTGCCCGTGATGACCGCGGAAGAGGTGGTTGAAATCCAGAAGTCCGTGCGTGGTGTCGCCGTGGACGAGCAACTGGTTAACTATACGCTGGCGATTGTCGAGAAGACCCGGCAGCACGAGTTCCTGAGCCTCGGCGTCAGCCCGCGCGGGTCGATGTCGCTCTACCGCGCGGCGCAGGCGCTGGCAGTGCTCGAAGGACGCAACTACTGCATCCCCGATGATCTCAAGCGCCTCGTGCTCCCCGTCTTTGCCCACCGCTGTGTGGTCAGTTCACGCTACATCACCACGCTCAAGAAAGCGGACCAGGCCGACGCCATCCTGCGCGAAATCATCGACGCCACACCTATCCCGCTTTGATTTTGGATTTCGGATTTTGGATTTTGGATTGCAGATTTGGAACCAGCGAACCGCCTTCAATCCCCTCGCATAGGGAAGAGCTGACTGTCAACTGCCGACTTTCAACTGTCAACTTTTGACTTCTAACTGCCCTCCTGACCGCGCCTAACATATGCACAAACGCCGGGGGACTTGCCCATGGTCGGCCAGACCGTCTCCCACTATCGCATTCTGGAAAAGCTCGGTGGGGGCGGCATGGGTGAGGTCTACAAGGCCGAGGACGCCAAGCTCCACCGCCAAATCGCGCTCAAGTTTCTGTCTGAAAAGGTGTCGAAGGACCACCAAGCCCTAGAGCGCTTCCAGCGCGAAGCCCAGGCCGCCTCCGCGCTCAATCACCCCAACATCTGCACCATTTACGACATTGATGAACACGAAGGCCAGCCGTTTATTGCCATGGAGTTCCTGGAGGGCGCGACGCTCAAGGCGCGGATCGGAAGCATGCCGCTGAAGACCGACGAGGTGCTGGACTTAGCGATTCAGTTTGCTGACGCGCTCGACGCCGCGCACACGCAAGGCATCATCCACCGCGACATCAAGCCGGCGAATATTTTCGTCACCCAGCGGGGGCAAGCCAAGATTCTGGATTTTGGGCTCGCCAAGCTGGCGCCCGCGCGGGCACACGCAGGAGTGGAGGGCGCTGGCCCGCTGCAGACCGCGGCACTCACCGTGGACCCTCTCACTAGTCCCGGCGTGGCCATGGGAACAGTGGCCTATATGTCGCCCGAGCAAGCGCTAGGACAGGAACTCGATGCACGGACGGACCTCTTCTCCTTCGGCGTGGTTCTCTATGAAATGGCCACCAGCCGGCAAGCTTTCTCCGGGACCACCTCAGCCGCCATCTTCGATGCCATTCTCCACAAAGCGCCGACCTCCCCGGTGCGTTTGAATCCGGAGTTGCCGGCCGAGCTCGAACGAATCATCAACAAAGCCCTGGAAAAGGACCGCGAGGTACGCTACCAAACCGCCTCCGATCTGCGGGCAGACCTGAGGCGCCTGAAGCGCGATACCGATTCCGGGCGATCAGCCGCTGTAGCGGCGGTCTCTGACCGCCGGACGGCGGTGGAGACACCGCCGCTACAACGAAGATGGAGATGGGCGCTGACGTTCACGGCCGCGGCGGTTGTGCTGCTGATCGTGGCCCTCCTCTGGAAATGGGCGCCGGGTTTTTGGGGCCGGGCGCGCGCGCCTAGCGCCCCGAAGGCGCTGGCCGTGGTCGCCATCGAAAACTTGACGGAAGACCGCTCTTTGGACTGGCTGGACCGTGGTGTGGCCGAACTCCTCACGACGGACCTGGCGCAAGCGAAAACGCTGGATGTCATCTCGACCGAGCGCGTGCGCGGCCTGATCAGCCGGCGGACGAAGGGCGAAGGACGGTTGCCGCCCGGTGAATCGCAGGAAGTGGCCAAGGAAGCGCACGCCGATATGTTTCTAAGCGGCGCGTTGCTGAAAGTGGGCTCGCAACTTCGCCTGGACTTGCGCGTCCAAGAGACCGCCACCGGAAAACTCCTTTTCG
>Ga0315284_10002876_pt1 | contig 24544 bp, 17 predicted proteins | sample YL17G09_16_MG_FD_203696 | JGI IMG/M metagenome (GOLD analysis project Ga0315284, IMG submission 203696) | Sediment microbial communities from Yellowstone Lake, YNP, Wyoming, USA - YL17G09_16 | ecosystem: Environmental > Aquatic > Freshwater > Lake > Sediment | place: USA: Wyoming | collected...
ATCAGCTTCTTCATCTGGGGAAGCAGGAGTGAGGGGAGGACAGCATCCTCCTCGTCCCAGACCATGGGGATGAACGTGTGGGTGATGACGGTGAGGTCTTTCGTGCCCCTGCGCTTCAAGGCAGCGATGAGGTTCTGGGGTGTAGCCGGGTAGCCCCAGCACTCTATGGCTATCGTAGCGCCATCGGGTATATCGGCGACCGCCTCATCGAAACTGGAGAATACTTTGTTAATCATTTCAACCCCCTCTATCCCCCAGTCTTGGGGGAATTTAAGAATTGGGGGACACCACCATGACCCCCGCCAAAGGGACGAAGCCCCTCTGGACTTCCCGGTTGCAATAGAAATCTAAGTGTTTAGGATTGTGTGCTTGGAATTTGGGATTTTCTCAAAGGTTATTTCTTGGTACAAACCCTGTAATGGCAAACTGCGCAGCCCGTTCTCGCCGGGCTGTCTATCACCTCGGTTTTGGCGATGCGCTTCTTGGTGGCAGCCGCTATCATTTTACCCGATAGACGCGCCCCGCTGTCGCAGCATTCCGGTAAGGCTTCTCGTATCCCCAGCAGCACGAAGGGACAATGGCACATGGGTTTGCCATCTTCTCCGATAGTTGCGTCGTAAGTCAAATCGTAAACTTCGCCACTCTTGCTCCTCTTTATAGTCCAGGGACCTATGGGCGCAGGCGCTTCTTTGACAAATTTGACATAATCATTCCAGTTCATGCCGGGTTGAATGCCAAGAGCCCCCGCCATAGCCAGGTCCTCGCAGGTCAGGCATATTTTGGTGAGGATAGCTTTCCTTTGTTTTGCTGGAAGCTCTTTGATTGCTTCAAACACTGTGGTCATGAGCGCAGGCATCCATGCCCTGTAAACGGAATCCTTAATGTCGTCTGGTATCTCGAGCGCCAAGTTTCACCTCCCTGGGTTTATGTTGCTAGAATTCCCCGGGATGGTTGGGGTTCTTATTAAACCACTGTTTAGGAGATAGCAAGAATGAAATTATAGCAGCCTTGCCACATGCTTTCATCACTGTTGCCAGGTCTCTGAAGCTCATGGCAGCGCGAATCCGCCACTTAACTGGCTCCGTGGTGTCTACGCACAATACCAGGTAATCGCCCACGCGCTTCATCTCAGCGACTTTTCCTGTCAACTGTTGCTTTCCCAATCCTGTCGATCTGAAGTACATCGTTGCTTACCTCTCTAGGCCTTAAAAAGTGATTATGCCGCGCATAATCTTTCCATCGATAGTATCCTTTATGGCCTTGTTGATTTGTCCAAGTGGATAGCGGGCTGAAATTAGCTTGTCCAAAGGCAGTCTGCCCGCCATATACAAATCTATATAGTGAGGGATGTCGATCTGAGGCCTTATGCTGCCGACGGTGCATCCTGTGATGACTACTTCCCTCAAAAAACGCCATGCCTCGATAGAAAACGTTGCTCCTATGGGGGCTAGTCCTAGAATCACTGCCATACCGCCGGGTCGAGAGTAAACCGAGTGAACAGCCTGGGTCATGGCCGTGGTACTGCCGATAGCTTCGAAGGCGTAGTCCACGCCACCAGCGCTGATTTCTGCAATCTTAGCTATTGGGTCATCTTTGGAGGCGTTGACCAGGTCGGTTGCTCCCAGCTCTTGGGCGAACCTGAGCTTCTTATCGAGCATATCCACAGCGATGATTTGTCGCGCACCTACCAGTCTCGCTGCCATGATTACAGCCAGTCCCACACCACCACAGCCGAAGACAGCCACGCTGCTCCCAGCCTTCACCCTCGCCTTGTTTATCACCGCGCCGATTCCTGTGGAAGCACCACAGCCCAACAGACAGACCACATCCAGGGGCGCATCTTCACGCACTTTGACTGTTGCCGATTCATCCACCACAGCGTATTCGGCGAATGACGATTGGGCCATAAAGTGGCTCAGCTCCTCGCCGTTCTTTCTTTTCAACCGCTTGGTGCCGTCCGGCATGCTGCCCATGAGCATCGCTGTCTGTGGGTAATTCTCGCAACTGGTGGGAACACCCATCGTGCAGGCAGGGCATTTCCCGCAGTAAGGGGCAACGGTGAGTATCACCTTATCTCCCGGCTGCACCGTTGTTACACTGCTTCCCACCTTCTCCACAATCCCAGCACCCTCGTGGCCCAGCACCACAGGTGGAGGCGTCATCAGGTCGCCCTTTATGCAGTGGATATCACTGTGACATACACCGGTTGCCACCAGCTTGACCAGGACTTCCCTGTCCCTGGGGTCGTCAAGCTCGACCTGCTCTATCTTTAAGGGAGTATTCAGCTCCTCCAGGATTGCTGCTTTTATCTTCATATCTGTTGCTCCTTTTTGCAGCCTGCGGTTTTCAATCTCCGAAATAGCCTTTCTTGCGTGCTTTGACAATGTACTCAGGCTCTGACCACCACTTCTTGATTCCGAAGTCCTCCGCAATGGTGTTTGCAGCGATGTACCCCGGTCCGAAGGTTACCAGTCCGCCGGGGTTGACACTGGCGCCGCAAACGTACAGGTTCTTCACAGGCGTCCTGTTGCAGGAGCATTCGTCGTTGGGTCTGTTATATGCCATCTGGAATATTTCGTAAGCGCCCTGTTTGAAGGAGCCCTGAACCATGTTCAGGTATTTATTGGAGAAATCGATAGGGGCAACAAAGTAGGTCCAGAGCACTTTGTCCTTCGTCAGGTTAGGGGCGTATTTCCGCAAGGTGGCTAAAAATAGCTCTTCGTGCGCTATTCTCAGCTTGCGGTCCCACCACTTCTCAGCACCGCCTTTTAGATTGTAAGGCGCCATCTCATACATGGAGGCGGTATGTCGTCCCTTGGGCGCCTGGCTGGGGTCATGCACGGTGGGGAAGGCGCAGTTGAAGGCGACCTTATCTGTAAGCTCGCCCTTCTCTATGGCTTTGAAGTGATGTATCACGTCATCTGGTGTTTCATAGCCCAGAACATACATCAGCCCTTTGTTGATGGCTGGATTGTCGGCGGCAGCGGCGAAGTTGGGCGGCTCTTCTAGCGCAGCATGCAGTGAACACAGGCTCCACTTCTCCCAGTGCCAGTTCTTAATCTTGTCTGCGAAGTCTTTAGAGAGATTCTTCTCTCCTACTAATTGCAGGAAAGTCTGGTCAGGGTCTATGCTGCTGACCACTGCCTTATCAGCCTCGTAAATTGTCCCGTCCTCCAGCTCCACTCCCTTCGCTGTGCCGTCCTTCACTAGGATGCGCTTAATCCGCATGCTGCCCCTTAGATGACCGTTGCCGGGCTCCTGGATAACCCTCGATATCGCATTGCTCAAGCGGTGCGACCCACCGAGACAGAGCCTGCTGTTGACGGCCCGGTTCAGCATGAGGGGCACCAGGAAGCCAAGACCACCGTTATCATATTCCAGTCCCCAGTGACAGGAAAGATAAAGCATTAAGGTCCGCACTTTCTCGTTTTCGAAGAGCTCATATACAATCTCTTTGGGGCTCTTGTGTTGATACTCGGACAGCTCTCTGCCGACCTCGGTCTTCTCCATGCCAACCACCGCATCCAGGGTTGGCAGAGGTTTGACATAAGTACCGGGAGCGAGAAACTCATCCATGAACAGCTTGAACTTATGGAAGACCTCGCGGTAGGCCTTGGCATCCTTGGCAGAGAACTTGGCTATGGAATCGCATGACCTGTCTACGTCCGAGTAGAGGCATAGAGCCTTGCCATCGGAGAACGGCATCGTAACCTGCAGTTCGGGATAGATGTACTTGCAGCGGTACTTCTCAAGCTCGAGGTCTTTGTAAGGCGGGGCGTAGTCCACCATCATGTGATATATGCAGTGGGTGTTGTGATAGAAGCCGCCGAGAGTTACCTCCTCGGTAGCAAGCCCGCCGCCCACCTCGAAGTACCTTTCCAGCACCACCACCTTCTGTCCCGCTTTGCTCAGGTAAGCAGCCACGCAGAGTCCGTTGGGTCCACCACCTATAATGACGAAATCGTACTTGTAATTTGCCATCTCAATCTCCTTTAATACAAACGCCCTTCCCAGGGCTTCCAGAGATTCAGCTTCTGGGCAATGCGCTTGTAGCAGTTATAGCCAGCCCAGCCTGTCAATCCCAGGGAGTAGTGGCAGGAACCCGCTGCCATCCAGAAATCCTCTATGCCGGGGATTTGATACTGGGCGAATTCCGGGATGGGTCTACTCGCCCCCCACTGGCTGGGGGTGCCTGAGATTAAGCCCCAGTTGCCATCCACGAAGTTGTCGCTTCTCTGCATGATGTCCCAGGGGGTATCTATGTTGGCGGCTATTACGTTATCCCAGGTCATGTTCGGCGCGTACTTACCCCACTCTTTGAGGAAGTGGTCGGGCGCCTCTTTCTTTATCTGCAGCCACTCCTTCTCAGTCCTCCAACTGGCGGGGAAAGCCATCTCCTCCAGGAGTGCGACATGTTTCCCCGGAGGCGCGTAGCTGGGGTCCCATTTGCTGTCTGTACCCTCCCAGAGGTAGAGCCTCTCGGGCCAGTGCCCTGGTCTGATGTGCTGATTATTGAAGCGATATTCACGGTCGAGGTACTCGATATCAGCATCTCCCATGAATATCCAGCGACCTTGACCGCAATCGGGGTTCCAGGCTTCTGCTTTGTACTTCGGAAGCTCGTGGAAGGCGAAATGACCCCAGAAGATATTGCCCCTGTCTGTCCTCAGTTTGGCAATCTTCCTCCGCCATTCGGCACCTTTGGGGCCTAAGTCCACATTACGAAGATGTCTGGCGAGGGTGTGAGTGATTACTATAGAGGTGACCACCATCTTCTTGGCCTCTATCACGGTGCCGTCAGCCAGCTTGATTCCACAGGCTCTGCCATTTTTCACCAGAATCTCATCGACATCGGCACCTACGAAGAACTTCCCACCCTGTTCGCTCAGAGCTCTCTGGAGGGCGTGAGTAACGTTGTGAGTGCCACCTTCGTAAACACCCCCTCCGAAACCGAGCACCTGCATGGGGACGTTGAACATCATCACGGGCAGTGGTGCAATATCATCAGGGTAAATGCCTGCGGAACCAAGCATTCTCAAGGAATGCGCCCTCAGTTCATTGCTCTCGAAGAAGTCGGAGACATATTCGGTGGCACTCATGAACTGGTGCCTGCGTTCGAGGCCTGAGGTCGGGTCGTTAAGTAAAAGTTCAACAGGGTCAATCTCGCCAGGGAGGGGAGGAGGATTCCATAGGACCTGCATTGCGGCAAACCCCCATTGCCATACTGTGCCTTCCCCGAACCTCGCCAGCACCTCGGCATCCCTTTTCGATATCCTCTCCACCTCTTTCACGTTTTTCTCGACTATATCCTGCTGCGGGGTAATCATCCCGGTCTCCTTGTCCCAGGCTATCGAGCGATAAGAGACTATGCATCTTCCGTCAGGAAATACCATCGAGCTATGAACCGGAGGGAAAATGTAGTTGAGCCCCTTCTCGTGAAGCTTGAAGTCCTGGTTCACCGGGCTGGCAAAGAACCCAGCTACGTGAGCGCAGGGGTTGCCGCGGAAACCAGATGCCGGGCGTGGCTCAGTGCAAGCCCCGCCGCCCAGCTCGCGTCTCTGCTCGAAGAGACCTACGGTGTATCCGTTTTTAGCCATATAGTTGGCGGCTATCAGACCCTGATGACCGCCCCCAATCACTACCACATCGAAACTTGCGTCAGCCACTGGTACCTCCTTTTGTAGCACTCAGGTTTCAGCAGTCAGCCATCAGCCTTTTGGGCGCAAGGCCTTGCGCCACCACATTTTGAAATTTCGCTTTGAGCTTGCCGTTTCAACCCCCTGTGTCCCCCACTCTTGGGGGATTCTAAGAGTTGGGGGATACCCCCAAACCCCCAGCAGAAGGGCTTTGCCCCTCTGCACTCCCCAGATTCCTAGCGACGGAATTTTGCTATCTCTTTGTCTATTTCCTCCAGCCCCAATCGTTTGAGGGTTGCTTTGGTTGGGATGCCGTTCTTGTCCCAGCCTCTTGCTTCGTAGTACTCGTTTATAATTACATCGGGCTTTCTTATGACCTCGCCGTCCCTTAAACCGCCCTGCAAGGGCTCGGTGTACATTCGCTTGGGCAGAGTATCGTCCTTGCGTGAGAACCCCTCCTTAATATTGAAGCAGCGCTCCAGGTTATATACCTTCTCTCCCACGTGCTCCAGATAGTCTGCGCTCCCGAACTTAGTCTCGCCCAGAGCAGCTACCAACATATTTGCGATGAGTTCCAATCCAAAGAGCTCCAGGTTATTTGCAGGGAACAGGCAGGCATTCACCAATTCTACGGCGGCTACGTAGTCCTGATTATATTTCACGACATCGCCCTTGCCATCGTCAGCAGCGGCATCAAGCAGGCGGGGTCTCGGGTTACCCAGCTCTTGCCCAGAATATCCATAGCAGTGATTGGCACCCGAATTGTTCAGGGCATAATGCATGCCCAGTGCCTTCAGTGAACGTGGCTCATAACCCGGCATTTCCAAGCCTTTGACATGCATGGCATAATCGGCAGATCCTTTACCTATGCGCTCTGCTGCCCTTTTAACTCCCTCGGCGAGGATGTCGCCAATGCCATCGCGATTGGCGATTTTCTCAATGAGCTTGAGCATGGGCTCGGGGTCGCCGTATTTGAGCACCAGCCCGCCTGTGTCCTTGGTGGTGATTATGCCCTTCTCAAAGAGTTCATAGGCAAAGCCGATGCTGTTGCCGGTGCTGATGGTATCGAGCCCCAGCTCGCAACACATGTGGTCTGCCATCACCGTCGCCCCGAGGTCGGCGCATCCTGTGGGACCCGTGAAAGCCCAGATAGTCTCATAATGGGGGCCCTCGCTGTTAACCCCTGCGTAAGGTCCGTCCGCTACCGTTCGAACCTTGCCGCACTTGAGCATGCAAGCGTAGCAACCGACGTGCTTTTGCGTGATAGCGGCATACTGCAAGAAAGTAATCTTCTCCCACCCTTCCAGTTCACCCGAACGAAAGTTACGCACTGGAAAAGTTCCGATAGAAAAACCGGGATAGTCGACGCCCATAGGGGTACCATAATCGCGGAACGGCTCGAAGCCCAGCCCCTCTTTGAAGCCTTTCACCTGCTGTTCCAACAGCTTGCGGAACTCTGTTGGATTAGCCAGTTCTTCCTTCCGGCTAGCTTCTATCACCACGGCTTTCAGGTTCTTGGAAGCCATGACTGTGCCCACGCCGCCGCGCCCGGCGGTGCGCCGACCGCTGAAGATGCCTGCATAGCGCACCATCTTCTCCGCGGCAGGACCCACGCAAATCGTGCGGGCCTTAGCACCATGTTGTTTCTTAAGATATTCCTGGGTCTGGCTGGTGGTCTTCCCCCAGATAGCGCTGGCCTCGCGTATCTCGGACTTCCCATCTGCGATATGCAAATATACGGGTTTTGCCGCTTTACCTTCGAAGATTACGAGTTCGAGGCCCGCCCATTTAAGCCACGCTCCGAAATCGCCCCCGCCGTAGCTGCGGGTGATGGTGCCTGTGAGTGGGCTCCTGGTTACCACAACCCATTTGGAGAGCGACTGCGCGCTGGTGCCTGCCAGGGGTCCTGTGCCTATGAGCAGTTTGTTTTGCTTGCCCAGAGGGTCGGTGCCCGGCGCAACCTCATCATAGAAGTACTTGCTGCCGAAGCCCCGTCCCCCCACATAGTCTAAAGCTATCTTCTGGGGGATATCCTCATCTTTTATCGTACTGTTGGAAAGGTTCACACGCAGTAACTTGCGCATGGTTCCTCCTCTTGGGGCAGACACATTGGTCTGCCCCCACATTTTGAATTCTTACCCCAGGTAATCCAGAATACTCTCGCAAATAGGAAATGCTATCTGGAAACACTTGTCGGACATCTGGGTGCTCACAGAGCGAATCGAGTCTCCTGCAAGGTAAAGCCCTTTGAGGTTGGGCGGTTGAAAATCGATTTCCACAGGTACTACGGCATAGGCGTACCTGGTGAAGTTGAGCTGCAGGTTCATTCCCTCGTACTCGATGGCTTTGTTGAAGCCGGGGAATGCCTTCTCCACACCTTCCTTCCACCTTCTATGCGCCTCTTTGACCTTCTCCATGGGAGCGGTGAGACCGAAATTGGTCGCTTCCAAGGAACCAGGGACCATGGAGCACACAAGCTGTTTTCCCGGCGGCACCTTGGCATCTGTGTAGGAGCCCAAGGTGCAATCGCCCACGTAAGTGGGGAGGCCATAGTCGGCGTCGAAGATATGAATCCAGCCGTACCCTTTCTCGGGCAAGACCTTTTCGCGAAGCAGGAAGAGCCCGGACAGGTCATGGCCAGCAAGCTCGCCGCACTTTCTGATGGCTTCAGCCCAGTCCTTCCTGAGGAACTCCTTCCTGATAACGTTTCTGGCCACTGCTTCGAAGATGGGTATCGCACATATAACAACATTGGAACTGTATTCCTCGAGCATATTGCAGTTATTATCATCCTGTGCCACCACGCCAGTTGCTCTTCTGTTCTCTATGTTTATGCTTCTGACCCTTCTGCTGGTGATGACTTTGCCCCCGTGGTCTTTGTAATATTCGGCGAGGGGGGCGATTATGGCATCCTCGAGCGGTCCGGGTTTAGGGTACCAGATATGTATCGAGCCCATGCGATTGAAGGTGCCCAGGGAGTTAGCGACCATGCCGAAGTTCACATCCTTAATTGGAGCGCCGATGATAGGTCCCATTCCGCTAAGAATAGCATGTACTATGGGGTCTGCGATATTCTTGTCTATCCAGTCAGCGAAGGACACGTTCACTACCTTACGGCATTCTTCAAGAGACATATCTTCCGCAATATCGGCGACTCTTTTAATCTCCTTCTTTGACTCCTCGCTCATAGATACACCGGTAGCGAAGGCGAAGAACTCGAAGAAGTTCTCCGCGCCCAGCTTGGGGTCCATGGCGAAATATTGGATTTTACCTGGTTTCTCTTTGGTGACCAAACTCATGGTCCAGGGCACCGCCTTATTTTTGAGAGGCAGCCCGAGATGATTGAATAGTTTGTAGCAGAAGGTTTTCTCCGCAGAGCCAAATTGGGATGCGAAGAGATGCGTTGCGCTATCAACACGGCAACCGTGGAAGTTTACGGAGCGGAATCTTCCGCCGAGGGCGGGGGCTCGCTCTATGATAGCGGACTTAACGCCTTCTTTAGCCAACAAACACCCGATAGCTAGACCGCCAGGTCCGCCGCCCACGATGATGACATCGAAGTCTTTTTTGCCGGCTGTGCTTTTCTTCCCCATGGCTGTACCTCCCCAACAAGTTATTCATGTATAAAAACAAGAGGTTGTTTCCTAGTCATTCCTCAAACTCCCTTTATCCCCCGATCTTGGGGGACACCCCCAAAGCCCCCGTCAAAGGGGCTTCGTCCCTCTGAACTCCCCTGTTGGCAGACGACCTCAAAACAAGCTGTGATATAGGTCATTACACAGATTTTTGCCGAAGTGGGGTAGGTGTAGCCCTTCGCCTTGCCTCCCCTGTGCCACTCGATCACACGGCTCCGCTTCTCTTACGGTGGCGGAGCAAAAAACGGGACAGAATCCCTCTAACGCCTTGTGGGTGAAAATTCTCTGAGTGGGCTTGCCGCCAACTAGTGAGGGTAGATTACTATATCGTTACGTCTTTTGCAATTAACTTTCGATTAGTTTTTTTGTCCGGGCTGGTGGGGCGCGAGAGGGATTGGCGCTTCGTGAGGGGATTCACATTTCTCTCGAATCCTGCAGGAGCCCTGACTATGTCGATGACTTTCTTTGAATTCAATTCAGCCAGCCTGTAATATCTTCCGCCACCAGCCTCCGCGATTTCTTTGTTGTATCCCAGCTTGAGGAAGTCATCTTCGGTGTCTATGACTACCAGGTTTATATCCAGTTTTCTCACCTCTTTTGCCAGGGAGATAGCCTCTTGCTTCGCATCATCAGCCAGGGGGATATTGCCCCTGCCATCCGAAACTAAAACCAGGATGGGTATGATGCTCCTGTTTTTCCAGAGCTGGGCTTTCAAGACCTGAAGACCTTTGTAGATACCGTCGGAAAGAGGGGTCTTGCCTTCCGTGGGAAGTTTCTTTAGATGTCTGGCAGCCAGTTCTATGCTGGAAGTGGGGTGTAAGAGAACAGTGGCTTTGTCTCCTGCGACGGCGATGAAGCCCACTTTATCCCGTTTCTGGTAGGAATCTTCGAGGAGCGACATAACCGTGGATTTCACCAGCTCCATACCTCGCATCGCTGCCATGGAACCCGAGCAGTCGACCACAAATACAATCACCGAGGAAATCTTCTTTGCCCTGACCTTCTCTCGAAGGTCTTCTTTGTCTATCTGCAGAGCCCCTTTTCTTGCTACGGCGGCTCTTATGGTGGCGTCTATGGCGATGTCGGTGGTCTTGCCTTCCGGCAGCCTGGCTTTTACGTACTTGCCTCTGTGGGTGCTCAGGGTGCGAGTCCTTCTCCCCGAGCCCGTTCGCCTCTTTCTATCCTTGTTCAGCCTTAGCTCAGCCTTTTCCCGCTCCGCGATAGCAGGGGTTTTCTTGGTTCCTGTTTCGGTTTCGTCTATTTGCAGCAGGTAATCGCTCTCCTCATCGTCTTCCGATGCTTCAGGCTCATCGCCTCCCCTTTTATCTCTGGGGGAGGAGAGCTTCTTCTGCCTTAAAATCGCTTTGACTCTCTGAGTTACCGGTTTCACTTCCTCGAAGGGCATCCTCCTCACTCTGTGGGGAAGCACCAGCTCTGCTGCCTCTTGTACGTCCTGTTCGTAGACATTTCTTCTCTTGTTGTACGCAGCTATTGTCTTAGCAGCTCTGGCGACCAGGAAGTCAGCTCGATGCCCGTGGACTTCAAACTCCAGGCAAATCTCCGCTATGGTCTTCAATAGCTTCTCTGGAATTAACACCTTTTCGAGAAGCTCTCTGGCATCGAGAATCCTTTGTCTGAGCTTCTGTTGCCCCCTTTCATATTTTTGGGAGACCGCATCGGGGTCTTTCTCGAACTCCTCCACCACCCTTATTATTTCGATTCTTTCGGCTATTGCCTTTGTCCCCGTTATCTCTACCGAGAGCCCGAATCTGTCCAGGAGCTGGGGACGTATCTCGCCCTCCTCAGGGTTCATAGTCCCCACCAGAATAAACTTGGAGGGGTGCGATACGGAGATGCCCTCCCTTTCTACGATGTTGACGCCCATGGCAGCGGAATCGAGCAGGATATCCACCAGGTGGTCGTCAAGCAGATTAACCTCATCTATATACAGTATGCCCTGATTCACTTCAGCCAGAATACCCGGCTCAAGTGCTTTAATGCCCGCCCTCAATGCCTTCTCAATATCCAGTGTCCCTGTTACGCGGTCTTCGGTTGCCCCCAGAGGCAGTTCTACCACCTTTATCTTTCTTCTCATTGTGGGCAGTTCTTCACCAGCTAGGTACCTGCTGTTGCAGGTGTCGCACTGAAGGGCGGGATTCGTGGGGCTGCAGTTGAAGGGGCACTTGACCACCTCTATCTCAGGCAGAAGCTCGGCTAAAGCCCTGACTGCGGTGGACTTGCCAGTTCCTTTCTCGCCCCTGATGAGCACACCGAGGAGGCTGGGGTTTATGGCGTTGAGCACCAGGGTCTGCTTGAGCTTTCTTTGCCCTACAAGGGCAGTGAACGGCAGGACGACTCTCTTCATCCGGTGGGGCACTTTAATACTGCTCCTCAGTTCTCAGGTTCTCGGGTGCGCTGGAGTTCTATAGAAAAGGTGTCGCTGTCTACCGATAGCTCAATATCCTTGCGATGGAAAGTGGCTTGATTTGAGAAGGGGGGTGGGCTTGCTCGAGCCTTTGTTTTACGAGTTGGGCTATTGTTTGTATTGCTTCAGGACCGAGGGATGCCAGCAGGTCTGCCAGCTCCTCGAGGGAGTAGACATCCTCGGTGCGGATGGCGCCTTGTCTCATAGCCAGGATGACTGCCTGCGCCCTGTTGCGTGCTTCCAGCTTTACGCATGCCTGATGCAGGAAGACCTTTACCGCGCTGGTGGATGTGCAGAGGTGGTCGGCAATCTCTTTATTGGTGAATCCTCGGGCGACGAGGATGAGCACCTCTCGTTCCCTCTGGGTCAGCGCGGTATCTTGCGGTTTTCTCATAGCTGTAAAGTGCAAGCCCTGCGAGGCTTGGTAAACGCTAATTTAGTTTGCGTGGCGTCTTTTGTCAAGTGAAAGCCGACATTAGCCAACGCATATTATTTTCGGGCAGCCCTCTTCTTCTGCGGTGTTACCTTCTTGCTCGCGCTCTTGTGCCACAAGTTCATGTGTTTGCGGTGAGTTTCGTTTATTAGCTTGTCCAAGCCATATTTGTTGTAGAACTCCTGCTCCAGGTGGTGCACCTGCAGCCATTCGGGCATCACTATGGTGTCGAAGGTGGCGGGGAATCTGCCATAGGTGTCGAATACGTAATTGCAATAGTCTTTGACTATTTGAATCACCTTCTTGCTGGGCACCGGATACCCCGGCTGCACTTTCTTCCAAGTCTTGTCGAAGGGCACCATGCCCTTGTAGTTGGGCGTGTACATGCCGTTCTTGCCGAACTTCTTCTCGATGAAGGCATCTACAGCATCGTCCATGGTCTTGTAGTACGGCGGCTGATAGCTTTCAAAGATTCCGTCCAGCCCCACTGGGTTCAAGCCCAGCATGGCGCCGGAGCCCTCCTTTGCCATACTGTAACGAAAGCCTAGAGATTGCAGCGCTATTATCCCTATGTATCCAGTCATTATAATCGAGCCCAGCCCCATTGCCTCAGACATCAACTGTATGTTCTGTAATGCGTGAAAGGGAGGAGCGAGATTGCCCAGGAAGATGGTGTACTCGAAAGAGGAGAGCGGCACATCGGGTCCCTTTAATGTCCCGTTATCGACCCATTTCTTTATGCCTGCGGGACCTGTCCCTTTGATGTCATCGAATACCTTGTAGCCTTCACCCATGAACACGGCTATCACAGCATCGAGATACTCCTCAGATATCTCCAGTATGGGCATGAACAGGGTGGTGCCGGGCTTGTTGGTGTTCCAGTGGACTATCCTCACCAGGGTTTCGGGCACCATGGCGAATCTGCCATCAGAGATTTTGACGGTATCCTTTTTGAAATACTCTGCAATCCTGTCCCAGTCCTTCTCCGTTTCAATCTCCACGGCTTTGGTCGCTTTTTTGGGGTCGTAGACAAAGAGCCCTTTGTCATTGGTGAAGAAAAGCTTCATGTTATGCACATTGCATGCGTAGGGGGTAGTCCTGCCTACCCAGCTTGTGAACATGCTGCCCTGCACGTCGTTGGTGGGCATATCTGCTGCGATGAGTCCGGTTATCCCTGTGCCAGCCCAGCAGAGGATGGCGGTCTCCACATCGTTCAGTGGCACTGGCTGGTTCTTGGAGGCATATTGAAGCGAACCCTCCTCCATTTTGCAGCCCAGGGGGAACCTGCGGGTTCTCCGGTGAGCCAGGGCATTCAGAAGGGGGTACTTAAAAAGTTCTCTCACTTCCTTCTTGTCTTTCAGCATCTTTCGCCTCCTCTTCTTCAGAACCGGGATTTTTTGATATCGACATTCTAACACAATTGGTAAGTTAAAAGTTCTCAACCCCCTCTGGCTCCCCCAGTCTTGGGGGAGAAGGGTAAAATTTGGGGGACACCCCCAAACCCCCGATATCCGCCTGAGGCGGACGCCCCTCTGTACTCCCCATTAGTAAATGACCTTTGGGTGGGGGAAAACGTTCAAAAACTTCCTTCAGCCGCCACTGTGTTCCCCAAGTCTTGGGGGCGGGGGCACATAATTATGTGCCCCTACGGATCACTCCAGGCGGGCAAGGGGCTTAAGCCCCTTGCCCGCGCTTCTGCGCTAATGGGCATGCCTCTTGTGATGATAACATCCACAAGGAGCGGGAGAAAAAAGCTAAATCCTAATTTCTAAACTCTAAACAATATCAAATTCTCAAAATTCAAAAGCTTCAAACTTCTGGGTTTGGAACTTCTTTTAGAACATGCGCCCTTTCTCCTCCCAGGGTTTGCGCAGACTGTAGCGCTGGGCCATTCTCTTGTAGCAGTTGTATGCGGAGAAGCCCAGGGTTCCCGCGCCGCCGCAATGCTGCGACCCTGATGCCATCCAAAGGTCCTCTATCCCGGGAACCTGGTACTGGGAAAGCTCCGGGATCGGCCTGAAATTGCCCCACTGGCTCGGGCTTTGATTCGAGGTGTACATGCAACCATTCACCCAGTTCGGGTTTTTCTGGGAATACTCATATGGTGTAGGTATATTGACAGCTATCACATTGTCCCAGGTCATATTAGGCGCGTACTTCTGCCACTCTGCTATGAAACGGTCGCCCACCTCCCTTTTTACCTGCATCCACTCCTTCTCGGTCATGTAGCTAGCAGGGGGAGGGTGACCCTCCGCTACTAGAGCGACGTGTTTCCCCGGTGGGCCATAGCTGGTATCCCACTGAGTAGTGGTGAGCTCGGACATGTATACCTTTTCAGGCCATCGGCCTGGCTTTAGAGTATGCATTTGGTAGCCGTAATGGGTGTACATATATTCAACATCAGTATCGCCGAGGAATACCCAGCGCGCCTTGCCACAGTCTGGATTCCAGGCGGACGCCTTGTACTGAGCAAGTTCATGGAACGCTATATGCCCCCAGAAAAGCTGTGACCTGTCAGTCATTATGTTATCGACCCTCCTGCGAATCTCGGGGGCAATCTGTGTATTGCGGAGATGCCTTATAAGGGTTTGCTTGATTTCTGCGGTGTCTATTACCACCTTTTTTGCTTCGATTTCGGTGCCATCGGTAAGCCTGATTCCACAGGCACGACCGTTTTTCACTAGCACCTCATCGACATCGGCTCCCACAAAGAACTTACCGCCTTGCTCACTCAGAGCCCTCTGCAGGGCGTGAGCAACGTTGTGGAAGCCGCCTTCAGCTACAGCGAAGGCTTGAAGTCCGGCAAAGGATGGCATGGGCAACAGAGCCTGCAAGGGTGGGGCGACGTCGTGTGGTGCTATGCCGTTCATAAGCTGCCACTGCAGGGCGAAAGACCTCATCTCCGGGCTGTCATAGAGGTCACAGACTATCTCATACTCGGTCATGAACGGGTATCTCGGGTCAATCCCTCCTTCCGGGTCTTTCAGTAACTCGGCGACATAGTCCGGCTCTCCAGGGAGTGGTGGGGGGTTGAATAGGCACTGACCATGCGAGTACATCCAGTTGTACAGCTTCTTCTCCAGCGCCTTGGATACCCTCTCGGCATCTCTTGGAGATATGCGTTCTAATTCTTTGAGGTTCTTGTCAATGATTGACTGATTCGGTATAGCCGTCGCCAGTTCCTCGTTCCACTCCAAGGCTCGATAGACAACTATGCATCTTTCATCAGGAAATATCTTTGACATCATAACTTCGGGGAAGATGAATTTCAGTCCCTTCTTGCCAAGGTCGAAGTCGTAGTAGGCTGGGCTCATCCAAAAGGCGCATATCTCTGCGTGAGGGTTGCCGCGGAAGCCCGCTGCTGGCGTGGGCACGGTGCAGGCGGCACCGCCTAGCTCGTTTGACTGCTCGAAAAGACCTACTGTCATTCCGTTGAGCGCCAAATAACACCCCATCACCAGACCCTCTTTGCCGCCCCCGATTATCACTGCGTCGAAACTTGCATCAGCCATGTGTGAATCCTCCATTAATCCGCGTTGCGAACCTAAGAGCGGAGATACTTCTTAATCTTATCGAATAGGGGGAAGACCATCTGGTAAATCTTGTCGGAGACCATGCTGCTGATAGACCAGATGGTATCGCCGGCAAAGTAGAGACCTTTAATATTCGGCGATTGCAAATCTATTTCCGTGGGCACTACGGCATAGGCATAGCGACCCCAGTTGAGCTGCAGCGATTTGCCTTTGAATTGAATGGCTTTGTTGAAGCCAGGGAACACCTTTTCCACGGCTGCTTCCCATCGTCTGACGGCTTCGTTGACCATTTCTGGAGGCGAGGTGAGACCGAACGGCGTGTCGGGGAGACCGCCTGGGATATAGGAGTAGAGATATTGCTTGTCCTGAGGCTGTGTTACGTTGAACAGCGAGCCCAGGCACCAGTCTCCCACGTAGGTGGGCAGACCGTAGTCGGGGTCGAAGATATGCACCCAGCCCGGGGTTTTCTTGGGGAAGACCTCCTCGCGCAGCAGATAGAAAACCGACAGGTCTTCGTAAGCCAGTTTCCCGCACTGCTCGATACCCTTCGCCCAGTCCTTAGTCAAAAACCCACGCCTGAGTATATTTCTGGACATAGCCTCGAAGATGGGCATGGCGCAGATGACGACCGGTGCGCTGTATTCCTCCAGAAAGTGCGTCTCGGTGTTGTGCGCTATGACGCCCTTAGCCTTTTTGTTTTCAATGAGGATGCTGCGTGCCCTCCTGTTCGTGAGGATGGTACCGCCGTGTTCTTTGTAGTATTTGGTCAGGGGGTCTATTACCATGTCCTGCATGGTGCCCTGTTTGGGATACCAGAACAGCAGTGCACCCACCTTGGGGAAGGTGCCGAAGATATTGGAGAACTGTCCGTAATTAACAACGTCGGTGGGAGCGCCCATAAGCGGCGCTGCCAGCTCCAGAACCGCCCTCGCTATAGGGTCTTCCACATTTCTCTCGATCCAGCTCAAAAAAGGCACATTCACCAGCCTGCGGCATTCTGCCTCTGAGGTGTCCTCCATGATGCGGAAGGCTTTAGAAAGAGCCTGCCTCGAAGGCTTCTCCATGGGCAGACCGCTGCCGAAGGCGAAAAACTCGAAGAAGTTATCCACGCCTTTATTGGGGTCCATGGCGAAGTACTCAACCCTGTTTGGGGCATCCTTCTTGACCATGCCCATCGTCCAGTTGATTACGTTTGTCCCTTTGGGAGCGATGCCCATGTAATCCAGGTACTTGTACATGAAGGTATCTTTGGGCTTGTGCACCAAAGCCGTTGGCATGCGCACGCCGTTATCGGAGCGGCAGCCATGGAAGTTGATAGAGCGATACCTCCCGCCGAGTTTCGGTTCTTTCTCTATGATTGCCGAGCTTAACCCTTCTTTCGCCAAGAGACTCCCTATAGTGAGCCCCCCGGGACCACCGCCTATGATGAGAGCATCGAATCTGTTTACCATGGCACCTCCTTTGAGCAATTGAGACTGATATGAATTGCCAATGGTCGCTTAAGCTTGTTACTGAGGCTCTGTCCTTCTCAGAAGGACAGAGCGAACGGCTGTAGACGAATTTAGCCGGTATTACGGAGAGTGTTTAGTGTGGATTTAGGGTAGCGCGGGGATTGCTTTCAGTCAAGCGAATTAGCCCATCTTTAGTATGATTTTTACCCAACTTTTATCTGGTTTTTTGGTAGGGGGAATCTGTTATCTACCTGCGGAAAGGCGCTCGTGCTGAGCCTTTGTCTGAGGAGTTGGGCTACTTGTTCAATTATCTCTGGCTCCACAGAGGCTAGCAGCTCCACGAGCTCGCCCAGAGAGAAAACATCGCTTACCCTGATAGCCCTTTTTTTAATAGCTAATATGAAAGCCTGCTCTCTATTGCGTGCTTCCAGTTTGGCGCATGCCTGATAGAGGAAAGACCTCACAGTGCTTACGGAGGTACAAAGCTGCTCCGCTATTTCCTGATTTGTAAGCCCGCGAGCGACGAGTGCCAGTACGTCACGTTCTCTCTGGGTAAGGATTGTGTCAGGTCTCTTCACATTCTGTGGGTCGTTTTCGCTCTGCGCTGAGAGGGAATCGTCGTGTAGATTATGTCTCAGCAGTTTGGCTATTGCCTCTATGGTCTCAGGTTTCAGAGAGGAAAGCATATCTGCCAGCTCGTCTATGGAGAAGATTTCATGAACTGTCAGCATCCCCCGCCGGATAGCTACAAAAACAGCCTCAATCCTATTGGTTGCTTCCAGCCTGGCGCATGCCCGATACATGGCGGTTTTCACTTTGCCTGTGGAGGTTATTATTTGCTGTGCAATCTCCTGATTGGTCAACCCTCGGGCAACTAGAACGAGGACGGCTCGCTCCTTGGGGGTTAGCGCGGATTCTGGGGTTCCTCTCATGTCCCGACCACCACTGCTCATCAGATTTGGAAGAGTCGCTCAGCAAGAGCCGACTGCGCTTAGAATACGTATAGGTATATCGCAGCCATACTGTCGCTATTATACTGGATGTTGCGGGGCTTTGCAAGGGGATTGTGGACATATAGTAGATGAACAGAAGTTAGGTTGGGTACAGCTTATGTGATATGGCTTCTAACGAGAGAAGAGTAGCAATGAGCGCATAAAAAGGCAAATACTGGCTAAGGTGGCTGCGATTTCAAAGCAAGGATAGCAGAAGTCAGACCGGATGTGACTGGGTTCCGCGGTTGGTTGAAGGCAGCTCGCTACTGGCTGTTTTCAGATACGCTGAGCACCTTGAAAACGCTCTTCACCTTTGCCGGTATCCACTCCATCAGGTAGCTGACCTTCTCCTGGGGCGTCAGGTCCCATTTGGGGTTTACCTTGAACTCAACAGCAATCTTAGAGCCTTCCGTCTTGGCGCCGGTAACATCGCCCCTGAAGCTCAGCACCCTGATAACTTCCTCTCTGGCTCGGTCGAGGTTAGCTTCGGCTGTTCCTGCGATGGGCTTTAGAACAACTTTCATGTCCTCCCACCTCCTTCCCATAAGACATCCTTCTAACTAAATCTTACACTAATAACATTACAGACGTATTACAAATAGCTTACAAGTGCGTTACAATTCGGTGCTACTATGGATTGGCTTTCAGCATATTGCAGAGAATCGAGGTTGCACAAGCCACTTTCGGGGTGTGTTGCGACCCGACCGGATTACTACGAAAGTGGTAATCCCGCCGAAGCCATGGGTCGGGGAAAGGCTGTGGTTTCTAGGTGGCGGCTGGCTTAGCCAACTGGTATCCTATACCGGGTTTGGTGATTATAAACTGAGGGTGGCTGGGGTCTGCTTCGATTTTCTCTCTCAAACGCCTGATGTGAACTCTCAGGCTTTCCACAGCATCGGGGTGGTCTTCGCCCCACACCTCCTCGGCGAGTGCGGAATGAGTTACCACACGTCCTGCGTTTCTCATCAGGAGTCTGATGATGTGGGCTTCGATGGCGGTGAGCTGTATTTCTTTTGTTTGGTTCACTAGCTGTCGCGTTACTGGGTCAAAGCGCAGCGGTCCATAAGACAGGGGAGCTTCACCACCAACAGGGCTTTTGTCTCTTATGCGGGCTTTTATTCGTGCCAGGAGCTCTAGCTGCCCGCACGGCTTACTTATATAATCATCAGCTCCCCATTCCAGCCCCTTTACAATGGCAGCTTCATCTGACCTTACTGTTAGGATAACAATGGGTACAGAGGAAAAAGAGCGCACCTGCTTTAGAACCTCGAAACCGCTTATATCGGGAAGTCCCAGGTCGAGGATGATAATGTCAGGGGCTTCGCTCTCCGCTAACTCTATGCCTGTCTTCCCCAGGTGGGTGGATACTATTCTGGTCTCGGGCCAGCGTATCTGCAGGGCTAGAGAAATAGATTCTACAATCTCCCTATCGTCTTCTATAATCAGCGCTTTCACACAATCTCTCCGCTTTCAGAACCTTTTCCTTCATTATTTGTGGCTTCTAGAGGCAGCGAGAAGCCGAAAGTTGAGCCTTTGCCGGGCTGGCTTTTCGCCCATATCTGTCCCCCGTGAAGCTGCACCAGCATCTTGCAGAGAGCAAGCCCTAAGCCCAGGCTGCTCAGATGTTCTTCGTCAACTCCCATGGGGTGATAGGGTTCGAACAGGTGCTGCTGCCCTTTCCTCTCTATGCCTGGACCATTGTCCTCTACCTCTATAACCAGGCTATCATGCTTGTTAAGGGCTCTCAGGGTTATCTTGCCACCATCTGGGGTGAATTTGAAGGCATTGTTGAGCAAGTTCATCAGTACCTGCCTGACCCTGCCTTTGTCAGCCTTTATGAGCGGCAGTGAATCGGGAAGCTCCAATACCAGGGACTGTCTTCGCTTTGAAGCTAGTGGCGTTACATATTCAGCCACCTCTTTAAGTAGTGGCACTATGTCCAACGTCTGGGGCTGTAGATGAAGCAATCCGATCTCGCCTTTCGCCACATCGAGGAGTTCATCTATCCTGCTGTTCAGGTTCAGGGCGCCTTTGTTGATGTTTCTCGCCAGACTCAGCAGGGGGCCTTTTTTGAGTTCCGAGGCAAGCACCTGGCTTGAGATAAGCATAGGGGTGAGCGGGGTTTTCAGCTCATGAGCTAAGGCTCTGGTGAATTCCACTCTCCTCTTCATTTCTGCCTCTAGTTGCTGACGTAAATCCTTTTCCTCCTCGTAAAGCTGTTGTAGCTTCTCTTCCGCCTGCTTGCGCTCGGTTATATCGCGATAATTGGCAACGAGACCTTTGACAAGAGGGTCATCGAGAAGATTCCGGGCTATTACTTCAAGGGTACGCCATGAGCCGTCCTTATGACGACCTCGCACCTCGACTTGTCGAACCGAGCCTGGGTTCTGGAGCAAGTCGGTAAATGTAGCTGCCGCCTTTGGGATGTCGTCAAGATGAACCAAATCGAATGGCCCTCCCCCGAGGCGGTCTTCGAGTTTATGCCCCAGAATGTGCTCGAAGGCGGGGCTTTCGTAGCGCATGGTGCCATCTCTATCCAGAATTGAAATGGCATCAGAGGCGTTTTCAATTAAATAGCGGAAGTACTTTTCGCTCGCAAGCAGTTTCTCATCTGCCTGCTTGCGCTCGGTTATATCGCGGTAGTTGACAACGATGCCTTTCACTATAGGGTCGTCAAGGAGGTTTCTCCCTGTTACATCCAGCGTGTGCCATGAGCCGTCCTTATGGCGACCTCGTACCTCTATATGTTGAATCGAGCCGGGGTTCTGGAGCGATTCGTTGAATTGGGCTAATGCGGTCGGCAGATCGTCAGGGTGAATTAGCTCGAATACGGCTCTCCCGACGGGGTCTTCGGGTTTGTACCCCAGTACGCTCTCGTAGCTAGGGCTTAGGTAGCGTGGGGTGCCATCGCTATCTAGTATAATGATGGCATCAGAGGCGTTTTCAAGCAGGCAGCGGAAGTACTTTTCGCTCGCAAGCAGTTTCTCCTCTGTCTGCTTGCGCTCGGTTACGTCGCGCACATTGACCACTATACCCTTTACAGCATGGTTATCGATAAGGCTCTTGCATATAGCTTCGAGGGTACGCCATGAGCCGTCTTTATGCAGCCCTCGCACCTCAAAGTGGGGTGCAAAATCGGGGTCTTGTAGCAACCTAACTAGTGCATTGAATGCCTCAGGTACATCATCCGGATGAGTCAGTTCAAAGGCGTTCTTGCCAACCCGCTCCTCAAGTTTGTATCCCAAAATCCGCTCAAAGGCCGGGCTTTCGTAGCGCACGGACAAATCCTCATTTAAAATTACAATTGCATCCAGGGCGTTTTCGATGAGAGACCTATGGTATTCTTCGCTCTGCTGAAGCGCTGACTCTACCTGCTTGCGTTCTGTTATCTCCTGTTGAAGCTGTTCGTTGATTCTTTGGAGCTCAGCGGTGCGTTCCTCCACAAGCTCCTCAAGCTGGTTGCGGTGTCTGTTTAGCTCTTTCTCTACTCGCTTGCGTTCTGTGATGTCCTCGAAATGAATCACTGTCGCTGCCTTGCCCTGGTAGTTCATAAGGCTCAAGCTGGCTTCAACGGGTATACGTCTGCCGTCCTTATGCAGCAAAGCTGCTTCGTAATGACTATTGACCTGTTGCCCTTTTTGCCTTTGTATGTATCGCTGCTGTATTTCAGCAAGTTCGGAAGGTTCAAAGAAATCCCACGCTGACATCCCTAACGCCTCTTCTTGAGAAAAGCCTAGTATTCTAGTTGCCTCGCTATTCGCAAAAATCACAGCGGCTTCCTGCTCAGGAGTATTCTGGAGTATAGTGATTCCATAGCCAGCCTTGCCTGCGGTTTCCACTAGCGCTCTATGCCATTCATCAGACTCCGCCAGCTCTTTCTCTAAGCGCTTGCGCTTTGTGGTTTCAGTGGAGGCTGCAGCCTCCTTCCCCCGCTTCTGAGATGCGCTGGTAGCGGTCTTACGAGGCTTATTCCCCACAACCTTTTTTTTCTCCACCATGACTTGCCCCTCCAGATATATGCTGTCGCGACTGTTGATTACTAACGGTTTTCTCTTACATGAATTGAGGCTGTTTGTCAAGTTCGCATGCTTAATCGAAACCGAAGATTGGATAAAGACCAATGCTGAGCAGAGTCATGTTTGCGGGAAGCCCCCGCCCCGGCGGGGGCTTCCCTTGCCTTGCGAGTTATGTTGCCGTTTCAGTCAAGCTGCTATGCAGCGGGGTTCATGATGCGCCCTACGAACAGGATGGCACCGGTCTCGATATCCCGAATCAGGAAGATGAAGGGGCTATCTACGGTGACCTGAACTGGCTCCTCTGGCATTGATGTAAGTTCCATGATGACGGCGGTGGCAGCCGCAGCCTCGGTGCCCACTTCATCCACGGAGACGAACGCTTTGTGCAGCACGTCTGCGATGGTCAGTTCGCGGGTGCCGGTCATTCCTGAGAAGTCCGCCGCCCCGGAGAAGGCGATGGGCATGCCCATGGCGGAAAGCGCCTCCGCCAGGCTGAACTCCGATTCGAACTCGAACTTCGGCATGGTGAGGGCGACCTGCCTGTACTCCACATCGTTCAGGATGCTGTCTGCAAGCTCTACATCGAGAGAACCCTCGAAGGCTTCGAACTCACCGTCATCGGGTAGCAAAACTACCATGGAAAGCTCGCTGCCGTCGTAAGGCAGTTCCACTGCCAGGTACCCATCTCCGTCTGCATAGCCCAGGGACTCAATCTGGCTCATCATGGGCACGGAAACCTCGGAGCCATCGAGCAGATAGAAGGTGCCGTCCTGGGTAGCTTCTTTCTGGAAGGGGTTCAGCCAGGCTGCATTGAAGTAAATGGCGTTGGTCAACACCAGCCGTGTCGCCTCGTCTATAGCGCCCTGGGGGATGAGGTCTTTTATCCTTTCCTCGGTCTGGTCGCTCACCCAGTCGTTGATGGTGAGGCGAGAATCCTCGGCGGCGTTTATGAAGTCGATAAGCCTGAGCCCGGCGCCGTAGTTCTCTGCCAGTACATCGAGGAATGCGTCAAGGAATTTATAGTTCTTCTGCCCCCAGATGGCATTGACTATGTTCAGTCGAAAGCCCTTTTCGTCCTTGCCTTTTGCGCCCTCACCGCGGCTGGCTAGCTCCAGGTCGAGGGCATTGAATGCCGGGTGCAGGTTACCCTGCGATAGGATGAAGTGCAGGGTTTCTGCCATCTGCTGTTCGGTTTCGCCACGAGCCCCCGCGTATGTCATCGCCAGCGCCTGCGAGATGCTGTAGGGGGAGAAGAACAGATTTCCCTCCTCTTCGCTGAGGGCTTTATACAGGTCGAAGGCGAAGGCGCTGTTGCCATCCACCAGCGCTGTCAGGTCTGGTGCGCCGACAATTGGTGAAGTCACTCGCTGTTTAGCCGACAATGCTAGCTCTATGCCCGTACCGTTTCCGCCGCCTGGTTCCTCTGATGAAGGCGTCCCAGATTCCTCGCAGCCAATCAGGCTCACCAGCAAGCCCACCAACAGAATGCTCAGCAAGATTTTCCTCATAATTCTCTCCACTTCCTGAAATGTTTGTGCTCAGCAGGCATTAGAATATAACCCTACTTAATAATATAGACGAAATCAGGGCTCGAGAAGTTCCCTGCAATCCGGAGTATTTTTTGTTCGTCGCACTTATAATTTGCTGATACGTTTCTGGAGCACAGAAGCTATAATAGTCGGGTTGATTCGATGCAGCCACCATAACAGCCGAGCACGGGTGGGCACGACGATAATGCCTATGTTACGTTCAACGTCGCGCAGTATAATGCGGGCACACTTTTCTGCGCTCATAATCCTCATCGAGGCTAACGCAGAAACCGCTCCCTCACGCGTGACGCCGATAAAGGGTGTTGTGTCGTAGATGCGCGTTTTGATGAAACCAGGACAAACCACGCTGACCTGGATGCCGAGCCTCGCCGCCTCGGCTCGCACCGAGGTTGAAAAGCCTACCACGGCATGCTTGCTGGTAGCATAGGGTGTCCCCAGCGGCAGTGGAACCAAACCAGCCAGAGAAGAGACGTTGATTATATGCCCAGAGCTTTGATTAATCATGGCTCGATAGGCTGCTGATGTGCCGTAGATTACCCCCCAGAGGTTAACATCCAAAACATGCTGCCAGTGTTCGAGCCCCAGATGCCTAAGCTCTCCTCCCACTCCAACGCCTGCGTTATTGAACATATAGTCGAGTCGCCCGTGTTGGGAGACCGTTTCATCTACCAGCGCTTGCATCTTGCTGGCTTGGGTTACATCGAGGTGCACCCCGCGCGCCCTACCGCCTGCAGCTATGATAGCTGAGGCAACTTGTTCCGCATCTACGCTATTTATATCTGCAACGATAACCATTTTTGCTTGCCTGCGTCCCAATTCTTCGCAGAGAGCACGACCGATGCCAGCGGCACCTCCGGTGACAATCGCGACCTT
>Ga0315284_10002878_pt1 | contig 24540 bp, 14 predicted proteins | sample YL17G09_16_MG_FD_203696 | JGI IMG/M metagenome (GOLD analysis project Ga0315284, IMG submission 203696) | Sediment microbial communities from Yellowstone Lake, YNP, Wyoming, USA - YL17G09_16 | ecosystem: Environmental > Aquatic > Freshwater > Lake > Sediment | place: USA: Wyoming | collected...
ACATGACCAGGCGGTTTCCGGCAATCGCAAAGTGCTGCTTGCCGTCAAAACTCCAGGCTGCTCCTCCCGGAAACTCCCTGTAGAATGCCCCGCGTTTCGAAGCCTCCGGCGTGCCGCCCTGTTGGCCGATAATCGATTGCACGAGCTGCCGCACCTGCTCCATGGCGCCCATGTCCTCGGCGTCGAACATCACCAGGTTCGTGTCGCGCGGATAGACCGCGTACGTTATTCCGGCCCCGGTTAACTTCCGGAGCAGCCCCTTCCAGTCGGTGCCCAGCTTGGCGCCCAGCGCGTCGCCGAAACGCAGGAGATTCTGCCAATCGGAATTCGCGGGCTGCTTTTGGGGAGATTGCGAGGCGGCGATGGCCTCCGGAATCTTCAAGTCGGCGGCCAGATCCAGCAAGGCGGCCGGCTGAGCGATGTGTACGACCAGCACCGCGTCCTGCGGCAACCACTGTTCGGCCGGTTGGGCGGCCTGCAAAGCGGCTGCCACCCCGCCAAGCACAATGGACAGGATGCCGAACGCCATCGAGACACACTTCCTTGTCCGGTTGGATCTTTGGGCGCGGCTCATCGGCGAACCTCCGTGCCAAAGTATACGAGCGGCGCAAGCGATTGGCTCGGCTTTTTTAGACCCCAATCCCGCTTTTGAGTTCTGCCACCGGGCGCCAGAGCGCCCGATGCGCCGAACTGTGGCAGACGAAGCTGCTGCGAAAATCGCGACCATGCTGTCCTCGCTCCCCATGCGGGGGCAACTCATGCCTTGGCAGGCAGTCGACGGCAGAACGCGGGCGAAGATCGTCGAGGTGGTCTGCCGTCGAGCGAGCAGCCCTATCTTGGTCGGTATCTGGGGGACGAAATCGACGGCAGCGGCGCGGGTCGCTGTTGGACAAGGCTACGGATATCTGGATCAGCGCGGGATCCATCAGCCGGTAGAGGAGCTCAAGAAGTGTCTCGCCGAAACGGTGGAGAGGTTCTATGGAGCCAAGATGCCGGGTCGTGTGGCGGATGCGTTCTACCGTCCCACCCGTTTGGCGGAACTGCAAGCGTCGATCACGGACCCTCTGGCGCGCATTGTGGACCAGAACGAGAGGAACCCGTTGGCGGTTGCCGGGCCCATCCTCGCGGAAGCGGCGAAGAACCTGGACGTCTCATTCTCCGCGCGCGAGCCGGGACGGATCGCACTGGCCAATCCCAGTCAGGCGCTAAGAGACACAGCCGGAATGGTCAGCCGTTCTTATTCCCGCCTTTGCCAGGTGTTTGGGCGCCCGGATGCGCAGGTCGGCATCATTCGCTATTTCAAGCACCCGGCGCCGTGCCCGCTCCGACAACCCGCCTTCGGCCAAGGCCTGTAGTTGCCATGCGATTCGCCGGAACAAATATTGCTTGTGCCCAGACCGCGATTCCTGTCCCACGACTTCCAGGTATTTCTGGCGCAACTGCGTGACCGTCATGTGCCTCAGCTCTTCAATCTGTTTCAGAACTGCTGGTTCCAGTCGTTTCTCCTTTCTCCGTTTCGTTAACCTCGCGCACATGACGGCTCTGTTCCGCGGCACTATCAAGCGGAATCTGCTGGAGCAGGCGGCGTTTGTACCGCAGGTATCCGGTGGCGAGGATGGCGGCGATTGCCTGCGGATCGCCCACTGGCAGGTCATCCCAATTGCTCACGTGATCTCCCGGCGGGGCGCCGACCTGACGATCAGAAAACTAAACTGTGGGTGCCGGAGGAGGCGGGACGGAAACGGACAACCTGTGTGTCCCGGCGCCTGCCATTCTCGGCATGCCCTCCGGCACCCACAGCGTTGTCCGCCTGGCGGTCGTCCCGCTGTCTGGTGGATTAGAGAACCGCAAACGAACGATTACGATGCTCTAAAAGTAAATATACGCAAAAAGTGGGAAAAGTGTCCTGGGGGCGCGCACGCGGGCGATGCGACGAGACTATGAGCGGACAAGGGTCCCCAGCAGCAAGTCATTCGGGTACATCTGGTTTACGTTCGCGGGCGTGACGATAACGTGTTTGGTAAAACTGGCATGCGGGACGGCCCGATGGTTCAACGTGTTGAGAGCCAGCGAGACGATTCTTTCCCCATAGGTTTCCGGGAAATATCCCACCGCGCCGATCAGGCGAGTACCGGGGCGGCGCATCTCGTGGCGCGCCTCGGCTACGGCGCCTTGCCCGACAATAGCGCACTCCCTTTCGGCGGCGCATTCTCTAAATGCCTGCAAGGCTCCGAGCGCCGTCCAATCGTTCATCGTACCAATCAGAATGCGCCTTGCGCGGCCACTCCCCAGGTGCCTGCGGGTCAGTTCGATGGCTGACCCGAGGGTGCCCGTCTTGGTATCCAGCCTCGCGTGCGGCACATTCCGCGTATGCGGAAGAGAATTCGCAATTCCATCCTGCACCCCGAGCATGCGGGCGTCGAGAACCGGCCCGCCCAGCGACGCTATCAGGAGCAGGATCTCGTCCACTTCTCCATGCCAAAAGCGAGCGGCCCAGCGACCCAGATGTTCGCCCGCGATGTGTCCCGCTTTGTAGTTGTCCGCTCCAAAATAGGCAGCACCGGGGTGCGGTGTGCCGATGGCTATCAAGGGAATACCCGCCGCCGAAAACTTGCCAGCCAGGTTCTCGGCGATGTCCGAGAACATTTGGAATTCGACTGCCAAGTCCACGCGCGCTCGAATCAGCCGATCGGCGTTTTGAATCGCTTTCCTTCGGCTGGCACAGTTGTTCAGCACAATCAACTCAAGACCGGCTGCCTGTGCAGCGGTCGCCAATGAATCGGTCACGGTAGTGATAAAGGGGTCTGACGCGCTTTCGGCAGCGTATCCCAGACGGAAGGCGCGTAGCGGAGGTCGCAGCAGGTGAGCGCGGTATCCGTGAGACCCGCTCCGCTGCACAAAGCCTTTGACTACCAACGTTGCCAGGATACGGCATACGGTCGACTTATTGAGCCTGCTCCGGCGCGCGATTTCTCGAAGCTCCAGTGTCTCTTCGGGATGTCTGAAAGCACTGAGGATATCGCAGCAGCGACCGACCGAACCGACCAGAGCCGCTGACCCCGGCCGGCCAGCGGGTGCGCTTGATGCAGTGCGTTTCATAATGCGCAATGATGTTACGCGACCTGTTCGTCACGGTCAACAACGCGAATTTACCCCCCTTGCGCTGCTGCGTCGAATTCACAAGCCTGCTAAGGTAGGCTCGGAAAACAGTCGCCATTTTGCCACGCGAAACTCGCCCGTTAGTTTTTTTCATTCTTGCTTTTGAAGCCCTAGGTTTAGTAAAAGCTGCCCGGCGGAGGTTTCTAGCCGTATTGCCACTTTCTGCCCGTATCCGACGCTGTTCCGCCGGGAGGCTGTAATGAAAATGAGTTCAATTCTTCCTGTTCTTGCTCTGTTGCTGGTTTTTTCCACCGCGTGTTGGCCGCAAGGGACCGGCGCAATACACGGCAATATCGCCGATCCTTCCGGCTTGGCGGTTCCCAACGCGACCGTGACGGTGAAGATGGTCGAACGCGGAACCACGCGGACGGTACAAACCGACGCGCACGGTGAATATGTGTTGCCGCAGTTGCCGGTGGGCAACTACGCGGTTACGGTGACGAGCCAGGGATTCAAGCAGCACCACCAGGAGGGGATCGAATTAACGGCCAACCAGAACGTCCGCGTCGACGCCAAATTACAACTGGGCCAGGTTGCCGAATCGGTTTCGGTTACGGCCGAGGCGCCACTGGTAGACAGCCGCTCGTCGATGATGGGTGCACTACTCGACAATCGGCGGGTGCTTGAGTTGCCCATCAACGGGCGCAATATCGTCTCCCTCGTTTCGCTAATGCCTGGCGTGACAACCGTCACCGCACCGCAGACTTTTACCGGCTACAACAACGGTCCGGCGGTGACGATGTCCGGATCACGCGGCAATCAGAACCTGTTTCTCTTAGATGGAATGCATTTCAATGCGGTGTTCCGCAACACGGGAATGAACTATCCACCGCCCGACTCGCTGCAGGAAGTCAAGGTGCTTACAAACAACTTCAGCGCGGAATATGGGCGCAATGCCGGCGGCATATTCAACGTGGTGACGCGCTCGGGCACCAACCAGTTCCACGGCACCTTGTGGGAATTCCTGCGCAACCAGGATCTGAATGCGCGAAGCTTTTTTGCTCCAGCAGCCAAGCCGCAATTGATTCAGAACCAGTTCGGGGCCACAGCCGGAGGCCCCATCCGCAAGGACAAGCTGTTTGTGTTCGGCTCTTACGAAGGTCTGCGGATACGGCAAGCGGCCCTTTCAAGTTCGGCCTCGCCGTTGACGGCGGCCGAGCGGGCCGGCGATTTCTCCTCGGTCAAGACAGCCTTGCGCGATCCGCTTTCGGGGCAGGCCTTCGCAGGCAACCAGATACCCCTCAGCCGTCTGGATCCGGTGGCGAAGCGCATTATGGCGCCTGAATTGATGCCGCTGCCCAACCGTGCCAACGGTCAACTCGTGACCACTTCCCCGCAACCATCCGACAACGACAACCTTTTGTTCCGCGTGGACCACAACCGCGGGAGACACACGATCGATGCGCGCTACAGCTACAACATGGCAAAAGCGGTCGCTTCTGCCGGACAAGTGCCTCAGTACCTCTCACTGAACCAAAACGCGCGCACGCAGAACGTCGCAATCTCCGATACCATCATCCTGACCCCCTCTTTGTTGAACCAGGTGCGCGCAGGCTTCAACCGGTGGCTCAATCACAGCGACGTAGCGCAGAAGCTCAGCTTGGCGGACCTCGGCGGCAATTTCCCTGTGATCGGCGGTCAGAAGATCCCGCCGGCCATCGCGATTTCCGGGCGGGCGACGCTGGGGCAGGGTTCCTCCACCGTGCAGTTGGGACTCAACCAGTCGTTGCAAGTCAGTGACGCCCTCACGTGGACCCGAGGCGGACACACAGTGAAAGGCGGCGTGGATTTCCTGCATCTGCGGTTTCTGAACCGCGGCTACCAGAACACGATGGGTAACTTTACCTTCACCGGGAGCCAGAGCGGCAACTCCGCCGCCGACTTCTTCCTCGGCAAGGCGGAAACAGTTGCCGTGGGGACGCCCACCGAGCAGGACAACGCGCAGAATAATATCTACTACTACGTGCAGGACGATTGGCGCGTTCGGCCGCGTTTGACCCTCAACCTCGGGCTGAGATATGAACTTCCGTTGCCTTGGGTGAACGTTCACGACCTATGGGGGACGTTAATGCCCGGCCGCCAGTCGCAACGCATCAGCACTGCTCCTTTGGGACTGGTATACGTTGGAGATCCGGGCATACCCCGCGGCGTCATCCAGACGGACAAGAACAATTTCGCCCCTCGTTTAGGTTTCGCCTGGGACATGTTCGGAAATGGCCGCACTTCCGTCCGGGGCGGCTACGGCATTTTCTACGAAACGATCAACGCGGAGATCATTCAGAACGTCGGGCCGCCGTTCAGTTACGCCTACACGTTCCAGGTCCCCTACAGCCTGGCCGATCCACTTCGTGGACAGATTGCCATCCCACTCGGGGTTAACCTCCAAAATCCCCCGTTCCCCGGAGTTCAAACCATCACTTATCCGAGCGCCGACATGCGTACGCCCTACGTTCAGCACTTCAACCTGGATGTGCAGCGGCAAATCACGAAAGACCTCGTTGTTGACGTCGGCTACGTGGGCAAGTTGAGCCGCAAGCTGATGATGGGCCTGAGCGACAACTGGGCGGTATATCAGTCCAACGCAACGCTGGCAAATCTTGACCAGCGCCGCATTTTGCGCGGCTTCGGCGACAATACAAGAGTCGCGTCGGTAGCGACCGCGAATTACCACAGTCTGCAGGCTCAAGTTAACAAGCGCTACAGCCGCAACCTTACGCTTCAGGGCGCCTACACTTTTTCGAGAGCGATCGACATCTTCTCGAATTTGTCCAGCAGCGGATCGATTACTCCCCAACCGTTCAATATTGCCGCCGATCGTGGCCTGGCGAATTTCCACCGCCAGCATGTCGGCTCGATTTCCTTCATCTACGATTTGCCCCGGCTTTCCAAACGGCCGGCCGTGCTGCGGCACGTTCTCGGCGCGTGGCAGGTGAACGGGTTGTTCTCGGCACAATCGGGCGCTCCATTGAACGCAGTTCTGGGCAGCGACGTGGCGCTAAGCGGAACACCGAACCAAAGACCTAATTTGGTTGGTAACCCCTGGTTATCGGCGGATCGGCCAACCGACGCCAAGCTGGCGGCTTGGTTCGACCGCACGGCGTTCGCGCAGCCGGCCAAGGGAACGTACGGCAACGTAGGCCGCAACATCCTGCTCGGACCGGCGTCGAGAGATCTTAACCTCGGACTCTTTAAGAACTTTTCACCCGCTCGATCGGAGCGATTCAAGGTGCAATTCCGGTCGGAGTTCTTCAGCATCCTGAACCATCCGAATTTCGGCAATCCGAACGTGCAATTGAGCGCGGGAGCTCGCATGGGACAGATCACGAGCGCCGGCGGTGCGCGCGTGATCCAGTTCGCGTTGAAGACGTTCTTCTAAGCGCGATTGGTATTGCTAATGATGCACAAAGTGTGTTTTCCGTTGGTAGTTTTGGCGGCCAGCGCGGCCCTCGCGGCCGGGGCGCAGAAGGTTGTGCTGGTCGACAACTCGCAGGCAAAAGCCGCGATTGTGCTCGGCAGCAAGGCGAGTCAGGACGAACGGGACGCCGCGCGGGAGCTGGTCGAGCATATCCGTCTGGCCACCGGTGCGAAGCTGCCGGTTGCAGAAGCAGTGCAGTCGGGCAGCGGCGCCACTCCACGTATCATAGTCGGCTTGTCCGCCTGTCCACCCGCGATCCGCGCGAGGGTTACCAAACTGAAAGCGGATAGCTTCGTCATCGAGTCGTTGCGCGGCGACGATATTGTGCTCGCCGGACAACCGCCCAACGGTACTTCATTTGCCGTGTACGCTTTTCTTGAGAAGGCAGCCGGCATCCGTTGGCTCTGGCCGGGGGAAAGCGGTACTGTCATTCCCAAGAGCAAGTCGCTGGCGGTGGCGCCCCTCTCGCTTCAAAAAGAGCCGGCGTTTCTGTGGCGGTTCCTGGGCCCCGGCGGCGCACTTTGGGGGCCTGCGGATAAGTGGACCAAGGAGCGGGAACTGGGCGTCACCGAGCAACACCAGCGCGAGCAGGAACTGTGGGAAAAGCGCAACGGATATGGCGGATTGCGGGCCGTAAGCGGGCACTCCTTCGGTAAGATTCTGCCGCCCGCCGTCTACGGCCCGAAACAGCCGGAGTTGTTCGCGTTGACCGGCGGCGTTCGCGAATGGGAGAACTTCGACGGCAAGCATCGTAAGCAGCCGTGCACGACCAATCCCGAGGTTATCCGCATAACCATCGATTACTGCCGCAACTTCTTCGACGCGCATCCCGATTACGGCATGGTTTCCATACAGTCGAATGACGGGCGAGGCTTCTGCGAATGCGAACGATGCCAACGTCTCGATACCGGAAAGACGCAGGAGGGCGATCTCGGCCCGAACCCCAGCGCAGCCGAGGCGCTCCGCATCATTAGCGACCGCATGATTACCTTCGGCAACCAGGTGGCCGAGGCGGTGGCACGAACCCATCCTGGCAAAAAGGTGTTGATCCAAGCCTACGGCCAGACCAAGCAGCCGCCGGAGCGCGTTAAGGCAAGCTCGAACCTGGTGGTCCAGTACACTCTCCGCGCGGCCGGGCATTGGAACCCGGAAACGGAACAGCGCGACTTCCAAGTGCTGGAGGCATGGAAGCGTCAGGCCCCGGCCATGGGCATCTACGAGTACATCGATCAGGTGAACTTTGCCAACCTGCCGCGGCTCTTTCCGGAACTGATCGGCAGGAGTGTTGCCCGCCTGGATCAGCTCGGTTATCGCTACTACGAGACGCAGGCGGGGAGCGGCCACGCAACCAACGGATTGAACTACTACGTGCTCGCCCGTGTCCTGTGGGACCCGTCCGCCGATGTGCGGGCCATCGAGCGTGACTACATTGAGAAGGGTTTCGGGGCGGCCGCTCCCGCGGTCACTCGCTACTTCAACCGTTTGGCCGCCCAGTGGAAACAGGAGGGGCTGAACCCCACGCTGGCGATGAAAGGGATGACGCTCCCTGTCTATCGGGCTATGGCGGCTGTTTACCCAAAGAACTTCCGCGACGCTTGCCGGCGCGACCTCGCCGAAGCATTGACTTTGGCGCGCGGCGAAGACCGGTCACGGGTCGAGTTCCTGCAGCGTGGGTTCCACTACATGGATTTAACCGGGGCAGCCATCGACGCCACTATCCCGCTGTTCGAAGCTGGCTGGAAGTTCTCGCCGCAAGTGGCGCTGCCGGCAGGCGCGGACATGAAACAGTTCCGTCAAGCCCTGGCCGCCTGGGAAACTCGGGATTCGTACGTCGAGTCGCGTAAGAATCAATTCGAGCTCGCATATCTCTGGATTTGCCAGAACACATCCGAGTACGGTTTCAACCCTCGGGCCAAGATGCGCCAGTTTGCGGCCGCGACAACCACCGAAAAAGGGAAATGAGATCGTCCCATTTGATGCCGCGTGAGCGCACCCTGTTGGCACTGTCGCACCAGGAGACAGACCGTGTTCCGGTCGATTTCCTCGCCACACCCGCAACCTGGGCGGCCGTGAAGAAACATTTGGGCGTTGACACGCGCGAGGAGGTCCTGTGCCGGCTGGGCGTGGATTTGAGGCATCCGCGCCAGCCCTACGTTGGACCGCCGCTGCGCCGGTATGCAGATGGAATGTGGTTGGACGTCTGGGGCATCGGGCGCAAGCCGACTGTCTATGCCGGCGGCGTCTACCAGGAAGTATGCCACCACCCACTGGCGGAGGTGAGCGAACCCAACCAACTGGGACAGTACTCCTGGCCGCAACCCGAGTGGTGGGATGCAGCCGCTCTCAAGGCGCAAGTAGAGGCCATGGACGCCCAGCAGAGCTACGCGATTGCGTTACCGGAATTCGGGGACCCGGGCGGGATTTTTGAAATCGCCTGGTACATGCGCGGCATGGAGCGTTTTTTTCTGGATATGGCCGAGCAGCCGGACATGGCACACGGCATTTTGCGGCGCGTCTTCGAGTTTTTCATCGGGTTGCTGGATGGCGCGATGGCTGCGCTTGGCAACCGCATCGATTTAATTTGGACTAGTGACGACATCGCGCACCAGCGAGGCCGGTTGATATCTGAGAAAACTTGGCGGGCGTTCGTCGCCCCTTATCATGAACGGTTGAATCGCCGCGTGCATGAGCTTGGCGCCAGAGTGATGTATCACTCCTGCGGCGCGGTTCGTCCGTTCATTCCGGGGTTAATCGACGCCGGCGTCGATGTGCTCGACGTGCTCCAGTTCAGCGCTGCCGGGATGGACCCGGTCGAGATCAAGCAGCGATTCGGCAGTTCTCTTTGCTTTCACGGAGGGATGGATGTGCAGACAACTCTGCCGTTGTCAACGGCCGAGGAGATACGCCGCGTCGCTCGCGAACGCATCCATGTGCTGGGCCGGGGGGGAGGTTACATCCTGTCGCCCGGCCATAACATCCAGGCGGACACCCCGGTGGAAAACATAGTGGCTATGTACTCGGAAGCAGGCAGCCTGGCTGCCTTGCGTGTCGGCTCGGTGTGACCGACTTCCATGCACAGCGCGCGTTATCAACCCGATCGCCCCTCACCCCTGCGGTGGACGATCCTGTTCCTATTGTTCGCGGGATTTACACTGAATATCGTCGACCGCCAGGCGCTGTCGCTGGCCGCCCCGGTTATCCGCGAACAGTTCCACCTGTCCAGCACGCAATACGGTTTCATCGTATTTGCCTTCCTGTTTGGGATGGTTCTGGGACAGATCCCGGCCGGGCTGCTGTTCGACCGGAAGGGGCCACGCTTCGGTTTCAGCCTCATCGTGACATGGTGGTCCGTCGCGAACCTGATGCATGCCTTCGCCGGGTCGCTGCTTCAGTTCGGTTCGCTTCGTTTCCTGCTGGGCTTAGGCGAATGCGGTAGCTATTCAGGAAGCGTAAAGACGGTCGGGCGGTGGTTTCCCGAGGAGGAGCGATCGTTCGCGGGCGCCGTGTTTGTCAGTGGTTCCCTGGCTGGTTCGGTCCTGGCCCCTCCGCTCATTGTGTTTCTGACTCTTCGTTACGGCTGGCAGGCGGCGTTCCTGGTGCCAAGCAGTCTTGGCTTTGTCTGGTTGGCGGCGTGGCTGATTGTCTACCGAGAGCCGGGTATGCGTTTGCAGTCCGGGCAGCCAACCACGCAACCCGCCGACTACGCGCCGAAGCCAATGTCAGCAGGCTGGCTGAAACCGCTATTAAGACTGAAGGTCGTTTGGGGGGTGATCCTCATCAGGGCGCTCACCGGCCCCGTGAGCCATTTCTATTGGTACTGGCTTCCCGAGTATCTCAAAGCCGAAAGGGGAATGGGATTGCAGGCTATCGGCTTGTTTGCGTGGCTGCCGTATCTATTCGGGGGCGCCGGTGGATTGTTCGGCGGTTGGTTTTCGGGGTTGCTGCTGCGACGCGGCTGGCCGGTGGACCGTGCGCGTAAAACGGCCTTTCTGCTGAGCGTGGCGGTTTGCCTCACGGCCGCTCTGGTGCCTTTCGCCCCAAACGCTCCAGCCGCAATGCCGCTGATTTGTCTGGCCTCCGCCGGCATCAACAGTTTCTCTGTAACATTTATCGGCTTGCTCACGGATCTATTTCCGCAGCATCTGCTGGCTCGGGTGAGCGGCCTGACGGGAATCGGTGATGGCGTCGTTAGCATGTTTCTCATGCTGACGACTGGCATCGTTGTTCAGCATTTTTCTTATTTGCCGGTATTCATCGCTGCGGCGCTCATGCCCGTTCTCGGCCTTGCCTCGCTGTATGGGTTGGTACGGCGCGTGCGGAAAGTTGAGATAAGTTTGCCCAGCCGTGAGTCAATTCGCCGACCCTCCATTTGATGAAGGAGTGCTTTCATGGATTACTATACAATCCCGTTTGAACAATTCTCCGGGATCAGACCTTGGCCCTTCACGAAGCTGCCGGATGTGGCAGCCCTCAACCGCTTAATCGCCGAAGAAGTAGTAACGGCCTTAAAAGAAGCGGTCAAGCAACGGCGCAGGTTGGTTGTCATTTGCCCGGTCGGCCCGTTGGATTACTCCTATTGGGCGGAAGTCATGAACCGCGAGCACGTCGACGGCTCGGCACTCGTCACGGTCAACATGGACGAGTATCTTGCCGAAGATGGGGACGCGATTCCCGAATCGCATCCGCTCAGTTTCCGGCGCTTCATGAACGCGGGTTTTTTCGACCGGTTGCAGGGGAGTGCTCGCGTGCCCGCGGATAACATTGTCTTCCCGGACCCGCGATCGCCTGATCGGACGACTGCTTTCCTGGAGGCCTGCGGCGGCGCGGACATCTGTTACGGCGGCATGGGGCTGACCGGGCATTTTGCGTTCAACGACCCTCCGGAGGCGGATCAGTCGTGCGACGCCGCCGCCGTCCGCAATAGCCGAACTCGGTGTCTTGAAATTTGCCGCGAAAGCCAGGCCCAGATGTGCATGGGCGGGACTGGTGGCAACTGGGAGATTCTGCCTCGCCGCGCGATTACCCTCGGTATGTACGAACTGCTGATGAGCAAGCAGATACACCTGACCTTCATGCGCAGTTGGCATGCTGGTGTCCTGCGACGTGCCCTGTTTGGTCCGGTGACCGGCCGCTGTCCAGGTTCGTTCGTGCAGCAGCACCCAAACGTGACAGTGACGCTAACCGAATTGGCAGCAGATCTGCCACTCGTTCACGTGGCTCAGCGCATAGCGGTGTAATCAAACATAAAACCGCGAAGTGGAGTGATTCGAATGGAATACCAATTGGGTGACTATTGCTTTAGTCCCACTGACTTTCTACCAAAGCGGCTTTTTGAAGCCATCACCGATGTGCGCGTCGAAAACCCCGAGATCATCACGGCCGAGGCGCAGCGGCGCCGGCGGCGTGGCCGCCTGACGCTGGACGCGCGCCTGGTGATCCTAGCGACCGACCACCCTGGCCGGCGTGTAACCGGCATTCCGGGCAATCCCCTGGCCATGGGCGACCGCCATTCTTACTTGGCCCGCGCCTTGCGCGTCCTGCTTGCGCCCGGCTGCGACGGTATTATGGGCACGACCGACTTCATGGAGGACCTGCTCATCCTTAACTGCCTCGTGCGCGAGGCCGGCGGGCCTGCCGTGCTGGACGACAAAGTGCTGATCGGTTGCATGAACCGTGGCGGCCATGCCGGCGTCGAGGGCGAGATCGACGATCGCTTCACCTCGTTCACCGCCCATCAACTGAAACGGCTGAATTTCGAGGGCGGAAAACTCATGTACCGCCTCGACCCGGCCGATGAAAGGTCGATAAAGGCCATCAGCGATTGCGCGCAGGCGATGACCGAACTCTATCGAGAAGATTTGTTCGCGTTCCTGGAGCCGATGAGCGTAAAGCGAAAACCGGAGGGCAGCTGGGACACGGTGAAGGCCGTGGAAGCGCTCGCCCGCGATGCAGGCGCGGCCGCGTGCATGGGTGAGTCTTCAGCAAGAACCTGGCTGAAGCTGTCCTATACCGAAGGTTACGAGCAAGTGGCGCGCGCCACCTGCCTTCCGATCCTGATGCTCGGCGGCGCGCCACGCGAAACTCCCTGCTCGACTCTTCAGGACTTCGCGGCGGGGATGCGCGCGGGCGCTAACGTGCGCGGAACGATGGTGGGCCGGAACGTGACGTTTGCCAACCGCGAAGACCCGCGCGCGGTAGCGGCGGCGGCGGGAGCAATCGTGCACGACGGTTGCACGTACCAGATTTCGCTTGAGCACCTGCATGCCGAACGAGGCTGCCAAATGGATTCGTTCGCCGCGTGGCGATAGACTGCGGAACCTCATGGGCGCGCCTGCATGCTTGCCGTGTGTTTTAGTGGGATTGGACGCGTAAATGAAGCAAAAGCTCGCTCCTCTGCTGTTATTTTTTGCGTCGGCAATTTGGGCTAACGGGGTTCTCGCAGCCGGCCCTCAAAAGGCCGTGCTAGTCGAGAATTCTCAGCCGAAAGCCACTATTCTGCTCGGCAGCAAGGCGAGTCAGGACGAACGGGGCGCCGCACGGGAACTGGTCGAGCATATCCGTCTGACCACCGGTGCGGAGTTGCCGGTTGGAGAAGCAGCGCAGGCGGGTAGCGGCGCCACTCCACGTATCATAGTCGGCTTGTCCGCCTGTCCACCCGCGATCCGCACGCGGGTCACCAAACTCAAAGCGGATGGCTTCGTCATCGAGTCGCTGCCCGGCGGCGATATTGTGCTCGCCGGACAACCGCCCAACGGTACTTCATTCGCCGTCTACGCTTTTCTTGAAAAGGCAGCCGGCATCCGTTGGCTCTGGCCGGGAGAAAGCGGTACTGTCATCCTCAAGAGCAAGTCGCTCGCGGTGGCGCCTTTCTCTCTTCAAAAAGAGCCGGCGTTTGTGTGGCGGTTCCTGGGCCCCGGCGGCGCACTTTGGGGGCCTGCGGATAAGTGGACCAAGGAGCGGGAACTGGGCGTCACCGAGCAACACCAGCGCGAGCAGGAACTGTGGGAAAAGCGCAACGGATATGGCGGATTGCGGGCCGTAAGCGGGCACTCCTTCGGTAAGATTCTGCCGCCCGCCGTCTATGGTCCGAAGCAGCCTGAGTTGTTCGCGTTGACCGGCGGCGTTCGCGAATGGGAGAACTTCGACGGCAAGCACCGCAAGCAGCCGTGCACGACGAATCCGGAGGTCATCCGCCTCACGGTCGAATACTGCCGCAGATTCTTTAACGAACATCCCGATTACGGCATCCTTTCCATACATCCCAATGACGGCCGAGGCTTCTGCGAATGCGAGCAATGCCAGCGTCTCGATACCGGGAAAATGCAGGAGGGCGATTTAGGCCCTAACCCGAATGCGCCGGAGCCGCTCCCCGTCATTACCGATCGAATCGTGACGTTCTCCAACCAGGTGGCCGATGCGGTGGCGCTGACCCATCCGGGAAAGAAATTGCTCATTCATGCTTACTCGCAATACAAGCTGCCGCCGGAGCGTGTTAAAGCTAGCCCCAACCTGCTCATCCAGTACACACTTCGGTCGGCCGGTCATTGGAACCCTGAAACCGAGCAGCGGGATTTACAGATGTTGCAGGCATGGAAGCGCCAAGCCTCGACGTTGGGCATCTACGAGTACATCGATCAGGTAAACTTCGCCAACCTGCCGCGGCTCTTTCCGGGACTGATCGGCAGGAGCGTGGCCCGCCTGCACCAACTCGGTTATCGCTACTACGAGACGCAGGCGGGGAGCGGCCACGCAACCAACGGATTGAACTACTACGTGCTCGCCCGCGTACTGTGGGACCCGTCCGCCGATGTGCGGGCCATCGAGAGAGATTACATCGAGAAAGGTTTCGGGGCAGCTGCTCCAGCAGTCGCTCGCTATTTCAGCCGTTTGGCCGCTCAGTGGAAACAGCAGGGGCTGAACCCCACGTTGGCAATGAAAGGGATGACGCTCCCTGTCTATCGGGCTATGGCCGCTGTCTACCCAAAAAGCTTCCGCGACGCTTGCCGGCGCGACCTCGAAGAAGCGTTGACTTTGGGGCGCGGCGAAGACCGTGCGCGGGTCGAATTCCTGCAGCGTGGGTTCCACTACATGGATTTGACCGGGGCAGCGATCCATGCAACTATCCCCTTATTCGAAGCCGGCTGGAATTTCTCGCCGCACGTGGTCGCCCCGGCAGGCGCCGACATGAAGCAGTTCCGTCAAGCCCTGGCCGCCTGGGAAACTCGGGATTCGTACGTCGAGTCGCGGAAGAATCAATTCGAGCTCGCATATCTCTGGATCTGCCAGAATAGCTCTGAATATGGCTTCAATCCTGTGGCCAGGATGCGCCAGTTTGCGGCTACCGGCGGCACCGGAAAAGGGCAATCTTCACCACCGGCTGGCGGAGGTTGAGCGAACCGAGCCAACTGGCACGGTACCCATGGGGAGACGATCATTCCCGTATCCATTTGGGAGAAGCTCGAAGGACAACGCGGAAGAGAAGCAAGAGTGCAAGCTGCGAGGACGATCTATGAAGTTTCTGTTTGCTTTGCTCTTTGTGCCGCTCAGCGCACTGGCGCAAGCGGATCTTGCCAGCATAACCGGGATTGTGACCGATAAGGCGGGTGCGGTGATGCAGGGCGTCTCGGTGACGGCACGCCATCAGGAAAACAACACGACGCGCACCATTAAAACAACGGCCTCCGGGGATTACGCAATCACCAACCTGCCGCCGGGAACGTACGAGCTAACCGCGGAGATGTCCGGGTTCCGACTTCACCGCGTGTCGGGCATCGTGCTGGAGGTCGGCCAGGTGGTGCGGACCGACATACAAATGCAGTTGGGAACTATCACGGAGTCGGTGAACGTTACGGCTGAAGCGGCTGTGGTGAATACCGAACGCGGAGCCTCTCAAGGCGACGTCATCGTGCAGCGGGAGATCCAGGAGTTGCCGCTGGAGGGCCGTGATTTCATGGACCTCGCCTTCCTGGTGCCGGGTGTAGTCCCGTTGGCACAGGGAGGCAACGGATCGTCGGTCTCGGCTAATGGCGCCCGCAACGACAATACCAACATGTACGTGGACGGCTTCAGCAGCCGCGATAGCCGACGCGGACTAGCGAATGCGCGGCCGAACATAGACACGGTGCAAGAGTTCAAGATGGAGACGTCCGGTTACTCGGCCGAGTACGGCCGAGTCGCCGGCGGAGTAATCAACATGGCGCTGCGCTCGGGCGCCAATCAGTTTCACGGTGCGGCGTTCGAGGCTCTGCGGAATGAAGCTCTTGCTGCCCGAGCGTTCTTCGATGTAGGAAAGCTGAAGCTGCGGCGCAATTCGTTCGGCACAACCTTCAGCGGACCGGTGGAACTTCCCCGAATCTACCACGGGCGCGACCGGACCTTTTTCGTCGCCAGTTGGGAAGCGTACCGCGAAAACAGCGGAGAAACGCGGCTGGGACGGGTGCCGACGGCTGCCGAGCGCTCGGGCGACCTATCCGGAGCGAGGACCGCAACGGGCGCGCTCGTTACGGTGCGCGACCCGCTCATTGCCGGCACCCCTGCCTTTCTTAACAACCAAATCCCGGCCGCCCGCTTTAGCCCGATAACGACAAAGCTGTTTCAGTACTACCCTCTTCCCAACCGAGCGGACCCAATCAACAACTACATCGTGGCCGCTGAATCGCCGTCCCCCTGGGACAGCATCCTTGGGAAGATCGACCACCGCTTAACAGAGAAAGACAGCATCGCGGTTCGCTACCAGAAGCGCTTCGGCCGGCCTTCCAACGCATGGGGGGGAAGCGACCTGGGCACTTTCGGTAATACACAGAAGGCCAACGATTCGTTGCTGGGGCTTGACTATACGCACATGTTTTCGCCGGCCATCCTGCTGGAGGCGCGCGAAGGCTTTAGCCGTACGGCGACGCGGCAGAAGTGCAACTGGGCGGGGCAGGACATCGCCAGTCAATTGGGAATCTCCGGTACGACAGCCGATCCGGAGCTGATGGGTTTTCCCAGATTCACCGTTACAAACTACTTGCCCTTGGGATGCGCCGCCGCACAACCGGCGCAGTTCTTCGTCACGAACATTCAGGCCAACAGTAAACTCACCTGGGTTCGGGCCAAACATATTTTTAAATGGGGTTATGACGTCTCGCGGCTGAGGTCTAACGAACCATATGGTTCGAACGCTCGCGGTACGTTCGCATTCCAGGATCGCTGGACGGGTTACCCTATCGGGGATCTCCTGTTGGGGTTGCTGAACAGCAGTTCACGGATGCTTCAGCCCACTCGAACCTACACCCGCGTGACCAGCATGGGGATGTTCTTCAACGACGACTACAAGGTCGCGCGGTCGCTGACTTTGAACCTGGGTTTCCGCTATGAATTGGACTCGCCCCTGATGGATCGCTACGGGCGAATGTCGAACTTCGTTCCCGGCTTGGACAAGATCGTCATTTCCAGCGATAAGACCCTGCCGAATCTCGCCTCGCTTTTGGCACAGGCGGGCCTGACGAATGTCACCGTCATGGCGGATAATGTCGGCTTGCCGAAGTCGCTCGTTTACCCCGACCGAACCAATGTCGCGCCGCGGTTCGGATTCGCCTGGCGTCCGTTCGGCGGACAGCGCACCGTGATGCGCGGCGGCTACGGGATTTTCTACGCCGGCCAACGGCTGGAGACGCTTCGGGTCAGCCTGATGCAGGGCTATCCCTTTTCTGTAAGCCAGAGCTTCTCGCGGCTGGCCAGCGATCCTAACGCTCTCACGTTGTCGAACCCGTTTCCGGCCGCGCGCGTATCGTTGGGGTCGGTTACCAATTCCGCCGGGCTTCAACTGCACGCAACGAGCGGCTATCTGCAGAGCTACAACCTGACCGTGGAGCGGGACTTGGGGCACGGCACCGGCATCGAGGTAAGCTATGTCGGCTCGAAGGGTACGCACCTGGTGCGCCGCTATGACATCAACCAGCCGTTTCGAAGCTTGCAGCTATACCAGGCGGGCATCCCGTTCCAGAGGCCATACAGTGGCTTGAACACGATTGACTACTACGGCTTCGGTTCAAACTCCATTTACAACGCCGGACAAGTGACGCTGCGCCGGCGTGCCAGCGGTGGCCTGTTCTACCGGGCGAGCTATACATATGGCAAGTCACTCGATGAGGCTTCCCAGGTCGGCGCGGGCGACGGAGGCTTCAACGGCGCCGAGGATTCCCGGAACCTGAAACTCGAACGCGGCCGTTCGGATTTTGACCGGCGTCATCTTTTCACCGCAGCCCTTTCTTGGCCATTGCCTGTGGGAGGCCACCATCGCTTGCTCGGCGGGGCACATGGACTGGCGGGGGCAGTGGTAAACGGTTGGCAACTCAGCGCTACGGCTACCCTGTATACCGGCGCTCCCTTCACCGTGCTGCCGGCGAACGTGAACCTCGACCTGGGTGACTCCGCGCGTCCCAACCGCCTGGGCAGCGGTCTGTGGACAAGCCAGACCTCCCATCCCGCGGGCAAGCGCGGCCTCGATTACCCGTTTTTCAACCTCGCCGATTTCGAAGCCGTTCCACGTTGCGCCTCGGTAAGCAAGTGTGGGGCGAGCGCGCACGGTTTTTCTCCTTTTGCTTTCGGCAATTCGGGAAGAAACTTCCTCGATGGACCCGGTAGGAACAACACGAACCTGGCGTTGATGAAGAACTTCCCTATGGGAGAGCGGCGGGCGCAGTTCCGCTGTGAGGCTTTCAACGCGTTTAATCGCGCTCATTTTCAATTGCCCAACGGCATGTTCGATGCCATGGCAGGCGGTCTCATCTCCAGCGTGACCCCCAGCGGCCGCGGCGGACCGCGCGTTATTCAACTCTCGTTGCGGTATGAGTTCTGACCGCCCGAAAAACCCGGGGGCGGGATTGATTCGAGTTAAGGTGCTTCTGCTTGGCTTAGCGGGGTTGGGTCTTGCGGCCGGATACTGCGTCCATCCGATTCGCAGTGCTGGTCTTGCGCCCGAGCAGACGAGACACGCTGAGTATTACGTCGATCCTGTACGCGGCGACGACGCTGGAGCCGGAACACTTGATCGTCCCTGGAAGACCTTCAAAAGCAGCATATCGAGACTGAAGCCCGGTCAGACGCTGTTCTTGCGCGAGGGGCTGTTCTTCGAGAAAGAGATCTCCCTTGCGATTCAAGGCACGAAAGACCAGCCGATAACCATCAAGAGCTACCCAGGCGAAGCCCCTGTAATCGACGGGGGAATACGCGACTTCCGTGCGCCCGGGAACGACGACTGGCAACTCGCCGACCCAGCCATTCAGTTATGCGTCCCGAAGAACACGTATCCCGATCCGAACATCCTTCACGGCTATTTCGAGTTCGAAGGCACCCTCTACCAGCTCGTGGGATACGACGATTATGCCGAGTTGTCGGCAAAGACACAGTTCCATGACGAAGATGCCCCCTTTTACGTGGGCCCGGGAATGCACTGGAGGAAATCAGACCGGCGAATTTACATACGGCTGACACAAAGCGACGTTGCCAGACAAAATGGATATACCCTGCCCGGCCTGCCGGCCGATCCGCGGAAGCTGAAGATCAATTTGTTCGGAAACGGAACGGCATTGCGTGTGCCCAAGGAGGCGGCGCATGTGCGTCTGGAGGGATTGACCGTACGATTTCAGGAATACGTCGTCGAGTTCCTCCCCGGAGGGGCGAGTAATTTCGCTGTCAAGGACTGCCGGTTTTTGGGCGGCCGCTTTCATATTTTCGTCGGAGAAGACACGCACGACTTACTTTTCGACGGCATCCGCGTTGATGGCGGCGTGCCCGACTGGATTGGGTGGTTGGATGTAAAAGAAGGCCGGAGACCGGCCAAGCACCTCGAAACGCCGGGCATCAAGTTGACCAGAGGTGTGCATAATGTGGAGGTCAGGAATTCGTCGTTCAAACGACTCTTTGATGGAATCAACGCGAACGGCGGCGGGTCGAACCTCTATCTGCACCACAATTCCTTCGAGAACATCCGGGACGATTGTCTTCAGTTGGGCACACACACCCACCACGTCGAGGTGGCCTACAATCGAATGATCCATGTATCGAAGGGGCCCGGATACCAGGGAACAAGGGATTCGGAAAAACCGGGTACGAAGTATTACCACCACAACATCATCGACTGCAGCAAGCGTTGGCTGTTTGCCCGCCGCGGTACGCAAGGAAGGCTGGCCATACCGGGCCGGGTGAAATTTATCAGCGAACTCGGTGAGGTTTGGGCGCGGCCGGTCGGATTCCATGGCGAGAAGGACGTGCGAGACCCGTGGAAGATCTACCACAATACGATCCTCTTCGGTCAGGAGCTGAATGGCAGTGGGGGAGGCTTCGAATATCCCCACAGCCCCTTTGATCGGGGCACGCCGCAGGCGGTGTTTAACAACATCATCGTACAGGTGGCGGATTACTGGCTGTCGTCTTCAACGCGCGTGGCCGACGGCTCGCAGGTTTTCGACGGTAACTTGTACTACCGTATTCTCACGAACGCGATGCGCCCGCTATTCAAACAGTGGGCAGGGAGCGCGGGAACGAGCGATTTCCAGTCGCTCGCGCAGTTCAAAGGCTCGCCGCTGTTTATCGAATCCAAGCGCTACTATTCGCCCGGTTTTGAAAATTCCGGGGCCGAAGCAGACCCGGGGCTGGATGCGGAGTATCGACCGGCGGAACGCGGTCCGGCGGCCACCGGGGCGGTATCTCTTCCCGCCGACTGGCCCGGTAATCGCGGAGAGAAATTTCGCGGCGCGTTCGCGCCGCGCGGATCGCGCTAGAGCCGCGATCCGAATTTCACAAAGGCGGATCAATGTTGAAATCCTGTCTTGTCCTGTTTCTTGCTGTTTCGTCCGCAGTTGCGGTTGAATCCCGAGGCGCGACGCTTACCAGGAATGGAAAGGCAACGAGCATCATTGTCGTACCGGACAAAGCACCGCGGGTTTGCCAGGAGGCGGCCGAACTGCTCCAGAAGACGGTGGCGAAGATCAGCGGGGCCATCATTCCCATTCAGCCGGAGGGCCGAGCAAGCGCCCCTGCCTCGACCCAAATGGTCTGGGTGTCGGTCGGAAACACACGATTCGCTCGATCCAAAGGCGTCAAGCCGGACGCAATGAAGCCGGAAGAGATACGTCTCCTTGTCGCGGACAGTTACGTGATTGCGGCGGGGAATGAAGGCCCTGCAGGAGACACCGGGCGCGAAACCCAACGCGGCCCTTATTTCGCCTCGGTCGAGCTTCTGGAGCGGCTGGGAGTGCGCTGGCTGTGGCCGGGCGAAAGCGGCGAGGTGCTTCCCAAGACAGCCACGGTAACCATCGCTCCTCTGAGCTACACGTTCGTTCCGCCGCTGATTCAGAGATATCTGCGCTTCGGTCCGGCGGGCAAGGGCGGAGGAGAATTCAGATATGGCGTGAAGATTCCCCAGGCGGGACTCGACTGGGGCGATTGGCCCCAGCACATGCGGCTCGGCGGCAGCCGCAAGATAAGCGCCGGTCACAATTTTGGCGACTGGTACGACAAGTACTTCAAAGAGCACCCCGAGTATTTCGCCGTGGGAGAGGACGGCAAGTCGTTCGGTTGGCTAAACGAAACAAGCCGGAGCAAGTTGTGCGTAAGCAACCCGGCTGTGCTCGATCGGGTGGTTGAGGAGGCGGAGGCTTATTACGAGCATTGCGCCAATCCCCTGGCGGCGGCCTTTTCTCTAAGTCCCACCGACAATCAGGCCGGCCATTGCATGTGCCAGAACTGCCGGAAGCTGGACGCCCTGGACGGGCCCAAGGTCACCTGGAATTTCAACACGGGCGAAAACGGACGAACGCGCACGCCGGTGCACCACGTCTCGCTGACGGACCGGTATGTCACCTTCTGGAACAGGGTCGCGGAACGGCTCGAGCAGAAATGTCCCCACCTGCTGTTCGGCAGCATTGCCTACGGCGTATACCGCCATCCGCCGCTGCACGTCGCGGCACATAGAAACGTGGTCATGGCTTATGTCGGCGGCGATTATACGAACGACGCCATGCGCAGCGCATTTCGGAAAGACTGGGATGCCTGGGCGGCCAAGACAAGCAAGATGCTGTACCGGCCCAACCTGATGCGGGAAGGATACGGGTTTCCTCTGATATGGCCGACTCGTATGGCCGAGGACCTCCAGCACCTGGCGCGAACCGGGATGATCGGCGTGGATATCCCGAACATCCACGGGCACTGGGCGACGCAAGGACTGAATTATTACGTGCTGGCTAAAATCCTCTGGAATCCCAGCCTGGATGCGCGCCAGTTGGTCGACGATTACTGCGACCGCGGTTTTGGGCCGGCCGCGGCCGCCGTCAAGAAATACTATTCCCGGCTCATGGAACTCACCGCCCAGTTGGCGGCTCACAACGGCAAACGGGACAGGGACGTCGAGGGCATCCTGGCGCGCGGGGAGGCGACCGAGGAAGACTCGGCCGTGCGAACACTCGCTCGCACGACTCAGGTTTCTCCATGGGAAGTGGTGTACAGCCCCAAGGTGATGATGGAGTTGGAGGAGTACCTCGTTCAGGCGCGGCGGTTGGCTGCCGGCCAACCCGCGGCGCGAAAGCGCGTCGAGTTTCTCTCGTTGGGCTTTGAATACGCACGCCGCGATTTGAAGATGAAACAAGCGGTTGCCCGTTACGAGCGCGATTCCGAATCCAGGGAAAAAACGGTAGAGCTGCTTAAAGCATTAGTGGAGTTGGAGGAGTGGCGGAAACAACAGGCTGCGAGCCCCGCCGTAGGCATTGTGGTCGGCTACTACTGGTTTTGGAAGCAGCAACTGGAGGGAACGCCGGCGATGCGATTTGCCCCGGTCGTTGTACCGGAAAAGCTACCTGGTGGCGATTATCGATTGAGCGTGTTGGCGTTTTCGTGGAATAAACGAATCACGAAGATGCAGTTGAGTGCCGACGGCAAGGAGTGGTCCGAATCGCGGGCCTACGAGCCGCGCATCAGCTGGCGTGGACGGGGCAGCGTGTTTGTACGGTTTTACCTGGAAGGGGAGCGTGACGCGGAATGGTCCAAACCGGTCTCTGCGAAATTATGAACCGGCCGCAGTCAAAGAACGATTCTCTCCGTTTCTGAGGCTATCTCGTTTGGCACGCGGAGCGGCATGTACGTTTTCGGCTCGGACCAATAAAAAACTATTATGCAACCGCAACTTCAGCGAATCGAACAGCCCACGACGGCGCGCTTGCTTAGTCTGGATGCGTATCGCGGTCTGATCATGTTGTTTCTCGTATCGAACGGATTCGGATTCCGGGCGCTGCTCCACCATCCCAAATGGTCCTGGTTGGCGGTTCAGGTCGAGCATATCGAATGGGAAGGGATGACGCTTTGGGATCTGATCCAGCCCGCCTTCATGTTAATGGTGGGGGTGGCGATGCTGCTATCGCTTGCCCGACGGCAGGCGGAGGGCGCCACATTCAGCAAGTTATGCCGCCACATCGTCGGGCGCTCGCTCGGATTGCTGGTCATTTGTTTCCTCATTACAAACTTCAATCGGGGGTGGCCGCCGGTGATTTGGCTGACGAACGTATTGGGCCAGATCGCCATGGGAACGGTACTCGTCTTTCTTGTCATGCGTTTGCGGTTGCCGTTCCAGTTCGTGGCCGCGGCAGCCATTCTCGCCGGATATTGGGCGGTGTTTGCCCTGTTCCCCGGCAGGCAGGGCGCGTTTTCGCCCGGCGACAACATCGGCGCGCGCATCGATTACGCGCTCTTTCATATCAAGAATAAAGGCTATTATACGAACCTGAATTTTGTGAGCAGTGCCGTCACGATGCTGTTTGGAGTATGGGCGGGAATGGTTCTAAGGCAAACGCGGTCGCACGTCTATAAGATCGGCGCGCTTGTCGCCATGGCCGCTGGATGCATTGCCGGTGGGGTGGCCCTTGCGCCTTTCATTCCTATTGTGAAGCGGTTGTACACGCCCTCATTCACCATTGCCAGCGCCGCTCCCGTGTTGTTGATCCTGGCCCTGCTTTATTGGGTAGTCGAAGTAAAGGGATACCGCCGCTGGTGCTGGCCGGTGGTTGTTTTCGGCTCGAACTCAATCTTCATTTATTGCTTTTCGGAAGTCGCGCATGGCTGGCTCAGCCGCGGGCTTTCCTCGTTCACCAACGGTTTTCGTTTTCTTGGTGATTGGGGGGCGGTCGTCCACAACCTCTCGGTGCTGGCAGTAATGTGGTCGCTTTGTTACTGGCTGTATCGGCGCAAGATCTTCTTTAAAGTGTAATGCGGCTGCTCGCAAAACTCTGAGCAAATGATTGACGTGCCTGATGCTTCACAGGCGATCTCCCGAAAATGCCGGCGGTGCTGACACTCAGGGCCCCTTTCGAAGAAGGTTTGATTCGGGCACCCAAGTCGGGCGCAAGCTGTTAACCAAGCCAAACCGCCGCGCGGAGAGCCGGAGAATAGCCGCCAAAGAACGCGCCGACGTGGTTCAGGCAGCTTCTGGAGAATTCTCCGACCAGCACCGATGGAGAGAGCAAACGCCGCCAACCCATTGCCAGCATTGCGGAAAACGCGCGAACACCCGTTAACCAAACGCAGCGCGATGCCGTTAACCAATGGGTCCGGGAATTTCGAGGGGAAAAGGAATGGCTCCTCAGGTAGGACTCGAACCTACAACCCTTCGGTTAACAGCCGCATGCTCTACCATACGAGGTAAGGGAGGGGACATTTCTAACGAGGTAACCATGGGGACATTTGTAAAGAGGTTTGACATGGCAGCCGCCGGCCGGCGGAACTGGGCCGCCCGCCCACGTTATACTGAACACGGCTGGAGCCCGGTATCGACGACGCAAAGAGACTCCAGGAACAATCGCTGGGCCAACCGAAGGAGGGAATCGTCATGTCCGAAACAAGCAGCTTTGCGAACGTCACCGGCGCCGCGCCGCTGAAGACATCTCCAATAAAACTGAAGTTCTGCGCCGCCGGCCAGTGGCGCGAATCGTGCTCCG
>Ga0315284_10002879_pt1 | contig 24538 bp, 14 predicted proteins | sample YL17G09_16_MG_FD_203696 | JGI IMG/M metagenome (GOLD analysis project Ga0315284, IMG submission 203696) | Sediment microbial communities from Yellowstone Lake, YNP, Wyoming, USA - YL17G09_16 | ecosystem: Environmental > Aquatic > Freshwater > Lake > Sediment | place: USA: Wyoming | collected...
TTTGCTGAAGGAGGCAGCGTAGACAGCGATGAGATAAAAGAACTCCGACGGCAGCTTGGAGCCAACTTCACCGAGCTTGAAGCCAAGCGCCTTCTGTCTGAGCGACGAAAAGGGGGCAGTCTGGGCATCAAACCAATCAATAAGCGCGTGGGTGGACCCGTCGCCGCGAAGAAGGGAGGTTTGACTCAGGCTCAGGACATGAAGCAGGATGTTAAAACTGCCAAGCGTGTGGCTGACCAAGAAATCGGTAAGCATGTTCGGTCTCCCGCACCTAAGGGTCATGGAATCAAAGTACATAGCGGAAAGCCGATGTTCGGGAAGGACTAAGTTATGGCGACCAGTGGGACAGTCTCGACAACGGTCTTTACGACTCAGAAGGTCATTGACCATGCCTTTCGGCGTTGTCGGCTAACGCCTCAGCAAGTGACGTCTGAGCATATTCAGACGGCCCTTGACTTGCTGTTTCTTCTTCTCTCTACCTTGGTAAGTAAAGGGATTAAGCTGTGGAATATCGAGAAGATTATCCTACCTCTATATGAGGAAGAGTACTCGGTAGTCACACCTTTAGGTGTTGTTGATATGTTCAACTGTAACCTGAGGGTGTCACAGCGAGTTACGGGAACTGCCACCTCTACTGAAGGATTGGCCGATAACGCCTTTGATGGTGATGTGTTCACAACTTGTACTCAGACCCTGGCTGCCGGATCCATTACGATGCAGCTGCCCTCAGCCATAGCTGTTCCTCAATTTGGTATCCTGCCGAATGTCTCGGGGTCTTGGGATTTCTCTTTCCAATACTCCGAGGACAGTATCACTTGGGTTAATATCTTTACAAGGACCGCTGTCGCCGCGGTGGCCGGTAACTGGCTCTGGTATGATGCCGAGGGAGTCACCTCGCACCTTTACTACAGACTACAGGCCAATGGCACGACTATTCTCGATGTCGCCGAGCTCGTTTACCAGAACCTACCTTCCGAGGTACCTTTGGCTAAGCTCAATCGGGATGACTACGCAAATCTCCCCAACAAAACCTTTACTGGTCGGCCCACTCAGTTCTGGTGGGATAAACAACGATCCCAGTCAGTTATTACCCTGTGGCCCTCAGTTTCGTACCAGTTCACTTTCGCTCAATTGGTCTGTTTCGTACAGACCTACATTGAAGATGTTGGCACGATGAGTCAAGAGATCGAAGTGCCCCAAAGGTGGTACCTGGCCATTGTGACTGGTCTTGCGGCCCAATTAGCTCGTGAGATTAAGGAAGTTGATCCCTCCATGATCCCTATTGTAGCTGTTGATGCAGCCTCCGAGCTCAGCATCGCCTGGGACGGTGAGAGTGATGGTTCGGTGGCGAAATTGATGCCTAATATCTCTCCTTACACGAGGTAGGTGATGGCAATTTTCATAGATCCGACGGGGCGTGGCACTTACGGCATTGGGCTTTGTGCTAGGTGCAGTCGGAAATTTTCCATCGAGGATCTTTACTCAGACCCTAACTCCCCGGGTTTGAAGGTTTGTCGTGCTGACTTAGATGACTATGATCCCTATCGACTTCCAGCTCGACAAACTGAGGATATCACCCTCAGGTTTACGCGACCTGATGTGGCTCTCGACTCTGGTGGCCCGATCCCCAACATTATTGGACTTTTTGGGATTCGAGTTACTGAGAATGGGAACTTACGAACTACCATCAATGGCTCATTGAGAGTTATCTCACCGGCTCCTTGAGGATATAGCATGACCAATGTCACGATTCCCCAGCTTCCTCCAGCGGTAACGCCTTTGGCGCCGGCTGATCTGTTTGAGGTAGTTCAAACTATCTCTGGAGTACTAACCAGCAGAAAGGTTTCTGCAGCCGATCTCACCGGGGGAGGCGGAACTCAAGCCACTTTGATTTTGACCGACACTAACCCCGTTGACCTAGTTGATGTTAGTAATGCTCTTAATTTGGGAGGTCTGGTTCCTACAACCGACCCTCACTTGGCTTTCTCGGCGGCTATTGTTCAAGCCAAGGCGAATATCAACACGGCTGCTCCTTTAAGTATTAACCCTTTCGGTGGTCAGGTTCAGATGGGCGATCAGCTCGTAGTAACCGCCGCTGGTACGGTTTTTCAGCAACCGTTTTGGACGGCCAATACTGTCCTCACTATTCAAGCGGCTCAGGCCTCGATGTTCCAATCAGTGGAGCATTGGAATATCACTGCTACCGGGCCTGTCTACATTACCAATAAGAGCCGGGGAGCCACTCTTGGCGCTCAAGCTTTGGTTCAGTTAAACGACAGTCTCTACACTGAACAGTATCGGGGTAGCGATGGAGTTCAATTTCTTCAATTTGCTAACTTCGAAGCACTGGTCGATGGGGCGGCGGCACTCAACAATACTCCGGGACGTTTGGTCTTTCGAACGACTCCAGTTGGAGGGATTAGCCCGCTTGAGCGTTTGAGGATGAGTTCTACAGGTCAGCTTGTTGTAACGGCCAATGGCGCGGCCTATGTCAGCACGCCTAAACAAGTAATAGGTGTGACACCTGTGACGGTTTGGCAAGGCGCGGCTAACCAAACGATCCTTACCATTGATCATTTTACGGCCGATCCTAACCCCGGGCAGTTCATCTTTCGTAAGTCGCGTGGAGCGACGCTCAGTGTCTATACGATCGTGCAATCGGGTGATCAGTTAGGTTCTCTCCAGTTTCATGGGTCGACTGGCACTGACTACACTCCCGCTGCTGAGATCCGTGGCGAAGTCGATGGTACTCCCGGTGCTGGTACGGATATGCCTGGCCGACTCGTGTTCCTTACCTCACCCGATGGTTCGGCGACTCCAGCTGAGGGGTATCGCGTTACTAACCTGGGTAATTTAGTCTCAACGGGAAGAACTGCTGCTTATGGCACGCCTGTCACGTTCAGTGCAGTTGTCCCCCAGCTGACGGTTCAGGCACAGACAGCTGCTGGCATCGCAAGTGTTAGACACTCTGCCGACGCTGGTGGTGCGTTCATGTTCTTGGGAAAAAGTCGCAATGCGACCTATGGAGGCCAAACCATAGTGCAAAACGCCGATGGCATCGGCACGATTGATTTTCGTGGCTCTGACGGCGTTGCTATGATTCAGCTCGCCACCATCACGGCGTTCAGTGATGGGGTTCCGGGTGTCAACGATATGCCTGGTCGATTAAGCATTCACACAACCCCAGACGGTGCGGTTTCAGCACTTGAGCGGTTGCGTATCAATAACGCGGGTAAGGTCTTCCTCACGGGTGACGGTGCGACCTTTGCCCCACCCATCACGAGTCTCGATTATGGCCTAGCTATTCAAGCTACGCTCAGTGCTTCGCTGCTTCAAACCCTGTACACCTCGGGCTCTAGCGGTCCTCAGCACATGTTGGCTCATAGCGGGTCGAACACCTTAGGTGCTAACGCAATCCTTACCGATGGCGACACTCTGGGTCAACTCGCGTTCGGTGGCTACGACGGTACGACTGCCAACATCCTGACAGGGGCGCGCATTAACTCGGAGGTTGTTGGTGCCGTCGCAGTAGGCCAATTGCCGACAGCCTTGATAATTCACACCCGTGCGATTGGAGATGCTGCAACTTTCGAGAGAGCGCGATTCAACCCTGCTGGTCGATTCTTGCTGACCAACGACAACACCAGCACAGCACCACCCCCCACGTTGGCGACTGTGGTGCCGTTTGTAGCTGCTCAAGCTGTGAACTCAGTCGTGCCCATTATTGCAGTTTACAAGCACTCAGCCGATGCACTTTCTGGCGCGTTGGCTATGGTCAAGACACGGGGTACTGTAGCCGGTGCTACAACAGTCGTTCAGCTTAATGACTCTCTGGGCAGTGTGCAGTGGTGGGCTCCCATCGGGGGCACAATGGATCTGGGGGGCTACATCGAGGGGATTGTCGATGTTGCTCCTGCCACTACGATCTCAGCACGAATCTCAACTTGGACGGCACCTTCGGGGGGCGATCCTCTGGAACGACTGAGAATTCAGGCTAATGGTCAGAACGTCATTATGGGAGGTGGGACGGCGTATGGTGTCCCGCCCACTTTCGGAGGCTTGCTCCCCGCCTCTGTTGTAATGGCGCAAGGCGGAAGTGGTATAGCCAATGTCGGTTATAACGCCACCCCGACTGGTGCCACGCTGTACATGGCGAAGTCCAGATCTACGATCTATGGCAACAACGCCACAGTCAATACTGACGACACCGTAGGGGCTATCGAATTTTTCGGCAATGATGGCGCTGCGATGATTCAGCTCGCGACCATCAAGGGAGTGGTTGAGGCAACCCCCGGCGCGAATGACATGCCTGGTCGATTGGTGTTCAGCACCACACCTGATGGGACGACTGCCTCTGTTGAGCGTATGCGCATTCTCCAAAACGGAATGGTCTCAATCCTAATCTCGGGTTTCGCTTACGGCAACGCTCCGAACCCTGTAGAGAGTGCCATCGCCGGAATCGTGATCCAGGGTGTTGGCCCCTCTGTCGCTCTTGATCATTACACCAACAGTGCGACGGGTCCCGTGTACGCATTGCGTAAGTCACGTGGCACAACGGCGAGTTCATACACGATCGTTCAGCTCAACGACATTCTTGGTTCGATTAACTGGTACGGGGCCAACGGCTCTGACATCACTAACATAGCGGCACAGATTCAGGCAGCCAGTGATGCCACCCCTGGTGCCGCCGATATGCCTGGCCGACTGATGTTCTTGACCACGCCTAACGGTACGGTCACACCTGTTGAGCGCATGCGAATCTCTGAGGATGGTTTCATAACCTTCCCCAGCGCAGGAACGGGGATCATTGGCAAGATCACCTCGGCTGATGTAACACGAACTAATACGACTACTCTGGCTGACGATGCCACATTGACCTTTACCGTCTTAGCCGCAGCCAGTGCTACTGTCAGGTATTCTTTCGAGTGTTTGCTTGACTTCACTAACGCGGCAGCGACCGCCGATGTGAAGTTGGACTTCACCGTCCCTGGTGATACGTACATGTACTATGCCGAGTGGATTGGGTCGGCCGGTTCAACAGGCTCGGCTCGACTCATCGGGGGAGCCTCTTCGACTCTTACAACCATCGCCATTGCCGCGGGGGAGTCTGTTGCTGTCCATATCTCGGGAACCGCCAACCTAGGGGCAAGCACTGGTGCCTTTGCGTTACAATGGGCTCAGAACACCCTTGACGCGGTAAACGGTACTACCCTGTCAAACGGTTCTTGGATGCGCTGGAAACGACTGGCTTAACCACAGATTAATTTTCACCAACGAGCCTAGGAGGCTAAGATGCAACAGCAACAGCAACAGCAAGTCAATCTCTCCCAACAGCAGGTCCAGCAGGCGGCCGCGGCCGGAGCTGAGCTCCTGGAGGATCCAACGCTTCGGGTACCTATGCCCTTGGCTTTGGGTCAGCTGGGGACTCTCAAGACTCTTCTTTTGGCCATCGCTACGGGAAAATTAATCCTCGCAGTCCCGCCTGAGGAGAAGCCCCAGTTGAAGATGGTCGAGGGAGATGCTAGTGCCTGATGAGCTCTGGAAACTCCTGATTCAACTGCCCATTGTTGCAGTTGTAGTCTGGGTAGTGCTCAGATTGCTTCATCAAGCCACGGCCGAGCGAGCGGTATTTATGACGGCCATGTCTGAGCAATCTCGGCTTTTCACCGCCGAGCTCAAGGCGGAGCGAGAGAGTCGAGAAGCCACAGTGAGACAAACCATGGCTAGTCTTACCGAGCTTTCAACAGCCATCACTGAGCTGAGAAGTGAGGTAAGACTTAGTCATGCAACTCAACAACGAGTGGGAACTTCTCCAAAATGAATGTTACCCTCCTCAGACACAGCTACTCCAAGTTCGAGACTGAGGGGTCTTTGAGTGTGGCTAGTCTAAAGCTTTTCACCATGGAACGTCCTTGGATCCCGGGGGTTGAGCTGGGGGGTAGCCCATTTCTTTCCTGTGTCCCCGACGGGGAGTATACTCTCTCTCCTTGGGTTCGTCCGGGCGGGGCTGAGGTTTATATTCTCGAGAATCCCGAGTTAGGCGTTTGGAAACAAGAAGAGGACCGACCCGACGGTCATGGAAGATACCTTATTCTGATCCACACTGGCAATTTTGTTTCCGATGTAGTTGGTTGTATAGCCCCAGGGATCAGTCATGGGATGTTGCTAAGTAACAAGACGGGTCGAATGGAACGAGCGGTAACAGGGAGTGCTGGAGCTATGCAGAGACTCAAGATTGAGCTCGGTAGACAAGAGATCCACCATCTGACAATTACCCCTTCAACAGGGGCGAGGGGAGTTCGATAATGGCCACCGCGATGACCTACACCTCTCTTGTCCAAGACTTGCAGCAGTACTTGGAACGGGGGACTCCTGATGACCCCACAGTATTTGACCAATTGCCCAGACTCATTAACCTGGCTGAGCGAAGTATCGCCACTGAGTTGAAAATTCTGGGCTTCATCAATGTGGTGACTTCAACCCTGACTGCTGGGGTCTCAGTATACGCCAAACCTACACGTTGGCGCGAAACTGTGAGCATCAATTTTGGCTTGGGGGCTAGTCAGGTGCGAACACCTCTTTTCCCCCGGAGCTATGAGTATTGTCGTTCTTATTGGCCTGATGAGGACATTCAGGGACAGCCGTTGTTCTATTCTGACTATGACTACAACAACTGGTTGATTGCCCCCACCCCGAATGCGAACATGCCATTTGAGGCGATCTACTACCAGCTGCTACCTTTACTGGACGCTGTGAATCAGACCAACTGGCTGACCGATTTCGCACCTAATCTACTACTGCATGGGACTCTCCTGAAGTGTACTCCATTCCTGAAGAACGATGAAAGGATCCCAACTTGGCAGACTCTTTACGCGACCGATTTGCAAGCCTTTAACACCCAGGACTTAGGCAGGATTATTGATCGCACTACTTCGAGGCAAGAAGCATGAGCTATACAGATGTCTTTGGGGGAGCTACTCTCTACCCAGTCGGTCAGAGCTACCTTAGTCTGGTCTTCGCCACTGACCAGACGCTTGAATGGCCTCTGGAGCAACAGAGCAGCAACATTGTCGCCAGCATCATGGACCTCAGCGCCACAGTCCCTGGGCTGAATGTGATTCTAACCGACGCCAGGCAGGTTTCTACGGGGATTCAAGCAGTATTCAACAATGTCGGTGCGAACACGTACACCGTCAAAGACTCAGTAGGAGGAACGATCATAGCCCCGGCTCCTGGGACTGCCTGGGTCGCTTATCTCACGGATAACTCTACCGCGGCCGGATCTTGGAGAACCTTTCAATTAGGGGCAACAGTTTCAGTAGCCTCAGCTGCAGCTTTGGCAGGTGCTGGAATCAAGGCGATCTCAACTACTCTAAATCAGAAAATTGAGCCCTCGTCTAAAGCCTCAACTCCCTTTACGATCGTGGATGCCGATCGAGCCAAAGGGCTGATCTATACCGCTGGTGTAGGCGTAGCGAATCTGACGGCCGCAGCCACGTTGGGGTCAGACTGGTTCGTCCTACTGAGGAATAGTGGGTCAGGCGATTTAGTGGTCACTCCTCCGGCCGGATTGATTGATGGCTCAGCCACCAAGACCGTTTCTCCCGGTGAGTCATGTATCATCTTCACTGACGGGGCCAATTTCTATACAGTTGGATTCGGTCAGTCAAGCACTAGTGTCTTCGACTACATTTCCATTGCCGTGCCTGGCTCGGGAGACTACACACTCTCGGGGGTTGAGTTAAATCGAATCTCTTACAACTTCACCGGAATCTTAACGGGGAATCGGAACATTGTCGTTCCTGCCTCAGTTCAGCAGTACTGGGTAAGCAATCAGACCACAGGGGCTTTTACTTTGTCGGTCAAGGTCGCTGCTCAAGTAGGGCCTCCAAGTATCCTCCAAACCGATCGAGCGATTCTTTATTGTGACGGGGCTCAAGTAGTGAATGCGAGTTCATCTACCGTGGTATTCCCCATCTCAATCAGCCAGGGGGGGACGGGGGCTATCACGGCAGCTGCTGCTGTCACGGCCTTGGGGGCTGTGCCAACTACTCGAGCCATTACTGCTGGATCTGGCATGGCTGGCGGGGGGGATTTGTCTGCTAATCGTACCCTGACTTTGGATATCAATAGTCTGACGACTGACACCACTCCTGATTTCGCGGCTGACTTCGTTCCCACTTTTGACGTTAGTGCCGCGGCCAATAAGAAGGTGTTGCTGGAGACGATCCAACCCACCACTCTGAAAACCTTGCAGGATACTGATTTCAGTTTCAGCAACCAAGGAACAGATCAAACGATCACGGGACTTACTCAGGCCTTGTTAGCAGCAAAGAACTACTTGATCGAGTTCGCGGTTCGAATTGTTACTGCCTCCAGTGGTTACTCATTCTCGTGGGATCCTCCTGCCGGGTCAGGTCTGACAGGGTTTGGTTCTCGAGCGGGGTCGGCCAATCCCCTGCAATTGGCCTCAACCGGGGCTTCAGATGTGATTGACTCCCAGACAGCAGCAGCGAGAGACGCCTGGATTACGGGCTGTGTCTACTACAATCCCTCGTCTGATGGAAATTTGATCTTTACTGTGAAGCAATCCACGGTTGATGTCAATTCAGCCGTAGTAGCCGGGTCCAGTTGGTCACGAGCGACGATTGTAGCATAATGGCACTCAAACCTGTCAGAATCCAATCCCGTCCTGGCATCAAGCGAGATGGGACAGTTCTTGAGGGCGATGTCTATATTGATGGTCAATGGGTCCGATTCAATAGAGGTCTTCCTCGGAAAATGGCCGGTTACCAAGCGGTTACGGCTACTCTACCTGAGCTAGTTCGAGGAATGACTAGTTTCTCGGCCAATTCTCTCCAGTATTTGCATCTTGGGAGTGCGACGAAGCTGGGTCAATACATCACTAACTCAGCAGGGAATTTGTCAGCTTTCAATAATCGAACTCCAGCAGCGTTGGTCAACAGCAGTGACAACTTGTGGCAATTCGATCACTTCTATGACTCAGTGGCCGCAGTAACTCGATTGATCGCACATGCCGCCCCTAATTTGTCAGCGATTGATTCCACGCTCAATCGAGCCATCTGGTTCGGGACTGATACTGCGGCTGCCGTATTAACTGACACCACGTTGGCTCAAGTGAGCGGAGGCATTGTTGTTCTTGGCCCCTACCTGTTCTCTTTCGGGAATGATGGGAATATCAACTATAGCGCTGTGAACAACCCTACTGCGGCTGGAGCTTCAGCGTTCATTACTCAGCAGAAGATTGTCAAGGGGATGGTTCTGAGAGGTAATGGCTCGGGTCCAGCAGGGTTGTTCTGGTCCCTAGACTCCCTAATTCGAGCCTCTTTCGTGGGGGGAGTTACTGTTTGGAACTTTGACACGATCACCTCAGAGTCGTCCATCCTGTCAAGTCAGGGAGTCATTGAGTACGATGGCATCTACTTCTGGGCTGGGGTTGATCGGTTTCTGATGTTCAACGGCGTTGTTCGTGAGATCCCGAACACCTACAATAACAACTGGTTCTTCGATGGTTTGAACATTAACTATCGCCAGAAAGTGTTCGCTTTCAAAGTTCCTCGCTGGGGTGAGATCTGGTGGTGTTACCCACGGGGTAATGCCACTGAGTGTACTCATGCGGTCATTTATAACGTCCGGGAGGGGTCTTGGTACGATACTGAGCTTCCCGATGGGGGGAGGACCTGCGGGATTTATGCCAAGGTCTTTGAGCACCCGTTCATGACAGGACTGGTAGCCAACGCTACTCCGGCGTATACTCTATGGCTACATGAGAGTGGTACTGATCGGATTGAGGCCTCAAGTGTTAACCCCATCCAGTCGTTCTTTAGCACGAATGAGATCTCAATGATTACTCAAGAGGAGTCAATAGACAAGTCTCTCCGGGTGGCTCGAATTGAACCAGACTTTGTTCAAGTTGGCGATATGACTGTCACGGTGGTCGGGCGCCAAAATTCTCGTGCCCCTTTTGTTGATGGACCGACGTTTACTTTCGGTGATACTGCTCCTCTGCCTGAGGATCAAACCATTAAGCTGAAAGAGATCGCACGTCTCATGACTTTCAAATTCGAATCCAATACAGTGGGGGGAAACTACGAGATGGGAGAATCCCTAGCCCATATCGAACCAGCAGATGGAAGGATTCAGTCATGACCATTAACCCCCAGGGGATGACCGTTATCGAATGGACTGACGCGATGGCCTTCTTGCTTAATGGCTCTCCTCCCACGCAGAAGCTGTTGGATCCGACCGATTGGAAGACTTGGGGCAGGAGTCTTTTGCAGACTCTTCCTGACGGTCCGAACGTCGATGAATTTGAGGACTGGAGGGAATGGGCCATGAGACTTAACAGTACTGAAGAATTTGGGGGTTGATTATGGCAAGAACTTACACTCCACCCGCAGGTGACTTACTTCGATACGGTCAAGGAGCTGAGCAACAAATGTTCTCTGATTCGAGCGAGGCTCGAACACCTGTAACTCCTGGAGGCTTCGATCTTGGTGAGATTCCTGTTACCGGGGTTTCCGGACTAGGGCCGTTAGGAAGCATGGGGGATTTTAGTCCTCCGGGCGGAATTAATGCTCCCATTACTTTCGGGGGGGATGGTCCCAGTCCAGGAGGCGGGGGAAGTCTTCTGGGAAACACTGATTTGTCTGGCGCTTGGGGAGCTGTCAAAAATGGGGCTGAGAATGTCAGTAACTTTGTTGTAGACCATCCAGGTTGGGCCGGGCTCATAGGGAGTGCTTTAGGAGTTCCTGCTGCTGGCCCGCTAGCCGGATTGTATTCTTTAACTGGTGGCATTGGGGGAGGTCTTGACACAAATTCCGGCTCTGGATTTGGGATGGAGGGAGGTTGGGGTGGAGGCAATTTTGGTGGGGGCGATTGGGGAGGGTCTAGCTTCGGGGGTTGGAGTAATCCGGGCAATTGGGCTGGTAGTGATTTCTCTCCCCAAGGCGTGACAGCAATGGCGGCGAAAGGAGGAGCGGTGAGAAGAAATTTCCAAACGGGCGGTCTCGCCCAGTTAGCTCAACAAACCGGTCAAGCGATGGGGGCTAGTCCTGAAGAGACTCAGGAAGCAGCCCAAGGACTTGAGCAGATCTTCCAAACCCCTGGTGGACCTCAGGAGCTCTTTACCTCAGCTGCTCGTGCGGGGATGAATCACGCTCGAGGAGGTCGGATCGAATCGGGGCGTACTGTTTGCATGAGGAAGGGCGGTCCTGTTAACTATGCCACGGGGGGACTAGCCTCTGCCGCTCATCGTGTGGCAGGTAGTGGAACTGGCGATGATTCGATTTTGGTTCACATGACCGAGGGCGAGTTCAATAACTTGAGGTCGGCCTGGGGAGAGCCTGACATTAACCCTCGAACGGGAATGCCAGAGTACAGCTGGCTTGGTGACAAAGTAAAGAGTGGTTGGCACAGTCTGAAAGGCGGGGTTAAGAAGGTCTTCCAGAACCCCATTTTTCAAACTGTGGCTCCTATAGCTTTGGACTATTTCTTCCCCGGAGCAGGTAGGGCTCTAGGAACTTGGCTGGGGGCTTCAGCCGGTACTGCTAATGTCGTAGGGAATGCAGCCATTGGTGCCGGCATGGGAGCCCTGGCCGATGGGAAGAAAGGAGCTTTGTCAGGGGCTATCTCGGGGGGGATTAGAGGAGGTGGTGGGGCGATGGCCGGTAAAGCCCTTGGAGTCTCGGGGAAAATGGGGAACGCCCTGGGGACAGCGCTTCTTCAGGGAGCCAACTCGAGTCTACAAGGAGGTAGCTTTGCTCCTGCCGCTGTGATGGGAGGGTTGCAAGGTTATTTCCAAGCTCCCGAGGTAGCCTCCCTAACTGATTCTGCCGAGGCAGCTGCGGTTCCTCAGATCGATCCGGCTACGGGGATGGCAGTAGAGCCCATGGGTATCCAAGGGGATGCCCCCCTTAATGATCTCGATGCCAAGATTCGAGCGGGTAATCCTCGGGCTACGATGGCTAAGCCCCAACCTGGAGCGAGTTGGGGAGTGACCGCTCGAAAATATGCTTTGCCCATCATGGGAGGTTTGGCTTTGGCTAGCGCCCTGAGCGGCAGGCATCAGTCGACTGTGGGGAAACCTATTCCGAACCAACCGGGATTTGATTCGCCTCTCACTAAGCTGCCCTTTAATCGAAACTCTGAGACCCCGGCGATTGATTACTTCACCTATGGGCAAACAGCAAACCCCAACCCGGGCGAACAACAATTCTTCGGGGATAACGCCGTACCTCAACCGGGGTTGGCTCAAGGGGGGTTGCTCCAAAGCGAGCACATGCCAGCAGTTAAGGGTCCTGGATCGGGGAGAGATGATCATATCCCCGCCAACCTGTCCGATGGTGAGTACGTGATGGATGCCGAGACAGTGGCCCTGCTGGGTGACGGATCAGGCGATGAGGGTGCTCGTAGACTGGACGAGATGCGAAAAAATCTGCGAAAACACAAGGCTCAGGGTTTATCGAAGGGGACTCACTCACCTGATGCAAAACGTCCTGAGGAATATGCCGGGATGAGGGATTACGCGAAAGGTGGGAAAGTTCGGAATGTTACGGCTCTCTTTAATAAAGAAGGCCGGATCGTGCACCCAGGCGAGAAGGTCACCGATTTCCGAGGCACGGAATGGATTGTCACTGGGCATGCACCCCCCAGGCATGAAGGCTCTACTGGTCGAGTTTGGGTTCGTCATGTTGACGACCAAGAAGGTCCAGGGAGTACGCGAGAATTCTTCCCCGGTGTCATGGATTTGGAAATCCGAAAGCCTGAGCTCAAAAAGAATGGGGGTCGAGTGGATCTGGCGAAGGGGGGTATGATCCTCAGGGGGCCTCGCAAGAGATCGCCAGGTAGTGGCGGGGGATTTCAAGTGAGACGAATTCGAGTTGATGGGCAACCGAGTCATATTATCTCACCCGACTATACCGGGCGAAAGGAATTCCCTCGAGAAGAGGCTGAGGCTCATGCCGAGAATATGATTCGGCTAAATGACGGTGTGGACTACAAGGTCTATGGCATCGGGGGCGAACTGGCCGATACGGCCGAAGATGAACTGTTGCAAGAAATGCTGAAGCACATTACGAAAGGAGATGCAGAATGAGCGTCCTTGATTTCTTATTCGAGGGCAAGCCACCGCAATCAGTTACCACTTATGGGACTAAGACCGACACCATTCCTCAATGGATGTCGGACTACACTCAGGGGGTAATTGGAAAGGCCAATGCCGTAGCTGCTGAGCCCTACCAGGCCTATGGTGGGCCTCGGGTGGCTAGTTTTACTCCCGATCAGCAAGCGGCGTTTGAGGCTACTCGGAACAATCAAGGGATAGCTAATCCTTTCATCAATGAGGCTGCTGCTGGCAATCGGCAAGCATCAGCCGTCAACCCTTTGGCCGCTGCTTCTCCATATCTCAGTAAAGCGGGTGGTAGTTGGACAGACCCGGGTGTAGCTGACAGCTATATGAATCCCTACATCCAGAATGTTCTCAACCGGAATCAGACGCTGGCTCAACGAAATCTGACTGAGAATTTCATCCCGGGTTTGCAAGACGCCTTTACCTCAGGTGGTTCGTTCGGTGGTACGCGAATGGAGGAGATGGGTCTTCGTGGAACCCGAGATATCGCCGAAAACCTGAACGAGCAGAACTTGGCCTCATTAGCCGGAGCTTACGGGCAAGGCGCAAATATCTACGGAGCTGACGCCTCGCGGGCGGGGAATGTCGGAACCGCAGTGGCCAATGCCTCGGGGATGGGCGCTGACATCGGGTTTAAGGGTGCGCAACAAAGTGGAGCTCTGGGAGAGTTAGCTCAGAGCACTGGTCTGAAAGACACAGCCGCACTCGAGACCATCGGGGGGGAACAGCAAGGTTTAGGTCAGAAGAGCCTAGACACAGCTTATAAAGATTTTACTCAGCAACGGGACTATCCCCGCGATACCATCGGGTGGATGAATTCCGTGGTGAAAGGGATGCCGTACTCCAAGATCAGCAATGTCTCTGAGACGGGGCCCTCACAGACCTACCAGCCATCCCCCTTGTCGCAATTGGCCTCAGCCGGATCGGCGATCTACGGGATTAATCAGATGAGACAGAAACGGGGTGGTTTGATTCGAGGGGGGTACGCACGATGAAACGAAAGAAGCAGTACCGCTTCAAGAAAGGCGGCTTGGCCATGGCCGAAGGCGGCGAGTTCGATGACCCGTCCCTTTACGATGACGAGCTGGACTCGGAGGACGAGGGGGGCTCGACTAATAACCAGCTCCTGACTCTACTGACTCAGAACATGGGGACTACTACTGAGGCAAAAACCCAGGCTCAAAAGATTCTCGATAATTACCAATCGGGGGCGACAAGCGACGAGGAAGACGAGCTTGTTAATCGGATGGAAGAATCAGCTGACACCACCAGAGCAACTCTGAAGGCCGCTCGTGAGAAGCTGATGAGTGAGAAGTACAACGATGCGGGTATGTGGTTCAAAATGGCCGGAGCCTTGGCAGCTCCCACCAAGACGGGATCCTTCTTTGAATCAGCCGGTCGAGCAGCTGACGTAGCTGGTGAGGAAGTCGGCAAGAAAGATATTTTTGAAAGAGCCCGGGATAAAGAAGTCCTGGGGTATGACACCGCTGCTGATGCCATCGACCAAGGGACCATTTCTAACCGTCTGAAGTTACTCCAAGCCCGTCAGTTGAGCGAAGCAGCTCTAGCTCGGTCAGCCTTGGGTGTTTTAGGTAAGCCGACCGCAAATGCCAGCTTGGCGAGAACAGATCCTCGATTCCATGGGGCCCAAGCCCTTGATGCGATCTATCTCAAGGACTATCTCCCCTTTATTAGTGGCGGATCTGCCAAGGCAACTAAGGCCCTATACGAGCTGGGTTTGGCTGAGCGCGAACTCCAATCAGGCAATGATAAAATTACCGGTCCCATAGTCGGGACAATTCGATCGGTCTCGGTACCTTACATGGGCGAGGTTGGCGATGCCGTGGCTGATGTTCTCTGGCCCACTGGAGGAAACGTCAAAGCTATGGTGGAGGGTAACATCCTCGAATCATTGCGTCAAGTTTTAGGTAGCCAGTTTACCGAGAACGAGGGCAAGCGGATCTTGGCCAACACTTACAACCCACGTCTGGATGAGAAAATTGTGGCTAAACGAGTTACAGCCCTAAGGCTCTCACTCGAAGAAGCCCTGAAAGACAAAAATCGAATGGCCACCTATTACCAGACCCATGGTACTCTGGCGGGTTATCCAATCAAGCAGCATCACATCGAGGATTTCGGCCATTATGATGATGGCCAGCCCAATGATGCCAAGGGAGAGGATTATAAACTTGATCCTCAGGTTGAGTTTGACACCTATATAATGCCTAGTGGCGATAGGTTTCAGGCTCCTAAGGGGGCTACCAAAACCAAAATTCTCGAGTACTATCGCCAGTTGCATCCCGAGAAGAATATGGGAAAGGATGGGAGAGAGATTCCCCAGGGTCATTTCAAAGGGGGTCGAATTAGGTCTACTCGTCAAGGTATCGCTAATTTTGCCGAAGGGGGTCCAGTTTATTTCTCAGAGGCTCCTGACGAGGAACCTGAAGGTCCTTCTATGCTCGAACAATTTAAACAACAATTAGATCCGGGGGATATCGTTACTGCTCCTTTCGGGGCTGGAGCTGGTTCTCTGATCGGATTAGGGGCTGTGGGGTTGGGCACTCGCCTTGAAGAAATGCTCCACCCCGAGCGGAAAATAAGCCCCGGTGAGAAAACTTACCTCAAGGCTCTTCGAGTTGGGAATGAGGATCTCTCTGAGACTGGACTAAAAATTAAAAGAGCCCGAAAACAGGGAGTGCCTGCCACTTTAATGGACGCCGGAAGTCCAGCAACTCGAGCCCTGGCTGAGCGTGCTTTAATTCAAGGCGGTGCACGAGCAGAGCAGGCTATTGATGAGATCGAAAGTACTCGCAACAATTCGCGTGATCGTGTAGCTGCACGAGTAGATGCTTCTTTGAAGCCTCTGCCCTACTTTGACAGTCAAAGAAAGCTAACGGATGCCCTCTACAGCAACTCCAAACCTCTCTATGCCGCAGCCTACAGCAAGTATCCCGGAATTGCTGAATCGGCAGTACCGGCTTTCAAAAAGATTTTTGATTCACCCGATGGCCGGAGAGCCGTTAAAGTCGGACTGAGACTTTTGCGAAATCAAGGCAAGACGATAGGGAAGGTTGACGCAGTGGGGATGGTCAATAAACCATCGCTTGAATTCCTTGACTATGTCAAACGCGGGTTCGATCAGATTATCTCGAAAGAGGAAAAGAATGGACCGACGGCTCTGGGTCGATCCCAGCGGCAATTGCGTAATCAACTGAGGGATCAGCTGGACCTTGTGTCTCCCGAATACACTCAAGCTCGGGCACAATACGCAGGTGATCTTGAGGTGCTTGACGCTCTAAAAAGTGGGCGAGAGGAATTCCACACTCTACAACCTGATGAAATTTCCACTCAATTGGCTGGAATGTCTACGGCTGAGAAACAAGCCCACCGGACAGGCGTGGCTCAGCATCTCTTCGAGTTAATTCACGGCCCCTATACTGACATGAATGCCGCTCGGAGAATTATAGGATCTCCGGCGATGGTGCAACGACTCAATCTTCTTTTCCCGAAACCGGCTGACGCTCGGATCTTTAATGAGGCCCTTAATCGAGAGATGAGCCTATTCGATCGACAACGCCAAATGCACCGACGGGCAGAACAAGGAAGACAGACGCGGATGGGTAGGGAGCTAGCTACTGAGGCTTCCCCCCTGAAGGAGTTCGGTGATTCAACTTTAGGCCGAGTGGTGGGAGTCTGGAACCAGCCCTCTCTAACGATGACTCCTGATCAAGCCGACGAGGTTGTTGATATTCTCCGACGAGGAACCCCTCGAGAGGTTAATCGAACTTTGGCCCGATTCCTGCCTCTACAAGCTAGACAAATACGCCTGAGGACTCGTAGGGCTCGAGGGGCCAAGCTAGGGGCTGCCATTGGCGCTTTGGTTTCGCCCTTCATTAATGAGCCTTCTCCTACCGAAGAAGAACCTGAGGAGTAGACCGTGGCTAAAGGAAAACCATTCAACCGGCTTGCCCAGTACCTACAGGCGAAAGCTCCCCAAATGGGGATGTTCTCAACTCTTGACGAGCTCGTTCAGTCAGCTCCGTTCGAACAAGCTCCTTTAGAGGAATGGAAACGCTACCTTTCCCCTGGAAAGATCTTCGAGCGAGAGGGAGTTCAGTTTCCTCTCAAGCAAGAAGAATTGGACTACTCCAATCTCGGTAAGTTGGAGCCTACTGGCGCTCTGCTCGATAAAGAGTGGTTAAGACGATATATCCATGAACAACGCCCTGAATTTCGACTCACCATAGGCTCCGCTGATACGTCACCCACGGGACAAGAAGAGAGGAAGGCGATTGATTCGATCTTGCGAGGAGAGACGTCGATGGAGTCTCTCCCTGGAACTACTCTTGATGCTAACGGCCTTTATGAGGCGGCTAGGGATAAACTCTACTTTGAATCTCCCAAATATGGTGATTATTCTTTGGCTCCTGGTAAGGATTCCGATCCCGGTTACGAGGAGAGTATTACGCGATTACGAGACCTTGAAGGCCGCAGTCATTTCAGTCCTGATGTTATGTCATGGTCTCGCTCCTCCCGTCACAATCTATATCTACCTCCTCGGAAGGCTCGTCTTGTTGATGAGATTCAATCAGATCTCCACTCCCAAGCCGGTGAGAAAGGTTTTGAAGACCCAGAAACTGGATTGTGGTCTTCTACTGAGGACACCAGGCGCCGTGCAGGATTTTTCCACGCTAGGGATCTGGATGAAGCTAGCCGTGAATTGGCCTTTGGTCATTTGATCCCTCGACGTCTGGGCTATAAAGATCCGGAGAAAGTAGCTCAACTAGCCAAGGATCGAGCTTTGGCTACTGTCGAAAGTAATGACCGGCTGGCCGAGCGCGATCATCCACCCTTCCCGCGTGACCCTCTTACTGGTTCTAATATGGACGAGTTTGGAGCGGAAAGGAAGCGAGCTTTAGCCTACGAGGAGGCTCAAGGTAGGTTGGAAGATATCAGCGCACGTCTCAGTCAGGAGGAGCAAAAACCTCAAGATGCACCATTCAAAAACCCGGCCGATTACGCTAGACTTGAGCTTCGAAAACAACTGCTTAATGCAGTTAATGCTGATGAGGATTCTCTGGCTTTGGTCCGAGGTCAAGACCAGATCGACCGGTATGAAGGCGGTATGGATGACCGTCGGGCCGCAGGTATGAGGTATATGTATGACGAGGTGTACCCCTCAGTCCTGAAAAAATTGGCCAAACAGTACGGAGCTGAAATGGAGGATGTGCCTCTCTTAGTTCGATCAGGTGAGGACCTTCGACTCACGACGATGCAAGACCATGGGTGGGAAACTGCAGACGATGTTCTCGACTCATTGGATGATTTCAACCACTCCGGCGGTCCGGAATTCTGGCCTGAAGCGGCAGATACCTATGGGAATCTTGCCTCAGAGCTCGAGGCCAAGCTGCTTGCCTTGTTTCCTACACGAGAGCATAGGTCAAGTTATCAGCAGGGGATGTTAGAAGATCTCACAGAACTACAACGTAAGATCGATAATCATTACGTTGAAACCAGAGATGCAGCTGAGTTATATAAGGCAGATCGAGCCGAGGGTCTGCCTGAAGGAGATGCCTTGGCACAAGCTCACCAGGGGCTCACGCATGGTCTTTTGGCCGAAATTCAAAAAAGCTTCCACGCCTTATGGGAAGACTACACCACTCGCAATGCACAGGGTTGGAGAGACGATGCGGGAGAGGTTCAATTCCCGGCTATGAAACTCACTCCTGAGGTTAAAGAACGAGTTAAGAAAGCGGGAGTTCCACTTTTTAGCGTAGGTGCGGGGGCCATACTCCAACCAGACGATGATGAACCCCAAGGGCATGCGAAGGGAGGTTTGATTAGTGACCTCCTGTATGAGATCGTAGATCGACACACGGGTGAAGTAGTCAGTCAGCCCTATCGGAATAAAAAGCGAGCACGAACTCGTGCCGATAAACTCGACAACGACTATGGCGCTTATCGGTACCAAGTTCGCGAGAAGAAACCAGTTGTAACCCCTGACGCTAGTCAAGATACTGGCCTCGAGGAGCTGCGTCAGGACTACGCGAAAGGTGGACGTGTCTACAATAGCGATGCTCGGAATGAAAGGGCCCGACTATTCGGTCGGCCAAAAGCCCCAAGCCCCGATGAGGCAGTCCAACGCTTAGTAGATCTAGGTGATTCACAACGAGGCAGTCCTGAGCAGGCGATGCTAGATGTCCAAAAGATATACGGGGGAGGAGTTCTCAGTCCGGTGGTGGAGCATACTGGAGATCTCATCCACCGAATGTCGCATCATGCGAATTATGGGAGTGCCTACCCCGGATTAGTTCGAGACAAAGTCGAGAAAGTTTTGGATGCTCTGAACTACCCCTACGGCTTTCAGCGTGAGATGGGGGAGAACATTGAGCGTAATGCTCGCTACTTTGGCGATAACGAGCCCGGGTCTCGGAAGGAAGCAGTTGACCAATCTCTGACTAACTACGCCGATGAGCATCGAAAACTGCCAGCCTACAATCGGCCTCAGTACTTCGCTCGAGAGGCAGCCGTGGCTGTGGGCGAACAACGCTGGAATGACGCAACCCGACACTTGCAATCCCTGCAGAAGTTACTTGACCTGGGTGATGATGAATTCGAACGGCTGGCTCTCAAAATTGTCCAAGTCCCCAAAGGCTACGCTAAGGGCGGCAAGATCAAAAGTCTGGGGCATGAAATCGAGAGGGGACTTAATGTTGAGCATCCCGAAGTCGCTCGGTCCTTGTACAGATATACTCATCATGGGGATGAGCGAGGACTTCAGAGAGCTTTTAGCTCTGATCAATATGGCGAGTACCAAGATAACCTACACCGACTGCTCCGAATTAACTTTCCTTCTGGAAAAATACCTGTCACTCATGTGTTCGATTATGCTGGATATCCAACTGGCGGTCCCTACATGTCAGTCTCGACCCACCCTCATTTCGGGGACTCCTCTGAAGCTCGGGGAAGTGAGGTCAGACGATTTGAGGTTCCGATCGAGGATGTTCTTGCGGCCGGAAATAGAGAGGAGGGGGAATTGATCATTCCCATGCCTGAGGATCTGAAAGACGAGGGATATGCGAAGGGAGGGCGCATAAAGGGAGGTCCCCCGGCGAAACCAGCACCGTTGGGGAAGTGCTTCGAGAATAGTGTTCGTTATATTTGGGCACACCCCGACGAGGACTTGGTCTTGGTTCATGGAACGGTTCAGGGTACCGGTGGCAACGCTGAGGGAAAGCGATATGGCCATGCCTGGGTTGAGCGCCGAGGCGACTCCCAAGTTCATTTCGAGCATGAACTTCCGCCGGAGCAAAAGGAACGCTTCTCTCGAACGGCGATTGACGTAACAACTGATGAGCGATTAAAGAATCCACTAGAGGTTCCTTCAGTCCTGTATCGTGGCGTAGGTCAAGCGAGAGACGTTATGGAATACGACAAAAAGAAAATGAACAAACTTTTGAAGTACTCCAAGCATTTCGGGCCTTGGGAATTGCCAGACATGCCCGATGAGTCAGGATATGCTGAAGGCGGTTTAGTCGAACCTGATGAAGGCCACCGCCTGATCGACCGAGCCAACTTAGGCTTCCAAGAACAATGGAAAACTCTTAACCCTGAGACTGACGAGGCTGAGTGGGGCACCAGGCCGGGGATCATAGATGAGACTCTTTCATTGCCTGCCTTTTTAGGTGAGCTGGGAGTTCCGGCCATCCAAAGGCATATATTGCCACCTTTACTTGGTGAGCAACAACCTCGCCCTGGTGAAGAATGGAAAGCTCCTAACTGGTCACACAAGGCACTCGATCGAGCGATGTCGTTGGAGGAGGCTCTTCGAAAGGAACACAATCTTGCTCCGCCTCGTGGATTTCTCGAGAATGCGGCTGAAGCAGCAGGAACTATGCTAGGTCAATTGCCAACACCGTGGTCTCGACTAAAATCAGTCGGGCCTTTGGCCAAGGCCATGAAGAAGATCGCTGGATCTCCCCTCGAGTGGTTCTCACCCACGATCGATCCGAAATTGGCCAACTATGCTGTGGGAACTGGTTTTGGCGGTGGCTTAGGAACCTTACTTCAGGGACCTGAGGAATCAGACCAGGAGGAGGACGGGCCGAGCGATGCCGAAATAGAACAACTCCTGAACAGGATGTTACTCGAGCACATGACGAAAGAGGCCATCCATCCCCGAAGACACATACGATCGCCTTTACTTGATGAGCGTGATTATGCCAAAGGAGGGAAGGTAAGTAATATCGGGGACGCTCTGTACAAGAAGCTTCAAGATCTAGGTGTTTTTGAGGATACCGACCCCGCTGATTGGGAAGATCTGAAGAACGACGATGGCAGTTGGAATCTTGCTGAGCTTCGAAGCGAACTAGACAATGCTCTCGAGATGCGAGAGGAGATGGACGATTACCTTGACACTGTTGGAATCGATGACTCCATGTCAGGGGATGAGATAGCTGATAAAGTCAGGGACAAAGTCGTTGACCCTCTTCAGGGTGGTACTCCTACCGATTTACAACGACTGCTGGATGGGCTGAGGGCTGATACTGCTGATCTGGCCCGTATGCGAACTGAGCAAGATGCCTCAGCTCCGGACTGGCATAAACCAGAACCTCCCGCGAAACTACCCTTACCGTCTGATGTAGAACAACTCAAGAGAATGTGGAATCAATCGCATACAGATTGGTGGAACAAAAAACAAACCTGGGAGGAGCACAAAGAGCGTGCCGATCCCATCATGGAGAAAATGGTTCGAACTAAACAACAGATTCGGAGAGAGGCAGGGAGGGGAGTTAACAAGCCCATTTTCAAGAAGATGATGGAGATTCCTCATGGCACCAAGGTTACCGCTGTTCACGGATTGAAATACCCCAAGCCGACTATCGGAACAGTAACTGGGACTAAGACTATCCAGTTAGATGACGGGATTTTCAACTTACCTCGCGTTGATTTTGGTGATGGTAAGCCTAGAACGGTATTCCCAGGTGACATTCATGAAGTGTACCTACCTCACGATTTTGCGAAGGGAGGCAAGGTGTCAGGTATAGCAGATAAATTAGTTCAAGAACTTCGAGACATGGGGGTCCATCTCGAGCGTGAGATTTATCATGACCTCAAGAACTCTGATGGTTCATGGAATCTTCAAGCTCTTCGGAAAGAGCTTAAAGAACAGAAAGAAGCGGACGATGAAATGTACGCTGAGGATGAAGAGTTAGGGCTAAATGACTTAGACCCCGATGCAGCCCACGAAGAACTTCTTAGGCTTTTGAAAGACCAAGGCGGGCGTGGGACAGGGGCATTTCACAACTGGATTTCTCATGGAGAACCGCTAACCCATGATGATCTGTACGAGGGTTTGGTAGTTGATGCTGATGATGAGCCTATCAAACGACTGATCCAAATGGATCCGAATAGCCCGCACTCAAAAGCGCTACAGGAATATATTGATCAGGGATACCCCGAGGAAGCCGATCTTTCTTCGATCCAGGACCATGTCTTTAATCTGTACGGTCAGGTGATGAAAAAATTCGACGAGGGGTATGACCCGACACCGTTGCAGTCACAAGATCAAAGCGGGCATAGGACTGTAGTGGAACAGATTCTCGGAGGAACGCCAACTGATCTGTCGAAGTTCGATACAGACCGCCCGTTCCAGCGCCCACCTCTGACGGAGGTGCCGAACAATGAACCGATTGATCTCAACTCTCGGCTCAGGCAGCTTCAGAAAAAATTCGAGAAACACCAAGCTGATGAAGTTCAGGATCCCGAAGCGATGGATGACGAACGCTGGGATCAACAACATCGTGGGGACGATGACCTTGATAGTCCGGCGGGCATCTCTCCCGAGGATGAGGCAGGTCAGATGGCTTTGTATCAAGAATACGAAGATCTCACTGAGGAATTTCTCGAGGACGCGGGTTCGATGGACCCCGATCGACTTAGTCAATATAAAGAACTCCTTGATGACATGCATAGTCAGATTACTGAGGGTGGATTGATCGCTCCTGGAGACGATCACACGGCTGAGTACATGCGTCAGATGCGAAAGCATGGAAGGCCTGATCCATTCGAGCCCCCACAGATGGCTCCAAAAGAACCTCCAGACGATTTTGCGAAGGGAGGCAAGATCGTGAAACGATCTTCCATCAACTTTGTAACTGATGACCTCCAGGCGAAGGGGATGACCCCGAACCAATATGACGCCATCCATAACCCGGCCTATCGGCAAAGTAAAAACGTAGACGCTGAAGTCGTCCACATGTCTCCCCGGGAGTACATCGAGAAAGCGGCTGAGGTTCTGTCGAAAGCTGAGGGACGGTCGGTAACGTCTCAAGATCTGGTCGAGGAGAGAATGGCTAACCAGGAGTACCTTCAAAAGATGATTGATGAGATGGAAAAAGGGACTCCATTTGCCACTCCCTATCTCAACTACCAGACCGAATCGCAAGAGGGGATCCATCGGTCTTTGGCTGCTGAGGCTCTCGGTGCTAAAACTGTCCCTGTAGTCGTGATCAAACCTAATGCCCGAAGCGTACGGGACCGTCAAGCCAAAGACTTCCATGAATGGGCCAAGACGCAAGAACTTCCTCCGGGATTCGATCGCGAGACGTTAGAGATGTACAGTTTGAATAACGCCTCAGACGTTAGTCCTGAGCAAGTTAACGAGGTAGCTCAGTCAACCTGGCGGATGTACCTAGACGATCTCGATTTCGCTCGAGAGTCTGGGATACTTTCCGAAGACTACGCGAAAGGTGGGAAAATCACCTCAGCAGCGAAGACTCTCTCTGAGCTCAGTTATGGCGAGTTGTGGAAGGAACTTGAGAGAGCTGTGGGAGCGAAAGAAGGTCAAGGCCTGATTGAGGCCGAACTGAAGGATCGTGAAACAGGAGAGAGTTACCGTGAGCAAATTCGTCGGATGAAGGCAGCCGAGGGAATGGCGCTTGATCGATCTGTTCAAGGAGAAGAGTAATGCCGAGTAAGAGTGACAAGCAAAAACGGTTCATGGCTGCCGCTGCACATAACCCTAAGTTCGCCAAGAAGGTGGGGATCAAACAGTCAGTGGCTAAAGAGTTTAACCAGGCGGATAAGGGCAGGAAGAAGTTTGCCCTCGGGGGATTAGCACAGGCTAACCAATTACCCATGAGTGGTGGTCCAATGATGCCTCAGATCCAGCCTGGCGTTCAACCTGTGGGAGGGTCTAGTCCCTTTATGCCGACTCAGGCTCGACCCTCATTGATGCATACGCGACGACCGCCTCCTTCACCTCCAGGGATGATGTTCCCGCAGCCAAAACCCCAGGGTTTGCCGCTTCCGGGTCGAGTCGGGGCTCTAGGATCGTTCGCTGGAGGCGCTAGGATCGGTCCAGGGGCGTCCCCGGGCGCTTCTGGT
>Ga0315284_10002880_pt1 | contig 24511 bp, 20 predicted proteins | sample YL17G09_16_MG_FD_203696 | JGI IMG/M metagenome (GOLD analysis project Ga0315284, IMG submission 203696) | Sediment microbial communities from Yellowstone Lake, YNP, Wyoming, USA - YL17G09_16 | ecosystem: Environmental > Aquatic > Freshwater > Lake > Sediment | place: USA: Wyoming | collected...
CGGCCTCGGGATATATTACCGAACTATCTTATCAGTCGGGTGATTATGTCCAGGACAGCGAAGCTCTGGCCGCCATCAGCGATCTCAGCAGTCTGGTGTTTCTGCTTGAACTGCCTTATGAGTTGAACGTCTGGCTTGCGGAAAACAAAACTGTTGAGCTTACCTTACCGGATGGTAAAAAGTACAAAGGAACCATTGATTCATCTTTACCCGCAGTTGATCCGGTTTCACAAACCCAGTCTTTTGTGATTCGTGTTCCAGGAATTTCATCTATTCCCGAAAACCTTGTAGCTACTGTAAAATTTATCAAAAAATCAACTTCTTCCACGGTTATTCTTCCTAAAGAAGCCCTGCTGACAGATGAAACCCAGACTGAATTCTGGATCATGAAAATGACAGATTCCGTAACAGCCGTCAGAGTGCCGGTAATCAGGGGACTGGAAACTTCTGATAAGGTTGAAATTATCTCCCCAAAGCTAATACCTTCCGACCTGATTCTTCTTACCGGGAACTATGGGTTGCCCGATACCGCTAAAGTAATCATTGAGAATAAACATTGACATGAACAGGTTTTTTCTTACCTATAAGAATCCTCTGTCAGTAGCTATTTTCCTCATTATTCTCGGGGGGATTCTGGCGTACAGTAAGTTGCAAACAGCACTTTTTCCTGAAATAACCTTCCCCAAAATCAAGATTATAGCTGATGCCGGAGAGCAACCTGTTGATCAGATGATGCTGACAGTAACCCGGCCACTTGAACTGGCCGTAAAAAAAGTACCGGAACTGAAGACCATCCGCAGCACCACAAGTCGCGGAAGTTGTGAGATATCGGCCTTTATGGACTGGAATGCAGACATAGATATTGGTCAACAGCGCATTGAATCAAAAATCAACGAAATCAGGAATGTACTTCCGGCAGATATGGAGATTACGGTCGAGCGGATGAACCCCTCTATTCTGCCAGTGATAGGGTATACGCTCGAAGGGAAGGGCAGGTCGCCCATTGATTTGAAATACCTCGCCACTTACACCATTAAACCTTTTTTGTCGCAGGTGGAAGGCGTATCTGAGATAAGGGTGATCGGCGGTAAAGAAAAAGAATTCTGGGTGGAGCTGGACCAGACCAAAATGAGCGCTCTTGGCCTGACTCCCGAAAAGGTCAGTAATGCCCTTGCTGAAACCGATTTCATTAAATCCAATGGATTTTTATCCGATTACCGGATGCTATATCTGACCGTAACAGATATGATGTTAAAGGATAAGAGCCAACTCGAAAACCTGGTTATTCAAAACGACAGCAAAAGAATAATTACCTTAAAAGACATCTCCTGTATCGGGATCAGGGAAGCCAAGGAATATGTCAAAATCAACGCCAATGGTAAGCAGGGTATTCTCATAGCGGTGATCAAGCAGCCTAACACCAACCTGATTGACCTGTCGGACAGGATGAGCAACAAAATTACTGATCTCAGAAAGATCTTACCCTCCGGCGTGGATATCCAGCCCTATTATATCCAGGCTGACTTTGTGAATGATACCGTCAGAAGCGTCAGTGATGCCATGTGGCTCGGCCTTTTGCTTGCCATAATCGTGGTAATTCTGTTTCTCAGGTCCCTTAAAGCTTCTGCAACCGTACTGCTCACCATTCCCGTGACCCTGTTCCTGACCCTGGTGGTACTTTATGCCACCGGGCAAACACTTAACATCATGACCCTGGGAGCAATTGCAGCTGCCATAGGATTGGTCATTGATGATGCTATTGTTGTGGTTGAACAAATCCACCGTACCCATGAGGAAAATCCCGAAGAAACCTCTCCCCATCTTGTTCAGAAAGCTATCCATTATCTTTTCCCTGCCATGGTGGGATCATCACTCAGCACCATTGTAATTTTTCTTCCCTTTATCCTGATGACCGGTGTGGCAGGTGCGTATTTCAAGATCATGACCAATGCCATGATCATCACCTTGGTTTGTTCCTTTGTTGTATCCTGGATAGCACTGCCTGTTATCTATCTTTTGCTCACCCGTGAGAGTAAAAATCATTCTGTTGCACCCATGCATGCAGTTAAAACGCAACAATGGGTTAGTTTTTTCATCAGAAATCCCTGGTTGAGTATTTCAATTGTTGTCCTTCTGGCACTCTCCATTTTTATCATACTTCCCAAAATCGAAACCGGTTTTCTGCCCGAAATGGATGAAGGGTCCATTGTGCTCGATTATTTATCGCCTCCGGGGACATCACTGGAGGAAACCGACCGCATACTTCAGCAGGTTGAAAAAATAATCACCACTGTACCTGAAGTTGAAACATACTCCCGGCGTACGGGAACACAAATGGGTTTCTTCATTACAGAACCCAATAACGGCGATTATCTGATCCAGCTAAAAAAGAACAGAAAACGCTCAACAGAAGAAGTCATTGAGGATATCCGTACCCGGATAGAAGCCACACAACCCGCCCTGGAAATAGATTTCGGGCAGGTGTTCGGTGATATGCTGGGCGACCTGATGGCATCTGTTCAACCGGTGGAAGTGAAGATTTTTGGCAAGGATCGCAAAAAACTCGAAGAATTCTCTCAACACGTGGCAGAAATTGTTTCCCATGTTGAAGGCACTGCTGATGTATTTAACGGTATTGTCGTTACTGGTCCTTATGTCAATCTGGAGCCCGATGCGACAAAACTCGCCCGGTTCGGATTGACGCCTGCCAACCTTCAATATCAGGCACAAACATTGCTTGAGGGAAATATAATAGGTTCAATAAACGAAAAAGAACAATTTACCAATGTCCGGATGATTTATCCGGGCAGCAATAAAGCCGGTGTAGGAGAGTTGAGAAAACTTCAGGTCTTTCTTCCTGATGGAAAACTAAAATCGGTCAGTAACCTGGCACAATTCAGGATTATTGCCGGTGATCCTGAGATACAACGTGAGAACCTTCAGAATATGGGTGTAGTAACTGCACGCTTAAGTGGCCGCGACCTCGGAAGTGTCATGCAGGATATACAAAAAGAGGTAACACAAAAACTTACATTACCTGAGGGGTATTCCGTGGCATATGGAGGTGCTTATGCTGAACAAAAGCAATCTTTTAATGAACTGCTGATTATACTGATTTCTGCCTGTCTTCTGGTATTCTGTGTTATCCTTACACTTTACAAAGATTTTCGTGTTGCCTTTACAATCCTTTTCATAGCAATATTGGGTATTTCAGGGTGTATCCTGTCCCTCTTTCTTACCGGTACACCGCTCAATGTGGGCAGTTATACCGGTCTGATCATGATTGTGGGAATCATTGGTGAGAACGCCATTTTCACCATTCTTCAATATAGGGAAGCCCGGCTCAGTATGAGTGTCGATGATTCAATTGTTTATGCTATTTCAACCCGCCTTCGCCCAAAACTGATGACTGCCCTCGGGGCCATAATCTCCCTGATGCCTCTGGCCATAGGTATTGGAACCGGAGCCCAGCTTCACCGTCCACTCGCCATTGCTATTATCGGCGGCTTTATTGTGGCTATGCCCCTTTTACTTATTGTTTTACCGAGTATTTTGAGGATTTTGTACAAAAAATAATCCTAATAATTCTCCTCCCGCAACTGCATGAATGATTTGGGATGCTGGCAGGCCGGACAATTATCCAGTGCCTGTTCAGATTCATATACGTATCCACAATTCAGGCACTTCCACCATACTTTGCTTTTTTTCATGAATACTTGATCCGTTGAAATGTTCTGCAATAGCTTCAGGTAAAGCCGATCATGTTCTGCTTCTACTTTGGAGATCATTTTGAAGGCTGTGGCCACTTCAGGAAAACCTTCTTCCCGGGCTGTTTCAGCAAACATGGGATACAATTTGGTCCACTCTTCATTTTCTCCCTCTGCAGCCGCCTTCAGGTTTTCTTTGGTTGTACCCACCTTACCGGCAGGATAACTTGCTGTGATTTCAGTCATTCCACCTTCGAGAAAACTGAAAAAGCGCTTGGCATGCTCTTTCTCCTGATTGGCGGTTTCCTGAAAAATTGCAGCGATCTGTTCAAAACCTTCTTTTTTAGCCCGGGATGCAAAGAACTCATATCGGTTTCTTGCTTGTGACTCACCTGCAAATGCTTTTAGCAGATTCTGTTCGGTCGTGGTGCCTTTTAAACTCTTTTCCATAATTACACAGTTTAAGTTTTATTTGTATTTATTATTTCTTAACGAAATCTGTTTTCTCAGTTCCACATACCGGGCATATCCAGGTTTCCGGCAGGTCTTCAAAGCTCGTACCCGGGGGTATACCATGTTCAGGATCACCCAGGGCGGGATCGTAAATATATCCGCAGGCTGTGCAGTAATATTTATCGGAAGATGCTGAAGAAACCTGTTGTTTCAGCTTTTCTGCGTCGATATAAGTGGGTGCATTCTTGGGCGCCTTGCCTTTTTTAACTTCACGGTAATAGGCATAGGTGAGGGGCTCACCCGCTGCAATTAACAAATCCCCATCCACAACATTGCCAATAAAGAGCAGATGTGAACCTGCATCAATGGTTTGAATTACTTCACATTCAAACCAGGCCAGGGTATCATCCAGCAAAACAGGAGCGCCGGTCTTTCCTTGCTTATAACTGAATTTTGAAAACTTGTCTGTATCCTTGCCTGACTGGTAACCAAAGGTTCCGATAATATCGGCCCTGGTTTCCTTTTGCAGAACCGATATCGCGAAAATATGGCTGCGCATTATCATCTCTGCGGTATAATTGTTTTTGCTGCAGGCAATGGCAAACCGGGCGGGTTCAGCTGAAACCTGGAACACGGTGTTGGACACATATCCGTTAAGCTTATGGTCCATTACTGAACTTACCACATAAAGTCCGTATGTAATTTTATAATAGGCTTCAATATTCATAATATCAGGATTATCGTTCCTTAAAATTAGGTGGATTTTATCTGTTACGCAAAGTGGTAAAAGAATTTAGAATGTTTATAAATTGCAACGGTTTTTGGATTACACCTATATGATATAAATGCTGGAGTTGTGAATGAACCTTTTCTTATATTTGCGTGCAAATGCAATAGAGTTTTTGAAGAACAGACAATACATATCCCTGCTATTCTTGTTTGCCATTTCAATAGTGCTGGCGCATAGCATTGTTCCCCATTATCATCATGCTGAACCTTATTTACTCGGCTGCCAACCGGCAACAGACAAACAAGATAATCCGGGAAAAGCTCCATGGCATTGCCATGCGTTGAATCATGTCGTTTTCATTGAATTTCAGTTGCTGAATAAATATAAACCTGTCAGGTCTTTTCATTTCGAATTCATACCGCGGCTGATTCAACGGCAGTTGGGAAATCCTGAATCCAAACCGGACATAGTTCTTTATCCCGGCTTTGCATTACAACATATTCCACTGATTTTGCCCTCTCGTTGGAGGGCTCCGCCCGTCTTTGCCTGAAAATTGATCAACATCGCAGAAGTCTGTTCGTTGATGCATTTTCTCAAGGATCTCTTATTAATCATTTACATCATTTATTGTTTTATGATAGAACATATCATTCATTTTTCCATAAAGAATAAATTCATTGTCGGGCTGTTTATTATAGCCTTAATAGGTTGGGGTATCTATTCGCTTACCCGATTGCCTATTGATGCCATACCGGATATTACCAATAACCAGGTGCAGGTTATTTCGCTTGCACCATCGCTGGCAGTTCAGGAGGTTGAAAGTTTCATTACAGCACCCATAGAAGTTGCAGTAGCCAATATCCCTGATATTATTGAACTTCGCTCCATATCCCGGTTGGGTCTATCGGTTGTTACCGTAGTGTTTAAAGATGGGGTTGATGTTTATTGGGCCCGGCAGCAACTTAGCGAGCGGTTAAAGGAAGCCGAGGATGTTATACCTGCCGGACTGGCAAAAATTGAACTTGCCCCCATTTCCTCAGGTTTGGGCGAAATATTTCAATACCGCCTTGCAGTTGAAAAAGGTTATGAGGAAAAATATAATCCAATGGAACTGCGCACCATTCAGGATTGGATAGTTCGACGTGAAATGCTCGGAACACCCGGAGTAGCTGATATTAACAGTTACGGGGGCTTTGTAAAGCAATATGAAATAGCAGTTAACCCCGAAAGGCTTAGGGGCATGAATCTAACACTGACTGACATTTTTGATGCCCTCGAAAAGAACAACGAAAACACAGGAAGCGCTTATATTGATAAAAAGCCCAATGCCTATTTTATTCGCGGTATCGGGCTGGTGAAAACCCTCGATGATATTGAAAAAATAGTAGTCAGGACTAATGTATCGGGCATTCCTGTTTTGATCAGGGATATAGCCACCGTGCAGTATGGCAGCGCCACCCGTTACGGGGCATTCGTTGTTGACACAACCGAAGCCGTTGGTGGTGTAATCATGATGCTCAAAGGGGCGAACGCACACGAGGTAATCGAAAACGTTGAAATCCGCATGGCATCTATTCAAAAATCGTTACCAAAAAGTGTAAGAATTGAACCCTTTCTGAAACGTTCTGATCTCGTAGGTCGTGCCATTGGTACGGTTTCCCGAAACCTCATCGAAGGTGCCTTGATCGTTGTTTTTATACTCGTTTTGTTACTGGGCAATATGCGTGCCGGACTTATTGTGGCTTCGGTTATTCCACTCTCCATGCTGTTTGCCATTTCGTTAATGAACCTTTTTGGCGTATCGGGCAACCTGATGAGTCTGGGGGCAATTGACTTCGGATTGATTGTGGATGGAGCGGTTATCATTGTCGAAAGCGTTGTTCACCGTATTTTTATGAGCAAACACCACAATGTGGGCATTGCGCGGCTCTCACAACAGCAGATGGACGATAATGTATTCGAATCGGCCAGGCAAATGATGAGTTCAGCCACGTTCGGGCAGGTTATTATTCTTATTGTTTACCTGCCTATCATGGCATTGGTAGGCATTGAAGGTAAGATGTTTCGCCCGATGGCTCAGGTAGTGACTTTTGCCTTGCTCGGTGCAGCCATTCTATCACTTACTTATGTTCCTATGGCATCGGCATTGTTCCTGAGCAAAAAAACCGAGCACCAATGGAATTTTTCTGATAAGCTTATGGATTGGCTTCACAAAGCCTTTAACCCTGTAATTGCTTTTGCACTCAGGCGTAAACTGTTGGTTTCGGTTTCAGCCATTTTGCTGTTCCTGTTTAGTCTGTTTCTGTTTGGCCGTTTGGGCGGTGAGTTTATCCCGCAACTCGAAGAAGGCGATTTGGCTTCAGGGGTAATGACTTTACAGGGTGGTTCCCTTTCTAACACAATTGAAATGGTTGAAAAAGCCAATAAAATATTGCTCGATAATTTTCCAGAGGTAAAACATGCTGTCTGTAAAATCGGGGCCGGTGAGATCCCAACCGACCCCACGCCGATGGAAACCGGCGATTACATTATTACCCTGAAAGATAAAAGTGAGTGGACATCTGCCAAAACCCGCGAGGAACTGGTTGCCAAAATGGAAGAAAAGCTGGTGGCATTGGCCGGGGTTAAATTCGAATTCCAGCAGCCCATACAAATGCGTTTTAATGAACTCATGACAGGGTCTAAACAGGACGTTGCCATCAAGATATTTGGAGACGACCTCAATACCCTAACCGAAAAAGCATCAGATGTGGAAAAATTAATTCAAAACATCGATGGCGTTGAAGATATTAATGTGGAGAAAGTTACAGGTCTGGCGCAGATTCAGGTGAGTTACAACCGCGACCGGCTGGCACAGTATGGACTATCAGTCGACGATGTCAACCGGGTATTGCGTGCAGCATTTGCAGGCAGTCAGGCCGGAGTTGTTTTTGACGAAGAAAAGCGTTTCGGCCTTGTTGTCCGGTTAGACAAAGATTACCGTCAAAGTGTAGACGATGTGAAAAGCCTTTCGGTTGCCTTGCCTAATGGGGGTCAGATACCTTTTGAACAGGTTGCCGATATCTCTATTCATTCGGGGCCCGCTCAGGTGTCAAGAGAAAACACCAAACGCCGCATAACCATTGGCTTTAATGTCCGTAACAGGGATATTGGCAGTGTAATAAAGGATGTCACCGATAGAATAGACAAACAGGTGAATCTACCTACAGGCTATTATGTTTCTTATGGCGGTCAGTTTAAGAATCTTGAGGCTGCGCAAAAAAGACTTTCAATAGCAGTCCCTGTAGCGCTGCTTTTAATCTTTGTTTTACTATATTTTACATTTCACTCCGTGAAACAATCCCTATTGATATTTACAGCGGTCCCAATGTCGGCCATTGGAGGTGTTTTCGCATTATGGTTGCGGGGAATGAACTTCTCTATATCGGCAGGTATAGGGTTTATTGCATTGTTTGGTGTTGCAGTTCTCAACGGAATTGTCCTGATTGCTGAGTTTAACCGTCTCGAAAAGGAAGGCATCACGGACATTACCGAGCGGGTACTAAAAGGCTTGCATACGCGCTTACGTTCTGTTATTTTGACGGGGGCTGCTCCAGCTTTGGGATTTTTACCAATGGTCATTTCGACCTCTGCCGGGGCAGAAGTACAAAAACCCCTGGCTACTGTTGTAATTGGCGGACTTATCACTGCAACCCTTCTGACATTGGTTGTTCTTCCTGTATTTTATGTCATTTTCTCTTCACGCAAGTTCAGGATTTCACCCAAATGGAGGCATGCTAAAATTATAGCAGTGACCTTATTGCTGTTGATTGGGTCATCAATATTAAACAACACTAATGCACAGTTATCCAAGTCCATTAATTTGCAGGAGGCTATCCAAATGGCATTAGACAGCAACCTGGTTGTGCGTTCATCGGCCTTTTCGGTAGACATGCAAAAGGCTTTAAAAGGGGCATCGTGGGACATTGGCAAAACCATAATCGACATGCAATATGGCCAGTTTAATTCCTATACCAGGGACAACAGCGTTACAGTGTCACAATCCTTTGCTTTTCCCTCTGTTTACATCAACCAAAACAAGCTTGTCAATGCCAAAGTGAAAAGCAGTGAATGGCAATTGAAAGGTTCTCAGCTCGAAACGGCTACCCAGGTAAAACAGGTATATTGGCAATTGGCATATTTGTACTCAAAACAAAAGCTGTTAAGCTATCAGGACAGCCTGTTTTCAGGCTTTCTGAGGGCAGCCGAATTAAGGGCAAAATCGGGAGAAACCAACCGCCTCGAAATGATCACCGCCCGTTCTCAAAGCCTTGAGGTTAAGAACCAGTTAAGGCAGGTGACAATCGATATAGGCATTTTCAACCGAAAGCTGCAGGCACTTTTAAATACAAGCATGTTGCTTTACCCTGCCGATACGGTGCTAAAACGGATTACTTACACGCCTGTTCCCGACAGTGGGGCCAACACACAAAACCCTTCACTGGGCTATGTACAGCAACAGGTTGAAGTTACGCGCACTGAAAGTAAACTGGAGCGCAACCGCATGATGCCCGATTTCAGCATAGGTTATTTTAGCCAAACTATACAGGGAACTCAGGACGTCAACAGCGTTCCCCGGACTTTCGGAGCAGGCGACCGCTTCACCGGCTTACAGGCGGGTATTGCAATACCTCTTTGGTTTGTTCCCTATACTTCAAAAGCTAAAGCTGCCAGAATCAGCGAAAGCATTGCCCGAACCAATGCAGAATATTATGCCAAATCGCTTTCGGATAGTTACCATGCAGTTCTGGATGAGTATAGCAAGTATTCGGGTAGTGTGGACTATTACGAGCAACAAGCCATACCCGAAGCCGATTTAATTATCGAACAATCCACCCGAAGCTACAAAGCCGGCGCAATGGATTACCTCGATTATGCGCTGAACCTTGGCAGAGCTCTGGACATCAAACAAAATTATTTGGAGGCACTTAATAACTGCAACCAAACCATCATTAATATTGAATTTATTACAGGTAAAATATTTTAAACATCAGCATTATGCCAAAATATAGTTTCATATCCTTAACATTCATTTTATCCGTTCTAATTGCTTTACTATCATGCAATGGCGGGAAAAGGGCCAACAAAGAAAGCAAAAAGGTCGAAATAATTCCCGAGAATATTGTGGAAATGCGGGAAGACCAGGTAAAACTTGCCAATATCGAAACCGGTGCATTTGAGATGCGTTCCCTGAGCAGTTCTCTGAAAGTTAACGGTATGGTTACCGTAGCGCCCCAAAATCTTGCAACCATTTGTGCGCCAATGGGAGGTTTTGTAAAAAGCATTGCCCTTATGCCCGGCAGTTCCGTTGGCAAAGGACAAACGCTGGTGGTTGTAGAAAATCAGGAGTTTGTGGATATTCAGCAAAATTATCTTGAAGCTAAAAATAAGTTCGAATTTGCCGAATCCGAATTCAAACGCCATTCTGAACTCTACAAAGACGATGTGTATTCCCAGCAAAACGTACAACAGGTAACAGCTGAGTACAAAAGCCTCAAAGCACAGGTTAAGGCATTGGAACAGAAACTCGCACTCATCGGGATCAACCCTGCTAACTTACACGAGGATGATATCAGCCTTTCTATTACTTTGGTATCGCCCATTGCAGGATATGTAAAAACCGTGAATGTAAACCTGGGTAAATTCGTTACATCCACCGATGTATTGTTCGAGATTGAAAACAGCGACAAGCTTCTTCTCCAGCTTACCCTGTTTGAAAAAGATGCCGATAAAGTGGCTAAGGGCCAGCGAATAAGGTTTTTCATCAACAACGAAACCGAACAGCATGAAGCTGTCATTTATCAGACTGGCAAATCGGTTAATGCCGACAGAACCTATACCGTGTATGCAAGCGTTACAGGAAAATGTAAAAACGTATTGCCCGGAATGTATGTAAATGCCATAATCGAGACATCAGGTAATAAAGTTATCGCCCTGCCTTCTGACGCTGTCGTTAGTTTCGACGACAAGGATTACGTTTTTGTTTTCGAGAAAAACAAAGAAGAAAGCGGAAAATCTTTTACCGAATACCGAATGATAGAAGTGCACAAAGGTGTCAGCGATAGCGGTTATACCGAAATTGCCCTGCCTGAAGGTTTCGATATAAAAACTGCCAAAGTTGTCATCAATGGTGCGTATAACCTGTTATCGGCCAAGAAAAATGCTGGTGAAATGGCCTGCTGAAACTTTTTGTGGTTCCTGCTGTTAACTTCAGTATTCAGAAGAAGTGATGGAAAGCAAATATTACACGCGCGTTTTATGGCTGGCCATTTTTACCGTCGTCTACAATCTGATTGAGGGTATAGTATCGGTTTTGTTAGGTATTCACGATGAAACCCTGACTTTGCTGGGCTTTGGAGTCGACAGCTTTGTAGTGGTGATTTCCGGTATTGGTATTCTGCAGATGGTAATCCGGATCAGGTCAAATCCTGTCTCATCACGGGGCAGCTTTGAAAAAACGGCTCTGCGGATTACCGGAATTGGGTTTTATTTTCTTACGCTAGGCTTGATTGCAGGAGCCTTACTCAATGTTCTGCAAGGACGTAAACCCGAAACTACAGTATGGGGTGTTGTTGTTTCTGTCGTTTCACTTATTGTGATGTTTTGGTTATACAGTTCAAAGATCAAATATGGCAAAAAACTCAATGCCGAACCGGTGATCGCCGATGGAAGATGTACGCTGGTATGCATTTATATGTCGATTGTACTGCTCGTTTCAAGTGTAATTTATGAACTCACCGGCTTTGGCTGGGTAGATACCATCGGCGCATTGGGTCTGGCCTGGTTTTCGTTTACCGAGGGGAGGGAAGCGTTTGAAAAGGCAGGCGGCAAGGAATGTGAATGCAACTGTTAAAACTTCACATAATTTTAATATTGATTTAACAGGATTGCAATACTAAGGATGTAACTTAGGTCATACTTTTCAATAACGCCGGTATGAAAAGAAGGTATGACTATTTTAAAGACGCTCTCCGACAGAACAAAGAAGATATTGAATATCTTCTTTTCGTGGGGATTCCAGGTGGAATTCTAATAATAATACTCTCTTTATTATTTATGGATTACTCAAAATTATTTTAAAATTTCCTTTTTTATTTGTTAATTATGTCGTATGTTTACGACATTAAAAATTAAAACATGATAAAGAAAGAAAACTTTGATCCCGAATTGCAGGAAATCGCCCGCTTTGCCAGGATTATCTCGCATCCGGCACGGCTGGCCATCCTGAAGTACCTGGCGGAAACGCATACCTGTATATCCGGGGATATTTCCGACAGTATTCCATTAAGCCGCAGCACAGTTTCACAGCACTTAAAAGAATTACGGGATATTGGCCTTATTCATGGTGAAATAGACGGATTGAAAATCAATTATTGCCTATGTAACACTACAATCGAAAAATTCAAAACCATGATTAGTGATTTTCTTAAGTTATTGGATTATTCTTGTAATGATGGGAGATGCCGTTAGAAATTGAAAATGAATTAATTTGAAAATTTACGAATGCACAGGAATATTTCGCCCTGAAAGGGCAGCTTGTGAAGACATAAACCTATAATGTATTGTTATAAAATAAGCAAATATGAAAGTATTGATTTTATGTACAGACAATAGTTGTTGGAGTCAGATGGCAGCGGGTATTGATATCCGCAGGCACTGTCCGAAAAATGTATCACAATACCTTGATAAAGTTTGGGATTACGTATTTACCGTATGCGGTGACGCCAATGAAACATGTCCCTCCTTTAACGGAAAGGTGAAACATCATGTTCACATTGGCTTTGATGATCCTTCACAGGTCACGGGAACAGATAAATTCATATGGAATGAGTTCAGAAGAGTAAGGGATGAGATTAAACAAAGATTATACCAATACTATCATGAAAAGATCACAAAATCCCGATAGGTATCAACCACATTACATACAGGGGTATATCACAACCCGGACGGGCAAGATACCCCGTGTTTCGGGGAAACTAAGTTTCAGGGATCTTCTGGGAACAATACTGGTTCGTTGGTCCATTAACCGTGATAATTACAGGGTTACACCCGGATTATATGCCATTGGCAATCCATCTGAATTATCCGATGTATTTGTTACCGCCAACTATAAATTGTCCTTCGACCATTTGCGCAAAAACCTTGAAGAACTTGACGCATGGATATTGATCCTGGATACAAAAGGGATCAACGTATGGTGCGCTGCCGGTAAAGGAACTTTCAGCACCAAAGAACTAGTAAACAGGATCAGGGAGACCAGGCTCGAAGAAATACTATCACACCGACGGATCATTATACCACAGCTTGGAGCAGTCGGGATTTCGGCACATCAGGTAAAAAAGCAAACCGAAGCCGTTACTGCTGAGTCACTGATTGCTGGCGGCTTGTCGCAGCCGGCACATGGATTAAAGATCTCGCCTGTCAGTTTAACGGCCAGTCGGGGATTCAATGTGGTATATGGTCCGATTAAGGCAGAACATATCAGGGACTTTATTAAAAACAAATATGTAACCACCCGGGAAATGAGGAAGGTTACTTTCACTTTTTCCGAACGTGCCAGGCTCATACCCGTTGACTTCGTTTATGGAAAATACAAGCTGCTGATTGCCTTTGCGCTGCTCTTTGTTCTTTCAGGTTTAAACCGAAACGGTATATCTTTTCAGCTTGCTCTTGACAGGGGTCTTGTAGCCATACTATACATTTTTCTGGCTTATATCGCAGGTATAGTAATAACCCCCCTGGCGCTTCCCTATATACCCGGTCGCAGTTTTGCTCTCAAGGGTTTTATCTCGGGAACTGTCGTTTTCTTGTTTCTGCTTGTTTTTAATTCTCGCGGCAGCAATTACTATGAAGTATTTTCATGGTTTCTGATGATGTCCGGAATTTCATCGTTTGTAGCCATGAATTATACGGGCTCTTCCACTTATACTTCACTTTCAGGTGTTAAAAAAGAAATGAAGATTGCAATACCCTTGCAAATTGCTTTTGCAGTTATTGGATTGATGTTGTTTGTAATGGGTAAAATATTATAAATTTACTTGCCATGAATGATTTAGTTTATTTAAAGGACGTTGTAACCCTGGTGCTTAATGAAGAAAAGTGCAATGGTTGCGGCATGTGTGTGAAAGTCTGTCCGCACGAGGTTTTTGGTTTGAAAGGGGGCAAAGCCCATATAGTCAATCGTGACTATTGCATGGAGTGCGGCGCTTGTTCACTCAATTGCCCAATGCAGGCTATATTTGTCAAATCGGGCGTTGGATGTGCAGCCGGTATTATAAATGGTATTTTGAACAATACCGAGCCTTCTTGTGGCTGTTCCGATAATAATGGTGGTTGTTGCTAATCTCTATAACAGATACACTATGAAACTCTCCCAAATGCATGAAATGCAACAGTTAAATATTGCAAAACGATGAAATTTCAACCTCGGCAATGCATTGATTTTGGCCGATGAGAATAAAATCAACTATATTTAAAGATTAATTCTTCTCAGAAGCAATACGAATGGACGGAATATTCGATTTCTTAAAGGAACTGGTAAATCCCGAAAGCATTATACGTTATGGAGGTATATATCTGCTACTTTTTGTTGTGTTTGCTGAAACAGGCTTGTTCATTGGTTTTTTCCTGCCCGGCGACTCACTGCTGTTCACTGCAGGCTTATTATGTTCAACGGGGATTCTTCAAGTGCATCCTTCCCTGCTTGTTACCTTAATTATTACAGCCGCGGTTTCTGGTAACATGGTCGGTTATTCATTTGGCAAAAAGGTGGGGGTATTGTTATTCAAGCGTAAATCAGGTTTTTTCTTCCGCCAGGAACACCTGGTTACTGCAAACGAGTTCTATAAAAAATATGGGAGAAAGACAATCATACTTAGCCGGTTTCTGCCTATTGTACGGACCTTTGCCCCTATTATTGCCGGCATTGTAAAATTAGATTACCATAAATTCTTTATATACAGCCTGATCGGGGCATTTTTTTGGGTAAGTTCCTTGGTTTTAACCGGTTATTTTATGGGGGAATATGTCCCAAAAACAAAAGAGTACCTGGAATACATAGTCATATTCCTGATTGTGATCACAGCTATTCCTTTTGTATATAATTCCATTAAGAGAAAGCTTGGAAAAAGTTTTATTAAATCAGATCAGAAAGAGACAAACCCCTGAAGGCAAATATTTTCAAGGAACAAGAGAAGCTGTACTTCAGCATAATGACACTGATCGCTCTTGGATTGTTTCCGAAGTTGTTTCTGAGATGAATACACATCTGAGCAGGCAAACCTGGACCCGAAAGATTCGGACGGTTCATTTTGCAGGTTTCAATGTTCAGTACTTCTGAAAGTATTGTTTGAATTCAATCAGCGTAAAACTCCGGAAACCGCTTATATCGTGATATACCCTGTAGGCCGGAGGATATTCAGCCATGGTTGGAATATATTCGAAATCGTAAAAGTAGTTTTGGTTGAATCTGACTTGCGGATCATTGAAAGGCTTGATGCACTTGCACTTATACATATAGTCGGTTTTGAAATAGCAGATGCAAAAGTAAGTTATCCGTACTTCTTCACCAAATAAAGTTTTCATCATTTAGGCTTTTAGTCTGTAAAAGCTGTTGAGGCTCTATTAGAACCCTTAGAACCTTCACCGCCTAGAACATTCTTTCTAACAATATTTTTAAAAATATTTGCTATAAAAGATGAATTATTAGTGAAGTTTATATATTTGTCCGGTTGGAAAATCCAATATATTGATATGATAATCAATTAGTGTTTTATTGAAATGACAACAAAAAGGGAATTATTAAAGGAGACCATTGAACACATTGACATTAAATCTTTCGATGCTACAAGCATTATTGAATCTATGAAAAAGATGTCCTTTTCGTCGCGTGACACTGCCAATGCCGCCGATATTCTTTTAAAAATGGTCAGAGATAAAGAATGTACCAACATCTTAACACTGGCAGGCAGTACCAGTGCTGGAGGATGCATGCAGGTTTATGTGGATTTGGTAAAAAGCAACATGATCGATGTTATTGTGGCTACAGGGGCAAGTATCATTGACATGGACTTTTTTGAGGCCATTGGTTTCAAACACTATGTTGGTCGTACCGATGTTCCCGACAAGAAACTCAGAGAATACTATATTGACAGGATTTATGATACCTTTATTGATGAGGACGATTTGCAGGTTTGTGATAGTACCATTAAAGCCGTTGCGGATTCACTCATGCCCAGGCCTTATTCGTCACGTGAATTCATCAGGGAGTTGGGGAAATACCTGACTGTAAATTCTGTAAAAAAAGACTCTCTGGTGCAGGCATGTTATGAAAATAATGTTCCCATTTTCTGCCCGGCCTTTTCTGACAGCAGTGCCGGATTCGGACTGGTCAAGCACCAATGGGAAAACCCCAAAAAACACGTAACTATTGATTCTGTGCGTGATTTCAGGGAACTGACCATGATTAAGATGGAGGCTGAAACATCGGGTTTGTTTATGATTGGTGGTGGAGTTCCGAAGAATTTTGCACAGGATATTGTTGTATGCGCTGAAATTCTTGGCAAATCTGTTCCCGTGCACAAGTACGCTGTTCAAATTACAGTGGCAGATGTACGTGATGGTGCCTGTTCTTCTTCAACCTTGCAGGAAGCATCCTCCTGGGGCAAGGTGGATACCAAATATGAACAAATGGTATACGCTGAAGCCACTACAGTATTGCCGCTGATCGCCAGCTATGTATACCACAGCAAGGCGTGGGAAAAAAGAAAACCACGGGAGTGGAGCAAATTGTTTGGGGACCGCTAAATCGCTATCTTCAATTCATCATCTGATCCAGTTCAATGGTGTTATATTTCCCCTCTACTTCTTTAAACAGTCCGTGTCCGTTACCATTGCCGTTACCATTCCCATTTCCATTGTTGCTGAATCGCTGTTCAGCTGTCTGCAAAATGAAACGAAGCATTTCAGCGTATTCCATTCCTTTAATGGTGGCCATTTTAGCGAGGTGACCATCCCAACACCAGCCTGGATTCGGATTAACCTCAAGCAGTTTCGGAACACCCTGCTGATCAAATCGCCAATCGAACCTGGCATAGTCTCTGCAATTAAGCCGTTCAAAAAGCCTTAAACATTGTTCCGTCAGTATTTTCTCTGTTTCTTCCGGCAGAGTAACAGGTATTGACCGCAGCAATTTAAAATAAGGCGTATTCTCAAGCCATTTGGCTTCGTAACCGCAAATTTTCGGTAATTCAGAAGGAAGATTGGAGTAATCTTCTTCCGCGAATGGAAGTATGGTATAGGATTCAGGAGGATTGCCGATTATTCCAATGGTTATTTCTTTTCCCGGCAGGAATTCTTCAATAATAATAGGCTTGTCAAATCCCACTTTTTCGCGGATCCTGATTATGGCATCGTTCAATTCCTCAAAATCATTGGCAACGCTTTCAGCAGTGATGGCAATACTGCTATCACCATAATTTGGTTTGGCAATTACCGGGAAATCAATGTTCATATCAAAAACATTGTCCTCAGGCTTGATGAAAACGGCATCCGCAACCGGAATGCCCATTTCCCTGGCAATGCCCCGCACCAGTGATTTATCATAGCAATAGGCTAAGCCTTGCGGACTGGCACCTGTATAGGGTATGTTCAACATTTCAAGCAGGGCAGGGATGTGTAATTCCTTGCCTGGATCGTTTACAAAACCCTCGTCGCAAAGATTCAACACAAAATCAGTACGGGGTTTCAGTTTTATAATGTCATTCAGCAACGAGTTGTGATTGGAAATATAGGTGAATTTATATTCCTTGAGCCGGCTGAGTGCAATTTTCAAATGCCGGATAGTAGCCAGGTCATTGTCATCGAATACGCCGGAAGGTTTAACAGTATCAGGCTTTTCAGGATCACCCATCAGTACCACTACATTCTTTAATTCCGATTTCTTTACCTTTACAGGGGTCCATTCCTTTAAGGCCTGTGCGGTGACAATGATACGCCGTTCCATCATCCCCAAATCCTGATTCCTTTTAGAATCGGTTTTAAGGTTACCATGGAAGATCACCTTCTTGTACCCCGTGCGATCGAACATTTCACAAAGGATATCCTTGTTGTATAACCTTTCGGCATAGAACTGGTCCAGTATAACCCCTTTGTTGATATTCGAAATTACTTCACGGGATATCAAACGCTGATTATCAGAAGCCAAAGAGCGTTCGCGGCAAACAAAATGTTTGGGATCAATCCATTCCCAACTCCGGGGATTGAAGTTGTCGCGTAAATAGTTCCCATCGGCAACATCAATGAGAAATTTGCCAAAGGGTTTTAAAACACGAAATACTTCCTTCAATATCTTGATATCATCTTCAGTGCTTTCAAAATACCCAAAACTATTGCCCAGGATCATTACAACATCAAATGTGTCGGCAGGATAAGGGAGTTTTCGGGCATCTCCTTCCCTGAAACTGGCATTTAGCTGTTCGGCAGTGCAAACATTCTTTGCTTTTCTTATCAGGTAATGCGAACGGTCGAGGCCATTTACATTTTTAAAACCCCTGCGGGTAAGTTCGAGGGAATGCCTTCCCTGGCCGCAGGCTAAATCAAGTATGACCATGTTTTTTTCAAGTCCCAGTATTTCTGCAAACAGGTCCACCTCTTTATTAGTGATCTGCATATCTTCAACAACATCAGCATCAGTTTTGAGATACATCGAATTAAAGATCCTTCTCCACCAATCGGGCTGAAGATAATGCTCAAGGTTTTCAACTGGTCCTAAAGATCCGTTTGGCGCCTGGCCATTCTTTCTTGACCGTGAACCATTATTCCCGTTATGTTTCATCGGATGAATTATAATTTTCGGCTATTACGAATAAAAATTTCTATGCAAGATTAATGATGTATGATAATAAATGAAAGTATTATTTTAAATTGTTAATAAATATTTAAAATGTTCATTACTCAATTTTGTAACAACTATAAAATCAGTATGATATTACAAAGGTACCCCGCACATCACCGGAGTGTAAAAAAGATATGAACAGTTTAAGAACAGGGAGAGGACTACTAGTGCGGAAGATTTTCCATATACACGGAAAATGAATATTTATAATTGCTTTTCATAACATACGAAGGGTATCTTCTGATAAACAGAATGAAAAGAAGCTACCTCTTTAAAACTCTGTTTTTCATATAATTGCCTTGCACCATCACTGGGTCTGAAAACATCCAGCCGAATCGAATCAAATCCTCTTTCCCTGGCCATTTTCTGCGCGTATTCAACCATCAGCTTAGCAATTCCCATTCCCTGCCATTTTGGATGTACAGCCATGTTTTGCAGGTATATAGGTTTTTGTGTGCCTGAATTAAAACTCAGTTGCCTATAATCTTCAGGCTCAAATTCATTCAGGGTAACCATGCCTTTGCAAACCCCTTTATCTTTAACCACATAGATCGAGCAATTCTCAAGGTCTTTTTGAATCCTCTCTGCGCCAGGGAATGCACTGTTCCAGTGTTTGAGCCCCTTTTGGTTCATATCGAGGATACAAACTTTCAATAAATAAAGAATTTCAATAAGGTCAGTCGGTTTGGCCTGTATTATTTCCATCGGAATCCAGATTTCTCAGTTCAAAGTAAATACCTCCAAGTCAAATATAAACAATAATGAACAGATGAAAAATAGCGTATTGCAAATGTCACCGAATATTCCATTATTTTTGCCATAAAAATAATCAGTTTTTTTATATTTAAAATAACTTTTTGTTATTCATTTATATATCGAGACTCCAACCGATTATGAGTTGTAAGAACAGAATGCCATTCACCTTTATTGTTTCATCCGGAATAAAGTTTAGGTTTATTATTCTCCTTGTACTGCTTATTTCTGCAATCGCCTGCAATCGTGACCAACTTGACCCTGATCCGGAAGCCCGTCCATCATTTTCCACCGACACGATAACCTTTGATACGATATTTACAACCATTGGTTCTGCTACCATGAATTTTAAAATATACAACCGCAGCAACCGACCCATGATCATCCGGTCCATAACACTTGCCGGTGGTAATAACTCCTTTTTCAAACTCAACATTGATGGAGTGTCTTCATCCAGCCAACAGGATGTTGAAATACCTCCGGATGACAGTCTTTTTATTTTTGTTGCTGTTACAGTTGATCCGACTAATTCGAATAATCCGGTAGTAATAAAAGACTCAATAATATTCAATACCAATGGGGTTTTTCAGGATGTGAAACTGATAGCTTACGGACAGGATGTGCACCTCATTAACGGAGATATTATTGGAACGCAAACCTGGACAAATGATAAGCCCTATCTGATTTATAATTCCATGGCTGTGGACACCGGCCAAATCCTTACCATTGAAGAAGGAACCCAGATATTCTTTCACAGGAATTCGAGCATGATCCTTTGGGGTAGACTATTGGTAAATGGAACCTGGGGAAAGCCGGTTATCTTTCAAAACGACAGATTAGAGGAGTTCTATGATATTGTAGCCGGGCAATGGGGTACCCTCTATATCGATCCCATCAGTAAAGGGAACAAAATCAACCATGCCATCATTAAAAATGGAATAGCAGGCATACAGATTGGATTTCCTTCGGATTATCACATACCTGATCTGGAATTATCCAACAGTATCATCCTGAATGCTTCCTTTGCCGGTATATACGCCTTTGGTGCTGAATTAACCTGTTATAATACTGTCATTGCCAATTGTGCCGGAGCAGCTGCAGCACTTCTCAGAGGAGGCAGGTACAGGTTTTTGCATTGTACTGTTTCCAATAACGGTGTGATTGGAAGTGCCCGATCCAGTGCTGCTGTTGTTTTATCGAATATTTTTTACAATCCTGAGTACGATGAAGTAACCGGCAAATATGTGTACGTGGCCCGTTCGGGAGACCTGGAAGAAGCTGAATTTGCCAATAGTATCATCTATGGAAATATGAGCCATGAACTTCAATTTATTAATAACCGGTCGAATCTGTTTAATTACAGGTTTGACCATTGCCTGATCAGAGTATTGGAAGATTCAATTAATAGTAATAATCAGGACCATTTTTATGCTGTGATCCTAAATAAGGATGCTCATTTTGTGAATGATACCGACAGGTATCATCTGGATTATCGTCTCGATACACTATCGCCGGCCAAAGATGCCGGTGATCCGCTTTTATTGGGGACTTACCCTTTTCTTGAACCTGATATTACAGGCTATTTCCGCAATAGTGATGGCAAGCCTGACCTGGGTGCATTTGAACGAAAAGAAGATTAAGCAAAATCTGATCTTGATCCTATGAATATCCTATTCAATCTGCCGGCAATACTTGGCATAATTACAGCAGCCATGACCTGTGCATCACCTCTGGCAGATAAAACAACCCCGGTTGAAAAGAACAGCCCGGTCTATCGGATCATGTTTTATAATGCGGAGAATTTATTTGACACTTATGATGATTCCCTTACTGCGGACGACGATTTTACCCCATCTGGCAATATGCACTGGACATACAAACGATATACAGCAAAGCTTAAAAATATTTACAAGGTGATTGTGGCTGTTGGAACCTGGCAACCTCCCGACATTATAGGATTGTGCGAAATTGAAAACCGAAAAATACTGGAAGATATTGCTTACAATACTCCGCTTGCCAAGTATTCGTATCAGATTATACATAATAACTCATCTGACAGGCGCGGTATTGATGTTGCCCTGCTTTATAATGCGCAAACCGTTCATTATTTAGCCAGCAAAAGTTTCAGTATCCAAAAGCAAGGGCTTCTTACCAGGGATATCCTTTATTTTAAAGCTTTGCTCGGAAGAGATACCTGCCATTTCCTGGTAAATCACTGGCCATCACGCTCAGAAGGACAGCTCGAAACTGAACGCGACAGATTTGCCGCCGCCAGCTTATTAAAACATTTAACCGATTCACTTTTTATCCGTCATACTTTAGCCAAGGTCGTGATCATGGGAGATTTTAATGATGAGCCGTCAGATGAGAGCCTTGTCGGGAAGCTACAGGCAGCATCGGATCTGAAGAATCCTCTTTGCGGAAGGCTTTACAACCTGACTGCCGCACCTTCCAACGGTGCGGTAAGAGGAACATTGAAATACCAGGGCCAATGGAATATATTTGACCAGATGATTGTTTCAGGTAGTATGCTTTCAGCGGAAGAAGGATTGACCATTAGCAAAGACGGTTACAGGATTTTCAGGGAACCCTTTTTATTAACCGAAGACAAAAGGTACAATGGGTATAAGCCCTATCGCACATACACAGGATTCAGTTACCAGGGTGGATTCTCGGATCATTTGCCGGTGTATTTGGATCTCATTTCTCGCTGATACTTGAGAAAAATTTACCAATGTGATGATGCAACTGTCGCTTCCGCTGCCACTGTTACAATACATTCACTTCCATTTCCAGCTTGATGGCAAAATGATTCATCACAGCTTTCTGGATCTTCAGGGCGCACTGGAGTATTTCTTCACCGCTGGCACCTCCATGATTTACGATGATCAGTGGTTGCTTTTTATGTGTACCTGTTTTTCCCCATCTTTTACCCTTCCAGCCACATTGCTCAATTAACCACGCTGCGGATAACTTTAACAAACCATCGGTGGATTCAAATCCAAGCCTGTTGGGAAAGAACTTACGGAGAGAGGCGGCCCGGTCTTTATCTACAACCGGGTTTTTGAAGAAACTTCCGGCATTTCCTGTTACCGAAGGATCAGGTAATTTACTTTTTCTGATTGAAATTACGGCCTGACGAATGTTTGCTATAGTAGTCTCGGAAAAATTGTCCAATTCCCTTGCCAGATCAGGATAGTTGGTTATGCAGTTATGGTGTTTGGTCAGGCGAAAGTTTACATGCGTTATGATTACCTTGTCCTTCAAATCCTTTTTAAAGATGCTGTCACGGTAAGAAAACTGACACTCTTTTGCGGTTAAAGTTATCATTTTGCCTTCTTCCAGTGTGATAGCTTCTACCGAGTCAATCACATCCATGACCTCCATACCGTAGGCTCCGATATTCTGCACCGGACTGGCACCAACAGTTCCTGGAATCAGGGAGAGATTTTCGATACCGCCCCAATCATGAGCTACACAGTATTCTACAAACTTATCCCAATCTTCTCCGGCTCCTGCCCTAATAAGCACTGTTTTGCCATTCTCACTTGTTTTTTCAATTCCTTTAATTACCGTACGAAGGATTACTCCGTCAAAATCTTTAGTGAACAGCACGTTACTTCCCCCACCCAATACAAAACGCGGCCGGACTCCCGAGAGGTCAGAGGACAGGAAATCACGGATTGTGGGAATATCGTCTAATTCGACAAAAAAACGAGCTTTCGCCACAACCTGAAAGGTATTGTATTTCAATAAGGGGAAATCCTCTTTTATTTCGCTCATTTTCAATACTTATATAAAACAAATATACTATCTCTGCCTGTATTTAAGCCCCGGATTGTAAAAGAATTTTTAATTTAGCATGACAATGCCGTTTAGTTAAGTAAAATCGGCTTCGACTCCGATAGCTATCAGAGTCGAAGTGTAATTAAAAGTATCGATGCTTAACTAAGCAATATGGATATGGCATGATATAATTCAATTTCTATCCGATGCGGATTATTCTATGTGTAACCAACGACATCGCCACTGACCGCAGGGTTAACCGCATCGCGTTGTCACTCATGAAAAGGCCAGCTGACATTCTGCTTATCGGAAGAACTTTCACGAACAGCATGGCATTACCTGTTTACAAATACCAGACACATCGCATAAAAATGCTTTTTAAGAAGGGGCCCCTTTTTTATGCTGAGTACAATGTGAGACTGTTATTTCTTTTGCTTATTGAAAAAGCAGATCTTCTGGTTGCCAATGATCTCGATACATTACCTGCGGTATTTCTCGCTTCGAAAATCAAACGGTTACCGATTGTTTATGACAGTCATGAATACTTTACAGAAGTACCTGAGCTTATCGGCCGTAAATGGGTGAAAAAGATCTGGGGAAACCTCGAGGCTATTATGTTACCCCGTATAAAATATGCTTACACAGTGAGTGCTTCCATTGCAGCTGAATACAAACAAAAATATGGAATAAATATGCGGGTGGTCCGCAACCTGCCTTATAGAGTAGAGAAAAATGTGCAACCTTCATGTTCATTGAAAAAGACCGGTGAAAGAATTATAATCTACCAGGGGTCACTGAATATTGGTCGTGGTCTTGAGGTGGCTATCAGGGCCATGCAATTCATTGACGATTCACGATTAATCATTGCAGGCACCGGTGATGTGGAAAAAGAACTTAGGGAGCTGACAAGGTCTTTGGCATTGCAAGAAAAAATCCAATTTACCGGAAGACTTCCGCCTGAAGAACTTTTGCAATATACTGTGCAGGCTGATTTGGGAATCTCGCTTGAAGAAAAGCTTGGATTAAATTACTATTATGCGTTGCCCAACAAGTTATTTGATTATGTACAAGCCCGTATACCTGTCCTGGTATCCGATCTGCCCGAAATGGCATCGATTGTTCTCGAATACGGAATTGGGAAGATAAGCC
>Ga0315284_10002883_pt1 | contig 24506 bp, 36 predicted proteins | sample YL17G09_16_MG_FD_203696 | JGI IMG/M metagenome (GOLD analysis project Ga0315284, IMG submission 203696) | Sediment microbial communities from Yellowstone Lake, YNP, Wyoming, USA - YL17G09_16 | ecosystem: Environmental > Aquatic > Freshwater > Lake > Sediment | place: USA: Wyoming | collected...
ACGGCCTTCTTGCCTGCTATTTTCTCCATTATTTTCTGCGACTTCTCGAGCTTAGGACCTGCATCGCCGGCGCTCATATTTATCGTGAGCTTCTCCAGTCTTATGCCCTTCATAACATTAGCCTCATCCTTGTTTCCGGACTCTTTCTTCCCTTTCTGCTCAGCTGAGGCTTCAATTTTTTTGCTCATGGAATCACTTCTTGCCGCCCTTGCTTCCCATTATCATGATGTAATCCTTCAGCGTCTCAATCTCCTTCCCATCCGCCTCCAGCACCACAACACTCTTCTCTGTCATGAACTTCCTGTCCTTGACCTCCTTTATCCTGCCGCGGATGCCGATATTCTTCCCGCTGGTTATCAGCGCATCCGCGCCCTTCTCGACCTTGAAGTGGCCTGATATTTTCTGGCTTGGAATCTCAATCTCCACAGTCTCGCCCGGTTTGTATTCATTCTTAGCCTTCCCGAGCCTGATGACCCTGCCGTCATGAAGCGATATGCACTGGACCTGCCCCTTCGCCGTGAACTTCTTCCTGATTATGCAGAGCTTCCTGCCAGCTTCAGAGGCGCTTATCTTTTCGACAAATAGGCTCTTTGGCCCGGTCATTATCCTGAAATGCTCCTTGGTCGGCTTGACCTCAATGACGTCCATGAAGCCCGCGGGGTAGCGGTGGTCCTTCCTGACTGTGCCGTCAACAGAGATTGCGCCCTGCTTTATTATTTTTTTTGCTTCGTCGCCGGTCTCGGCATACTTCAGTATGTCCCTCACTATAATCAGCAGCGGCATGCAGGCCTTCTTCGCATGGGGCCCCGGGCTCGGCGCGACTACGTATTTCTTTCCCTTCCTTGAGACCTTCCACGTCTTCGGCATCATGTGCCTTTTCAGGTGTGACATAATTATCGTGTTTAAGCAAATGCATCCCCGACAAAATCAGGGATTCACTTCGCTTTTTCCTCCTTTTGTTTCATTTCTTTCCCCATCTTTCTGGCAGTACCTTCTTTAGCCAAACTCTTCCTCTCCAGCGGCTTCCTTCTCATCTTATCGTCCATGTTGAGCTTGGTTATCATCAGGTTTGAAGGCTCGAGCGCGCGCTGCACCTCCGAGCCGTCCACCTTCTTCGCTGTCATGCCTTCAACATAAACCTTCAGTGAGCCCAGGTCAACGCGGCTCACGGTTCCGGTGCCCTTCTTGCCGCTTCCCGAGATGACCTTGACATCGTCGCCCTTCCTGACCGGCATCGACCTCTTGCCGAGCTGGCTTCTCAGTTCCTTGGACAGCGTCACGGACACCAACTTGTGCCTTGTGTGCAGCGGCGCATTGTATATGTACTTGCGCTGCTTGCGCGGCTGGCTGCTGCTCTTCCACTTGTTCGACCATTCTTGCTTCATATTAACCTCTTTTTCCCGCCCGCTTTCTCACTCCAGCTTGGAGCCCTCCGGCACATCCTTGTCCGGCACTATCAGCGAATATTCGCCGTCGCCGCCATTCGCCACAAGTATCATTCCCTGGCTGTCAAGGCCGCGCAGCTTTTTCGGCTCAAGATTGAACAGGAATATGGTTTTCCTGCCATTCAACTCACCAGCGCTGTACTTCTGCGCCAGCCCTGCGACTATCTGCCTCTCCTCAGAGCCAAAGCTTACATTCATTTTTATCAGCTTGTCCGAGCCTGCTACTTTTTCTGCTGCAGTTATCTTTCCGACCCTTATGTCAATCTTTTCCCAGTCGCTGAATGTTATCATAGCTTCACCGAATTCTCTTGAATTTCTTCCTATACCACTTGCCCCGCAATCTTGCCCACGACAGGGAAGCGCTCTATGGCTTCCCTCGCCACGGGACCCTTAATCATGGTGCCTTGGGGTTCGTTGTCTTCGCTGACGACGACGCCAGCATTGTCCTCGAACTTTATGCGCATGCCGTTCGCGCGCTTGTACTCCTTGCGCTGCCTGATTATGACGACATGGAACATCTGGTGCCGCACCTTCTCGACGCCCTTGTAGCACCTGCACCTGACAAGGCTTCCAACCCCTGCGTGGGGCTTTGTCCTCCACTTGCCGTGGTAGCCCTTGACCGAAATTATCTGGAGTATCTTCACGCCCGTGTTGTCGGCGCAGGTGAGCTTGGAGCCGACCATGAGAAGCTTGGTCATGCTGGAGGAGATGGCTTTCATACAGGTCGCCTTTTACTTGGCTTCCTCCTTTGCCTTCTCGTCTGCAGCCTTCTTCGCGTCAGCGATGAGCTTCTTGTCCTCGCCGCGTATCTCTATGTCGCCCTTCCCTAGCTTTGCGATGACGGCAAAGCGTTTTGTTGCCGTGAGCGGCCTGCATTCGGCTATCACGACCAGCTCATTCTCGCGCGCATGGATGCAGGGCGGATTGTGCGCGGTAACGCGCGACTTCCTTCTCTCATATCTCTCGTACTTCTTGATGAACTTGTTGAATCCCCACTCGACTATGGCGGTGTTGTGCGACTTGGACGACCTGACTGTGCCTGTGAAAACCTTGCCGCGCAGTGCCAGCTGGCCATGCCACGGGCAGTTGATATCTTCGCACGTCTTCTCAGGCGGCTTCGCATCAATTCCGATATTCTTTTTCATATATTTCGCCTTGCTCTTGTTTGCTAACCTGCTTGTTTATCTCTGTCTATGCAGGAGTTAACTTTATACCAACCGAGAAACAACCTACGGTTTCTCGCCGTGCAGCCATGTTCCGTCATGGAGTATCGGAAGCCGACTTCCATGAGTTCTAACGGCTGCGATTACTCAATAATGCGGAGAAAGGGTTTATAAGCGTTAACATTATGCCATTTCTGCATACATTATATCGAGATTAAGTTTTTCATCCAGAGCAAACAATTGAACAAAATAAAGATATTTACCGTCATCTGTTAGAGTGGGCTCGCCAACGCCGTATTTGCTCTTGACAACGACCTCGGGATTTATCCAGCCTTCTCCCTCTTTTGCAGACATGAAGATTTCTGGCTTGCCTTCCCTATCAGACATAAAGTAAAGAGAATTCACAAAAGGGAACGGCTGCATGTCATTTGCGTTGCTGTTTATTGGCTCCGGAAGCATTACCGGCTCCTGCCATATTCCGTCTATCTTTTTTGAGTAAAAAATGTTGTGCCCGCCCAATTCTGTAGGTCTTCTCGACCAGAAATAAATCTCATTATCATCATGAGAAACCCATGGGTCGTCTTCTCCATATTTTGAGCCAAGCTCAACGATTCTTACCGGCTCTTGCCAGGTGCCGTTTATTTTTTCAGCATAATAAATCTCTGTATCAAGACCATCTCCCTTATCCATTTGGAAATAGACTTTTGTGTCGTTCAACAGGAAAAACCCGGTCAAGGGATGCTCTAATGTCAGCGGGTGGGGTTTTGGAACAGACCATTGTCCATTGATTTTTTCAGAATAAAACGTGTCTGCTCTTGGAAACTGGCCACATGGGAGCTTGCATACACCGGCCAGGTCTCTGTCAGGCCCTATTACAACAAGTTTATGTTGTGTCGTGAGCGTAATCAAATCGATGTTTATGTAAGCAAAATAAAGCGTATTTCCGTCATGAGAAATGTCTGCACTGTCTTCCCAGCCTTCTGTGTTTATGCCGTAATCAGAAATCCAAACAGGAGTTTTCCACTCTTTGGAAACTTGTGCGACATCCGCGCTTCTGACAAGCGTCCAGTCAGTTGAGGGGCTGCTGCAGCCGGATATTGCAACAACAAGAATCGCTGCCAGGGCTAGCAGGCATGCTCTCATGTCACCACTTCTTCAGTTTCTTCTTGATGCGGTCTTCGGGCCTGCCGACAAGGACCTTTCCGTCGACCCTTACAACCTCCCCTGATGGCAGCGTGAACGCGAAGAAGCACTGGTCCTTGACGTAATGCTTCTCGCCGAACTCGGTCTCCACCGTGAGCATGTCGCGGCTCTCATCAACGACGCGGCCGTTGCCTCCTATGGCCGAGAAGTTTGATGATGCGACAACCCTGACTTGCAGTCCGATGAGCTCGTGCCTGACAAGGTTCTTGGGGGTTATAGGCATGATTATAATTGCTACGTTTTGTTAAAAAGATTAAAGTCTGGTTTTGGCACGGGTGTATCTGCCAATTGCAGACCCTGCACTTGCTTTCGCCGTCTTGCCTGACCGGCAAATGCGCGTCCGCCTATTCCACCAGTATCTGCTCCGGCGGGAACCCGAGCTTGATTAGGGTTTCTCTGGCCTTTGCCCTGTGGTCGCCCTGCAGCTCTATCATATTGTCCTTCACGGTCCCTCCACAGGCAAGCCGCGTCTTCAGCTCCCTCAGAATTTCCTTGGGCTCAAGCTCCTTGCTTATGCCCTCCACGATGGTCATCTTCTTGCCGAACCCCTTCTTGACCATGTGTACCCTGACTTTTTCCTGTTCTTTTGCTATGATCCCGCACGCGCACAGCTCTTTCGGCAGTCCGCACTTGCTGCAAATCTCCGTCATTTTTCCTTTTCCTTCTCCTTCAAAACTAACCGCTTTCCTCCCTTGTTTGATGCGGTGGTTTTACCCTTATTCTCTGTTTCAATGGTTTTTATCCTTGCAATCGCGCGCCTTATCTCTTTTATCCTTCCGGGCGACTGCGCGGACGCGCCCATTGAAATATTGCCCTTTATCTTCGCAAGCTCCAGCTTCAGCTCCAGAAGCCTCTTATCGGCATCCTTCTTCTGCATCTTCCTTATCTCGCTGGGTCGCAAAACAGCCATAAAATTATCCCTTTGCCTCTACCTTATTTTCTTTCCCGGCCGCAGACTCTTCCGCATTCTGCTCTGACTTCTTCTTTTTGGGCTTGTTTGCTGCCTTCTTCTTTGCAACAGGCTTCTTTTTCGCTTTGCCCTCCGGCTCAACATCATCATCCTCTTCGCCCTCGCCCTTCGCCAGCGCCTCTGTGATGAGCTCCGCCTTTTCGGGCGCCGGCGCGGGTTTGACGGTCTTCCTTATCTCCCCGGTGATGTCCTGGAACTCCTTCATTATCATAACCTTTACGCCGATTGTGCCGGGCTTTGTCTGCGCCACTTCGAAGCCATAATCCACCAGCGTCCTTGACGGCTCGCCCGACTGCTTGAGGTAACCCTCGATGACCTTTGTCTGCGTGGTCTTGCTGCCTGTCATCTTGCCTGAGATTATTATCTCTATGCCTATCGCGCCGGAATCCATCACCCTCTTCACCGTGAGGTTGGCTATCTTCTTGACGTTGTAGCCGCGCTCCAGCGCCGAAGCTATCTGCTTCGCGACTATCTTTGCGTCAAGGTTCGGGTTGTCTATGGTCTTCACATCCACCTGGGCGTTCTCCAGGTTGAACCGCGCCTTGACGGCATCAGTTATGGCGTTGATGTTTGCTCCGCCGCGGCCGATTATCCTGCCGGGCTTGTTCGTGTAAATGAGGATTTTCGTGCCCATGGGCGTCCTGATAATCTCAGTCCTTGAGTAGTCGCCCAGCGGGAAGTTCTTCCTGATGAAGTCCTCCATCTCCGCCTCCTTGATGCCCTGCTTGACAAAATATGCGTTTATCATATTCCGCTCACCAATTCAATCGAATCATTTCTCCTGCAGCACGACCTGCACGTGTGTGACCTTTTTCTTCCTGCCGTGCACCTTGAACCTCCTCGGCCTGTAGAAGGTGTAGCCTTCATGCGCCGAGGCGCTGATTATCATCCTCTCGGGGTCGAGTCCCTTGAACTCCGCGTTGCTCTGGGCCGAGTTAAGCAGCCCGAGTATCTCGAATGCGGCTTTCGTGTGGAACTTCCCGTCGATGCTCATCTTCTCCGAGAGCATGCCGAACAGGAAGCCCTTGCCCTTGCCGATGTTCATGCCGCTTATCTTCCTGCAGATTGCCACCGAATCCTTTGTTGATATCGGCAGGCCTCTGCCAAATACCTTCGCAGACTTCTTCTCGTTGACTTTCATAGCGTATGCCATGTTATCATTTCCATATTTTTCATTTCAATTACTTGAGCGGCACAAACTTGCTGGACTTCGTCGCGCCGAAGCCCGGCGCCGAGTGCTCAGTTTTCTTCCTTGTCATCGAGTATTCGCCGAGCCTGTGCCCCAGCATCTCGGGTTTGATGTCAATGGCAACGAATTCCTTGCCGTTGTGCACACCTATCCTGACCCCGACCATCTCTGGTATTATGACCATCTCCCTGCAATGGGTCTTGTGGAACTTCTTCCTGTCCGCCCTGATGTTTTCCAGCAGCAGCTTCTCCTGCTCCGTCAGTCCGCGCTTGAGCGCCCTGCGGCTCCTTGACGGAAGCATCTTCACGAACTCTTCGAGCTTCAGCTTCTCTATGTCTTCCCAGCTTTTCCCCTTCATCGTGAACTTTGTAACCATACCAATTGCACCTCAATTGAATCCATTGAATATTAAGCCTTCCTCCTGCCTGACCTGCTGGCGCCGAAGGAACCGACCTTTGCGCCGGGCGGAGCATCCTTTGAGACCTGCTTCCTCCTCTTTCCGCTTCCCGAGCCTCCGTGTGGATGGTCAACGGCGTTCTTGGCAAGGCCTGACGTGGTCGGGTAGTGCTTGCCCCTTGCGTGCTTCAGGTGGTACATGACGCCGGCCTTCATGAACGGCTTCTCGCCAGCGCCTTCGCCGGCCGGTATGCCGAGCATGGCCTTGCATTCATTGCTTACCTTCTTAGTCTTCTTTGAAGGCAGCTGTATGATGGAATCCTTCTGAGTTTTTGAGACTATGGTCGCGAACGTGCCGGGCGCCCTGCAAAGCTTTGGCCCTGAGTTCGGGAACGTCTCTACGTTTGACACGACGGAGCCTTCCTTGATGTCCGAAAGCTTCATGACAATGCCGGAAATGCTCGAACCTACCGACATGCCCTCGAGCGCGACCAGATGTCCGATGGTCTTGTCTGCATAGGCAATCTCAACCAGCGGTGCATCCATGCGCGGGTTCTTCACAATATCCCTGACAACCCCTTCGACATTCCTGTATATGAGGTTGGGCCTGAAGGCATAATTCGGCACCCTATAGTTCGAGGCGCCCTTCCCACGTCGCTGCTGCCGCAATCGCTTACCCATAACATATCACATGAATTATATCATACCAAGCCTTGTGGCAATGTCCGAAGCCAGCACGCCCTCAGCTAGTCTCACGTATGCCTTCTTCTGGTTCTTCCTTGTTATCTCAACCCTAACAGAGACCACGCGCGCGCCGAATCCCTTCTCGACGGCTTCCTTAATCTTCGCCTTTGTCGCCTTCATGCTGACAATGAAAACAAGGACATTGTTCCTCTCAACGAGGTTCATGCTCTTCTCGGTCAGGTGCGGATATTCCAGAACCTTCCAAGGGTCATAACCCTCGACAGGCTTGAGTGCCGCAACCTTTGCCTTTGGCTCTTTCTTGCCCTCATCGGACTTTTTGGCTTCAGCAGCCTTTTCGGTCTTTTTTTCCGGAGCGCTCTCCTTCTTAGGAGCAACCTCTTTCTTCTCGGGGGCAGCTTCCTTCTTCTCCGGCTTGCCCCCTTCCTTGCCCTGCTTTATCGATGCGTCTATCAAAGCATCCAGCTCTGAATCAGAGACGTCCTTTTCTGGCATAGCAATACCCTTAGCAGCTGACCTCAATAAAAATAGCCAAATGGATATTACCCATCAAGCGGTTTTTATCGGGCGCTGCGTTCTGCGTTTGTAAGAGTAATTGATGAGCAAGTATATAAATGCTTCATGGATGTGATCTATCCCAATTAGTGACACTCCCCCCTCTTCATATCCCTATAGAACACTTCTATAGGATAAAGGTATCCAAGAGAGCTATGAGGCCTTGAATGATTCCAATGGTGGATAAAGGCCTCATGGCTATTGAAGTACCCAATTTCTTTGTCATAGCGGCCATGAAAGGCCTCTATCTTGCCGGTTGTAGTGGGTCGCTTCTTGCTGGTCCTTATGTGCTCTATGCATTGGTCAATACAGAACTGGGTGAATGTTGACGGGTGCTCACTGCGGTTATTGGCGAACTGGACGCCATTGTCCGTGAGCACCTGCTCAGGGGCACCATACTGCCTTATAGCCTTCTCCAATACCCTGATGCTGGTCTCAGCATCAGCGTTGCTGCATCGTTTGGAGATGACTATGTATCGGGCATGGTCGTCGATAAAAGTCAGCATAGGACCAGGTTCTGTGTTGGTGTCCTTCCAGTCTCCTTGCCATAGGCTCATGCTGTGATCTCGTTCCCAGCTTTTCTTGCCCCATGTATGCCGTACCTGCGCTATTGGCGCATTGTAGCCACGCTCTACAATGAGCTGGTAGATGCGGTTATGCGGCACATGGATGTTATGATGCTGCCTTAGATGGCCTTCTATGCGCGTTGGTCCCCAGCCATATTGCTTCCTGTATTGCAGTATCAGTTGCGCAATGTTCTTGTCCACGCAGAACACTGGCTTAGGGCCCGGCTTTTCCTGTTTTAGCAGTGCATCGATGCCCTGTGCATCGATTATACGTTTCCATCTGAAGTAAGTCTTCCTCGAAATGCCTGCACTATCTATCGTGTGCCTGCTCCATTGGCCCTCTGCTATTTTCTTCGCTACGAATCTTATCTTGTATTCTCTATCCTCCATACCTGCACCCCTTATGCTCTTGTTGGAGGGGGTGTCATTAATTCAGGATAGCCCAAATGCTTCATGGATGTTTATATACCTTTAAATTGACAAGACAAAACGGCGCTGGACTAATAAAGCCCAGCGCCGTTGATGATGAGAAGCCGACGAGCGCCTACTCCTTGGCGCGCGGGTTCAGGTCTTCGGTCGTGACCTTCACCTTCTCCGGCTCCTTGATACCGCCTTCGTAGTACTCGACGCTTTCAGGAAACTGCGGCCAACTGCTGGCGAACCAGTTCGTGACTAGGGCGCGTCTTCGCTGGTTGTACAACTTGCACAGGAGTATCCAGTCGTCGAGGGCGGTCTTGATTTCGTTGAAGCCCTCTTCGACCGCGGCCATGGCCTTCTGGTATGTTTCGGTCGTCCTCAGTTGCGGGTAGGCTTCGAAGGCCACCCGTACATTCACCAGCGCCTGTCCGAAGTTCGCGCCGAGTTTCGTCAAGTCAAGGATAGAACTGGCCTTGTTTTCTCTGGCCTGTTCAAATTCCTTCTTGGCGTCCTCGAACGCAGATCTGGCCTTCGCCACGCCGACGTAGGTTTCCTTCTCCAGGATGCCTTCCTGGTCAGCGAGCGCCCAGACCGACTTCATCTTCTGGGAGCACATGTTGACCGCGGAGGCGACCTTGGACTTGCCCTCGTTGGTGCTTTCCTGGAGGTTCACGAGGTCGTTGTACGTGCTCCAGTAGGCGACGACGTACATGCCGACGCCCAGCAGGATGGCGGCAGCAATACCAACTGCTACATGTTCAAGCGTTTTCATGGCTGCGTTCCTTTCCTGTTTCCGTACAGTTCACGGAGCTGCCTGTCGGTTTCCTGAACCAAGACCAGGACGCCCTGGTCAAAGTTACTGAAGTTCAGGTAATCCTTTGCCTTGTTCATCACATCCACCATATGGCTCGAGGTCAGCTTGGGCAGACCCCTGCCTATGGAGTATGTCATCCTCTCCTCTGCATCCGGCCTTACAAGCCAGACGACGCCGTTGTTCCCGCCCTCGGTGCTCAGCCCCTTCTTACCGAGCCTGAGCCACCTGCCATAGTGTGTGGCGTAATCCGACTGGTGTTTGACGCCCAGTTGGATTAGCACTACAACCTCGGCCACTCCGTCATCCTGAAGCCGCTGGCAGATTGTATGGCATCGGGCTATTGCCGCCTTGTCCATGACGCCTGCATTGTCAATTATCCAGGATGTTGTCAGCGGAGTGAATTGCGGGTCTCCGCTTGGGACAGAAACGTTTTCATCAGTGTCGCTGGCACTGCCGTCACCTCCGCAGCCAGCGGCGAGAATCAGGAGGACAGATGTGATGCACCAGTATGTTATTCTCAAGACGCACCCCCTTTCCACAGCGGACAGCTATCCTTCCTGCCGCAATCCCTGCAGAGCGGGCACCTTCGCGTGGTCTTCCTGCTGCAACCGGCACCGCCGCCACCTGCACATGCGCAGGCGCACGCACATGACACGCAGGCACAGGCACAGGAAGATGACCTGCCGCCGAAGCCGCCGCCTCCGCCAGAGAATATTCCGCCTCCGCCGCCTCCACCGCCGCCTCCGCCAAAGATGCCGCCGCCTCCGCCGTAACCATCACCGTCGCTCTGGCTTGCCAGCCAAGCGATGAGGAGAATCACGAGTATGACAGCGATGATTATGAGCGCCCAGCCCCAACATGGCATGACAAACTGCAACTCGCTGCTGTCGATCTCCTTGGGGAAGACTTTCTTTGGGAAGGATACGGTGATGCTGAACTTCTCGCCCTTCCTCAGGTTGGTCTTCTCCCATGCCATGGTCTGGCCTTCGGTGGCAGTTGGCTTGGGCTCAGCCTTGACCGTGTCCATCTTTGCGAAGAAGAACACCTCGATGCGGAGTTTTCCGGTCTCAGCGTTGTCGTACCAGCCCGGCTTGAAGTCCATCTTGTAGTTGTCCTTGTCCGCGTAGAACAGCTTGCGCTGGACCACTGCGAACCAGACATCAAAGGACTCGCCCGGCTTGTAGTCCTTATCCAGGTCGATTCTGACGCCCGACCAGTCGCCCGAGTTGTCGGGTTTTATGGTCTTGATGGCGCCTTTGTTTTTGCCCTGGACAATCTCGAAGTCGCTGTTGGGCAGGCCGACTGTTATCCACGGGATGTGCCCGCCCGTCACGTTCCACTTCTGGTGGTATTCGATCTCCACCCTGCCGTCGGAGCGCGGCGTCAGCTTGACGCCGTAGTCCTCGATCTTGTACTTGCCTGTGTCGCCTGCAATGGCATAAGCCGCTGAAACCAGGCAGCACAGGGCAATAATGATGATGCGTTTCATTGTGTGGTTCCTTTCCTGTTCTGCGTGTTACCTGGTTTCCAGGGGGCAACCGCCGCCGCAAACCCTGTTGTGGATGCAGTCGGCGCATTCGGCCCTTTCCGACGCGAACCCGTGTTCGCGCAGTTTTCTGCAAATGGGATGGTTCCAGATTTGTTCCCAGGCGTCTGCCATGATGTTGCCGACTGTGTTTGGCCAGCTCTGGCACGGCAGGACAGTCCCGTCAGGCTGGATTGTCATGTTGTAGGCAGCAGCAGAGCAGCCCTTCGCCCCGAAGCCCAGCTCAACGGGATTGAGATGGAGATAGCAGGTGGGCGAGTACCACTGGAGGCTGATGCCCAGTTCCTGCGCAACCCTCACAGCCTTCTGAAGGATGCCCCTCAGTTCTTCAAGCGGCACACCACCGTTTGCCTTGGCGGCCTTGCCCCTGCCACTGCAGATGATGGTGTTGCAGGCCATATTCTTCAGGCCAAGGTCTTTGCCGAACCTCAGAAGACTCGGGAACAGCTCTGCGTTTTCCCTGGTCAGCGTGGTGTTGGTGACCACCTGCAAACCGACGCCGAGTGCCGTCTTGATGCCTTCAACGGTTGCGACAAACGCGTTGAAGTTGCCGACAGCACCGACCATATGGCTGTGAACTTCCGGTATGGGTGCTTCCAGCGTGACCTGCACGTAGTCCAAGCTGGCATCGCGCAGCGGCTCGGCGAGTTCAGCGAGCTTCGTGCCGTTGGTGACAAGCCCGGTTACGAACTGCTCGGCAGCGGCGACCATTTCAACAAGGTCGCTGCGCAGCGTGGGCTCGCCGCCGGTGAAGACAACTTGCGGGATGCCGATGTCCCAGAGCCTGTCGAGCACTTTGCGCCAGAACTGCAGGGGCATGTCCGGCATCGCCCTCAACCCCTCCTCCATGTAGCAGTGCGGGCAGTTGAGGTTGCAGCGGTAGGTGACCGCAAGGTCCATGCGCGCCGGCGCGGCCCACTCGGAGATTTTGACCTCCTTCATGGCGAGGCCGGCCTCGACGGGGCAGGTGCCCTCGGCGATGCCCATGATGGTGCCGAAGATGCGGTCCACGTTCGCACGGATGGTGGCTCTGGTCACCCTGCCTTTTAGCGCCAGGGGTCTTCCGTACTTCTTGTACAGCGAGTCAACTACAAAATCGCGCACGGCATCCGACTCGTCGCCCTCACCTTGCTGAAATTTCCACATCCCTTCGATGATGAGGGCGAAGGTCTCTGCCGCCACCTTGTCGAGAAGCAGCGGAGCCTGGCCGTCAATCCACAGGGGATTCATCTCCCATGGATCCTTCAGCCGCAGGTGGAACCTGTGACCGTTGATGGTGGCATGCAGCACACCACCGGGTGCATACTGCGGTTTGCTTACCATCGTTCTTCTCCTTGAAATGGCCTAGCCTTGTCTACCAAAAAGTTCCTCGCGCCGAGACCTAGGCGTCTCGCGTGATTTTTACGCGCGTTCAAACCAATTGACGTTTGGTTTGATTTCTAATAGGGGTATTTGTGACAGCATGAATTGTAACTATTTTATAGTGATATCTAATAGTAAGATTTAAAAAGGGACCAGGGGCTAAAACGCCCCATTGAAATAAATCAGACGCCATAGATTGGAGACCTATGGAAGCCTCATACGACCGGATAATGGTTTATAGGCCTCTGGCGGAGCTTGGTTTCCGTATTATCCTCCACCAACCTGTCCATCCTGTTCAGCAGCGCCTTCAGCTTCACCAGGCAGTCGTCGTCCCTGCGTCTTGGGTCATACACCTTAAGCCTTGGTATGTCGACATCCATTGTCACCAGAACAAGGTCGCCGCCTATTTCAGGGTTCTTCCCGGGTTCCTTGTCAAGCGTATCTACAATCTTCCCATAGCTCGTGCTCGCGTATGGAACGCTGGCCACATGGAAAATGTGGCTTCCCATCTGCCTGTACATGTGTTCTGTCTGGCTAGGCGGATGCCCGTCGCCAAAGCCTGTCAGACCAAGAAGCTCGCCCTCGAAACCCTCTATGAACTCCGCAAACTCTCCGGACAGGAATTCTGCATCAAGGTATCGCGCAGCGTTGCCTTCTGTCAGCTGCTCCAGGTCCATGCCAAGCGGCACCACAACCGAACCCGGTGTGCCATTGTGTTCAGGATCTGTTATCCCTATCTTCACACCCTCTGAAGTCACCCTGCTCTTTGCCTTCTTGAGGCTCCTCAGCACATCATGCGCTGACACGTAGGGTTCGCCATCTATTGTGAAAACACCCACAGGCCTGTTGCCTGCCTTGTATTCAGCAAGCCTGGCCCTCAGGTAGCCGTCCAGCTCATCGAAGATTTCCTTGTAGCCTGGCCTCTTCGTGGTGGGGGTCACCTGTGCCACGAACCTGAAATCGCCAATCATGATGGGCTTCTCCAACGGCTTGTGTGGTATTTTCCGGTCGCTGTAGCCCGTCTTCTCCTTCAGCGCATCGCTGAATGGGTTTATCACCTGGGCGCCGAGGAAAGCCTTCCTCTGGTTTGCCATGTAGTAGTTGTCAGCGTCTTCGCCGTTAAGACCGTGATAAGCCGGAAGCGCTTCAACCGTTATTGGAATGATGTTGTTCGCCATAGTTTCAACCTCCTTGCTAGTGGATTATCCATCCAGAAATAACAAAAATCCATCCCCCCTAGGGGGATATTTATAAAGACATTACACCAAACAATGATTATGGAATCAGAGCTGCTCGAGAGGATAGGGCTGACACGGGGCGAGTCCAAAGTCTATCTTGCTCTCATCGAATCTGGCGGCAGCACAGCCGGCAGGATAGCCAAGAATGCAGGCGTAAGCCAGTCCAAGATATACGAGATACTTGAACGCCTTTGCAGGATGGGGCTTTCAAGCAAGTCCAGGCATGCTGGCAGGATGTTCTTCAGCCCAGTGGAACCTAAAGTACTCCAGCAGATTATAGCTGAAAAGAAGAAGGAACTGAATGAACAGGAAAAGGCTCTGGATTCAATGCTGCCGTCACTGGTTTTGATGCAGCAAAGGAACAAGCCAAAGCACGAGGCAATGGTCCTTGAGGGCTACAACGCGGTCAAGTCCTACTATTACAAGACGCTCGACGAAGCCGCAGGGGAGCGCCTAGTCTTCGGCGCGCGCACCGGTTATCCGGTCTCCAAATCCGCGCAATACTTCTTCCGCAATTACCACAGGCAGAGGATAAGGAAGGGCAGGAAGCTGCGCATAATCTTCAACAGCGACCTGCGTGGCAGCGGCTTCGCCAGAGATTATGGAGCCATGAAGCTGACAATGGTGCGCTACCTGCATCAGGTGACCCTGTCATCCGTGGGCATCGAGGGCGACTCGGTGGACATGCTGATATGGTCAAAGGAAACGGTCGTGCTTTTCGTAGTGAAGAGCAGGGAAGTGGCTTCCACGTTCAGGGGTTACTTCGAGACGCTGTGGAAAAGCGCTAAGCAATAGAAATCGTTATAAAACTAACTGCCATAACCTCTTCATGATAACCTTCTGGTTGGAAGAGCAGTACAGGAAGCTGTTCGGCGAGGTTTGTGATGCTGAACTGATGCCGTACGTGGGCTGCGCGGACATGCTAATGGGTGGGCTGGACAATCCCGGGATTCTTGCGAAGATAGGAAAGGATTTTGTCCTCGGCAGGAGACGCATATGGATACCCAAGGGCACGGAACAGGAATTGCACTTTGTCTGCATAGACAACAATTCCATGTACACGGACGGGCTTGTCCTGACGCCATATGATGAGACAGATGTCAGATTCCACCTGAAAACGCTCACCGTAGAGCAGACGACAAAACTCAAGCGGGTGGAACTCATGGGCGCCGACACCGACGACTTCGTCAGCAGAGTATTCAGGACATACAGGGATAACCTTGTGCTGAAGCATATAGACAAGGACAGGAGACTTGTGCTTTATGAAGCGTAAAATCATTTCGCCTTTTCTAGCGCCTCTACAGCCGACCTGCTCCATACTGTGACGCGGCCCGGCTTTGCGCCCGGCGCGAGTTCGCGGATGCATAGGTCTGCAAGCTTGACAGCCTCGACACCTCGGATGCCGTTGGCTGCCTTGCAGATGCCCTTGTCCTCGGAAACAACTATCAGCGGGCCGCGCTTGACCTTCTTCCTTCTGCCGCGCATCTTGCCCTTTCCTGCGCGTGTCTTTACCTCGGCCGTCCTCTCCAGCTCCTTCTCAAGACCCAGCGACAGCAGCAGCTTCCTCAGCTCGGCTGCCTTCCTGATTTCCTGAACCTTGTCGTCAACTATGATGGGTATAGATTTTATGCCCTCAATCCTGTGACCTCTTGCGACAACCATATCCTTCTGCGCAGTTGCAGCGATAGCGGACATGAAGGCCTTGTTCCATTCCTTCCTGTTTATTTTTTCATACCAGACCTTCTCCACCTTTGGCGGATGAGCCTCGCGGCCCTTCATTGCCTGCGGCACGCGCCTGGCTGTCATGCTCATGTAGCCGACGCGGCCATGGATCCTTGGCATCCTTGCCATCTCGCGGTTCATCATGGAATACTTGTAGTGCCTCAGCCCGTGATAGTGCGCCGACGTCCTGAAGCCTGCTTCGGGGTCTGTGCCGTAGGGCTGGCGCGTTTCTGACATCTCGGCAAGGAATGCGCGCTGTATCAGGTCAGGCCTGACCTTTTCCGAAAAAGCGCGGGCTACGTTCATCTCGCCACTCTGGCTGCCATCCGTGCCGAAAATATGGATTTTCATCTCTTCATCCTCTTGCTGCAAAACCGCTTGTTTCACCTGGCCAATGCGGCATGTAACTTTATGTCAATTCAATTGTGCATGAAGTATTTATATAGTAATACATCATATACACTATAAACTTTGGCGCAAAGTCTAAGTTTGATGGTCAGGCGATCCTTGCGCAAATCTGTGCGAGGGGATGACTGCATGAATATCTTATTCTGCAGTCATGGTTTGGCTGTAACTTGAAAATATACTGATGAAGATTGGTTCATATGGGTTCAGATGCTGAATTGAAGCGGATGGAAAAGAAGATAGCGAAGAAAGCTGCAGAGAAGGCAGGCCAGCCGCTGGAGAAGAAGAAAGAGGAGAAGAAGCCCACCTACAAGCCAGCCGAGGGCGCGAGAGCAAAGATTATAATCAGGGTGGCGGACACGAACCTTGATGCGGACAGGAAGGTGGCCCGCGCCATCATGGAAGTCAAAGGAGTCGGCCCCATGTTCGCGAATGCAGTAGCCAACGTCTGCGGATTCAAGGAAAAGCTGATCAAAGAGCTGGCTGAAGACGAGATAAAGAAGCTCGAAGACATCCTTGCCAACCCTTCAAAATATGGCATACCGGTTTGGATGCTGAACAGGCGCGGAGACCCGCAGACCGGCGAGGACAGGCATCTGATTGTTTCCACCCTTGACTTTGCGCGCATAATGGACATAAACGAGATGAAGAAAATGAAGACCTACAAGGGCGTCAGGCACGCATCCGGTCTTCCGGTGCGCGGACAGAGGACCCGTTCCTCGTTCAGGACGAAGGGCAGGACCGTCGGAGTCCAGAAGAAGAAGGAGGAGCCTGCCAAGGCAGGCGCCAAGAAAGAGGAGAAGAAATAAAGGAGGCACTCCCAAAAACCAGACAGCATAGCATACCTGTTGGCAGTGCATTCAAAACAAGAAAAACTTTAGGAAACGAGGTGATGACATGAGAAACCTGAGAAAGAAATACACGAAGCCGAGGAAGCCGTGGGGTGTTGAGCCTCTGGCAGAGCTGGCTGCGCTCAAGTCGCAGTACGGCCTCAGGACCACCAGGGAGATATTCATTGCGCGCGAGAAGCTGCGCGGCTTCAGGCGAAGGGCGAGGCAGCTGATTGCTGTCGCCAACGAGTCCGAGAAGAAGATTCTCATCGGCAAGCTCGTAAAGCTCGGCATGCTCAAGCATGGAGCAGGGCTTGACGACGTGCTGGCGCTGAACGTGAACAGCGTGCTTGACAGGAGGCTGCAGACCATTATCTTCCGGAAGGGCATGGCGTCGAGCGTGAAGCAGGCGCGGCAGCTGATAGCTTATGGTCATGTCTCAATCAACGGTGTCAGGACAAAATATCCTTCTTACATAGTCGCGGCTGATGAAGAGGCGCAGATTGGATGGTTCAGGGGCGAACCCAAGAAGCCCGAGGGCCCGAAGGGCAAGCGCCATGCGCAAAGGCGGCCTGACAGCGACGTGCCAGCGATTTCCGAGACATTGCCTTCGGAAATAGCAGAGAGTCCTGCAGAGCCGGAGGCAGAAGCAGTTGAGGTTGATGCATGATGGCAGAAGAAACAGCGGTTGTTGTGGAAGAGAAGAAGCCGGCAAAGGCAAAGAAAGCTGTTGAACAGGCCGAGCCTAAGGCAGAGGCACCGAAAGCAGAATCCCAAAAAACCAAGGCGCCAAAAGCTGGGGCTGTGCAGGAAGCAGCCCAGCCATCGGGCCAGCCTTCAGGCCAGAGGCCTGAGCACCAGTACGAGAGAAGGGAACGCAGGACTTACCGCGAGCCGAGGTTCCAGCCCACTATTGGCGGCAAATGGGGCATCGCTCACATCTTCAGCTCAAGCAACAACACCATAATCCACATCACAGACATCACAGGCTCCGAGACCCTGGCGCGCGTTTCAGGCGGGATGATAACAAAGAGGGATAAGGACAAGGGCATGCCCTATCCTGCGATGAAGGCCGCGCAGAAGGCTGCGTCAGATGCGGTTGCGAAGGGCCTCATAGGGGTGCACCTGCGCGTGAGGGCCACTGGCGGCATCGGCAAGAGGATTCCGGGTCAGGGCGCGCAGTCAGCCATCCGCTCGCTTGTCAGGGCAGGCCTGCGCGTGGGCACCATCGAGGACGTCACGCCCATCCCGCACGACGGCTGCAGGAAGAAGGGCGGCAGGCGCGGACGCAGAATCTGAGCATAAGATAATCCAAATGAGAGTTGGTTCATATGGCGAAACACCACAAACCGAGGGAAGGAAGCACGGGATACTGGCACAGGAAGCGCGCGAGGAGGATTTACCCGCGCATGAACATACTGCCGTCGGTCAAGGAAGCCGTGCCGCTCGTTTTTGCAGGCTACAAGGCAGGCATGACCAGCGTCAGTTATGTTGACGCGAAGAAGGGCTCGCATACCGAAGGGCAGGAGGTCATGAAGTCCGCGACCATACTCGACTGCCCGCCTCTTTCCGTGTGCGGCATCAGGCTTTATGAGAAGACCGCCTACGGCATCAAGGCTGTCGGCGCGGCATGGGCGGAGAAGCTGTCCAAGGACCTGCCGAGGAAGACAAACATGCCCGAGAAGAATGAAAGCAAGAAGTCCGTCGAGCAGTTGGAGAAGAAGGTCGGCGAGAAGTCTGAGGTCAGGCTGCTCGTCAACACAAACCCGAGGCAGTCCGGCATCGGCAAGAAGACGCCGGAGCTGTTCGAGGTCGGCGTGGGCGGCAGCCCCAAGGAAGCGTTTAATTATGCGAAGTCAAAGCTCGGCACAGAGCTGAAGGCATCCGACGTCCTGAAGCAGGGCGAGATGCTCGATGCGCGTGCAGTGACACAGGGCCGTGGCTACACAGGACCAGTGGTCAGGTTCGGCATCCGCGTGAGGAGCAGGAAGAACAAGGGCAAGATGAGGCATGTCGGAAACCTCGGCGCGCAGAACCCACCTAAGGTAATACCCGGCGGCAAAGTCCCCGAGGCAGGACAGATGGGATTCCACAACAGGACCGAATACAACAAGAAAGTGCTGAAGATTGGCACAGGCGGCCTGAATCCGCGCGGCGACTGGGTCAGCTATGGAAAGGTAAGCGGCGATTACGTCATCATAGAGGGCTCGCTGCCAGGCCCGAAGAAGCGCCTGATACTGCTGAGGCCAGCCATGCGCAAGTCAGGCTGGAACGACAATCCCATTGAGTTGAAATACGTCAGCCTTGAGCCGCAGAACTGATTTCAATTTCATTCAGAACTTCACACCAAGCTTTTTTAGATCATTTTTCAGCTGCTCAGTATCCTTGAAAAGTATCGTCTTCATGCCCAGCTTCTTGGCAGGCGACATGTTTGTTTCCAGGTCGTCCACAAAAACGCACTCCGAAGGCTTTACGCCCAGTCTCCTGATGACCTCATTGTATATGCCTATGTCAGGCTTGGCGATGCGGCTGCCATAGGACGTCACTATGACGTCAAACACCTCCCCCATCCTATGTTTCTCTATGATTTCCTCGAACCAGTTCTCTATCTGGTTTGAAAGTATCGCAAGCTTGTACCTCACCTTGAGCTTCTTCGCCAGCTCGAAAACATCATGCCTGAATCCAGAAAAATCTATGAGGTCCCTGCGTACGGTCTTTTCATCGATTTTCAGGAAATCTGCAAGCCTTTTCCAAAACAGATTTGAGTCAGCCTTGCCAATCCTCATCTCGTCCCACATGCTTCTCATAAGTTCGTTGAACGCTTCGGGGTCGGCGCCGAACTTCGGCGCATACATGTCGCAGAAACCCTTTAGGTCGCCTGACACCGACAGAACTCCGCCATGGTCGAAGATTATTGCCTTTATCATAGTATAATTTTAGAGCGAGTAAATAAATCAGTCAAACAGCCCGCCCTTGCAGATGTCAGCGACCACGAAGAGCACGGCGATGAAGATGATGACGTTGGCTATGACATCAGCCTCCTTCGGGAACGTCTTGGTTACATCAGTCAGCTTTATGAGCCCGCCAAGAATGGCAGCTACCACAGCTCCGGTTGTGACCCTATACGGGCCTTTCACTACCTTGACAATCTCCTTCCAGATTGTGGTGTCTTTCTTTTTTGCTGCCATTACCTCACCAGATAGCTTATTCCCCTGATGCCCTGCGTCTCAAGGAAGACGAGGAACAGCAGGAACAGCAGTATTATTACAATTATAATACCCGCATCTTCCCATGACCTTCTCTTTGCGCTCATCTGACCCTCCTGAAGTAGGTCTGCACGTAGATTGCAAACGCCGCGAAGATTATCATGGTGAGCGAGAAGTACTTGGCAGCTTCGCTGATAATGGGGCTTGAAAGAATTTCAAACATGAAGTAGCCAACGCCGAGGACCGCCGAGAGCGCGCCCAGCACGCGCACCCACTTCTGTTCTGCCATGATAATGATTTATCGGAACCTGCTAATAAATCATATCTTCGAAACTTCGCCCAAAAAGGTGCTGTCAAGAAGATACGCCAGCGCATGCCTGATGTCAGCGCATCTGGTTATCGGCCCCAGCCCGCCAACCAGCTTGCCGTCGTCGTTTGGTCTGTTGACAGCCCAGCCGCCAACAAGTTCGCCGAATGCGGGCATCAGCAAAACATCCGGTATTTTTTTTGGCAGCGTCTTATAATGAACCGATAATTTTTTTCTCATTAACGGCGCCCTCAGCCACACCTTCTCGCGCCAGACCTTGCCGAGCCTGTCGCGGAACTCGACCTGCGGGTGGTTGTGGCCTATGATTATAGTATCAGCCTTCATAGCCCTGTCAGAAGGCCATGCATGTCCGTGAGCCAGCCAGAACTTGCCCAGCGCGATGCCCCCGCTGGGATGCATGGTGATGTCCGGGCAGAGTTTTTCCAGCCAACCGTCGTGGTTTCCCGGGACAACCTCAACAGAGACTTTCTCGGACAGCTTGCCGAGAAGTTCAGGCACCTCCCTCTCCTCCTGGAAGCTTATGCCAGGCACGCGGTGCTTCACGTCGCCGAGGATGACAAGCCGCTTTGCCCGCGTCTTTCGTATGAGCGCCTCCAGCTTCTTCCTGATGTCCGGGGTTCTGGATGGCATCCTTATGCCCGCCGACCTGTAGTCATGCTCAGCGCCCAGATGGGGGTCTGCAATGATGAGCGACCTGCTGATGAGCAGCGCAGGCTCGCCTGTTATGAAATCAAGCCTCATACTAAGGTTGCTTGCGAAGGCCTTAAATTGTTTATCCACAACAATCTATCCTCTCATACTCCTACGCAAGACATCACAAATTTCAGTGCAACCTGCCCGCGTGAGCATGGTTGGTCACAGGGAAACAAGGACAGGGCCAGCATAATTTCTGAAAGGGATGAGCCATGAACAACACGTTCTTGCTTCTGCTGGTGTTGGCATTCCTATTCTGTTTTAATGCCAGCAGAATACTACTCAGGATACGGAAAGCCGCCATGCGGGAGCGCCTCAAGAATGATGTGATGGCGGAATGCAGAGCGCGCAACAACGGAGGCGAACCCAAATGGATGGAACTCCAGCTCGCTTTCGAAAGGCGCGGGGTTCCGCAGGCCGAAGCCATGGAACTCACCATGGAGCTCACCATGGAGGTGCTCGGCCCGCCCGCCCGAAAACCAAACCTGAACATAGAAAGGCTTGCCGCCGAGCTGCCGCGGCTGTCTTGACATGAACAACGAACCAGAAACCAAAAGAAAGGCAGGGATGAGCCATGGCTAACGTGATAGGACTTGAGGTTGGAACCACCACTGCAAAGGCGCTGGCGATTGTTAATGGAAAGGTCGTTGCCATCGCGTCCAGCGACGGCTACGAGCCGGAACATCCGTTTCCTGGTGCTTCCAGGCAGGACCCAAGCATCTGGTGGGCGATGTCAAAGCAGGTCATCCTCAGGGTTTGCAGACAGGCAGAAATTCTGCCGGCTGATGTGGACTGCCTTGTTGTCAGCGGCCAGATGCACGGCCTTGTTCCCAACGGCGCAGGAAAGGCCAGCCTCTGGAACGACACCACTGCGACCAAGGGTGTTGATGTCATCAATAACAAAGCCAAGAGGCGCCGCCTGAACGTGCTCATGCACACCGGCAACATCATGGGGCCAAACATGACCGCAGCCAAGATTGCCGATATGGGGGCGAGAGAGATGAAGTTCTTCACACTTCCCGCCGGCTCCGTCACTCGTCGGCTTATCGGCGAGTCGGTCATTGACCCGTCGGATGCATCAGGCACGCTGCTCTGGGACATCAGAAAGCGCTGCTGGTCGCAAAAGATGCTGCATTTGGTGGGCCTCTCTCCCGAACAGCTTCCCCGTCTGGTTGGGTCGCTTGAGGTCGCGGGTCATGTCACCCACGAAGCCTCCCAAGAAACTGGGCTCAGGAAAGGCACGGCTGTCCTTGCCGGCGGCGCAGACCAGTCCGAGAGCGCGCTTGGAATGGGCCTTCTGCCGGAGAACAAGGGCGTCATGGGCTTCGAGATGGGCACAAGCGGTGTCATCAAGGCAGCCTTGTTTGTGCCCATGCCTGACGAGCAGCTCAACACGTTCGCGCATGTCATAGGGGTCATCACCTTCCTCTGCACCTGCGCCTGCGGCGACGCCCAGTCCTTTATCAAGAATATGCTCAAGCTCTCGGGCTACGCTTCCATGGATGAACTTGCGGCAGATTCACCGATAGGAAGTCGGGGCGTGACTTTCGTCCCGCTGCTCGCCGGGTCGAGGATGCTGGGCAACTTCGACCCCAACGGCTCTTTCCTGCACATGTCGACCAGCACAAGCAATGCCGACATCTGCCGCGCTGTGCAGGAAGGCATCATCATGGAAGCACTGATGGGGCTGCGGGTCATCCAGTCCAAGGGCATCTCGGTGAGACGCGTCATCCTCGGAGGCGGGGGCGCGAAGAGCAAACACCTCTGCCAGATGGTCGCCGACATCTTCGGCGCGGAAATCGTTGTGCCGAGGATTTCCGAGACCACAGTCTTGGGAGCCGCAATCCGGGGCGCGGTTGTGATGGGCGACTACCCCAGTGTTGACGCGGCCTGCGAGGTGCTTGTGAAGCCTGCTTGCACCTACAAACCGGACAAGAAGCGGCATAACGAATACACGACTCGCGTGTTCCCGCGTTTCCTACGAGACGTCGAAAAGGTCACAGGCTGCAAGGTCAGGTAACACGAACCGTATGGGGGCCGAAAGCCTGCGCCGGCTGTCAGATGCGGGGATATGGGAATAGACCGGCGAGGCCGTAGGCTCCCGCAACCTTTACGGAAAGGGATGGTGCCATGATAAACATCCTGGTATTCCAGCTCAGGCACGGGGCCACATTCAGCAGACGGGTGCTGATTGCCCCCATGCTTGCGCTGCTGCTCGTAACTGCTCTTGTGATTGCAGCGCTCGTGGCCGGATGCTCAGGCAAGCCCGAGGCGCAGCCCGCGCCTCCAGCCGAAGTCCAGAAGCCGGTGCAGAAACCTGCGGATGTTCCGAAGCCTCTGCCGAAGCCTGCAACCGAGCCAGCCAAGCCGGTTCTGCCCGCAGAGCCTGCTGTCAAGAAGCCTGAGACTCTGCCCGCCGAGACGCAGCCCGAAGCCAAGTCGCCCTTTGACATCAACGGGCTTGTCCGCGAGACCGATTCTGGCCGGCTTCACATGCGCGCCGACGTGACAAGCAACCTCACGGCTCCAGTGAAGGTCAGAGTGACCTTCGTGCTCTCGAAGGATGAGGAAGGGAAGGAAGTAATCCACCAGCTTCCTCTGACGCCGATGGAAATGGTTCTGGAGCCAGGGAAGCCGACGAGGGTAAGCATTCTTCTCGAAGGGATGGAACCCAGGGGCCAGTACTACTGCAACGTGCTGGTGGTGCCGGTGAAGTAGCGGCAGGCTGCAAAGGCGGATAGAGGTATCCCCACGTGGGTCGAAATCTTGGCCGTAGTGAAGGGGCTGGGCTACAGGAAAGGCCAGCCCTGACAAGAAAGGTCGCGAAGGGGCCTAAGGCATGACCGGTTTCCTTTCCAACCCCCTCGCTCTCGCAGCACAGCCGGCTGCCAAGGGCCCCTTCATTTCTGGAAAGGAGAATCCCATGGAACGCTGGAAATTCAGGGTTAAAGCTGCTGTCTGGGTGGTGTTGTATTTGGCCATTGTTGCCACAGCGGGTTATGCCGTAGTCACCTTGTGGATGGAGCTGCCGGATGCCAAACTCGCCGCAGCACTGCAGGTGTTTCTTGTAATCTCCCTCGTCTACACCTCGGTGGCAGCCGCGGTGTTCGCCTTCCATCTGGCTGGATCCTTTGCTATAGGTTTCGATTCTAAAGAGAAGATTCTAACAACCATCCTGTTTACCAGCGTGTTGGCCTTGTTGGCGGTCTTGATGGGCATCACATGGCCCATCTTGATATGCTGGGCCATCGATGACTGGGCGGCTAAACCTGTCCGTAAACAAAAGCGGGGATTGAAACCAGCAGTGAGCATGGCTTGACAGGAAGTTTGTTCCAACCCCGCAGCCGGTCGGTCCGGCTGCTGGATGGCCTGGGTAAAATGGAACTTTCTGTTGATGCAACAACTAAAGGAATCCTATCATGGTAAAGAAACGTCTCTCAAAACCACAACTGCGGCTGCTTGTGGGTAGCTGGCACCTCCTTGAGCAGATCATGGCGTTCGGGAATCCGACCGCAGGCGGATTCTCCACGATGGCTGATGCGCTCCGCGCAGTGGCAGAGCTGAACAAGGAGCTCAAGGCCAGATACAACCTTGAGTTTGCAGTTTCTGGCCACTGGTGGCACGAGATTCTTGTCCCCGGTAATGCTCCGGGCATCGGTTACAGCAGTCAGTGGAACAACCCACGGGGTATCGCCCTCGACGAGTGGATGAACGGGGTGAAAACCAACAGGTTCGCGCCGATAGGCCGCATCATTC
>Ga0315284_10002886_pt1 | contig 24493 bp, 22 predicted proteins | sample YL17G09_16_MG_FD_203696 | JGI IMG/M metagenome (GOLD analysis project Ga0315284, IMG submission 203696) | Sediment microbial communities from Yellowstone Lake, YNP, Wyoming, USA - YL17G09_16 | ecosystem: Environmental > Aquatic > Freshwater > Lake > Sediment | place: USA: Wyoming | collected...
AGGGCGGAGCTTACCCATAATGGGCCGACGCAAAGAAGAATCCGGCTTGAGAATCTGCCGGATTATGTGGTTTTGTAACTGCTGGGCAGTATTAACGTTGTTTTAGAACGGCCCTTCCGAATATGATGAGGGGTCATACTTTATTCTTAACTCCGGCACAAAGCCGGCCGGCAAACTGGTTATTCCTGAGCGGTTGAATACCAGGTCGCTGTTGCCGGTCACGGTCATTTCGTTGGTTGAATAGTTGATTACCGAGCCGCAGATAGTTCCGCCGGCATTACCGTAAAAATCTATGCCGTTGCCGGCTATAGCACCGTTAAGGGTGTGGAAGTTTCCTCCGAAAGATACGCCAAAACCAGGTGCGATAAGAAATGTCCCGGTTTCATTGCGCAACTGGCTGAACTGAGGTTCGTTCGGAAGCGTGGTGACAGAGTTGCTGAACACGTTTCCGGTAAATTTAATCTGGTTAGTCTGGGAATCGTCATTCCAGTTGCCGTTTCCGGCAATTATGCCCGTTACTGTTGTATTGCCTGCGAAAGTTACCACATTGGGGGTCTCAATATAAAGCACGCCTTTGATTGTTATGTTGCCTGAGAAGCTTGGGTTTCTATTGGCCGGTATTACCGCGTTTTCAAAAGTTGTATTTTCGAGGTTAATCACGTTTGTTACATACTGCTCGAAGTAGCCTGGATTCGGGATTGGGAAGTCCGTTGCCGGAACGTTTTTGAAAATATGGTTTAGGGCGTTTTGTCCCGTTTCGCCGCCTACTTCCACATTTCTACCCTGCAAATTCACGTTGGCCAGAGGATTGACGATGAAAACATCGCCCGCTATTTGTGAGTGTCCTATCATCGACAAAGCCAGAAGACTTTCCGCGCTTTCGATATATACATTTGATTCGACGGCCAGATTAGCGCCTTCAATGCCAACATTACCGGTCATAGATAACGGACCTTTGGTTGCCACACCGTAATCAAAGGCCGAATGTGCTCCTTTTATAAGTAGATAGTTTGCCCTTATTGCTTTTACGGCGGGACCATACACGCCAGTAACGGCAATCTGCAATTTATCGGACACAGGTAGCGTAATTACCGCAGAGAAGCTCTGCTGTTTTGCCAGGTTGAGCGTAACGCTCGGAATAGTTATGACAGAGCCGTTGCACACCGGAGCGATGTTTGCTACGCCGAAAGTTGCCAAAACGGTTTGCAGTGAAATTGTGATTTTATCGAGCCTTTGGTCGAGCGGCGTTTCCGGTATTGAGATGCGATAGAGCCAGAATCTTATAACATCAAGCCCTGATTCGGCACAGGCCCTGGCAGCATCGGCTTTGCGGTGGTTGTCCGCAATCTGGACGTTGTTGTCGCACATCGAGGCTGTGGAAACCGCCAGTGCGGCAAATATGCACAGGAATATCAGGCATATTATGAGAACAATCCCCCTTTGAGTGTTATTGCGGCTCATTTTGTCCCCCCCTAAATCTGCTCCTGAATTAGATTATATGAAATAAATCGGCAATGGCAAAATCGCTATTCGCGGCTCTGCTTTGTTGGGACCTTATACCGCTCTCGTCCTAAACGACATCCCATAAAAGTTGTCATTCTGAACGTAGCGCAGCGAAGTGAAGAATCTCCTTTTTGCCTGAAAACGGCGAGATTCTTCGCGGAGTTTACCCTGAGTGAAGCGAACGGGCTCAGAATGACACCGGTGGTTTTCAGCAGGGTATAGCGGCTTGTTGTGAAAAAATTCTTTATCCGGGGATTTGGCAGGGCTGGATTTATTTCTTACATTTTTTCAGGGACACTTCTTAAGGATGAGGCAAACCGGTCTGGAAGTGTTTTCGGACGTATGTTCGGTTTTATCGTCCTTATAAAGTGTCCTTTTGGAATCTTTGAAATAAAATTATAAGCGATTTTGAAGGATAATGCCGGAAAGGAGGGAAAAACAAAGACGTGATTAAGTCCGGTTTTGTTTACGCCGATAGCAAAAAGAGATTTATTGTAAAAAATTTATAGTAAAGAGGAAACAAATCTATTTATTTAGGGAAAGAGAGGGTAACAAGATGATTAACAAAGGTTTTACACTTGTGGAAATTCTGATTGTAGTTGTGATTCTTGCCATACTGGCGGCGATTGTAATTCCGCAGTTTACAAGTGCCAGCACACAGGCGAAGGAATCGGCCCTGGTCAGCGACCTGCAGTCAATACGTTCGCAGATTGAGCTGTACAAGATTCACCACAATGATAACCTGCCCGGGGTGGCCAACGGAACACATGTAGCCGGCCTTGGTTTTGCATCTGCAATGACCAGTAAGACTAATCAGGACGGTGTAGTCGGTACTGACCCAGCTTTAGGATTTAAATTTGGACCTTATATGCAGAGTATTCCGGTCAATCCTTTCAGCACCGCAGCGGCTGGTACTAACTCTGTCGCAACCGGAGCTGCAAAAAAGGTCACGACTGCCGTTGGAGATAACGCAAGCGCTTGGTGGTTTGTGGAATCCGGTGCCGACGCGGGTTTGTTCCAGGCTAACGACGATAAGAGCAATGAGCTTGAGACTCCCGCTGTGCCGCACACCGCTTATTAATTTTAGGGGAAATATGCCGAGGTTGTAAAAACGGCGATAGTGAGGAATAGACAGGCTGACCGAGCCCCTGGCCGGTCAGCCTTTTTAATTGATGATGGATGATTTGAAACGAACTATGAACAATGAACTACGAACAAAGAAGGGTTTTTCGCTTGTTGAGGCGATGATGGCAATGGTCGTGCTGGGCATTGCCGCTGCCGGCATACTGCTGCCGTTCACCAGCGGCGCCGCGGTGCAGGCCGAAGGCGTTCACAGTACCTTGGCAGCCAAATTGGCGGCGGATTTAATGGAGCAGATTATAAATATGTCGATTGAACAGGTTATGAGCCAGTATGAGGATGGCGGCTATTATACAGAATCAAAAGGATACGTGAAAAAAGATGCAAGCGGGGCGGTGTTTACAGGTTCGGATTACGCCAGCTTCAGCAGGGATGTCACCTACTCACGCCCCATAATCAGCGGGGTGCCATTTATTCTGGTAACGGTGCGGGTTTGTTACAACGACAGAGAAATGGCATCTATAAGCAGACTTATAAGCGAGCAATAAACGAAAAAGATATGAGAAGACAAATACGGTCATTATCGGGTTCTAATTATAAAGGGCTAACGCTGGTTGAGCTGCTGGTGGCGCTGATGGTTACAAGCATTATTCTTGCCGCGGTGGCCACCCTGGCGTATGCCCTGGGCAAGGTCAGCGACAGCGGGGACGATACAGCGGAAAAACAGGCACAGCTTCGCTATGCAACACTGAGAATTTCGGAGCTGATAAGGTACAGCAGACTTGTGTATGCGGGCAATGAAAATGAGGTTGTTCTGTGGCGTGATGATAATGGAGATGATTATATCGAGCCGGCAGAGTTGGTGACTATTAACACCAGGCAGGTGGGCAGTGATTTGCAGCTTTGTGAAATCGACGGGACAGCCGAGCCGATAGTGCTGCTTCACCAGTGCGGCAACGTGCAGTTCGGATTTGACCAGCCGTCCGAGCCGCCGACAAAAAGGAAATTTGTGAGCGTTTCGTTTGACCTTAATGAGAATGGCATAAGGCATCGGTATCAGATAAGTGCGGCCCTGCGATGCTGGGCGTGGTATATGCTTGACCCGGAAGGGAGTATTTTACAGTAAAGTGTGTAATATGCGATACAGCGAAAACAACGGTAACAAACGTGGAGTGGCGCTGATTGTTGTTTTGTTTATCGTTATGATAGCGACGATTTTGTCACTTGGTTTTCTGACACGAAGTGACAGTGAGCTGTCCTGCGGTGCGAATATGATATTGAAGACCCAGATGGATTACCTGGCGGAGTCGGGACTCGAATATGCAAAGGGACTAATAGTCAATGACAGTAATGCTGTGATAAGCTGGGCGGTCACCGGGCAGCAGTTATACAGCGGAAATGATTATTACGATGTTAATGTTGTTTCGCTGACGCTGCCCGACCCCAATCAGCCGATGCAGGTGTTCGATTATCAGATTGTTTCGACCGGTTACAGAGAGAAGAACGGCCAGAAGCTCGGCGAAAGCACTCTTGTGGCCGAGCTGGTTGTCGACCCTATGGCAGGGGCGTTTTTCAGAAAGATTACAAGATAATCATTCGACTTGCAGAGTTTTTGCAAGGTCTGCATATAGAGAAGTTTATCGGCCTTTGCCGCCGATGAAAATAAAAATCCGAAGTGGAGGAGGAATCATAATAACGCATCGTGGCATCCCCGTAGTTTGAAATGATTTGGCAGCAAGTATCGATTTTTTTGATGACTGTGCCAGCCTTAACGGCCTTACCTGCAGGGGGTATGAGATTTGCCGATTGTAACGGTCTGTTTTATGTAAGACTTATAGCGAATATTGGGCTAACCGGATTATCGGCTGCTTTTGGGATGCTTAACGGTATTTGGCGGGTGTAAAGGGGTACCTCGAAACGGACGAAAAAATAGTGGATATAACGGTTTCGCAATTTATCGGGTATCCCTGAATTTGATAGGGGGAAAGGGTGATGAAAATGATTAGTTTGCAGCATAGTCAGGCGAGGAGGCCAAATCGTTACAGCAGCGGAAGGAAGGGAATCAATTTCAGTCCCTGCGGCAGGGGTTTTACCATAATAGAGATTCTAATTGTGGTTGTGATAATTGCCATAGCGGCAATGATGGCGGTGCCAATGGTCGGCTCAGCGGACAGTATGCAGGTCCGCTCGGCTGCGAATGTGATTGCCGCAGACATTGAATACGCAAGGAGTATGGCGATAAGCCGGCAAAAGACATACAGCGTGGTTTTCAACGAGTCGAATGAAAGTTATCAACTGGAAGATTCGAGCGGAATAATTGAACACCCTGTCAGAAAAGGCTTTCAGTATGTTGTGAATTTCGGCAGCAGCAGCCAGTTAAACAAGATTGATATTGTTGATGCCAGTTTTGGCGGGGCCTCGCGAATCTCATTTAGTCCTGCAGGTGCTCCATCCAGCGGCGGCGTTATACAACTGCAGGCTGGAGGGACAAGCGCAACGATTAGCGTAGAGCCTGTAACAGGGTTTATTATGATTTCAGATTAAGGCGAAGAATCGCAAATGATTGACTGGAAATTCAAAACTTCAAACTGCAGGCCGATAGGGCTGGACATAGGTCACCATTCAATCAGGATGATTCAACTGGCGACCGGCAGGGGACGCATAAGTGTCCTGGCGGCGGCGGAGGTCCAGGTTGATGCCGGTGTAAGGGATGACCAGGACAAAAGGCGGTCATTCGTTATTTCCGCAATAAAGCAGATGCTTGCGAACGGCAAATTTCACGGCAGGAGCGTTGTTTCATGTCTGCCGAGCGACAAATTAAAAATAACGAGCGTTCGGCTGGCAGGGGCGGAAACGGAGGAAATCGAGCAGGTTTTGAAGAAAGAAGTTGCCCAGCGTTTTAGGCTGGACGGTGATAAAGACACAGTCAATTATTTATTTGCCGGCAGCGTTCAGCACGGGGATGAGATTAAGAATGAGTTTATATTGTTTGCTGCGGATGCGGAAGCAATAAGAGACCATATCCGGATGCTCGAACAGGCAGGGCTAAGGCCGACGGCCATAGATACCGTCCCCTGTGCGTTGTTCAGGAACTTTGAAAGGTCACTGAGACGTCAGGAGGACAGGGAACGCACGGCTGTTTTTGTGGATGTTGGAAGTCGATTTACTACCGTGGTGTTTGGCAGGGGGGAGGAAATTAACTTTGTTAAGCAGATACCAATCGGAGGAGAAAAATTTAACCGCGAGATAGCGTCAAAGCTGCATATTGCTATTGACGAAGCTGAAATGTTGCGCAGAAGAATGCAGGCGGAAAAGGGAGCGAGCGCCGAAAGTAATAGTGGGGTCGGCGGCAGCGGTCTCGATGAGACAACACGGCAGGTGATTGTTGATGTGGTAAGTAACGTTGCGCTGGAACTGGCAGGGGAAGTGTCGCTGTGCTTTAGATATTACACGGTGACATTCAGGGGTCAAAGCGTTGAAAAGGCTGTTGTGGCCGGCGGAGAGGCATACGAAGGTATTTTAATTAACATTTTGAGACGCCAGTTGGCGGTCGAGGTTGAAGTGGCCCAGCCGCTAAGAGGTTTCGATATGACGGATGTGAATTTCGGGAGCGGCAAACAGAGCCTGCTCTGTGAATGGTCGGTAGCTGCGGGACTTGGTCTTAAAGGATGGAAGGGGATTAGCGGACACAGTGAGAGTTCTGCAGTATTATCAGGAAAGGACACTTAACCTGTGATTGCTATGAAAGAAATTGATTTTCTTCCAGAGTGGTATAAGAACAGCAGACGCCAGCAGATTGGCTACCAGACGCAGTACATTATTCTGGGTATGGTGTTTGTGGCGATGGTGCTGTGGAATTTCGGGGCCGTTCATTCTATTTCGAAAGCGCAGGCAAAGCTTGCTCGGACGGCGCCTCAGCAGGCGGAAGCGGAGAAAAACGTGCAGGTTTTTGAAAAGGTTAAGGGCGAGGTGACACAATTGCGAAAGCAGGCAGGCATACTGGAAGAGATTGATTCCAAAGTTAATGTTGCAAGTGTGCTGGGGGAGATAAGTTTTATCGTTGACAGGAGGATAGCACTTAGCAGGCTGCAACTGGTTGCCGAAAAGTTCGGGAACAGGAAAAGCGACAGGTCTGTCTTGCTTGCGGCAGATGGCGGGGTTGGGAATAAAAATGCAATGGCTTTCGGTGACACCAGGTTTAAGGTGGTGATAAACGGAGTTGCAGCCGATGCCGGCGATGTGGCAAAACTGATATGCAGGCTGGAGGATTCACCGTACTTCCAGCAGGTTTATCCGTTATTTTCAAAGGCCAAAAAGGTCAAGGCAAAAACTGAATCTTCAGAACAAGAGTATCAGTTGAATGAATTTGAGATAAGCTGCTATCTGGAAAATTATTATGAGCAGTGAAGGTGCGGCGGGTAAACACACAAAAAAGTAAAGTTGAAGGATGAAAAAATGTTATTTCTGGAAAAGCGACAGATAGTAATTTTTTGCCTGGCCGGTGTGATGGTGAGCGGATTTGTGTTGCTTCGGTATCTGCCTTTGCAGAAAAAGGTAAAGATTGTAAGGCAGGCAATTGATGCACAGAAGTCAGTCATCAGCAGGGCAGAGGATGAAAAAGCACAACTGCCGGCCCTTAAGGAACAACTGCTGAACCTGCAGAAGACGATGCAAAAATACCAGATAAACGTGCCGGCCGGCAGGGACTGGGGCGTGTTTTTGCAGAGAATCGCTGAACTGATGAATAAATGTAATCTTAAGGAACAGCAGATTCAGCCCGGCGATGAAATAAAGGCCGATGGCCTGAATTGTATACCGGTGAGCATTCAATGTAAGGGCAGGCTGAAGCAAATATTTGAATTCTACAAATCGCTGCAAAGCATGGAAAGAGTGGTCCGCATCGAGCGGGTAGAGCTTGTAAACAACAATGAGTTCACCGGCGAGCTCAGTATGCAGACCAGGGCGGACATTTATTACAGGGCAGAGCCGAAAAAAGGATAAAAAGTTAAATGGCACAAACCGGAAACTGAAACGTGAAAAGCGAAAAGACAAAAAAAATTGAAGGCGGAGTCGATTCTCTTTTTGGCCGATTGGCCGCGGGAAAAAAGAAGAGCATTACTGCGATATGTCTGATTATGGTAATGGTCTTTATGTGGAGCAGGGTGCTCATCAATAAAAAGGTGCAAAGCGCCGATGCTTCGATAGTGACAGGCGAGACAGCCGGGACCGGCTCAAAAGAAGGGTCGAAAATATCTTTTGTTGAGCCGCCGAGTGTAAAGGGCCGCAATGATGTGCTTACCAGAGATTCTTTTGCGGTGGACAACTGGACGGATTTTGTCAGGACGCAGGGCGGAGGTTACGGCAGCGATGGAAAGGGGAATATTACTTCAAATGGTAATGAAGCAATCGGGGGAATAGCGGAAAAGATGAAACTGGAAGTAATAGAAGTGGATAAAATCCCCAGGGCTTTTATCAATGGCAGATTGTTGTCGGAAGGAGACAAATTTTTCGTCGAATACGGCGACGGCAACTGTGAATGTAAAGTGATAAAAATCGAACGGAATACAGTTACCGTAAAATGCGGCGAATCAGAAGTAAGATTGAATCTGGCGCAGGAAGTGGAAATAAATTATTGATTTTTTGTCGGAAATCTGTTTTGCAGCCTCCTGCAGGGCAGATTTTGGATGAAGAGGAGTACGAATTATGTGTAACTTTGAAAAATTAAATGGAAAATTCAGAAAAGAAACCTTCGTATGGGGATTTGTGCTTATTGTAATGGCAGCGATTGCGGTTGGTGACATTGAGCAAAATTCGGCGAATGTAAACGCCGGCGAAGAAATCGGCAGGGTGATTGCCGATTCGAACAGCAGCGCCGCGAACATCGCAGCAGACAGGACGATTCAGTCAATCTCCTTCAGCAAGGACGTAAGAATCAGGGACGCACTGCGTTTTTTGGCGGCCAAATACCAGAAGAACATCGTGCCTTCATCGAAGGTTGACGGCGTTATTACGGTTACAAACCTGTATGACGTAACATTTGAAGAGGCAATGGAGGCGATTCTGGGCTACGGCTTCAAATATGACCAGGACGGCAATTTTGTCAGGGTATACACCTCTGAGGAGTACAAGAAGATAAAAGAAGACAAAGGGCGAATGACGTATAAGGTATTTACGCTTTACTATATCAATGCTGTTGATGCGATAAAACTGCTTTCGCCGGTGCTTAGCGGCGGCGGTTTGATACAGGGCAGTGCTGCTGCCGTTGCGGGCATATCGACCACCACCGGCGGTGGTGGCGGCACGGAAGTCGGCGGCGATAGTATGGCTCTGCACGACACCGTTGTCCTTTATGACTATCCTGAAAATATCGCCAAAGCGGAAGAGGTAATCAAATCGGTCGATGTCAGACCTCAGCAGGTCCTGGTTGAAGCAACTATTTTGAGTGCGACACTTACCGAAGAAACCGCTCTTGGAATAGACTGGAATACGCTCAATGGTGTTAGCGTAGACACCATTGCCAACATCGGTAACGGCATCGCTGATGGTGCATCGTCCAGCGGCTTTGCCTCGAATGTGAAAACTACAGCACTGGCCAGCGGCGGATTGAGCGTCGGTATAACGAGCGACCACGTGGCGGCGCTTATCAAAGCGCTGGAATCAATAACCGATACCACGATTCTCGCCAATCCCAAGATTCTTGCGCTGAACAAGCAGGTGGGGACGGTATTTATTGGAAAAAAATTAGGTTATCGTGAAAGCTCCAATATCTCCGCCGGCGGCACTGAAGTCAAGGGAGCGGTCAAGTTCCTCGACAGCGGAACGAAACTGTCCTTCAGGCCTTATATTGGCAACGATGGTTACATTCGTATGGATATTTATCCGAAGGACAGCACTGCTACGCTCAGCACTGATGGTGTCCCCACGGAAACTACCGCCGAGCTGGTTACGAATATCATAGTTAAAGACGGCCGGACAGTTGTGATAGGGGGACTGTTCAGAGATGCGATAACCAAAGGCAAGTCGCAGATTCCTATTCTGGGTGATATACCTTTACTGGGTGTTCTGTTTAGAGGCACATCCGACAAGAACGAGCGTCAGGAAGTGATAGTTTTGCTCACGCCTCACATAGTAAATGAGCCTGACCAGATAAACGGCGTTGCCAGAGAAGAAGATATCAGCAGAAAACGCATCGGCGCCAGAGAGGGACTGGAATGGGTCAGCAGGGCAAGACTGGCCGAGGACCGGTATGCAAACGCTGTCGAATGCTATAACGCCGGCAATAACAAGGCTGCTCTGCGTGAGCTGGATACGGCGCTTATGCTTCGCCCGACATACCTGGAAGCGCTTCGCCTTAAAGACAAAATCATCGCCGAAACAAATCCTGATGGTGGTACAAAGATGAAAAGAACAATGCTCGATGAGGTTGATAAGAAAGTGTCTGATAAGTGGCGTAGAAAGTAAAAAGGGCATGTTTGGTAACTGCGATGTGTATTGCGGAGATTAGTTTGTTTTTGACGGGTCCGGCGGGACTGACGAGCCGTGTCACCGATGCGGCCAACAGTTGTCTCGCCGGCTGCGCACCCGGTGTATGGACAGGCTGCATCGCTGCCGTCGCAGGTGTGATTTGGCTCGGCTGGTATCGAAAGAGAACGGCTGATGAAATCACGTCTATAGCCGGACTGCTCAAGGGGAAAATTGCTGATTGTCGATTGTCGAATGTCGATTGCAAATCGAAAATCGAAACCGGAAAAGACCTGGGGAAACTGATTGACGGCTGTTTCAGCAGTTGCCGCGGTTATGTGAATGAGCTTGAGAAACAGGTAAAGGATTTGCAGATTCAGGTCCAGCTTTCAAAGAGGCAGAGGGCGAACACCGAAGCCATTATATACGGTATTCGAGACGCCGTTTTGGTCATAGATGAGTCCGACAGATTGTTGATGGCGAATGAATCAGCCGGCAGGCTTTTTGGGTTCGATTTCAATAATTCACAGTATAAACCGGTAGATGAGCTGGCAGGTGCTGATAAAAGCGAGTTTGTTGATTTTCTGCGTCAGGCCAGAAAAAACAGGGTAAAGGCAACGAAACGGGAAATTAAGTTTTCAGAGCATAACAGGATGAAAATATTCGATTGTATCGTGTCGTGTGTTTGTGATGAAAACAAGCAGGTCTGCGGGGCCGTGGCGGTGCTGCACGATATTACACGCGAGAAGGAAATATCACAAATGAAGGATGATTTCGTCAGCTATGTCTCGCACGAACTGAGAACGCCCCTGGCTTCCATTATGGCTTATTCGGAAATGCTGCTCGATGATGAAGCTGATGATGAGCAGAAAAAGAAAGAGTTTTATTCGGTGATTCAGAGCCAGGCAAACAGGTTAAACAGGCTGATTGAAGATATTCTCAATACCGCGCGTATAGAGTCGGGACTGATAAAGGTGGATAAGAAACCTGTCAGCCTGACGGTATTGATTGAGGAGCAGTTGCCGATGCTCAGAGGCTTCGCCGAGGAAAAAAGCATAAGCTTATCATGGGGCAGCGGCGGGCAGAAGCCCATTGTTTTTGGCCAGGTATATGCGGACAAGGATATGATTTCGCAGGTCATCGTTAATCTGCTGAGCAATGCTGTCAAGTATACTCCTTCAGGAGGCTCGGTCAGGATAGAAACCGGCGTTGATGAAATTAAGGGGACGGCCGCAGTCAGTATAACCGATACCGGCGTGGGAATCCCGGAAGACCAGCTCGAATGGATATTTGATAAATTTCACAGGGTTGAGGCAACGAAAAATCAGGCAAAGGGGACAGGGCTGGGACTTAATCTCGTCAAACAGGTAATTGAAAAGATTCATAATGGCCGGGTGTTTGTCAAAAGCAAAGTCGGGGCGGGCAGCACGTTTGGGTTTGAGCTGCCTTTGAGTCGTCAGGCGCATCTTGTGGAACGATAGGTATTCAGTCAGTGAAAAATGACCCGGCGGAATGCAGGGTGGGATTTATGGAGGCAGGATAATGAACGGGAAAAAGGTTTTAGTCGTTGATAATGAGATACATATAGTTCACGTGGTCTCGATAAAGCTTCGTAATAACGGCTACGAGGTTATAGCGGCGGAAAACGGGGCTGAGGCCTTTGAACTGGCCCGTGAAAAAAAACCGGACATCATCGTGACAGATTGTCAAATGCCGATTATGACGGGTACGGAGCTTGTGAGGAAGCTGCGGGAAAATGAGGAGACGAGGAAAATTCCCGTGATAATGCTGACGGCCAGGAGTCTTGTGCTTGAGGATGAGCAGAAGGATGAAATGCAGATATCAGCGTTTCTCAGCAAGCCGTTTAGTCCGAAAGAATTATTAAGAACAATAGAGGATATTCTCTACCAAAGAGAACTTGTAGGCGGAAAGTGATAAGGGGTCGGTAGCTGTTTATGTTGTGCAGGGTAAAAAAAAGTTTGGGTTTATCGCAGTTACGCCTGCTGGAAAGTTTCGGCCGGAGGATAAATAAGTTCGGCGTCAATTTTGCGGTTTACGATGCTTATGGCGGGTTGGTACTGCTGCAAAACGCCGGCGGTGAAAAATCAGGTGAAAACGCTGCGGAGAAGGCGGAGAGAGAATCATACACCCAGCTTTATGCGCCGTATGCCAGGGACTGTATTGAAAAAGGCGAAAGTATTTGCCGGCTTGGCAGGCATAATCAGATTTTGGCCGCGGTTCTGAAATCGGGCGGTGAAGTTGTCGGCGCCGCACTGATTGATTTGGGCGAACAAAAAACCGCCGCAGACAACACTAAACAGGCAATAAAAGGGCATTATAAGCTGGCAGAGGTTCTGAATGAAATGCTTGAGCTTTTGACTGAGAATTTCAGACTTGCTGTCAAGGCTGAAGAGCAGATTGATATGGTCAGCGCCGAGCTGGCACAGGTTTATGAAGAGCTGGTGGTGCTTCATAAGCTCGGCACAAATATGAAAGTCACCGAATCCGATGCAAATTTCCTGCAAATGGCCTGCGACTGCCTGGCTGACATTGTAAGCGTTGAAGGAATAGCAATACTGCTGGAAAAAGCCGTAGATGGCCAGAGACAATTAGTGCTGACCGCCGGCCTTGGGTTGATAGATATGGACGAACATATAACTGCCGTTTTGTATAACCGGCTGGCAAAAGAGATAAGCGATGGTAAAGAGGCGCTTCTGGATAGCGAGGTCGATTCGCCTTTTAAATATGATTGGCCGGGCAGCATAAAAAATATTATTGCGGTGCCTTTGTTCGGCAAGGGCAGGGCAGAGCCTCCATTTTCGGAAAAAACTCAGGACGGCGCCCACATAATAGGACTAATGGTTGCGATAAACAGAATTGATAAGCCGGATTTCGACAGCACCGATGCGAAACTGTTTAACTCGGTGGCCAGCGGCTGTGCGGTATTTGTCGAGAACGGCAGGCTGTTCAAAGACCTCAAAGAGCTGTTCATTGGCTCCTTAAAAGCATTGACAAGCAGTATTGATGCGAAAGACCAGTACACACGGGGCCATTCTGAAAGGGTGGCGCTGCTTTCGCGATGGATTGCGGACAAACTTGCAGAGAAGGAGCCGTTGAGTGAAGAGCAGATACACAAGATTTATCTTGCGGGGCTTCTGCACGACATAGGAAAGATGGGAATAAGCGAATTGGTGTTGCGAAAGAAAGGCAAACTGACGGAAGAGGAGTTCAGCCAGATAAGGGCACATCCGGCGGTAGGAGCAAATATTTTGAGCGGGATAAAACAGATGAAAGATATAGTGCCGGGCATATTATGTCACCATGAGCGGGTCGACGGCAAAGGATATCCCGCCGGCCTGACAGGTGAGCAGATACCGCTGATAGGCAAAATCGTCGGCCTGGCAGACAGCTTTGACGCAATGACTTCAAAGCGAACTTACAGGTGCGCAATGAGTGTGGAGCAGGCGCTGGCTGAAATCAAAAAAGGACTGGGAACACAATTTGACGAAAAAACCGGAAAAACATTTCTTGATAGTGACGTTTACCAGCTTTGGGAGCTTATACAGGATGGAATCAGTGAAATTTATGGGACCGCTGACCTGTCTCTGGCCGAATACGGCGCTGTTGCCGTGGAGACGCTAATCAGATGAGGGTTAAAACTCAAAATTATAACGATGTTACCGTTGTCGAGCTGCAGGGCGAGCTGGACAGCGATTTTGCAGAACTGTTTCAGAACACTATTTCCGGCATAATCGCCTCGCACAAGAGCGGCATTGTGCTTGATATGAGCAATGTGGGATTTATCGACAGCGAAGGCCTGGAACAACTGCTGTGGGTGCGTGGTTGCTGCAGCGATAATAACTGCCAGCTCAAATTGGCCGGCCTCGATGAGAATTGCTCGAAGATTCTGGAGATTACCAGGCTCGAAAATGAGTTTGACAAATACGCAGAAGTGGCAGAGGCGGTAAAGAGCTTTGTGTAGAGTAAGAGGTGACGGTAATTATCAGGATGCCGGATGCGCCTTAAAGTGACCTTATGAGCAAAATAGCGGTGGAAAATAAAATACAGCTTGGGCAGCTGCTGATTGCTCGCGGTATCGTAAGTGCCGAGCAGATTGAAAGAGCGCTGGCCGAGCAGAAGGAAAAAGGTCATCGCAAACTCCTCGGCGAGCTGCTTGTCGAGATGAATTATTGCACCGAGAACCAGATAGCCTCAGCATTGGCGGAGGCTTATGGCGTGCCTTATGCGCAGCTCAGCCCAAAGATATGCGATGCAAAGGCGGTTAAAATGCTGCCGAGAGAGTTCCTTGAGGAGCATATTGTTCTGCCGCTGTTTAAGGTTCGCGATGTGCTTACAGTGGCGGTCAGCGAGCCGACAAATGTATTTTTGATTGACGAGATAGAACGTATCAGCGGCTGCAGGGTCCAGGTGGTCTGTGCCACCGCCAAAGACATCAAAGCCACATTGCAGACCTATCTGCCTGCGGCAAATGTTTTTGTTATTGATGATATTATTGACGATGAGGGACTGGAAGATTTTGCCCTGATAGAGAATATTCCTCAGGATATTGGCGACCTTGAGGAGATAGCCGGCCAGTCGCCGGTTGTAAAACTGGTCAATTATCTGCTTTATAACGCAGTGCGTGAAAATGCCAGCGATATTCACATTGAGCCGGGGGACAAGAAGCTTCGCGTCCGGTACAGGGTCGATGGCAGATTGTATGAGAGGGTGCGCCCACCTTATCAGATGCATTCTGCGGTTGTTTCACGCATCAAAATTATGGCGGAGATGGATATAGCCCAGCGACGCCTGCCGCAGGACGGCGGCATCCACGTCCTCGTGGAAGGCAGACCCATAGACCTGCGGGTGTCGGTTATGCCAGGCAATTTCGGGGAAAAGGTCGTTATCAGGATTATCGACCCGCAAAGAATCCTTTTTAATCTTGAGTCGCTCGGCTTTACTTATGAGAACCTGCAGTTGTACAGAAGGGTGATGCAATCACCCTACGGTATGATTCTGGTGACAGGACCGACAGGCTCCGGAAAAAATACCACGCTTTATGCCACACTTGCAGAGCTGAACAGCGAAGAAGTCAATATCTGCACGGTGGAGGACCCTATAGAATGCAATATGGCCGGTATCAATCAGTTTCAGGTCAACAAAAGGGCCGGCTTTGAGTTCTCTACCGCCCTGCGAAGTCTGTTAAGGCAGGACCCTGACATAATAATGGTTGGTGAAATACGTGATGATGCCACAGCCAATATAGCTGTGCAGGCGGCACTTACAGGTCATTTGGTGCTCTCGACCCTGCATACCAATGACGCGCCGGCGGCGGTAACCAGGCTGATAGACCTCAGTGTGCCTCCCTATCTTGTTAGTGCTTCGCTGATTGCGGTTCTGGCACAGCGATTGGTGCGCAAAATATGCCCGAATTGCAAGACGGAATACGAGCCGTCCGTAAGCATAAGAAAAGTCGTTGAGCAGCTCGGCGGTAATATTCCAAAATTTTATCGCGGCGTAGGATGCAAAAAGTGCAGAAACACCGGCTATGTCGGGCGAATCGCCATTCACGAATTGTTTGTCCCCAACGAGGAAATCCTGGAGATGATTAATGAACGTGTGAGCCTCAAGACCCTGCGGAACAAGGCTCTCAGTGCCGGAATGACTCCCCTTAATAAGGATGGTCTCGAAAAAGTAAAAGCGGGAATTATATCCATAGAAGAATTATTGCGGGCAGTTCAGACGATAGAAAATTAAAAATCGAAAGCTAATGCTATGTTGACGGCAAAACCCCCTAAAAAACCTGATTCGGAAAAGGAGCCGGGCCGCTCGAAACCGCTGAATCCTGCCGCCAGGGTTAATTCAAAATTCGCAGCCAAACGGTTTTATACCGCAAATGTAAAACGCTCGGAGCTGATACTGTTTACTGCGCAGCTTTCAGTAATGCTTGATAGCGGCGTTATGCTCAGCGACGCCCTTGATGCCATTGCGGCACAATCAGCGGATGAGACGTTCAAAATGATAATTATGGATGTCTCTGGAATAGTCAAGGGCGGCGAAAGTTTCTCCAAGGCATTGTTGTATTATCCCAGGGTCTTTAGTTCGATGTTTGTCAGTATGGTCAAGGCATCGGAAGTCTCCGGCAGAATGACCGAAATGCTAAGAGTGCTTAGTGGTTATCTGGAATTCGAGTCCGAAATACGTAAGCGCATTAAAGGTGCGCTGACATATCCCTTTGTAATGGCGATGATGGCTGTGGCGGCAACGGGGACACTGATGTTTTTTGTCCTGCCCCGGTTTATGAAAATCTACGACTCAAAAGGCGTTGCTCTCCCTAAGCTCACCCAGGTCCTCGTCAACATCAGCAGGATTCTCGGCGATTTTCAGATGATGACGACCATTCTGACTACGGTTATTTTGGTCTCGATGGGACTGTATTATTTCGCCGGCACTGTGACCGGCCGCCGTGTAATAGATTTTGTGAAAATTTATACTCCCGTATTGGGGGTGATGTTTGTCGATATGCTGACAACCCGCAATATGCGTATTATGGCAACAATGGTTAATACCGGCGTGTCGCTTCTGGATGCTATAGAGGTGATTCAGGGCTCAAGTGAGAATTACTACTTCCAGCAGCTTTGGAAGGGGACCGATGAAAAGATTCGCGATGGCTACCAGTTGTCGGACGCAATGGAACTTTCGGATAATGGCGGGTTGCTCGCCCCGGGTATTATCCAGATGCTCCGCGCAGGCGAAAAAAGCGGCAAACTCGGCGAGGTCAGCGATAAAATATCCGTCTTTTATGAGAAGAAACTCGAAAGTTCGATAAAAAGCGTTATGGCTCTTATAGAGCCGTTGATGATAATAATTCTCGGCAGCGTTATTGGAACTATCGCGATAGCATTACTTCTGCCGGTATTTAAGATTTCCAGCGTCATCGCACGTTGACCCTGTATCGTATGATACAGGGCTGATTCGTCCTCACCTGTTTGCAGCCTGAAAAAACTTTCTTAAAAAAGCAATCAGTAATCGGCGAAAGGCCAGTCATTTCTTAATCATTTAATATTCTCTGCCGGCCGGAAAAACACTTGCAAAATGTAACAACATTCGGTTAAAATAGCTAATTCTAAAGTTTATAAAGTTTCGTATTAAAATTCTAACTCTGTTAAATACAGGAGTTTATGAACAATAAGAGCCTTTCTTGATGGTTGTATTGCGAAAGGGGTTATCTAAAGATGTTGAATACGCAGGAAAAAGGGAAAATTATAGGCGATTTTGAGATACATAAAGGTGATACCGGCTCGCCAGAGGTCCAGATTGCTCTGCTGACAAACAGGATTAACGAGCTTACTGAGCATTTCAAAACTCACCCAAAAGACCATTCGTCAAGACGTGGTTTGCTCAAAATGGTCGGGAAAAGGTCGGCTTTGTTGAAGTACATAAACAAGAAGGACCTGAATCGTTACAGAGAAATCATAACCCGGCTCGGCCTGAGGAAATAAAGTCTGAAAGCGAAAAGTTTAATATCAGGGAGCTTTGCAGCCTTCGTGACCACGTTTTGCGGCCTGCACTCCGGATAAACAAAGATAATTGAGGATAATATATGGCTGATGTATTTAAAGTTGAAAAGCAAATCGGCGAGCGGGTTTTGACCATCGAAACCGGCAAACTCGCCAAACAGGCGCACGGCGCCGTCACTGTCCGCTACGGTGATACTATCGTTCTGGTTACTGCTGTAACAGCGCCACCCCGCATCGAAGCGATTGATTTTTTCCCCCTTAGCGTTGATTACCGTGAAAGGCATAGCGCAGCGGGCAAGTTCCCCGGCGGGTTCATTAAACGCGAGGGCAGGCCAAGCACAAAGGAAATGCTTACCGCAAGGATAATCGACAGGCCTGTTCGGCCGTTGTTTCCCGAAGGGTATTTCGAGGAAGTGCAGATTATGGCCACCGTCCTGAGCGCAGATGGCGAAAACGACCCCGACATTCTGGCGGTCGTAGGCGCCAGCGCAGCACTTTCCATCAGCAAAATACCATTCAAAGGCCCAATCGGCGCCTGCAGGCTCGGCAGAGTAGACGGCAAATTCGTAATCAATCCGACGAACAAGCAAATGGATGCCGGCGACCTTAATCTGTTTGTCGGCGGACGTAAAGATGCGCTCAATATGATAGAGGTCGGCGCAAAAGAATTGTCGGAAGAAATTATCGCTGAGGCTATGCTGATAGCGCATAAAACCGTCGGCGAGATTTGCGAGATGATTGAGGAACTTTGCAAAAAGGCCGGTGTTGAAAAGGAAATCCCCCTGGTCGAAGTAGACCAGAATCTTTATTCGCAGATTCACTCGCAGATAGCGGATAAGCTTTATGAACTCAAGCAGATACAGGCCAAGCAGGAGCGAAACGACGCTGTGAAAAAGCTGTTCGAGCAGATTGGGGCTGAATACTGCGACCCGCTGAAGCCGCCTGTCGGTGATGAGCTGGATACGGATTTGGGCGAGGTAGCTCAAAAGGCCGCCGCACCAAAATGCAATAAAATAATGCTCAAACGCATCCTCGATAAGATAGAGGAAGAGGTTGTCCGCAGGCTGATTCTGGACGGCAAAAGATGTGACGGCAGAGGTTATAATGACATTCGCCCGATTACCTGCGAAGTGGGCATACTGCCGAGGACGCACGGTTCGGCAATATTCACACGGGGAGAGACGCAGTCGCTGGTAAATGTTACTCTCGGCACTGTCAGGGACGCTCAGATTATAGATGGTTTGCAGGAGGAATACGCTCAGAACTTTACCTGCCATTATAACTTCCCGCCGTTTTCTGTCGGCGAAATAAGGCCGATTCGCGGCCCGGGCCGAAGAGAAATCGGACACGGTGCACTTGCAGAGAAGGCGCTGATAGGGGTCAGGCCGCCCGAAGAGGAATTTGCCTATACAATCAGGATTATTTCGGACATTACCGAATCGAACGGCTCAAGCTCGATGGCCTCGGTTTGCGGAGGGACACTGGCGCTGATGGATGCCGGCGTGCCAATCAGAAGGCCCGTGGCAGGCATATCGATAGGTATGGTCAGCGATGAAAAAGGCAGATATGAATTGCTCACAGACATCCTCGGCGAGGAAGACCATTTCGGTGATATGGATTTCAAGGTTGCCGGAACGACCGAAGGTATCACGGCCATCCAGCTTGATATAAAAACCGAAGGATTGCAGCGAAGTATTATGGTCGAGGCGCTTCAGCGGGCCAAAGAGGCACGCCTGAAGATTCTGAAAATTATGGCTGAAACTATAGCCACGCCCAGAACGCAGCTAAGCACGTATGCTCCGAAACTGATAACCATTGAAATCGACCCCGAGTTTATAGGAAAGATAATCGGGCCGGGCGGCAAGATGATTAAGAGCCTGCAGGAGCAGACAGGCTCCACCATTGAAATCGAAGAAGACGGCACTATTTACATAAGCACTTTCAGCGGCGACGGCCACATAAAAGCAAAGGAGCTTATCGAGGCGATGACTAAGCCGCCGGAGATAGGAAAAATATACGAGCAGGCCAAGGTCGTCTCAATCAAGGATTTCGGCGCTTTTATTGAAATCGCGCCCGGCGTCGAGGGACTGTGTCATATCAGCGAACTAAGCGACGGCTTTGTCAGAAACGTCGACGATGTCTGCAAAATCGGCGATTTAATAGCGGTCAAGCTGATACTGATTGATGACCAGGGCAGATTTAAGCTTTCCCGCAAGGCAGCCCTTGCTGAAATGAACAAAAAGGGTGAACGCAGGCCGGTAGGTAAAAAATAACGGTATTTGGGGGGCAGGTAAGTCAAAATATTTTATGGACTGCTGATATTCCACCTGTGCGAAGAAATATCAAAAAACCTTGTTAGAATAAAAGAGGGGTAAGACAGGTGCTGCAGTTTGTAACAGGTTTTGTGGTTGCTTTGTTGATTGCGATGCTGACGCTGGCGGTGCGCAAAAAAATCTTTAAACCTAAGCGCCCAAACAGCGCCCGGCTAAAAGAATTTGAGGAACTGGGCAGATTGACCGGCGAGCTTGCCCACGAAATCAAAAACCCGCTTTCCACAATCAAAGTAAATTTGAAACTGGCGGCAGAAGACCTGGAAGGCTCGGATTTGGCCGAGACAGGCGGCAAAGCGGATTACAGGCTTGCCAGGGCGATTAGAAAGATAGCTGTTATTCAAAAAGAGGCCGACAGGCTTGAGCAGATACTCAATGGTTTCCTGCGTTATGTAAATAAGCCGCAATTGCAGTTTGCAGATGTTGATGTTAATGGCCTTGTCGGCGATATGATTGATTTTTATTCCCCTCAGGCATACAGTCACTCGATAACTATACGGCAGGGCCTGCATAGCGGGCCGATTATTTGCAAAATCGATGCGGATGTGTTAAAACAGGCGTTATTGAACCTTTTTATCAATGCCCAGCAGGCTATGGACAAAGGGGGCGGCGAGTTGATAATAAGGACGTCCATAGAAGATAAAAATGCGGTAATTCAGATTGGTGATACCGGCGAAGGCATCGCTGCTGACAGGCTCCCACGTATTTTTGATGCTTGTCATTCGTTTCGGCCGCAGGGAAGCGGCCTGGGACTGCCGACAACAAAAAGGATTGTTGAGGAGCATGATGGCACAATAAGCGTCAGCAGTGAGCCGGGCAAAGGAACGTTGTTTACTATAAAGTTACCGCTGTCTCAGGCAGGCAAATGACAGGCAAAGATATGACAATTCTGGTTGTTGATGATGAGCGTGACCACGCCGACGGCATCGCAGAGGCTGTTGGGAAACCTGTCCTGAGCAGAGTCGAAGGATTGGCTGCTCACCCAGTCGCTGTTTATACCGGCAAAGACGCTCTGGAGATTCTGCGCAGCGAAAAAGTTGATATCGTGATTACGGATTTGAAGCTGGGCGGTGACATTGACGGGCTGGCTGTACTTGAAGAAGCCAAAAAGCGTAATCCCGATACGCAGGTCATCCTGATTACCGCTTACGCAAGTATTGATACCTGCAAGGAGGCCATACGGCGGGGTGCTTTCGATTATCTTGTCAAGCCGATTGATATCGGCCAGCTTCGGGCGCTGGTGGAACAGGCCGGCAAACGCCTTGCGCTCAAGGAATATGGCCAGCCGGCATCTGTCGGCAAAAGCAGGCAGTTCGAATTTGAAGGTGTCTGGAGCAATAACCCAAGAATGCAGGGCATATTTGAAGTGCTGCGACGGGTGGCGCCGGTCAACATATCTGTTTTAATCGAGGGACAGTCCGGAACTGGCAAAGAGCTGCTTGCAAGGGCGATTCATAACAACTCGCCTCGCAGAAACAAGCCCTTTAGACCGGTAAATTGCGCCGGCCTGAGTGAGACCCTGCTGGAGAGCGAGCTGTTCGGACACGTCAAAGGCGCCTTTACAGGGGCCGCCGCCGACAGAAAAGGCCTTTTCGAAATAGCCGACAAGGGAACACTGTTTCTCGATGAAATCGGCGATATGCCTTTGAATATGCAGGCCAAACTGTTGCGGGTTCTCGAAGACGGCGTCGTAGTTCCGGTGGGTTCTGCCAGGCCGATTGTAGTGGATGTGCGGGTCATTAGTGCCACCAACCACGACTTAACCGGCCTGATAGAAGAAAAAAAATTCAGGCAGGATTTGTACTTCAGGATTAAAGGTGTAAGCGTTTCACTGCCGTCTTTGCGGGAAAGGACCGAGGATATACCTGCTTTAATAGATTATTTTCTAAAAGAATCTGCCGCCGAGGTCGGCTCGATGGTTAAAGGTATAACGGATGCAGCCCAGGCGATTCTTGTCAATTACGACTGGCCCGGAAATATCAGGCAGCTTCGCAACTGCATCAGGACTATGGTTGTGATGTGCGACAGGGACAAGCTCGATGTGCGGGACATACCGCCTGATATTTATCGGAGGCCGCAGTTGGCTGCCGGCGGCCCCGCAGAAGCCGGCCGGGCCGGAGCATCGCTCAACGAGCTTGAGAGGCAGGCCATTTTGGAAACCCTCACAAAGACCGGGAACAACCGTGAAAAGGCCGCCAGAATCCTCGGCATCGGCGAACGGACCCTCTACCGAAAAATAAAAGAATACCATATTGGATAGGAGATTGATGACAGACGGAATAATATTTAGCCCCCGGTTTTACCGGGGGTTTTTCGACATACGATATACGAAACACGAATGCACAAATTGCGAATTTATTTGATTTACCTGGCCCTGGTTTTGGCTACCATTGTTGCGTTTGAACCGCTGCGCCTGAATGGCTTTGTCGATTATGACGATGGTAAATACGTAACTGCAAACGACCACGTTAAGGCTGGCCTGAATGCAAAAACTATCGTCTGGGCCTTCACTACAGGGCACACAGGTAATTGGCACCCCGTTACCTGGCTCTCGCATATGCTCGACTGCCGTCTGTTCGGCCTGAATCCCCAATGGCATCATCTGGTCAATCTGCTGTTTCACACAACCAATACCTTGTTGCTGTTCTGGGTTTTTAAAAATATGACCGGCGCATTGTGGCGCAGCGCGTTTGTCGCTGCTGCCTTTGCACTGCACCCCCTGCACGTTGAATCGGTGGCCTGGGCGGCCGAGCGAAAAGACGTTCTAAGCGGTTTATTTTGGATGCTCACAATTGCCGCCTACATACGTTATGTAAAACGTAGCAGCATAATATGGTACCTGGTAACATTGCTGGCCTTTGCATTAGGGCTTTTGGCCAAGCCAATGCTGGTGACACTGCCGTTTGTATTACTGCTGCTGGACTATTGGCCCCTCAGTCGCTTTCAGTATATACCTGCCGAAAAAGACCACGCTCAACGGCAGGTTTTCCATTGCCTGATTTGGGAAAAACTGCCTTTTTTTACACTCTCGGCAGTCCTGAGTGTTATTATCTTTCTGGTGCAGCGAAGCAATAAAGCGGTAATAGGAATACAAGTGCTTTCTTTGACCAAACGTGCGGTTAACGTGCCGGTTTCTTACCTGATGTACATAGAAAAGATGATTTGGCCGACTCGATTGGCGGTGTTTTACCCCTATCCTTTTAACAAGTTAATGGCCGCGGAAGCCGCTGTGGGGTTTTTTTTGCTGACGGTTATAACTATTCGTGCGGTTCGCTTGGCACGGGAATACAAATATCTGCCGGTAGGCTGGCTGTGGTTCCTGGGAACTCTTGTCCCCGTTATTGGCTTTGTTCAGGTGGGATGGCAGGCTATGGCCGACAGGTATACTTACATTCCATCAATTGGTCTTTTTATAATCGTAGCCTGGGGCGCTGCTGAATTTACTGCCAAATGGCCGTCTCGCAAGATTATACTGGGAATATCTGCCGCTACAGTGCTTGCAGCAATGCTTGTGTCCACACGAATACAGGTGCAGTATTGGAAGGACTCCATTACACTATTTGAACACGCAATTGAAGTAACGAAGGACAATTATATAATGCACAACAACATCGGCAGCGCATTTCTATTGAAAGGCGAGTTCGACAAGGCCATCGACCATTATTCTCAGGCCCTTAAAATTGAGCCTAACCTTCAGGAAACACATTATAACCTCGGCGTAGCGCTTAAGGCAAAGGGCCGGTTCGATGAGGCGCTAAGCCATTTTCGTGAAGCGATACGTCTCAAACCTGACTTGCCGATGGCATTAAATGCCGCAGCGAACATTTTACTCAAATCTCCTGACTTGAAGATGCGTGATACGGCCGAGGCAGTCAAACTCGCTGAGCGTGCAGCCGAACTGACGAAATTTAAAAAAGCGACGATTCTTAGCACTCTGGCTGCCGCCTATGCAGCATCTGGCCAATTCGACAAGGCCGTAGCAACCGCACAGTTGGCTTTGGACCTTGCCCGCACCGCCCAGAACGATGAGCTGGCCGACCAAATCTTCCAGCAGCTTCAATCCTACAAACAGCAAAAACCCTGACATCTGTCCCAGCACACATTTTTCAACAGTCCGACAGGTCCGAAAGCCCGCTGGTTTATCGAGCGGATTACTTCCGCTGGAGGTGGATAAAATAGATTCGACAAGCTCACTACGGGTTGGGTTTGATTGGGTTTGTTTTGAGTAGTTAAAAGTTGGTTGTTCATTGTTATTAGTCATTGTGTATACTACGGTTACAACCATTTTGGACATTTCGGAAATTGGGTTTGTTTTGCATAATTAACTCTCTTTTGATTGAATTTTCCGCCCAGAGCAGACAATCATCGCCTCCGCCTCACCAAACGTAATGGCGGATAAACTACACACTTTACTCCAAATATATGGAGACACCGGGTCTGTCTCTATAATGGTGTGGACCTGCGTGTTTGATGCGAAAAAAGTATTAGCCGCAGAGGTCACAGAGCGGCTGTGTTAGATTTCAAGGATTTTTTATAGATATTTTTGGAGACCATAAAGTTTGATTCCTTACCATAGTATTGAGAATTATGAGCAGTTTA